>Ga0207664_10002605_pt1 | contig 11947 bp, 11 predicted proteins | sample LARL83metaG_FD_184349 | JGI IMG/M metagenome (GOLD analysis project Ga0207664, IMG submission 184349) | Corn, switchgrass and miscanthus rhizosphere microbial communities from Kellogg Biological Station, Michigan, USA - LAR L8-3 metaG... | ecosystem: Host-associated > Plants > Roots >...
CCTGGTTCTCGGCGTCCACCGGGCGCTGGAAGAGCCCGGCCCGCCGGGTCATCCCGGCCGACCAGCCGGATCCCGAAGCCCTGGCCCCGGCCGATGAACCCGCGCTCGCAGAGTTACCTCACATCATGGCGAGCTGGCCGCCGTCGATGACCAGGCCGGTGCCGTGGATGAACGACGCGTCGTCGGAGGCGAGGAACGCGTAGGCGGCGGCCACCTCCTCGGGGCGGCCGGTGCGGTGCAGCGGGATCCGGTCCCGCGCGTAGGCCGCCTCGAAGTCGTCGCCGCCGATGCCGGCCGAGATCGCGGTGTTCAGCGGGGTGCTGATGAAGCCCGGGCAGAGCGCGTTCACCCGGATGCCCAGCGGCCCGAGCTCCACCGCCATGGTCTTGGTCAGCAGCAGCACGCCGCCCTTGGACGCGTTGTAGTGCGCGTAGTCCTCTTCGCCAGCGACCCCGTTGGTCGACGACATGTTGATCACCACGCCGCCGGTCCCCCGCCGCGCCATCTGCGCGGTGATCGCCTTCGCGACCAGGAACATGCCGCGCAGGTTCACCGCGATGATCCGGTCCCACTCCGCGACGTCGATGGCCAGGAACGCCGAGCGCGAGGCCGTGCCCGCGTTGTTCACCAGCACGTCCACCCCGCCGAGCGCGGCCTCGGCCGCCTCGGCCAGCCGCGCGACGTCGGCCTCCTGGCTGACGTCGCAGGCCAGCCCGTTCACCTCGCCCAGGCTGCGCAGCTCGGCCACGGCCGCGTCCAGTTCCGCGGGATCCAGGCCGGCGATGAACACCCTGGACCCTTCCTCCAGGAACCTGGCCGCCGCGGCCAGGCCGATGCCGCTGGTGCCCCCGCTGATCAGAACTCCCTTGCCCGCCAGGCCGCGCATCAGCACCTCCATGTCGTCCGCTGCGCTGTCATCTGCTGCCGTGCCGCCACGGCCAACGTAGAGGCGGGTAGCGGCAGTCCGCCAGCTGGTCTATTATTCCGCATACCGGAATGCAGGAGTGGCTGTGAGGGCAGGGCAGGTTTCATCGTGCCGGACACCGAGGAGTCGCCGGTCACCAGCGTGGACCGCGCGCTCCGCATTCTCACCGAGATCGGCGAAGCCCCGCGGGGCCTGTCTCTCGACGAGCTCTGGGGCCGCCTCCGCATTCCGAAAAGCTCCCTGCACCGCATCCTGGCCGCGCTGAAGTACCGCCGGTTCGTGTCCCAGCCGGAACCGGGCGGAGCCTACTTCCTCGGCACCGACATGCTCGCGACCGCGTTCAGGTTCCACGACATGCTGGATATGCGCGCGCTGGTCCACCCGCTGCTGGCCCGGCTCACCAGCGAGCTCAACGAGACCACCCACATGGCCGTGCTCGACGGCGCCGAGGTCGTGTACCAGGACAAGATCGAGGCGACGCACTCGATCAAGCTGTCCTCGGTCATCGGGGGCCGCAACCCGGCCAACGCCACGGGAGTCGGCAAGGCCCTGCTGGCCTGGACCTACCCGACCGACGAGGCGCTGCACGCGTGGGCCGCGCTGTACGGGCCGCTGCCCATCCCGACGCAGCGCACGCTCGGCACGGTGAGCAAGCTCGCCGAGCAGCTCGCGGAGATCAGGCACCGCGGGTACGCCCTGGACATGGAGGAGAACGAGACCGGCGTGCGGTGCGCGGCCGTGCCCATCTTCCTGGGCCGGCCCGCGCCCGCGGCCGCGGTGAGCATCACCGTGCTTGGCACCCGCGCCGAGCCGGCCCGCCTGGCCGAGCTGGGCGAGCACCTCAGCCGGACCGTGGCGGAGTGGGCGCAGGCCCCCGCCGGCTGAGCCAGCCGCGACGCCCGGCCGTAGGCCATGAAGGGAACGGGAGGCGGTAGTGGTGGGGGTTGGGGTTGGGGTTGGGGTTGGGCCTGGCACGCGGGGCTCGCTCTCCGAGGCCAGTTAGTGGGGCGGCCGTGAGGCCGGGCCAGCCGCGACGGCCGGCCCGGAGGGTCGGCCCGAGCGGATGGCGCTCGGGGGGGTCTAGGGGGGTCGTCCCCCCTCGGGCAATATTGACAGCTAGTCCCTTCGCTGGCATGCTCCAGCATGGAGCACCATTCCGACATACGGAACGTCCTTCCGGGAGCTGATCACGTGGCCAAGCAACGCGTTGCAGGCAGCCAGCCGGCTGGCGCCTACTCCCCCGGCATCATCGCCGAGGGCCGCTTCGTTTACGTATCCGGCCAAGCGCCACTGCGCGATGGCATCGTGGTCGGTGAGACCGTCGGCGAGCAGACGCAGATCGCGCTGGAGAACGTCGCCTCGGTGCTGGCCGAGGCCGGCGCCACCCCCGCCGACGTGGTGCGGTGCGGGGTCTTCCTGGCCAGCATCGCCGACTTCGACGAGATGAACAGCGTCTACGCCGAGTTCTTCGATGACCCGCTCCCGGCCAGGACCACGGTGGGCGCGGGCCTGGCCGGGTTCAAGGTGGAGATCGACTGCGTGGCCGTGCTGCCGGAGCAGGGGTGACCGCCGAGCTGACCCGGCTGCCGGTGCCCGCGGCGGAGCTGGGCGAGGGCCCGTGCTGGGACGCGGGGACCGGGACGCTGTACTGGACCGACATCCCGGCCAGCACCGTGCACGCGCTGGACGCGGACGGCCAGCACCGCAGCTGGGCCGTTGGCCAGCAGGTCGGCGCGATCGGCCTGCGGGCGTCGGGCGGGCTGGTGCTCGCCGCGGAAGAGGGTTTCGTCACCATGGACACCAGCCTCGGGGCCGTGGCCCCGCTGGTCAGCGTCGAGCACGGCGAGCCCGATGTCCGCCTGAACGACGGGGCCATCGACCGGGCCGGCCGGTTCTACGCGGGCAGCATGGCTCACGACGAGCGCCCGGGGCCGGGCGCGCTGTACCGGCTGGACCCCGATCACACCCTGACCAGGCTGATCACCGGCCTGGGCGTGTCCAACGGCATCGGCTGGTCCCCGGACGACACGCAGATGTACTACGTGGACTCGCTGGACCACCGGCTGGACGTGCTCGACTACGACGCGGCCACCGGGGAGATCGGCGAGCGCAGGCCGCTGGCCGAGATCGGCAGCGGCGAGGTGCTGCCGGACGGCCTGACCGTGGACGCCGACGGCGGCATCTGGGTCGCGGTGTGGGGCGGCGGGGCCGTGCTCAGGTTCAGCCCGGCGGGCGAGCTCACCACGACCGTGGAGCTCCCGGCGAGCCTGGTCACCTGCCCCACGTTCGGCGGGCCGGACCTGAAGACGCTGTACATCACGACCGCGGCCGGCCCCGGCGAGGGCGCCGGGGGGCTGTACTCCTGCCAGCCTGGCGTCACCGGCCAGCCCACCTACCCGTACCGGGGCTAGCGTGCAGGCGCTGGTGTTCACCGGCCCGGGCATGATGGAGATGCTCGACATGCCCGAGCCGGACGTGGGCGAGGACGAGGTCCTGGTGCACGTGCGATCGGCCGGGATCTGCGGCAGCGAGCTGCACGGCGCCCGGCACCCCGGCTTCCGGGTGCCGCCCCTGATCATGGGGCATGAGTTCGCCGGGGTCAGCGACGACGGCCGCCCGGTGCTGATCAACCCGATCCTGTCCTGCGGCGAGTGCGACCTGTGCGCCCGCGGGCTGCACCAGCTCTGCCGGCGCCGGGCCATCGTCGGCGTGCACAGGGCCGGCGGGTTCGCCGAGCGGGTCGCCGTGCCCGCCTCCACGCTGCGCGCGCTGCCCGCCGGGATGACCTGGGACGCGGCCGCCGTGGTCGAGCCCGCGGCCAACGCGGTGCACGCCTGGGCGCTGGCCGGAGGCGCGCGGGACAAGCGGGTGGCCGTGCTCGGCTGCGGCGCCATCGGGCTGTTCTGCCTGCTGGTCGCCCTGGCCGACGGGGCCGCCAGCGTCGACGTCACCGACCTCGCGCCGGGCCGGCTCGACGTGGCCCGCCGGCTCGGGGCGGCCACGGCCCGCACCGAGCCAGAGGGCGAGTACGACGTGATCGTCGACGCGGTCGGCTCGGCCGTCACCCGGGCCCAGTCCGTGGCCTGTCAGCGGCCGGGCGGAGCCGCGGTCTGGCTGGGCCTGCTGGACACCGACGCCGGGTTCGACGGCCAGGACCTGGTACGCGGCGAGAAGCAGGTGTTTGGCTCGTTCGCCTACAGCGACGAGGAGTTCCGCCGCGCCACCGAGCTGGTCGGCGGCTGGGACCTGAGCTGGGTCTCGGCCTACCCATTGACCGCCGGGGCGGATATCTTTACCAGCCTGATGAACGGCGGCCAGGATCCGGTCAAGGCCACGCTGCGCCCGGACGCCGACGGCGATCCCGCCTGAACCGTCGCTCAGCGGGTCCAGAACGGGCCTTGACGCGCGGAATGTGTGGGTGCAAGATAATTTCGCCGGTGCAGAACGGCAATCCGTATAGCGGAATGCTGTGGGTACCCGACCCCAGACCTGACGCCGTGCGGATCCTGTTGTGAGGTGCCCGATGAAGCGTTTCGGCGTATCCGTGGCCGTCATCCTGACCCTGCTCATCGCCGCGTGCTCCTCGGGCGGCAGCAGCTCAGGATCGGGCAGCGGGTCGAACGGCCAGGTGAACCTCGTGATGTGGATGGGGTACACGCCCCCGCCGCCGGCCAGCCAGGGCGCCGAGTACGTGGCCCTGAAGGACATCGTCACCAAGTTCATGAAGCTGCACCCGAACATCCACATCCGCATGGAGTACGTGAACAGCGACTACGCGCTGCAGAAGGTCACGGTCGCGCTGCAGGGCGGCCAGCAGCCGGACATCTCCTATCAGTACGGCACCAACATGCCGCAGATCGCGACGGCCAGCCAGCTGGTCAACCTGACCAGCATCGTCAAGCAGCCGAAGTACGGCTGGAGCGACTTCGTCCCCGGCGAGCGGGCCGTGGCCACGGTCAACGGCAAGGTGTACGGCATCCCGGCGCTGGTGGACAACCTGGCCGTGGTCTACAACAAGACGCTGTTCGCCCAGCACCACCTCACGCCGCCCGGCCCGAACTGGACCTGGAGCCAGCTGGCGGCCGACGCCAAGGCGATCTCCGACCCGTCGAAGAAGATCTTCGGGCTCACCTTCCCGGCCGACGGCAGCGAGACCACGGTGTGGGAGTACGAGGCCATGCTGTGGGAGGCCGGGGGGCACATCCTCACCCCGGACAACAAGAAGGCCGCGTTCAACTCCGCGGCCGGGGTCAGGGCGCTGACCCAGCTGCGCCAGCTGCAGCAGGCGCACGCTCTCTACATGGACTTCCACCCGGACGCGGGGACCAGCGAGACCCTGTTCAACTCGGGCAAGCTCGGCATGATCATCACCGGGCCGTGGGATCTGTCCACGTTCCCCGACGTGAAGTACGGCGTGCAGATCATGCCCTCGTGGGACCCGGGCGGCAGCCACCAGACGATCGCCGGGCCGGACAACTGGGTGGTGTTCAACAACGGTTCCGCCCGGGTCAACGCGTCGCTCGAGTTCCTGCAGTTCCTGACCACGCCCGCGAACCTGCTGCAGAACTCCATGGCCACCGGGGCCCTGCCGACCAAGCTCTCGGTGCAGCAGCTGCCTGGCTTCTCCCAGTTCAACGTCAAGTACCCCGGGGCGGGCACGTTCGCGGCGAACCTGAAGAACGTGGTGCAGGCGCGGCCGCAGGTCACCCAGTACCCGCGGGTGTCCGCGGCGCTGGGCCGCGAGGTGGTCGCGGCGATACTCGGGCAGGCCACCCCGCAGGCCGCGCTGAACTCGGCCGCCCAGCAGGCAGACAGCTACCTGGTCGTCCCCTGACGTGTGGCGGCTGCGCCGGATCACCGAATCCGAACACGCCGCCGGCTGGGCGTTCGCGTTCCCCGCCGTATGCCTGATCTTCGTGTTCGGGCTGGTTCCCGTGGTCTGGTCGGCGCTGCTGTCGTTCCAGCGGACGAACCTGATCGCGCCGGGACAGTGGATCGGGCTGGCCAACTACAAGGCGCTGCCGCACGACCCGCTGTTCCAGGCGTCGATCGTGCACAGCCTGATCTACACCGCGCTGTTCGTGCCGCTGTCGGTGGCCGGCGGGCTGCTCACCGCGGTCGCGCTGAACCGCAGGATCCGGGGCATCCGGATCTACCGCACCGCGGTGTTCGTGCCCGTGGTGCTGTCCACGATCGCGACCGCGATCATGTTCCTGTGGCTGCTTGACCCGAACTTCGGCCTGGTCAACTACCTGCTGGGCCAGGTCGGGCTGGGTCCTTACGGGTTCTTCGACAGCGCCACAGGCGCGCTGTACTCGATCGTCGGGATGACCGTGTGGGGCTGGATCGGGTTCGACGTGATCGTCTACCTGGCCGCGCTGCAGGGCATCCCGCAGTCCCTGGTCGAGGCGGCCGAGATCGACGGCGTCCGGACCTGGTCCATGTTCCGCAACATCACGGTGCCGCTGCTCGGGCCCGCGACCCTGTTCCTGGTCGTGTGGTCCTCGATCAACGCGCTGCAGCTCTTCGACGAGGTGTACCTGCTCACCAAGGGTGGCCCGGGCACCTCGACCTACGTGGTCGTCTACTACCTGTACAGCCTGGCCTTCTCCCAGGGCGTCGCCGGGTACGCCGCGGCCATCGCCTACGTCCTGCTGGTCGCGATCCTGAGCCTCACGCTGATACAGCTCTGGGTCGGCCGCCGTCTCGTCTACTACGCGTCATGACCAGCCAGATCGCCAGCCAGGTGCTGGACCCGCCGCAGCGGCCCGCCGACGAGGAGGAGCGGGAGCCGGGCCGGTTCCTGTTCAGCCCGTGGCACCTGGTGCTGATCCCGATCGCGGTCGTGATGCTGATCCCGATGGTCTGGATGCTGGTGACCTCGCTGGAGACGCTGAACGAGACCAGGCACTTCCCGCCGACGCTGCTGCCGCACACGCTGCGGCCCGGCAACTACACCCAGGTGCTGCGGCAGGCGCCGTTCGCGCGCTGGTTCCTGAACACGATGATCGTGACCGTGGTCACGGTCCTCGGCAACCTGCTGTTCTGCAGCCTGGCCGGCTACGCGTTCGCCCGGATCAAGTTCTTCGGCCGCGAGGTCGTGTTCGTGCTGCTGCTGACCACGCTGATGATCCCGTTCCAGGTGATCATGATCCCGACGTTCATCATCGTGAAGGACCTCGGGCTGATCAACACGCTGAACGCGCTGATCGTGCCGAACCTGGCCAACGCGTTCGGCGTGTTCCTGCTGCGGCAGTTCTTCCGCACGCTGCCGGTCGAGCTGGAGGAGGCGGCCAGGATCGACGGCGCGTCCCGGCTCAGCGTGCTGTTCAAGATCGTGCTCCCGCTGTCCGGGCCGGCCCTGGCCACGCTCGCGGTGATCACGTTCCTGTGGACCTGGAACGACTTCCTCTGGCCGCTGATCACGATCTACTCACCGAACACGATGACGCTGCAGCTGGGGCTGACCACGTTCGAGGGCACCCACCAGACGGCCACCAACCTGCTCATGGCGGCCAACGTGATGAGCATGCTGCCGGTGCTGCTGCTGTTCTTCCTGGCGCAGCGCTACTTCATCCGCGGCATCGCGTCGTCCGGACTTAAGGGCTAGGCCATGGCACAGGTCGCGCTGAACAACGTCACCAAGCGGTTCCCCGGCGGGACCTGCGCGCTGGACGACTTGTCGCTGGAGATCTCCGACGGCGAGTTCCTGATCCTGGTCGGCCCGTCCGGCTGCGGCAAGACCACCGCGCTGCGGCTGATCGCGGGCCTGGAGCGGGCCACCTCCGGCACGATCACGATCGGGGACACGACCGTCAACGGGGTCTCGCCCCGGGACCGGGACATCGCGATGGTGTTCCAGAACTACGCTCTGTACCCGCACATGACCGTGTACCGCAACCTCGGCTTCGGCCTGCGGGAGCGGCGCACGCCCAAGCGCGAGGTGGACCGCAGGGTCCGCGAGATCAGCACCATCCTGGGCCTGGACGATCTGCTCAAGCGCAGGCCCGCGCAGCTGTCCGGCGGCCAGCGGCAGCGGGTCGCGATGGGCCGGGCGCTGGTCCGCGAGCCCAAGGCGTTCCTGCTGGACGAGCCGCTGTCCAACCTGGACGCGAAGCTCCGGGTGCAGATGCGTGCCGAGCTGAAGCGGCTGCACGCCAAGCTCGGCATCACCACGATCTACGTCACCCACGACCAGATCGAGGCGATGACGCTGGCCGACCGGATCGTGGTCATGTCGGCGGGCCAGGCGCTGCAGATCGGCACGCCCCAGGAGGTGTTCGCGCGGCCCGCGAACCTGTTCGTGGCCGGCTTCATCGGCAGCCCGGCCATGAACCTGCTGCGCGGCCGGGCCAGCGCCCAGGGGTCCGCGGAGACCGAGATCACCGCGGGCGACCTGCGCTTCACCCGGCCGGGCGTGCCGGACGGCGAGATCATCGTGGGCATCCGGCCCGAGTCGCTGGTGCCGGTTCCGGCCGACGCCACCGACCTGGCCCACCCCACCCTGGACCTCGAGGTCGATCTGGTGGAGCCGCTCGGCGAGCAGGCCCTGGTGCACGGCACCGTGGCCGGGTCCGCGGCGCAGAGCGGGGCCGAGGAGGAGCAGGCCATCCTGACCGAGGCCCCGTCGCGGGCCCCGGTCACCGCGGTGCTGCCCGCCGCGGGCCTGCCCAGCCCCGGCGACCGGGTCAGGGTCCGCGCCGCCGAGGACCGGATCTACCTGTTCAGCGCGGCCACAGGGGACGCGATCTGGTGATCAGGAAATGAAGGGACTGCGATGAGTGCGGGCAAGCCCAGGATCGTGATCGTCGGCGCCGGGGGCTGGGTGTTCCCGATGGAGCTGGCCAGGGACATCCTGTCGTTCGGCTCGCTCGCCCACGGCGAGCTCGCCCTGTACGACATCGACGTCGAGGCCGCCGAGCGGACCGCCCGGGCGGTCCGGCAGCTCATCGAGATCGGCGGCCTGGACACGACCCTGGAGGTCGCCACCGAGCTGCCCGCGGCGCTGCGCGGCGCGGACTTCGTGGTGACCGTGTTCCAGGTCGGCGGGGTCAAGGCGTACGCGCACGACATCGAGATCCCGCGCGAGTACGGGGTCGACCAGATCGTCGGCGACACGCTGGGCCCGGGCGGCGTGTTCCGCGGCCTGCGCACGATCGAGGCGCTGCGGGTGGTCGCCGAGACCATGCTCGAGGTCTGCCCGGACGCGCTGCTGCTCAACTACACCAACCCGATGTCGGCCAACATCTGGGCCACCGACCTGCGCGGCGTGCGCGTGATCGGGCTGTGCCACAGCGTGCAGAACACCGCCGAGCTGCTGGCCCACGAGCTCGGCGTGCCGCTGGACGAGGTCACGTTCGACACCGCGGGGGTGAACCACACCGCCTGGTTCACCACGTTCACCCGCGGCGGCGAGGACCTGATCCCGCGGATCCGCGAGGTGATGACGGCCCGCTACATCGACGAGACCGAGCCGCTGCTGCCCAGGTCGGACGACCCGTACGAGTCCATCGAGCGGGTCCGCGCCGAGCTGATGCAGCTCACCGGGTACTTCCACACCGAGTCCAGCCATCACGCCAGCGAGTACTGGGCGTGGTTCCGCCGCACGCCCGAGCTGGTCAGCCACTACCTGGACCGGCACTGGGACAACCTGGAGATCGGCACCACCATGGACAAGGACCGGTGGAACGCCGAGTTCGTCGACGAGGCGCGGCGCGAGGGCCTCCAGCACGGCGGCGAGCTGGCCGCGCCGATCATGGACAGCGTGGTGACCGGGGTCCCGCGCCGGGTGCACGTGAACGTCCGCAACGGCGGCTCGATCACCAACCTGCCCGAGGACGCCTGCGTCGAGGTGGCCTGCCTGGCCGACGCCACCGGGGTCCGGCCCGGCCGGTACGGCGCGCTGCCGCCCGCGTGCGCGGCCCTGAACCAGCTGCAGATCGCGGAGCAGCGGCTCACCGTGCAGGCCGCGATGACCGGCAACCGCCAGCTCGTGCACGCCGCGGTCGCGCTCGACCCGCTGACCAGTTCCCTGCTCACGCTGCCGCAGATCCACGAAATGGCGGACCGGATGCTCGCCGCCGAGGCCGAATGGCTCCCCCAATTCCAGTAGGGTCGCACTCTCCCTAAGACCGAACCTGGCAGGACCCGATGAAGCTGACCGCCATCCGCTGCCTGACCTTCGCCTCCGTGCTCTCCGTAGCCACAGTGCTGTCCCTGACCACGGGGCTGCCCACGGCCGCAGGGCTGCCCGCCACGCCGCGGGTGCCCGCGGCCGCGGCCGCCTCCGCCGCTCCCGCGGCCGCGTCGATCGGCGCCCCGGTGGCCCGGGGCACGCTGCGGATCGCCGGCTCGCTGCGCGACGGCGGCGTGGTCCGCGGCACCGGGCTGTCCTGGCGCCCCGGGGCGCTGCCGGCCGGGGACCGGCTGCTGAGCTTCGAGGTCGGGTATGCGTGGTCGGCCTGCAAGCAGAAAACCGCCGGGCGGCCCTCCGGCTGTGTGGCCGCGGCCGACGCCCCGGCGACCCCGTACGCGGCCCGGCGCTACCACGTCGGTCACGTCGACACCGGCCGGTACCTGCGGCTCCGGGTAACCGCGGCCGAGGTGGTGGAGACCGACCCGGCGACATTTGCGTTCCAGATTATTAGGACCTCGGTGATCGCGGTCACCGGGCCGCGGGTGCGGGGTTATCCGGCCGGGCAACCCCCGGTGACCGAGTTCCTGAACGGGCTGCCCGAGCGCCAGACCGGGTCCAGGGACGAGTACTTCCAGGTCATCACGCCGCACTTCGCGGCGGCCGACGGCGAGCCGGTGCAGCGGTACCGGATCGACCAGGGCCCGTGGCATGCGATGCCCGCCAGCCGGGTGTTCTACACCGGCCGGCTGGGCCTGGGTGAGCACCAGGTGACGGTGCGCACCGCCAACCGGGCCGGGCACACGGTCCTGCGGTTCCGGTGGCGGGTGACCGCGCTGCCCGCCCCGGTGGCCTGCACCCGGCCGGGCGGGCGGCCCTGCTGGTACCCGCCGCACCTGAACTCCGCCGGGCACCCCATGCGCTGGGACTGGCAGATCGGGCGGGTGACGCCGCTGCAGCGGACCGGCGCCCGCGCGGTCGACATCTACGACATCGACGGGTTCCTGACCACCCGGGCCGAGATCGGCCAGATCCACCACAGCTGGCAGGCGAGCACGCTGGCGCACCCGAAGGCCGTCTGCTACCTGGACCTGGCCTGGGAGGACTACCGGCCGGACGCGAGCCCGGGCCAGTTCTTCCCGCCCGCCGCGCTGGGCAAGGTCTACTACGGCTACCCGCAGGAGCGGTGGGTCGACTTCCGGCAGCTCGACCAGCTCAAGCCGATGCTCGACGAGCGGATCTCGATGTGCGCGCGGAAGGGGTTCGACACGGTCGAGCTCGACGACATCGACAGCTACGACCCGCCGGGCACCACCGGGTTCCAGCTGAGCGTGGGCGACGCGCAGAACTACCTGGCCTGGGCCCTGAACGACGTGCACGCCCACGGCATGACCGCGCTGTGGAAGAACGCGCCCAGCCTGGCCTGGTGGGGCGTCAGGTACGCGGACGGGGCCGTGGTCGAGGAGTGCTACACCTACGGCGGGTGTTTCGCGGCCTCGCAGGTCGGGAGCGTGCAGGACGGGATCACCTGCTCAGCGCTGCACGGCCCGACGCCGTGCGGGTGGGACGTGTTCACCGCGGATCACACGGCCCGGCAGCCCACCGGCAAGTGGGTGGGCGAGGCCGAGTACGGTGCCGACCACTTCGTCTGCAACCCCGGGCAGAAGTGCCCGGGGAAGCGCTCGTACGCGCGGTTCTGCCAGGCCGTGTACGCCCCGCCGAACGGGTTCGCCGCGGTCAAGTTCGACGTGGACCTGGACGGCGCCGTGTTCCTGCCCTGCCCGCGCGGCACCTGAGCCGACCGCCGCGGTTACGGCCCGCTTGGCTCCTCTAGCGCAGCAACGACGTCGTAGCCGAGCGCGGCCGCCACCTCGGGCGCGGCGTTGACC
>Ga0207664_10002607_pt1 | contig 11934 bp, 10 predicted proteins | sample LARL83metaG_FD_184349 | JGI IMG/M metagenome (GOLD analysis project Ga0207664, IMG submission 184349) | Corn, switchgrass and miscanthus rhizosphere microbial communities from Kellogg Biological Station, Michigan, USA - LAR L8-3 metaG... | ecosystem: Host-associated > Plants > Roots >...
GCTGCGTTTATGATCGCGCGCCAGAGCTACCCTGACGCGCAGTTTGGAGCTATTGCTCATAGCGTTGGCGCGCTATTGCTTGGGGCAGCGCAAGACGCCCGCCGCCTATCGAAAATTGTGTTCCTGGGCCCGCACACCGGCTATTGGCGTGACTATGCCCGCCGATGGCGCGTGCCCCTATATCTTACTTGGCATGTATTGATGCCCGCAGCTACAAGAGTCTTCGGCTACTTCCCGGGGAAGACGCTGGGAATGGGCGAAGACCTACCACCTCAGGTCGCGATGGATTGGGCAAACCGACGGCAGCCCGAACTGGTCCGCGGAGGAGACGACCGAAGGGGAATAGCTGCCATTCTGGGCATGTATCACGAGGTCCGAGCTCCGACGCTTGCCTTATCAGCTAGCGATGACGCATTCGCCCCTCCGCGAGCCGCCGAGCGCTTATTGGCCCTATATCCCAATGCCCCAGTGACCTATCGGCTTGTCACGCCGGCTAGTGTTAATAGGCGCCGCCTAGGGCACCTAGGCTATCTTAGCCAGTCAGCTGGGGATGAGATTTGGACAATGGCATCTTCGTGGCTGCTGACCGCCTGAGCGATCCGATCCCAAAATAGGGGCGTACAAAGACTTGGCGATCTTTTGTGTGGCGTTCAAGTTGTAGGCTACATTCATTGGCGGGTGCTAAGAGGGGCATGGGCGCGAAGGTGCGCGCCCGATAGAAAGGCCTTGGCACCTTTCCAGTTTGTTTGCCACAATGTGGTGGGGTGATTTGTCATTGGGACAAGCGAGGGGAAACTCATGAACGCGATTGCCGAAGTCCGGTTCTTTCCACATACGCAAATCAATCAACTTGAAACTCGATTCGACGCGGAGTTCGGCGTGCTCTGGGCATTTATGAACCCAAAGCCGAGACCAACATTTAACCCTCCCTTATTGGCGGAGTTACGTGGCTACGTCGATAGTATTGTTCAGCCGTGTGGGCGGATTTGGCACGAAGGAACTGAGCATGCGATCAAATATGCTGTAATCGCGTCCAAAGTGCGAGGAGTCTTTAACCTAGGCGGCGACCTGGCGCTCTTCCGGGAAGCGATAGCCGCCCACGATCGAGATATGTTGGTGCAATATGGTCGCAAATGTGTGGATAACCTATTCCCGTGGTCGCGCAACTGTGACCTGCCTCTGACTACGATCGCTTTAGTCCAGGGAGATGCGCTTGGAGGCGGATTCGAATGCGCTCTATCTGCATCCGTCTTAATCGCAGAAGAATCAGTTCGAATGGGATTTCCCGAAATACTGTTCAACTTATTCCCGGGGATGGGTGCCTACAGCTTCTTGGCCCGAAAAGTAGGCAGACGAATAGCGGACGAATTAGTGACAAGTGGAAATATGTATAGTGGCCGAGAGCTTTTCGATATGGGCATTGTTGATGTTTTAGCGCCTGACGGAAATGGCGAGGCTGCCTTGTATAGCTTTGTTAAAAAGCATGCGCGCGCACCGAATGGCCGCCGAGCCTTGGAAATGGTCCGCCGTGAGGTGGAAGCAGTGACCCACGACGAACTAATGCGAGTGGTTGGGATCTGGGCCGATGCCGCACTGCGCCTTACTGAGCGCGACTTGAGGATGATGGAACGGCTCGTTCGCGCGCAAAGCCGAAATGCAGACTCGAACGATATGCAGAGCGCAACGATAACACCGCTCCAGCGCGCGAGTTAGTTTAGGGACGATCTTTTACGTCGCTCCTCGAGATGTCGCTCAAGCGCGATTTGGGTCGCACTTGAAGCGCGAGCTAACTCTTCCATCCATTGCGCGGCTCTGACTCGCAAAGTGTCGTAGGTTGCTTTTTCCAGGCGTACCGCGAGTTGCATTAATTGAGTGGCGCCAACACTACCCGCCCCGCCCTTTAATGCGTGGGCGGCGTCTTTGACCTCTTCGTATCGACGGGCTGCGAGTCCGTCGCTGATGGTGCGCATTAGGCGATCGCTATCTGCCTGGAAACCACGTAGGAGACGTTCTACAAAGGTTGAGTCCGTAGAAAGTCGACCCAAATCGTCCAACACGTTGGGATCAACAACCGGTGAATCAATAATAGTTAACGCGGGTCGTTCGTCACAGCGGATTGGTGGGACGAGCGACTTGAGATCATTTGCGGTTTCCGCGAGGTGTCTTTCGATTGCATCGAGGAGCAGAGTAGCGCGGATCGGTTTCGGCAAAAACTCCGCGCAACCGGCGCGCTGGCAATCCGCAATTATCCCTGTCGTAACATTGGCCGATAATATTAAAACTGGGATCGGCGTGGACGTCGTGAACTGATAAAGCTTTAGCGCTTCGATCCCACTGACAACAGGCATCGATAGATCAAACAAGGCGATGTCAAAGCTTCCGTGCTCCAATTGATCCAGAGCTTTCTCGCCATTGTCGACAATAGTAACGTCATGGCCGCCGCTCTCGAGGATTAGCTGCGTAACTCGCTGATTAGTTGGATTGTCCTCGGCAACGAGCACCCGCGCGCCCCGTATCTTGGTAACTTTTGCTGGCTGTTGCGCCGCAAACGCCGTCGCCGTGGAGGAAAGGCGGAGTGAAGATCCGATCTCTGTGCGGAGGTCGACCCCCGTTGGTTCGGACGGCGTTAATGGCAACTCGAACCAAAATGTGCTACCTCTTCCGACCGCGCTTTCAACACCGATCTTTCCAGCCATTAACGTAACGAGTTGTCTGGCTATCGCCGTGCCGAGTCCAGTTCCTCCATATACACGAGTGATCGAGTCATCTGCCTGGGCGAACGGCTCGAAAATTGCGAGTTGCTTATCAGGTGGAATACCTATACCTGTGTCCTCAACTTCGAATCTGAGCAGGTTTGAATCGATATCACTAAATCTCACGCGAAGTGTAATATGACCGCGCTCTGTGAATTTCACCGCGTTAGCGAGAAGATTTAGCAGGACTTGCCTCAAGTGATGGCTGTCCCCAGCGAACCAGCGCGCCGCTGCCGGCGCTACTTCAGTGTTGACTGCGAGGCCTTTGTAGCGGGCTTGTGGGAGAAGGACTTTGACAGTGCTGGATAGCAGATAGCCGAGATCGAAGGGCTGTTTTTCAATCTGCACACGACCAGCCTCAATTTTGGCCATGTCCAGTACGTCTTCGATTTGGGCCAGCAGCAAGTGCGCCGATGTTCCAAGCGTATCAACTATCTCTCGCTGTGATTCACTCAAGCTTGTTTCGCGCAACACATCCGCCATCGCGATAACGCCATTCAGCGGCGTCCGCATCTCATGACTCATATTGGCTAGGAAACGACCCTTCGCTTGATTTGCGTCATCGGCTCGTTTCTTTGCCTCTTTGATTTTTTGCGATAATCTTCCAACGTAAACGGGTAATATGATCAGCGCGATGAAGAAGCCGAGGCCGACGTAGATACTGTGCGACCAATAGTCGCTTTCAGCGAGTACCAGCGCAAAACCGGCGAGCGCCATGGTTTGGCATGCGTAGAGGTAAAGCCGCCCATAGCGAAGCCCGTTGCCAAAGGTGATGAAAAGATATACGCCGATAATTACCGCGCTACCTTCTCCTAGGCGAATTAGACAGTACGTCGTCACAGCATTGTCGACTACCATGCCGAGGAATCGTCGACGAACCGATGGGTTGCCAGCAGATAGAATTCGGAAAACTAGCAAACATGAGAACAAGAAGAAAGTAATCGCAATAATAAGAACTTCGACATGATGCGGTGGCGCAGTTTCGTCGCCAAATCCTCCAACGTACCAAGCCAGGTATAGCAAAACGGCGCCGGCAATAGCTACTCGGACTCTGGCCTGGTTGAATTCCTCGCGGTCGCATCGCGCCCCGAGGGCCGCAAGGCCTTCGCGCGTTATCCACCCCCGAAGCCCGGGGAGCACCTGCGAGGTTGGTTCGAGGGTTGTAATGAGAGCTAGTTCGGTTGCGACCCACTGCCGGAGCAATGCAACGGCCTTGTGAAAGCCACCATTGAGACGCGACGTCATATTCTTCAGCCAGCTATTCGTCCGCTAACTGGGTCTGAATCTCTCTGACCCGCTCCTGTGCACTCATAAACGCCTCCACGCACCGCGGATCGAAGTGTTTTCCCTTCTGGGCGTTCAGATACTCGAAGCTCTCGTCGACGGTCCAGGCGTGCTTGTACGGCCTCTCGCTGACCAGCGCATCGAAGACGTCGGCCACTGCGACGATGCGGGCGACGATCGGTATGTCTTCCCCGTGCAGGCCGTTCGGATAGCCTGAGCCGTCATATTTTTCGTGATGCCCCAGCGCGATGATCGCGCCCATGCTCAGGTACTTCGACGGGCTGCCCTTCAAAATGTCATAGCCGATGCGCGGATGATTCTTCATCGAAGTCATCTCCGCGTCGGACAATGGACCTTTCTTCAGCAGGATGGCGTCGGCGATCCCGATCTTGCCGATGTCGTGCATCGGCGCGGCAATTTCCAGCACGTGCACCGTCTCCGGCGCCAGGCCGAGCTGCAATCCGATCAGCGCGGAGTACTTCGCCATGCGGGTCAGATGATTGCTGGTCGTCTGGTCGCGGAACTCGCCGGCCTTTGCGAGCTTGGCCAGCGTTTCCAGCTCGCGCTCATGGATCTCGGCGATCGACTTGTCGACCTGGTATTGGAGAACACGCGCCTGATCGGACAGGACGATCTTGTGCCGGCGGAGGTCGAGCAGATTGGAACAGCGTGCCCGCGTCTCGTGCTCATCCAGCGGTTTGATCAGGAAGTCGGTTGCGCCTGCTTCGAGCGCCTCGTAGCGCACGCGCCGGTCGTCGACGACGGTGATGACGACGATCGGCACGTCTACGCAGTGCGGGAGCGCGCGGATCTGCCGGACCAGCTGCACTCCGTCGAATTCGGGCAGCTTGTAATCGGTCAGCACCATGTCGACGCGGTTGTTGCGCGCGAACTCGAGTGCCCGGCCCGGCGTATCGAAAAGTTCGAGGTTGAGCTTGCCGTCGATCTGGCGAACGATTTCCGCGAGCAGCAGCCGGCTGCTGAACAGGTCGTCGATGATCATGACGGTGTTCCGCTGCGCACGCGCCATCGCCAGCTCGGATACGACTGGGCTTTTGTGGTTCGGGCGTTGTTGCGCTGGGGTCATCGTTTTCTGCTTATTTTGTTTCTTAACTTAAAGACTTAGAGCCTGAAAGCAAATGTTGTGCCGCCTAGACGCTTTGTTCATCACAGCTTATTGGTTGAGCGTGCGCTGAATTGCGCCGCTTGGCAATCGCCGATCGAAAGAGCTGGAAACAGCGCGGTGGGGCGCCGACGCCCGATGCGGTTGTCCAGCCCGGGGAAAATGGTCGGGGCGAAGTGATTCGAACACTCGACCCCCTGCACCCCATGCAGGTGCGCTACCAGGCTGCGCTACGCCCCGACGGATAATCATTAAATTCAGCAAATTATATCGCCTTCATCCCGCAGGGGCTAAAAGCTGCCGGATTTCCTCAATGACCTGACGTATTTGGGCAGACGATAGCGCCGCGTTCGGGCGGGTTCCCCGGGGCCGGCCACCGTCGTTGCTTGCTGCGGGCTCCTCGCGCACCGCGTCCGATTCGAGCCGGTGGCGAGCCCCGTTGATGGTAAATCCCTGCTCGTAGAGCAAGTCACGGATGCGGCGGATCAGCAATACCTCGTGGTGCTGGTAGTAGCGGCGGTTGCCGCGGCGCTTTACCGGCTTGAGCTGCGTGAATTCCTGCTCCCAATAACGCAGCACATGCGGCTTGACCGCGCAAAGATCGCTCACCTCGCCTATGGTGAAGTAGCGCTTGGCGGGTATCGCCGGAAGGTCGGACTTAGTCTGCCTGGGCTCGGCCATGGTTCGCGGCTTCGACCATTGCCTTCAGTTTTTGACTGGCGTGGAACGTGACGACCCGGCGAGCGGTGATCGGAATTTCCTCGCCGGTCTTCGGATTGCGCCCCGGGCGCTGCGGCTTTTCGCGAAGCTGGAAATTCCCGAAACCGGACAATTTGACGCTGTCGCCCGATTCCAGCGCGATTCGGATTTCCTCGAAAAAGCGCTCGACCATGTCCTTGGCCTCGCGCTTGTTGAGGCCCAGCTGTTCGAAGAGCAAGTCAGCGAGTTCGGCTTTAGTCAGCGTCATCGGAGTCCCTACTGGCGTAACGTCGCCTTGAATCGATTTTGGAGTTCCCGCAGCAAATCGGCCACGGTGGCGTCGATTTCGGCGTCCGTCAAAGTACGTGCAGTATCTTGCATAAGCACAAGAATTGCAAGGCTTTTCTTCCCCGGCCCGACGCCGGGGCCCCGGTAGACGTCAAACACGGCCATGCGCTCGACATGGGGCGGGCGCACCGCCTGCAGCGCGTCCAGCAGCGATTGCGCCGGTATACCTTCGTCGACCACCAGGGCCAAATCCCGCCGCACCATCGGAAAGCGCGGTACTGGACGCGCCGCCGGGAGCCCGGTTCGCTCGATCGCTTCCTGGTCAATCTCGAAGACGACCGGCGCCCTGGTCAACTCGTAGGCGCGGACCAGCCGTGGGTGCAGCTCGCCTATCCATCCGGCCACTTTGCCGGATACGAGGACGCGCGCCGACCGGCCCGGATGCAGTGCCGGGTGGCTTGCCGCCTGCGTAGCCACCGCCAGCGGGGCGGCCAGTGCTTCGAGATCGCCTTTGACATCGAAAAAATCGACATCGCGCAGGCCGCCATCCCAATGCTCGGGCAGCGCCGAGCCGAATGCCAGCGCGCCGATGCGCAGCGACTGGTTGTAGTGCTCGCCGTCTCGCACGAAGCAGCGCCCCGCTTCGAACACGCGCACGCGCTCCAGTTTGCGATTGAGGTTCGTGCGCAAAACGTCGAGCAGGCCGCCCAGCAGCGTGGTCCGCATGACGTCGAGGTTGCTCGCGATCGGGTTGAGCACCCTGATCGGAGCCGAATCGGCGTCCAGCAGGCGCTCGGTCTCGGAGCTGACGAAGCTGAACGTGATGATCTCGTGGTAGTCACGGTCAACCAGTCGGCTGCGAAGTCCCATCGCAGAGCGAACGCTCTCCGCCGCCGGCAGCATCGCCTGCGTATGCCTGACCGGTCGCGTCGGGATGTTGTCATAGCCGTATAGGCGCGCGACCTCCTCGATGAAGTCTTCTTCGATCGCCAGATCGAAGCGATACGACGGCGGCGTGACGATGAAGTCGGCGCCTTCGCGCTTCGCGGCGAGGCCCAGGCGCGCGAAGATCGCAGCTATCGTCTCGGGTGCGATCGCGACGCCGAGGATGCGTGTGACGCGCGCGCTGCGCACTCGCACCGGATCGCGCCGCGGCAGCGCGCCGCGAACGTCGGTCAGTGCGCCGGCGCGGCCCCCGCAGACGGCGATGATCAATTGCGTGGCTCGTTCGACCGCCGTCGGGCCTATGCCGAAATCAACGCCGCGCTCAAAGCGAAACCCGGCATCGGTGGCGAAACCGAGCCGGCGCGCCTTGCCCTGGATCACCGCCGGATTCCAGAACGCGCCTTCGAGAAAGACCGTCTTCGTGTCGTTGCCGATGCCGCTACGCTCTCCACCCATGATGCCGGCGAGACCGAGCGGTTTCTTTTCATCGGCGACCAGCAGCAGGTCGGGATCGAGATCGAGCGTTTGCCCGTTGAGCAGCGTCAGCTGCTCGCCAGTTCGGGCGAAGCGAACGACGACGTCGCCATCGAGCACGGCGTCGTCGTAGGCGTGGAGCGGCTGTCCGAGCTCGAGCATCACGTAGTTGGTGACGTCGACGATGGCCGAAATAGAGCGGATACCGCTGCGCTCGATGCGCTGCCTGATCCAAGCCGGTGTCGGCGCGGTGGCATCGATACCCTCGATGACGCGGCCGCAAAAACGCGGGCACGCCAATGGATCCTCGATGCGGACTCCGCGCCGTCCGGTGCCGCGGGCGGGCGCCGCCTCGAGCGGCGGCTGCGTCAGCGATACGCCGGTGATCGCGGCGACTTCGCGCGCGAGGCCCAGGATCGACAGGCAGTCGGCACGATTCGGCGTGAGCTTGACCTCGAGCACGGCATCGTCGAGGTCGAGGACGCGGCGCAGGTCGGCGCCGATCGGCGCCTCCGGATCGAGCAGCAACAACCCGGACGCATCGTCGGACAGCCCCAATTCGCTGGCCGAGCAGAGCATCCCCTGCGATTCGACGCCACGCACCGCTGCCTGGCGTATTGTTCGTCCGCCCGGCAGCACGGCGCCGACGCGCGCCAAGGGCGCGACGACGCCCGGCGCGACATTCGGCGCGCCGCAAACGACCGATACCGGCGCGTCCTGCCCCACGTCGACGCTGCAGACGGTCAGGCGGTCGCCGTTCGGATGGCGCTCGACCGACCGGACCTTGCCGACCACGACGGCGGAAAACGGCGGCGCGACCGGCACACGGCCTTCGACTTCGATCCCGGCCATCGTCAACGCATCGGCGAGCGCGTCGCCCCCGATCGGCGGGTCGGCCAGCGTGCGCAGCCAGTGCTCGGAGAATTTCACGGCGTGGCCCGAGAATCGTCGCGGTGTCGTGCGCTAGGCGAACTGGCGCAGAAAGCGCAGATCGTTTTCATAGAACAACCGCAGATCGTCGACGCCGTAGCGGAGCATCGCCAGACGGTCGGGCCCCATGCCGAAGGCGAAGCCCTGGTAGCGCTCCGGGTCGATGCCGACTGCGCGCAACACGTTCGGATGCACCTGTCCGGCGCCCGAGATCTCCAGCCAGCCGTCGCCGTAGCTCATGTCGATCTCCGCCGACGGCTCGGTGAACGGGAAGAACGAGGGCCGGAAGCGGACCTTCAGATCGTCGCGCTCGAAAAAACGGCGCAGGAACTCGGTGAATACGCCTTTGAGGTCGGCGAACGACACCTGCTCGTCGATCCACAGGCCCTCGACCTGGTGAAACATCGGAGAATGCGTCGCATCGCTGTCGATGCGGTAGACGCGCCCCGGAGCGATGATCTTGATCGGGGGCCGATGCGTTTCCATGTAACGCACCTGGATCGGCGAGGTGTGCGTGCGCAGCACCATTCCGCCGTCGACGTAGAACGTGTCGTGCATCGAGCGAGCCGGGTGATCCTCCGGCGTATTGAGCGCGGTGAAGTTGTGGAAATCGTCCTCGATCTCGGGCCCGTCGGCGACGGTGAAACCCAGTGAATGGAACAGCGTCTCGATGCGCTGCATCGTGCGCGTGATCGGATGCAGCGTTCCGGTCCCGCTGCCGCGTCCCGGCAGCGAGACGTCGAGCCCTTCGCCTGCCAGCTGCTGCGCGAGCCTCGTATCGGCGAGCTCTTCGCGGCGCCGCGCCAGCGCTTGTTCGAGCGTGGTCTTCGCGTCGTTGATGCGTGCGCCGGCGGCGGGGCGATCGCCGGCGCTGAGTTTGCCTAGCGCCTTCAGCTGCTCGGTCAGGCGTCCGGACTTGCCGAGAAAGCGCGCCTTGGCGTTCTCGAGCGCAGCCGCGTCGTGACAGGACGCGAAATCGGCTAGCGCAGCGGCAACGATGGTCTCGAGCGGGTCCATGGCACGGAAACAAAAAAAGGGAGGCGGTGGCGCCTCCCTCGTGGATTTCCGGTTCTCAGGCCAGAGAGGCTTTGGCCTGCTCCGCGATCTTGCTAAACGCCGTCTTGTCGTGCACGGCGAGATCCGCCAGCACCTTCCGGTCGATGTCGATCGATGCCTTTTTCAGACCGTTCATGAACACGCTGTAGCTCATCCCCAGCTCGCGGACCGCGGCATTGATCCGTGCGATCCACAACGCGCGGAATTCGCGTTTTTTCGCGCGGCGATCGCGATACTGATATTGCCCCGCCTTCATCACCGCTTCCTTCGCGATGCGATAGACGTTGCTGCGGCGGCCGCGATATCCCTTCGACAGCGTCAGTACTTTCTTGTGCCGCGCCTTGGCGGTCACCCCACGTTTGACTCTGGGCATCGTGGACTCCCGTTACGCGTACGGCAGCATGGCGCGCACCGAGTCCGCATTGGTGCTGTGGACCGAGGTCGAACCACGAAGCTGCCGCTTGTTCTTGGTCGATTTCTTCGTAAGGATGTGGCGCTTGAACGCCTGCGAGCGCTTAATGCTGCCGCTTCCGCGCACGCGGAAGCGCTTTTTCGCGCCGCTCTTGGTCTTCATCTTCGGCATGACAATTTCCTATTTGCTGCCCACGGCGGTGCTCTCCGGAGGAGAGGCTTTTTGGCTCGCGCCTTTACCGGCTTCGGGCTTGTTCGGGTGATGCTTGGTTACCGCAACTTTCTTCGGAGCCAGCAGCATCACCATCTGCCTGCCCTCGAGTCTGGGAAACTGCTCGACTACGCTATGCGGCTCCAGATCGCCGCGAATGCGTTCCAGCAGGCGAATACCGAACTCCTGGTGGGCCATTTCGCGCCCCCGGAAGCGCAAGGTCACTTTGGCCTTGTCGCCTTCACCCAGGAAGCGAATCAGATTCCTGAGCTTGATCTTGTAATCGCCTTCATCGGTACCAGGGCGGAATTTCACTTCCTTGACCTGGATCTGCTTCAGCTTCAGCTTCGCTTCGTGCTGGCGCTTGGCCTCGCGATACTTGAACTTGCCGAAGTCCATGATGCGAGCGACCGGCGGTTCGGCCAGTGGCGCGATTTCCACCAGATCGAGCTCCGCAGCTTCCGCCCGCGCGATCGCATCCGCGATCGGAACGATACCGAGTTGTTCACCTTCTGCACCGACCAAGCGGACCTCCGGGCAATTGATTTCGCCGTTGACCCGCTGTGCTTTGTCCTGGGCTATGTGTTGCTCCTTAAAAAGAAAAAAATCGGCCGTCCCACCCGCGCGCTTGGCTAAAGTCCCGCTGCCTTTAGCAACGGGACGCCATCTCGGTTTCGAGACGGCGCATCAGGGACTCCAGAGGCATCGCCCCCAGGTCCTCGCCAGCGCGGGTTCGCACGGCCACCTGTTCAGTCTGCATTTCCTTGTCGCCCAGGATAATCTGGTACGGCAACTTTTGCAGGCTATGTTCTCGAATTTTATAGGTTATTTTCTCGTTACGCAAATCGGCCATCGCCCTGTAGCCGGCTGCCTTCAGGGCGGCCACGACCTTCGGGGCGTACGCCGCCTGGCGGTCGGTAATCGTCAGGACGACCAGTTGGACCGGCGCGAGCCACAAGGGCAGGGCGCCGCCATGGTGCTCGATCAGGATGCCGATGAACCGCTCCAGCGAGCCGACGATCGCCCGATGCAGCATCACCGGTACTTTGCGGGTGTTGTCCTCGGCCACATACTCGGCGTCCAGCCGCGCCGGCATCGAAAAATCGACCTGCATCGTGCCGCATTGCCAGGAGCGGCCCAGTGAGTCCTTCAGGTGGTATTCGACCTTGGGACCGTAGAAGGCGCCTTCGCCCGGCAGCTCGGTCCACTCGACGTCGCACGCGCCCAAGGCGCGGCGCAGCGCGTCCTCGGCGCGATCCCAGGTGTCGTCGCTCCCGAGTCGCTGGTCGGGCCGCAGCGCCAGCTTGATCGTCACCTGGTCGAACCCGAAATCCCGATACACGGCCAGCGCCTGCTGGTTGAACGCGGTGACCTCGGGCTGGATCTGTTCTTCGCTGCAAAAGATGTGACCGTCGTCCTGGGTGAAGCCGCGCACCCGCATCAGGCCATGCAACGCGCCCGACGGCTCGTTGCGGTGACACGAGCCGAATTCGCCGTAGCGCAGCGGCAGGTCGCGGTAGCTGCGCATGCTCGAATTGAAGACCAGGATGTGGCCGGGACAGTTCATCGGCTTGATCGCGAAGTCGCGCTTCTCCGACTCGGTCGTGAACATGTGCTCCTTGTAGTTCTGCCAGTGCCCCGATTTCTCCCACAGCGAGCGATCGAGAATCATCGGGCATTTGACTTCCTGGTAGCCGTTCTGCTGGTAGGCGCGGCGCATGTATTGCTCGACCTGCTGCCAGACGGTCCAGCCCTTCGGA
>Ga0207664_10002608_pt1 | contig 11933 bp, 12 predicted proteins | sample LARL83metaG_FD_184349 | JGI IMG/M metagenome (GOLD analysis project Ga0207664, IMG submission 184349) | Corn, switchgrass and miscanthus rhizosphere microbial communities from Kellogg Biological Station, Michigan, USA - LAR L8-3 metaG... | ecosystem: Host-associated > Plants > Roots >...
CTCTGCGGCCATGCGAATTAAATCGTATGCAAAAAATCGCGCCTTTTCTTTGGTTCAATGACAACGCCGAGCAGGCGGTTAAGTTTTACACTTCGATTTTCAAAAAATCGAAGATCAAAGCCATTGCTCATTACGGTGAATGGAGCAAAAAGGCCACCGGCCGTCCGCCCGGTTCCGTATTGACCGTTCGTTTCGAACTCGCCGGCCAGGAGTTCATCGCCCTCAACGGCGGGCCAGCCCACCAGTTCAATGAGTCCATCTCCTTCGTCGTCAATTGCAAGACACAAGCGGAGATCGATTATTTTTGGAGAAAACTGTCGGTCGGCGGCAAGGAGGTCGCCTGCGGTTGGCTCAAGGACAAATTCGGCGTCTCCTGGCAAATTGTTCCCGAGCAAATCGGCGAGTGGGTCAGCAGCAAGGACCCGGCAAAGTCCGACCGCGTTTTAGAGGCTGTGCTCCAAATGGTGAAGCTTGATATGAGAACTTTGAAGGCGGCGTACGCCGGGAAAACCAAATATCAAAAACCGAAACAATCCAACCACACGAGGAAAACCCATGAGTAAAATACGAGTATTGGTCGGCACCAAAAAAGGCGCGTTCGTACTGAGTGCGGACGGCAAGCGCAAACAATGGGACGTGAGCGGCCCGCATTTCGCCGGCTGGGAGATTTATCACCTCAAAGGCTCGCCGGTGGATACGAACCGGATTTACGCGTCGCAGAGCAGCGGCTGGTTCGGCCAGATCATCCAGCGCTCGGATGATGGCGGCAAAACCTGGACTCCGCCCGGCAGCAGCCCGGAAGAATTGAAAAGTCCGGATGGATTTCCCAAAGGCGAGAGCAATAAATTCGTTTATGAGGGAACAGTGGGCACCCACAAGTGGTACGACGGCACGCAACATCCCTGGGAATTCAAGCGCGTCTGGCATCTCGAACCTTCCTTGACCGATCCGAACACCGTTTACGCCGGAGCCGAGGATGCGGCGATTTTCAAGACCGTGGACGGCGGCAAAACCTGGAAGGAATTGCCCGGATTGCGCGGCGCCAAAGGCAACCTGTGGCAACCCGGCGCCGGCGGCATGGCCGTGCACACCATTCTTTTGGACAAAACAAATCCCAATCGGATTTTTGTCGCCATCTCGGCCGCGGGCGCGTTTCGCACCGATGACGGCGGGAAAACCTGGAAGCCGATCAACAAGGGTTTGAAATCGCCTTACGAACTGCCCGATCCCGACGCCGAAGTCGGCCATTGCGTGCATCGCATCGCCCTGCACCCCTCGCGCCCCGATGTTTTGTTCATGCAAAAACATTGGGATGTCCTCCGCACCGATAACGCCGGCGATTTATGGCAGGACGTCGGCGGAAATCTGCCAACCGATTTCGGTTTTCCCATTGACGTTCACGCGCACGAACCGAACACGGTTTACGTGGTGCCGATCAAGAGCGATTCGGAGCATTACCCGCCGGATGGCAAATTGCGCGTCTTCCGCAGCCGCTCGGGCGGCAACGACTGGGAGCCGCTCACCAAAGGCCTTCCGCAGAAGGATTGTTATGTCAATGTGCTGCGCGACGCGATGTGCGTCGATTCGCTGGAGCCGTGCGGCATTTATTTTGGCACCACTGGCGGCCAGGTTTACGGCTCGGCCGACAGCGGCAACACTTGGGAGCCGATCGTTCGCGATCTGCCGCCGGTTTATTCCGTCGAAGTTCAAACGCTGTCCTAATGCGAATTGTCCTGCCATATCACCTGCGAAACCTCGCGCGCGTGGAGGGCGAAGTAGAACTCGACGCGCCGAATCCCCCGACCATCGGCGCGGTGCTGGATGCGCTCGAAGCGCGCTACCCCGTGTTGCGGGGCACGGTGCGCGATCATGGCACCCTGAAGCGCCGGCCTTTCGTCCGATTCTTCGCGTGCAAAGAGGATTTGTCCCTTGAACCGCCAGACACAGTTTTACCCGAAGCGGTTGTCAAAGGCGACGAGCCCTTTCTCATCATCGGCGCCATGGCTGGCGGTTGAAAATCGATTGCGTTAACAAAGCAGGAAGGAAAAACCGTGGGAAAAATTATGGAAACAAATACCGGAACTGAAACCACCTCACCCAAATCGTTCACTCGCTTTTTACCCCGCATCGCGCGGGTGCTGATGGGATTGGCCTTCGTCTTTTTTGGAGCGATGGGGCTTTTCCATCTGATGAAAGCGCCGGACAATCTGCCCGAGAACATCAAGGCTGTAAACGCGGCGCTGGCCACGGCGGGTTATTCGAATGTGGCGTCGGCGACCATGACGTTGGTCGGCCTGCTGCTGTTGATTAACCGCTTCGTGCCGCTCGCGCTGGCGCTCATCGCGCCGATTCTCGTCGGGATCTTGACCTATCACATCATGATGGCGCCGGCGATGATTGGCCCGGGAGCGTTCTTGTCGCTGCTGGAACTTTACCTTGCGTGGTCCTATCGGAAAGCGTTTTGCCCGATGCTCGCGGCAAAGGTGACGCCGGGCCTGCGCTGTGAATAACCTTTCGATAAGAATCGGCACTTTTCCTTTTGAAAAGGACGCTCCGTAAACCACAATTGGCAAAATTAATTGAAGAAAGGTTAACGGATGGCAACGGAAGAAAGAGTGCTGTGTTTTGAACGAAAACTCCTCGAAGACCTCGGCGTCTTCCAGGGGCTCAGCCTGGACATTGAGAAATATCTCCCGGTCGTGACTGCCTCCGCCAATATTCTTTACCGCAATCGCAGCGAGGCCGAGTTGGACAAGCGCTATAAGCAGCTCATCCCTTACGTGCTCGTCATCTGCAAGGACAAGATTTTGCGCTATCGCCGCGGCAAAGGCGGTGGAGAAAAACGCCTGCATGGTCTTTATTCCGTCGGCGTCGGTGGTCACATTTCCGAGGAGGACAACGGCCTTTTTACCAACGCGGTCGGCTATCACGAGAGCATGCGGCGGGAATTGATGGAGGAAGTCGCCATCGAAGGAGCCCAGGAAGCCGCCGTGGCCGTGATTAATGACGACAGCACCGATGTTGGCTACGTCCATTTCGGCGTGGTGCACGTGCTCAATGTTTCGAGCGAGGACGTCGCCGGACGCCGCAGCGGCATTGTGTCTCCCGAATTTGTGCCGATGGCTGACGCGATAAAAGAAGCCGGCGAATATGAATCCTGGTCGCGTTTTTGCCTCGAGCAACTCAACGTGTTGCTCGCCAAAGCCGCCGCTGCTGGACTAAACGCCCCCGAACGCAGCGCATCGTAAAGCCGGCGCGGCACGGGCGTCTCGCGCGAATCGAAAGAACCTGCTTCCGGCATCCTGCCGGAAGATCTGATTCTATCTGTCGGCCACTGTTCGAAATGCGCCCCTCACTTTTTCTGGCGCGTTTTTCCGTTCGAAGTATAGTTTCGGACGAGTGAATCAGCCCGACGAAACGCAACAACCGCGTGAAGTCTCGCAGGTGGTGGAACATCTTTTCCGCCACGAAGGTGCGAAGATGGTGGCCACGCTGACCGGAATTTTCGGCGTGGAACACCTTAACCTTGCTGAGGACGTCGTGCAGGAAGCGCTCGCGCGCGCGTTGCAGACGTGGCCGTTCTACGGTGTTCCGCAAAACCCCTCCGCCTGGATCATGCGCGCCTCGCGCAACCTCGCGCTGGATGTCGTCCGCCGCCAGAAAGTTTTCCGCGACAAGGAAGCTGAAATTGTCCGGATCATGGACCGTCCCGAGGCTTCGCCCGATGAAACGGTCGTCCTGGACCGCGAAATTGCCGACGACCGCCTCCGCATGATGTTTGTTTGCTGCCATCCAGTGGTGCCCGTCGAGGCGCAGGTCGCGCTCGCGCTGAACACGTTGTGCGGATTCAGCGTCACGGAAATCAGCCGCGCCTTTTTGACCACCGACGCCGCCATCGCCAAACGGCTCACGCGCGCGAAGCAAAAAATTCGCGAGGAGAAAGTGCCGTTTGAAATTCCCGTCGGCGACGAATTGTCCCGGCGCTTGAATGTCGTTTTGACGTCGCTCTACCTCTTGTTCAACGAAGGTTACAAGGCTTCCAGCGGCGAGAAGCTCGTGCGCGAGGAAGTTTGCGAGGAAGCCATTCGGCTGGCGAGTTTGCTGGTGGAAAATGCGTCCGGCAATCGGCCGGAAACCCACGCATTGCTCGCCTTGATGCTCTTGAACGCCGCGCGCATTCCCGCGCGCGTCGATGACGAGGGCAATTTGCTCCGGCTCCAGGAACAGGACCGCGCCAAGTGGGACCAGACGAAGATCGCCCGCGGCATGTTCCACTTCGCGCAATCCGCGTCTGGCGATATCCTGACCGAATACCATCTCCAAGCCGGCATTGCCGCCTGCCATTGCGCGGCGAAGGATTACGAGTCGACGGACTGGGCGCAAATCCTCACGCTGTACGACCGTTTGGTGGAGCTGGATAAATCTCCGGTGGTCGCGCTGAATCGGGCCATTGCCGTGGCGAACGCCCACGGTCCCCAAGCCGGGCTCAATGCCGTAAACGCCATTGGCGACCTGGACAAATTGGAATCGTATTACCTGCTTTACGCGGCGCTGGGGGAGTTTGAAGAACAGCTGAATCACCCGGAAGCCGCCGCCGTTCATTTCCGAAAAGCGCTCGGTCTGGCGCAGTTGAAGTCCGAAAAAATATTTCTAACGAAGAAACTTCAAGGGTGTGAAGAAGCAGCGAAGGTAACGCAGTGAGTGAAACTGCGCTAGGCGCACACGGGAAACGGATTTGCTAAATTCGGCGGGTCTGTTAAACGTATTCTGGTGAACTTCTTCGTCCAACGCAGCGATTTGCGCGACCTTTACGACAAGGTCGCCGCTGGCGAACGGATTTCCGAAGCCGACGCGTTGCGGCTGTTTGAATCAAAAGACCTCAATGCTATCGGCGCCATCGCCGACCTCGTGCGTCAGAAAAGAGTCGGCAATCGCGCGAGCTACATCGTCAATCGCTACATCAATTATTCCAATTACTGCATTCTCTCCTGCCAGTTCTGCTCCTTCGCGCGCAAGAAACGCGATGCGGACGGATTCGAATTCACGACCGAGCAGATCGTGGAGAAAGCGCGCGAAGCGCTGAAGCTCGGCATCACCGAGCTGCACATTGTAGGCGGCCTCCATCCCTCGTTGCCGTTCAGTTATTACACGGACATGCTCAAAGCGCTGCGGGAGTTGAATGCGAACAGAAACGGCGCTCCCAGGTTGCACCTGAAATGCTTCACCGCCATCGAAATTCTGCACCTCGCCTGGTTGGCGAAAAAATCCGTCGAGCAAACGTTGAGCGAATTGAAAGAGGCGGGCCTTGATTCGCTGACCGGCGGCGGCGCCGAAATTTTTCGCAAGGAAGTCCGCTCGGCCATCGCGCGCGGCAAGGAATCCGCCGAGGAATATCTCGATGTCCACCGCACCTGGCATCGCATGGGTGGGCGCAGCACGTGCACGATGCTCTACGGCCACGTCGAATCGCTCGCGGATCGAGTGGATCATTTGCGTCAATTGCGCGCGCTGCAGGATGAGACCCGCGGTTTCGTCGGCTTCGTGCCGCTCGCATATCAGCCGCAGGACAACGACATCCCCGTTGAACATCCGCCGACCGGTTTTGATTCGCTCCGCACCATCGCCATCAGCCGAATTTTTCTCGATAACTTTGATCACATCACGGCGTATTGGGTTGGCATGGGCATGAAGCTCGCGCAAGTGGCGTTGAGTTATGGGGCCGATGATTTGCATGGCACGATCATCGAGGAACACATTTTCCACATGGCCGGCGCCACCTCGCCGCAATTGCAGACCGAAGCCGAGATGATCAAAGCCATCCGCGAAGCCGGCCGCACGCCGGTGCAGCGGGACACGTTTTATCAACCGATCAAGGTTCTGGCGGACAGCCAGAGTGGGAACAGTGGAGAAGCTGAAGCCGTCGTTGGGAAGTCCGAGTTGCTCGAGGGGAATCTGGCAACGGGCTGAAGGGCACGGCAGTTTAAAACTTAACCTCAGATGAGATCTGCGGTTCACCGCGTGCTCCGTGCCAGATACGAGCAATGGCGACTACTTGTTGCGCCGGCATAACTCGATAGATAATGCGATAAGGTCGGAGGATAATCTCGCGAATATTCTCGTCACCTTCCTCTGGAAGGACTCGCCCAATTTGCGGGAAATCTTTCAAAGATCGGTTTTGGCCATCAACCGCAACCCGAACGCTTCAGCCGCTGCGGGATTATGTGCCGCGATGAACAACACGATTTCCCGGAGATCATCTCGCGCCTGGAGTGACCAGATTATTTTGTAAGCCATGTCGCCAGTTGTCGTTTGACTTCCTCGTGCGACACGGTTTCTCCACGTTCGATCTGGTCCAGGCCTTTGCGGATACCCGCCAGAAACTCCATTTGCTCAGCGATAAGGTCCAAGCTGGCGTCATCCGGCAGGCGCTGGATGGATTCCAAGGCTATTTCCTTATCGCTCATATGACTATTTTGCAGGAAATCGGTTGAAATTGCAATGACGCGATTCCATTTGAAGCCCAGCTCGGGACTGTGGGCTTGGCAAATCGTCGCCTTGAGGACACTCGCAATAATTAAACGCGCCAACCCTGCGTTTGCTTTCGACCTTTGATGTTCCTTTTTTCAAGTTATGCCCCTCATAAGCTTTCAGCATGGCTGGTGCGTGGGTCGTTTCCCTGTTTGACCGGCTTATGGCGTTCTCCTAGACTCGCCGTTCCAATTTATGAAAGTGCTTGTTTGCGACCCAATCTCACCCAAAGGAATAACCCTTTTGCAGCAACGCCCTGAGTTTCAGGTGACGGTTTTGCCGAAGCGGCTGTCCGAAGCGGAACTTTTGCCGCTCGTTGCCGACGCGGTGGCCATGGTGGTCCGCTCGGAAACCAAGGTAACCAAAAAAGTCATCGAAGCCGCTCCGAAGCTGCGCGTGGTGGGCCGCGCGGGCGTGGGCGTGGATAATATCGACGTCGAGGCCGCGACCCAGCACGGCGTGGTGGTCATGAACACCCCGGGCGGAAATACCATCACGACCGCGGAATTGACCTTCGCGATGCTGTTGAGCCTCGCGCGCAAGGTGCCGCAGGCGCATGGCTCGATGGTGGCCGGCAAATGGGATCGCAAACTGTATCAGGGCGTGGAACTCGCCGAAAAGACGCTGGGCATCCTCGGCATGGGCCGCATCGGCGGCGAGGTGGCCAAGCGCGCGGTCGCGTTCGGAATGCGCGTGCTCGCCTATGATCCCTACCTCTCCGAAGCGCGCGCGAAAGCGTTGGGCGTGGAATTGGTGGGCGAATTGGACGCGGTTTATCGCGACGCGGATTTTATTACGGTCCACATGCCGGTCACCGAGCAGACCAAAGGCATGCTGAATGCCGCGGCGTTCGCAAAAATGAAACCCAAAGTCTGCATCGTGAATTGCGCGCGCGGGGAAATCATCGTGGAGAACGACCTGCTGGCGGCGCTGGACTCGGGCAAAGTGGCGGCTGCCGGCCTGGACGTTTTTTCCACCGAACCGCTGCCGGAAAACCATCCGTTCCGCAAACATCCGGGCATCACGCTGACGCCGCATCTTGGTGCGAGCACGTCCGAGGCGCAGGAAAAATGCGGCATTGAAGTGGCGGAAGTCGTGGCGGGCTATTTGCTCACCGGCGAGGTGCGCAACGCGGTGAACCTGCCTTATCTCGACGCGAAAACCTACGAGCAGGTGAAACCGTACCTGGTGCTCGGCGAAAAGCTGGGCAAGCTGCTGGCCCAGCTCGCGCCCGCCCAGGTGGACCGCTTGCACGTCACTTACGGCGGAAAAGCCCGGGAGTTGCCGAACATCGACCCGATCACGCGCGCTATTTTGCTGGGGTTTTTGTCGCGGGCGTCGGTAAAAGATTTGAACAACGTGAACGTGCGGAGTGTCGCATCTACCCTCGGTTTAACGGTCGAGGAAAAACGGTCGAACGAACCGGTGACGTTCAACGAATGGCTGCACGTGCAGGCCTCGAACGCCGGGGTGAAAGTGCTCTCGGCGGGCGGAACGTTTTTTGGCTCGCCGGATAACCCGCGCATTGTGCGGGTCTACAGCCAGCCGACGGAGATTGTGCCGTCGGGCGTGGTGCTTTTGCTGAACAATAAGGATCGGCCGGGCATTGTCGGCTACCTGGGGACGTTATTAGGAAAGCACAAAGTAAACATTGCCAGCATGAGCCTGAGTCGCGATACTGTTGGGGGATTTGCCCTGACTGCACTGAATTTGGATAGCGTCCCGCCGAACGAAGTTCTGGACGAAATTCGAAGAGATCCCGACATCAGCAATGTGGCCGTAGTCAAACTATAGAACTATTAGAGTGAACCGATAGATAGATATGAAAAAAATTAGTCAAATATGCGTCCTGCTTTGCGCGATTGCGCCGATAGCGGCATTTAGCGTAACGCCGGACCAGCCGGCCAAAACGAACTCCGCGGCCAAGGGGAATCCCAGCCTGGACACATTGTTCGGCGATTCCGTCGTCGTCAAAGGCAAGGGTGTGGAAGTCAAACGGACCGATTTGGATGCCGCCGTGGTGAAAACCAAGGCGATGTATTCCGCGCGTAATATCCCGGCTCCGGCGGACCTGGAACAACAGGCCTTGAAGAATCTCGTCATCCAGCAACTGATTCTCGACAAAGCGACGCCGGCCGATCGCGCCAAAGGCAAGGAAGAATTCGACACGCGCCTGGCGAAGATCAAGAAGGACAACGGCATGACCGACGAGGATTTTGACAAGCGCATCAGCGCGCAATTGTTCGGCGGCGAAACCCGCGCCCAGTGGGACAAGCAGCAAATCGACATCGTCACCATCCCAATCGTGTTGCAGCGCGAAATGAAGATTAACGTCACGGACGACGACGTGAAGAAATTCTACGACAGCCCGACGAATATCGCTTCCTTCGAGCAACCCGAGATGGTGCGCGCCAGCCACATCCTGCTCATGACCACTGATCCGGAGACGCATCAGCCGCTTTCGCCGGAAAAGAAAGCGGAGAAGCACAAGCAAATGGAAGACATCCTGAAGCAGGCGAAATCAGGGGCGGATTTTGGCGAGCTCGCCAAGAAATATTCGGAAGACCCCGGCTCCAAGGACAAGGGCGGCGAATACACCTTCCCGCGCGGCCAGATGGTGAAGGCCTTTGAGGACGCGGCGTTCTCGATGAAGACGAACGAGATCAGCGACATCATCGAGACCCAGTACGGCTATCACATCATCAAGGTCAGCGAAAAGATCCCGGCCAAGAAAGTGGACTTCGACAAGGTGAAAGAAGGGATCAAGGATCATCTGGTCAACGAAAGCTTGAAGAGCCAGCTCCCCGATTATACGAAGAAACTGGTGAAGGACGCCGACGTGCAAATCCTGGACGAGAAACTGAAGGGCACGGACCTCGCCATCGAGCCGCCGAAAGAATCGGCCCCTCCGGCCGCGGCCAAATAAAAGAATTCGCTATCAACAAAAAGGCCCGGCTTGCGCCGGGCCTTTTCCTTTTGCTGATCCGTTAATACTTCTTAGTGAATTTCTTTTTCGATTCCGCATCCGCTCCGGCATCGGCGGGCGGTTCGATCTTGTTTTCCACGGGCGGCATCACGGGTTCCGGCTTTTTCGCGGAATCGGATTCTTGCGCCTCGGGAGCGGGAGATTCCACGGCTTCCACAAAAGCCATGCGCAAAGACATGAGGCTCTGTTTGAGCAGATGGTCTTCCTCTTTTGTCAGATTGCTTTTGGTTTTTGCCTCCAGCATTTCGAGTTGATCGATGAATAATCGCGCGGCTTCGATGTCGCGGACCGTTTCGCCGGTTTGGGGATGAGGCACTTTGCCCATCAAGAGCATGGCCATGTTGGATTGCTGGATGACGAGCTGCGCAAAGAGCGCGGACATCATTTCCTCACGGCTGATGGGGCCCAGGTCGTGTTCCGGCATGGTGGCGTCACTCATATATTCCCACTTTTTCGTTTCCGACGAATTTCCGCCAGCAAAAATTGTATCAACCGGCGCAACCGGGTTTCGACGTCGATGGTTTCCAAGATGGCCTGGCGCTCGGCGCCACCGGGCAGGACGGCGCAGGAAACCAAATCGGCGGTTTGCTCGGGATCAGTCAGCGAGTCGAGATAGCCCAAAATTTCCTTGGGCGAAAAGGAGGGAGCCGGTTCTTTGTTTTCCGATTTCGAAGAAACCACTGGGAACGGAAAGGGCAAACCAAGAGCGATGCGTTCTTCCAGCAGTTCGCGAACCTTCGCCAGCAGAGCGTCCACGGCAACGCTGTCGCATGGCGGCGTTTCCATCGGGCGAATGCGCTGCACGCGATAGGGTTTATAGCGAACGGCTTGATCGAGTTCCACGCGCGCGATGCCTTGCAGGATCAAATGCGAGGTGTCGTCTTTGTGCCGCACCGAAACCCGAATCAAACCCAGGCCCGCGACCGGCGAAGGAGTCTCGCGAGTGTTGCCGGGCTTCTGCATGGCCACGGCAAACATGCGGTTGGAGTGCAGCGCGTCGGCGAGCATCTGGCGATAACGCGGCTCGAAAATATAGAGCGGCAGCAACGCCTGGGGGAACAGCGTGGCGTTGGGGAGCGTCATCACGGGCGTTTCGCGCGGCAATCTCATAATTACACGGACAATTTAGAAGAGGCCGGGGTTAATTCAAGTGGAGATGGGCGCTTGCCAAACTCCGCCGAGCCTTGCATCTTGGGCAGCTATGAAAAATCGCATGGGAATAATCATTTTGACCCTGGCGTGTGTCGGTTTGGCCATTGCATTGGTGGTCAATCAATCGAATGCGACCAAGGATCGCAAGACGGCCGAAGCCCAGATTTTGACCCACTCCAACAATTGGGTTGAGACCAGTGAAAAGCTGGACGAGCAGAGGAAAGTGAACATCACGCTCACGAACGATCTCGCCTCGCGCATACAGGATTTGTCCGCCTTGACCAACCAGATCGTTGAGACCTCGAACACGCTCGCCAAGACCGAGGATTCGTTGAAAGCGGCGCAGGAGGAGGTCGCCAAGCGCGACACCCAGATCGCGGACCTGGAAAACCAGAATAAACAACTCGACGAAAAGGCGGCGGACCTCAGCAACTCGATCACGAACCTGCAGTCGCAAATTGACAGCACGCAGAAAAAACTGGCGGCGTCGGAAGGCGACAAGGCGTTTTTGGAAAAAGAACTGCAACGGCTCGTGGCGGAAAAGGCGGAACTCGAACGGCAGTTCAACGATTTAAAGGTGCTGCGGGTGCAGGTCGCGAAGCTGAAGGAAGAGTTGAATATCTCCCGCCGACTGGCTTGGATCCGCGAAGGCATCTTCGAACGGGCGGACCAGAAGGGCGCGCAACAGTTGATGCAGAAGTCCACCCCGGCTTTTGGCACCAATACCAATGCCGCCGCCGCTACGAACGCCGCGTCGGCCCGCCCGAAGCAGGGTGTCTATGACCTGAACGTGGAAGTCAACGCTGACGGCACGGTGCGGGTCATTCCGCCCACCAACAGTGTCCCGACAAATCCGCCCGCCAAATGACCCCGTCCGCCTTGCTCGTTGATTCGCATGGGCGCATTTTGCGCGACCTGCGGGTCAGCGTCACGGATCGTTGCAATTTCCGCTGCATGTATTGCCTGCCGGAGACGGAGGCGGCGCAGAACTTCTATCGCGGGCATTGGGCGCAAATGCCCAACCCCGCGCCCATCAGCCAGCAATGGGTGCCGCGGACGCACCTGCTCAGCTTTGAGGAAATCGAACGTTTCGTGCGGCTGGCAGCGAGTTGGGGCATCCAAAAAATCCGGCTCACCGGCTATTTGTTATGGGATGACGAGCATAACAGCCCGACAGACGTGGGCATGTTGATCAGCTCCATCTCGCGGAACCGCTTTCACAATCCGTGGCGGGCGACGGCGTGGGAAATTCATCCGGTCATGAAAA
>Ga0207664_10002609_pt1 | contig 11933 bp, 6 predicted proteins | sample LARL83metaG_FD_184349 | JGI IMG/M metagenome (GOLD analysis project Ga0207664, IMG submission 184349) | Corn, switchgrass and miscanthus rhizosphere microbial communities from Kellogg Biological Station, Michigan, USA - LAR L8-3 metaG... | ecosystem: Host-associated > Plants > Roots >...
AGGGCGCCAGGGGCTACACCCAGTTGCGCAAAGAGGACGTCGACCGCCGCTTCCCCGGCCTGCTCGATTCGGTCATCAACGCCGACGAACCGGCCTTGGTCTGACGGTCCGCCCCGCCTCCCGCCGTAAATTACAGCCGAACGGGCTTCGGTTCCCGCCTTCCCGAACGGCCCCTCATAGGCCGAGCCATCCAGTCAGGTCCGCCATGAGCTGGTCGGCGACGGTCTCCTCATAGATTGCTCGTCCGGTTCTGCGCATCGTTTCGTGGAGAGCGGGTTCCCACGGTGTGGGCATCGGGTCGCCCTTGAGGGCGACCGTTAGATCGCTAGCCTTGACCCCCGAGACGTAATCATCGGCGGTCATTCGCCATGGCTGCGCGGCGTGCCGATCGATGACCCGCGCCGCTATGGCGATGCCCGGCCAATCAAAGTCACCGTGGTATGCCAGTTCTCCGCCGGCCATCACCGCGATTCGGGCCAGCTTATGGAACGCCGTAGAGGGCTGGCCTTCCGCGCAGATGAGTGGCGGACAGGTGGGACCGAGCTCTGCGCAGGCTCGCCTGAGCACGGCGGGATTCTCACACGCGAATATCCGCGCCGGTTGAAGTCGGATCGGGTGGGCGTTGAGCTGCTGCAGGGTCACCTGAAAAGGAGTGCCGTAGCGCGCCGCGCCGGTCAGCCACTCGGCTAGGCCGTCACCCGTCGCGACGACATTGAGGACGAGAACCCTGCTGGCGAGATCGTCTACGACGACGTTGCACAGGTCCCAGAGCTCGCGGCGCTCCGCAGCGGTGACCGGACGGTCGCTGCCCTCGCGTAGAGCCAGTGCCCGGATGACCAGGGTCGCCAGGGTAGTGCCGTGATTGAGCGCCTTGGTGTCACCGGTCATGCGGGCGGCTAGCGCGGGCAGGGCGATGGGCGGTGTATCAGCGGGCCTGGTGGCAAGGTTCTCCAGGATGCGTACCGCCTGATCCAGGGCCGTCCTATCGCCGACGTTGGCGAGGCGCGTGATCGTCCCATCACTGATCAAGCCGGCCAGCCATGTGCGGTACCAGGAACAGGTCTGGTTCAGCAGGCTCCCTTCGGCGGCTTCAGTCAAGGCTGCGCGGGCTGCGGCCAGCGTGGCAGCCGCAGCCGGGCGATTGCGCACAGGTTCGCCGAGCGCGGCAAGCAGATCCGCAAGGTTCAATCCCGTGGCCCGGTCTAGGGCGGCATCGAGGTCGGTCAGCCGCACGGTCATGCGCTTGGTCCCCGGGGGCTGGTGGACGCCCGTGATGCCAATGATCGCCCTGCGCTCCGTGTCGTCAGGATCGGCGACGCTGATCCGCCCGGTCAGCTGGCCGCCAGTACGTTCTAGGGACTTGCGGGCCGCTGTCAGGAGTCTTCGGTACTCCGAGCCGCGGTACCGATCCAGCCCGACGCTAGGCGCGCTCATTCAGTATCCGTGTCGTCGTCGATATCGTCGTCGACAGCCATCCCGAGCGTTCCGGCGGCCTCGGCGGGAACGTGCCGCGTCGGGCGGAATCCCAATAGTTCGGCAGCGAGATCTTCGTTGCCCGCATATCCGGCATCTGCGTCGATCAGCTGCTCGCCGTCCCACAAGAGAAGGTATGCAGATACCGCGTGATTGGCCTTGTCGTGCTGCATGTCGTAGTGCGCAATCAGCGGAACGGTCCGGTATCTGACCAGCAGGTCGTGACCGGTCATAAACAGGTCGAGGTCGAACTTAACCGTCAGGCCAAGCAGTTCGGGCTTGAACATGTCGTCGATCCCGGCGAACGCCTCATCCAGCGCGACCATGCGCGGGCACGTCGGCTTGGAGGACGAATAGAGTGCGTTAGCGGCGGCGAATAGCGGCATGTGGATAGCGGCTGATTTCTCCCCGCCGGACATCTCGGAATGCTTCTTCCTGGTGAGCCGCTGCGGAGGGCTGCCGGGGGAGAGCAGTTGGAGTTCAAAGGCGTGCCAGGACCGGTAGTCGAGCACTGCCGCGAGCACTTCCCGGTAGGTGTCGCGAGGATTGCTCGCGCGATAGTCGTGGATCATCGCCCGCAGCAGCGCGCGCAGGTCGGCTAGCCCGTCGGGACCGAGGCTGTCAGCATCGCGGTCGAGCATCCTCGATACCGCGGCCTGCTGTTCGGTTCGCTTCTCCGAACGAACCCAGCTGATCCCGATGGCCATGCCCGAGGACATCGGCTTGGAGCGGGTGTCGGCGTCCATCGCCGCGACCAGGTCCTTGGCCGCCATGACCCGGGAGTGGATCTGCTGGGCGAGCGCAGTGAGCAGCGAATCCTCGAGTACCTTCCGTTCGCGTTCTTCCAGCAGCACGCCCTGGCTCTCCACGTCCTCCGCGATCTTGCGGGCGAAGGCGGCGGCGGACTTGCGTCCCTCGTTCGTGGCGACCTCGACGATGAACGGCGCGCTGCCGGTCAGATCGGCCTGGTATCCGTCCTCGCCCGCCTTGAGCGCGTTCTCGAACTCCCGGTAGGCGCTCCACATCCGGTCCACGGCGTTCTTGAGCACGCCGTCGGTAATAGGCCGCCCGCCCCGAGTGGCAACAGTGAACGCGTCGAGCAGCGCGGTGACGCCTGCGGGCAAGATCGCGCGGATTGCATCAAGGGGATCGGCCTCCGCACCCAGGGCAGCCGCTGCCTGCTCTGGTTCGGGCCATTGGCTGACCGCAGGCCAGGGCACGGCTTCGGTGACGCCGAGCAGTGGCCGCAGGTCACCGTAGGCGTAAGGCGCGAACACGGCCGCCTGGGTGAAAAGTTCGGAAATCGCGCTGGTCAGGGCATCATGACCGAGCTTGAGATCGCGCCGCGCTTCCACCAGCTTGTCGTGTTCCTTCGACGCCTCGGCGGCGGCGGTCTTCTGCTCCGCTCTCGCCGTTCGCAGGGCCGTCTCGGTTTGGGATATCTCGATGACGATCTGCGCGTACTCGGCACCGCTGATCTCTTCATGGACGCGAAGTTCCTCTTCGCTGGCCAGGTGAGCGGTCTGCTTGTCCGCAAGCACCTCGGTCGCCTCGTCGTTCTCTTCGCTGAGGCGCTCGATAAGGGCACGCCGCCCCTTCAGGTCCTCGTCGAGGTCAGCCGCGTTCCCGCGAGCACGGACAACTTCCTCAGCCGCCCGCTCGAACTCAGCGACTGCTCCTTCTACAAGGCTGACCTCCTCTGGATCGGCTGGCATGTCACGGTCGGCCGCCGCCCGGCGCAGCCGCCGGGTCCGCGCATCGAGTTCCGCGGTCTTACCGTCGAGCGTGGTATTGGCTTCCTGGAGCTGATCTCGAGCTGCCGACAGGCGGGTCGCGGCGTCGCTGACCGCCTCCAGTGCCTTCGTGACCGACGCGGTCCTCGGCAGCTCGTCCCTTGCCAGCTCTATGTGGCTGAGTGCGTCACTGACCAGGCCGAGCTCGGTCGCGAGCTCATCGCGCTGCCCGGTGATCTCGGTGATCTGGCGGTCGAGTTCGGCCAGCCGGATGTGGCGTCTAGCGGCCCGGTTGGTCGCTCCGATGAACTCGGGGGCCGGCTTGGGCCGGGCGCCGAGATGAGGACCGTAGCTGAACTGCGCCCGCGTGGTAACGACGGGGGCGGTCACCGCGGACCCAGTCGAACCGGACGAAATGGACTCGGACAGGGCGATCGATGCGAGCACGGCCTCGACCAGGCCGGGTGCCACCATGTCCTGCTGCTCGGGAACGAGTATGTCGATGAGCGTCCGTCCGGTCGGCCGCGCCTCGGGCAGCAGCGCGACAAGGTAGCCATCCGCCTCGGCTGCGTCGACCGCCGTCGCCGTCAGCTCCGGGTCGGGATGAACCCAGGCGGTGAGTATCCCGGCGCCGTACAGCGCGCCTTCAATCGCTGCGGCCGTGGTGGCGTCCACCGACGGACGGAAATCAGCCAGCCGCCAAAGCGGTGCGCCACATCGTTCGGCCCGATCGGCGGGACGGAGATCGGACACTGGCGGTCCGTCGTCGTACTCGCCCGCTATGGCTTCCCGTTCTCCGGCCAGACTTGCCTGGATCTGGCCGAGCTCGGTGCCACGGGCGCTCAGTCGCTCGCCCTGGACGGTTAGTGCGGTCTGGCGCTCCGCCGTGAGCGTCCCGAACAGCTCGGTGAGGCTCGGTGCGTCCGGCTCACCGATCTGGTCCAGCGCGCCGGAGAGCTCCTCGGCCTGCTCGGCGGTGATGGCGGCGTACGGCTCGTCCCCGATCCACCGGGCTGCCCAGTCGCTGAGCCTCTCGGCAAGGTCCGCGCGGGCGCTGGCCAGCGCTGCGTCGGCTCCGCGGCAGGCCGCCTCGCGGGTCTCCATCGACAGCCGCGCCTGGCCGAGCGAGGTCTCTGCGCCCTTCCGGTCCCGTTCCGCATCGCGGACTAGGGTGAGATGGTCGCGGACCTCGCGGATGTCATCACGGCGCGCGGCGGCCCGGGCCTTCGCCGTGATGGGCAGATCCGCACCGGTATCGGCCGGTGAACCGTCGCGGCTGATGCCCGAGCGGTCGGCGGCCTCGGCGAGACGACGTGCGTGCCGGCCGATCGCCCGACTGACCTCGGCCAGCCGGTCCGCGACACGATCCGCCTCCGCCGATAGTTCGGATACGTTGCCACGAGCACGAGCCAGCCGGGCCTGGTCGTGCACTAGGTCCCGTTTTTCCTTGTCGAGCTGCGCGCGCCGGGTCACGAGCTTCTCGTGGTCCTTGTACGCGTCCCGGTTCTTCAGCGCGAACAGGCGTGCCTCGGCCGTCGTGACGCTGGTTTTCGCGTTCGCTTCCGCGTCCTGCCAGCGCCGCTCTTGCTCGCCCGCACGGGCTACCTCCCGCGTCGCGTCCGCGATCGCCCCTAGCCGGTTGGCCGCCGCCGATATCCGGGCGGCGACCTGCTCGAGCTCATGCCGGGCGTGCACCCGAAGGTAGGAGACGTAGTGGTCGAGAAACGCGCGCACCGCCGCGTCCGCGCCGGTGAGGTCGTCGTACTGTTTCTGGACGGCGGCCAGGTTCTCGAAGTCCCTGGCCGCCTGCGTGACAAGATCGTCGTCGACCGGGCTCAGGCCGGCGGTGAGCGTCTCCGACACCTTTCCCGGGTCAAGGTCCTTGGCGAGCAACGGCCGGCGCAGCGCGATCAGCAGGTCGAGCAGCTGGGCGTACCGTTCGCGACCCAGGCCGAACAGCCGCGCGTCCACCGCGTCGGTATACGCGCGTCTCTTATCGCCGTAGTACGCGTCGCGCCCGAGGATCGCGGAGAGCTGTTTGGCCGTCAGCGGCCGCGAGTCGGTGGACAGCAGCCCGAAATCGATGCCCATACGTTTGGTCGTGAGATAGAACGACGGGCGAGGACGCTCCATGTTCTTGTGCACGGACAGGCCGATTACCAGGGTGACCGTCTCGGCTGGCCGCGCGAACTCCATCCACACGTAGCCATACTCGGAGTCCTGCCCCCGGTAGAGCAGGTTCGCCTTCATCGTGCGGTTCTCACCGCTGAACGGGTCGAGGCGGCGGGCGTCTAGGCTGCCGTCCAGCACGAACGGGAAGAGAACCTCAAGGGCCTTAGTCTTGCCCGAGCCGTTGTGGCCGCGCAGGGCGAGGCGTCCATCGGCGAAGACGAACTCCTCGTCGAAATAATCCCACAAGTTAATGATCCCGGCGCGGACCGGCTTGAACCGCGTCTCGGTCATTCGACTCCCTCCGTCATGGGTTCGGAGAAGTCGAACATGCCCTGGCCGCCGCGGCGGGCGCCTTCCGGCAGTACGGCGGTGATGTTACGGTAACGCGCCGCGGCGGGCAGGAGCGCCGCTCCGCCGGGCATCCGCCGTACCAGCCGCAGGTCATCGAGGAGCCGTACAGCGGCATCAAGCAGTCCGGTGCGATCGGACTGCCACTGCGCGGTGAACGAGGCCGGGCCGAACAGATCATAAAGCTCATCCAGCATGCGCTCCATCCGGGTCCTGTCGATGAAGGGCACGATGAGCGGATCAGCGTCGGCGGTGCCCGCCCAGTTGGCCTCATCCGGGTCCTTCATCCTCGTGTTGATGCGTTTAAGCAGGTCGCGGAGGTCGTCGGCGGTGGAGGGAACGGGTATCGGCGTCAGGGTCGGCCCATCAGTGGGATCCTCGAGGATGTCGGCGATCTTCGCCAGCAGCAGTCCCGCGGTCCGGTTGACCGCGCCGCCACGTCCGGGAAACGGCTGATCGGTGAACCGGCCGGTGGGGTCGACCAGCATTACGCCCTCGGCCCGCCGTTCGACGACGAGCCCGGTGAGCCTGGCGAGGTTGTCGGCCAGTTCCGTGCCGCGCAGCGCGGCGGCGGTCTCGGCGTCCAGGCTCGCGTAGTAGACCACCGGGTTCTCGACAAGCATGCGCCGTGCCCGCCGCGCGCTGGCTTCCCGCTGCGCGGAGCGCCGGCTGCTGATGTCGGGGACGTCGAGCAGCCCCGCGGCCCCGCCAAGCTGCTGGATGGGCCGCGGGGGCCGGAACAGCGAGGCGCACACGTCATGGTCGATGTCGTAGAGGGCGTCGCCGCGTTCACTGTCGTGGGCCCAGGTCTCGGCCGAACCATCGGAGAGGCGCAGCGCGCCACGATCGGTGAGCCAATCCAGGACGTCGACCACAGCACGCTTGTGCTCGGTGATGGTGGCGTCGAAGCCGAGACCACCGATCGCGTTGGCCGCCGGGGCGAAGGCGCGGACCAGGTCCGCGAGGCTGATCTCGATCCTGGACCGCTGAAAGACGCCGAGCACCAGGCACAGGTAGGACAGTCGTCGCCGGTCGAACTGCCTGCCGCTTCTGGCCGCGAAGACCGATCGCTGCGTCGGGTCGAGCGTGTCCAGCCGTCGCAACAACCGCACCTGCTGAGCCGTCGCGATCAGTGTGTACCCGAGCAACGCAGCGAAGTCCCTGGCGATCAGGTCCGCCCAGCGGAGCACTGAGGCGAGCGCGCTCGACCTGGGGCGTGTCGCGGTGATCAGGTCATTCGTCAGCACCAGCCGGACGGCGTACTGGTAGGAACCGAGATCGCTCGGCGCGACCCCGGCGGCGGCCTGCGGCTCAGCCACCGGTCACCGCCTGCCGGCCCCGGACCCGCGTCGGCGTGATTTCCAGCCTTAGGCCGGGCATGTGCAAGATCCCGTGCTCCGTGCGCACGCTGCTGCCAGTGTCCGAAGGCACCAGCCGGATGGTCATCACGTCGTTCCCGCCTGTTCCGCCCATGATCCGCCCGGCAACCACGGTTCTGGCCTCAAGAGCCCGGGTCAGCAGCTTCACCAGCACGCGAGTCTCGGCCTCATCAAGCACTCGGTCGCCCGCTCCCGAGCCGAGCAGCCGTTGCGCGGCGTCCCGTTCCGCCGAGCGCTGCTCAGCCTGGCGTCGGCGCAGTTCAGCCCGGAGGCCAGCGTGGGCCTGGAGCCGTTGCGGAAGACCGGGGGATGGCGCCTTACCCCGACGGAACAACGTCATCGCGACCTCCACGCCCGGAGCGTCCAACCAGGAAAGCCGGGACGAAATCAGGTCACTGTCGTCGTGCACGCCACCGACGTGCCTGGCCAGCCGCAGGTTGAACGCGGCCGACATCAAGGCGTGCGCAGCGTCCTCGTCCGCCACGTCGAATACCCACTGCGCCAGGTGCTTGAGCTGGGTCGATCGGTTGACCCCGCCCCGCTGTGATTCGGTGATCTGGCGCAGCAAGGCGATCACGCTGGAGACGCCCGCGCGGGTCGCCGCCGCAAGTTCGGCCGTACGTGACTGCTCGCCCGCCTCGGCCGCAAACCATGCGCGGATCCCCTCCCACCGGCGCCGCCATTCCTCGAGCACCTCGTCACGGTTCATCAGCGGCCGGTCATCAGCTTCGGCCGCGCGGTTGAGCAGCGTCCCGATGCCGGTCACCTCGACCTGATCGACCGCCTGGGCTAGGCGCGGGAGGTAACGGTCGAGTTCAGCCATGAAGTCGCTCATGTGCGCCATCAGCGCGTGCTTATAACGCAAGAACACCTCCGGCGACGCGTCCGTCGACCGGGTGATGTCGCCGAGCGTCAGGTGAAACCGGGCGGACCGGCGCGCCATATCCTCGATCGCTCGGTCAAGGCTGGCCAGGCGGCGCACGATCTCGTCGCCATCGCCGTCGCGGTTCGCCTCCGCCAATCCGCGCAGGTCACGCACGATGTCGGAGAAGACCAGCCGGGACAGGTTGGCGTCCTCGAGTCTTGCGGCGAGCACGCCCTCCACCGCCGTATACGCGCGATACCCCAGTTCGGTGAACTGATAGACCGACTGCCGATTCCGGTACCGCGCCAGGCTCCCCGCCCGTGACGCATCCTCCAGCCGATGCAGTACCCCGTCGTCGGACAGATTGTCTAGCCGTTCCCGCAGGTTGCCCAGGTTAGGCGGGACGCCCTCATGCGCGGTCGCTAGCCCGCTGAGCACTACCGCCACATCATCGGTGTGGGACTGCGCCACATGCATTCCGCGGAGCCTGTCCATGGCCCGCAACACCCATAGGTACGCCAGATAGTCATCCCGGCGGGTGAAATTGAACAGGCGAAACCTGTCGCTGATCGCTAGCGCATCGAGTTCGTAGGAGTCGGCGGAGCCGACTGCCGCTACCATCGCGAAGATTTGCCCTTGCTTGTCCAGTTACGTTGTGCTGACGTTGGTTACCCTACGCCGTTCCCGGCTTGCCTGAGCGGGCTAGAGATTCCTTGTGTTCAGCCGGAGGATATCCTGCAAGGTCCTCGCGATGCGCCGGCCAGTACCACTTCGATTGGGGATGCCATGCTTCCCGATCCTGATCGGTGCGCGTCAGCGAACAAGTTTCCTCAGCCGGTTCCAGTCGATCTTGATTCGAATGGGCACTTCGACCGTGCTGAGTCGGTTCGGGTTGAAGATTCCCAGGGGCTGCCCAGTTGTAGTTCCCGACACGGGACTGCCTGCTTGTGCACCGACCCACTCGGACAGTCTCATCGTGGAGCAGGCGAACAGAACCAAAGCTTGCAAAATCATAGTTTTCAAAACTATACTTTTGTAACTGTTCGGGAACTCGACGCAGCGGAGGCCGCATGATGCCGAAGCCTGATCGCGTGTTCGACCGGGACCGTGAGTGGAACGGCCTGGCCTCCTTCGCGTCGAACCCGATCCGTAGCGCGCTGCTCGGCGTGGTCAGCGGAAGACGTCGGCAGGGAAAGAGCTTCCTGCTCGAGGCTCTTACCTCTGTCACCGGCGGACTGTACTTTCCTTCCCTGGAGGAAACCGAGGCGGTGAGCCTGCGGACCTTCAGCACCGCCCTGATCCGCCAGGGCGTGCCGGTCAGCCGACCGCTCCAGAACTGGGGTGACGCGATCGCGGTGCTGTTCGGTGCGCTGCGGGATCAGCCGCGGACGGTGGTCATCGACGAGTTCCCGTTCCTGGTGAAGGCGAGTCCGTCTCTGCCATCGATCATCCAGCGGGAACTCGGCCCGGGCGGTTCGGGGCAAGAGAGCACCGCGAGGCTGCTGTTGTGCGGCTCGGCCATGTCCGTTATGGGCGGCCTGCTGGCCGGACAGGCGCCGCTGCGCGGGCGAGCCAGCCTCGAACTGCTGATCCGCCCGTTCGACTACACCGATGCTGCGCGGTTCTGGGGGGCCGACGACCCGAAGCTTGCGATGCTCCTGCACGCGGTGGTCGGCGGTACCCCTGCCTACCGGCGTGAGTTCGTGGCCTTCGACGTCCCGTCCGGCCTCGCGGACTTCGACTCATGGGTCATCAGGACGGTGCTCAACCCGCAGAGCCCGCTGTTTCGAGAAGCGCGATATCTCCTGGCCGAGGAGACCGAGATGCGTGACCCGGCGCTGTATCACTCGGTGCTCGGTGCCATCGCCGCCGGGAACCATACCAACGGCGGCATCGCCAGCTTCGTTGGCCGGAAGTCTGCCGAGATCACCCATCCGCTCAACGTCCTGGAGGACTGCGCATTCATCGCCAGGGAACCCGACCTATTCCGGCCCGGACGAGCGACCTACCGGGTTACCGAGCCGCTTATTACCTTCTATGAGGCGATCATGCGGCCGGAATGGTTTCGGCTCGAGTCGGGGATGGCAGAGGCGGTATGGCGAGATCAGCGAGCTGATTTCCTTAGCCGGATTGTCGGGCCCCACTTCGAAACCCTCTGCCGTAGCTTCGCCCTTCGCGTCGGATCAGGACTCTTCGGGGCGCCGGCCGGTGAGGTGGGTTCGGGTGTCGTGAATGACTCCGCTAACCGAACCCAGATCCAGGTTGATGTCGCGGTCCTCGCGCCGCAAGAACCAGGGCGGCCGCGGCGCATTCTTTCCCTGGGCGAAGCCAAATGGGGCGAGGTCATGGGCGGCTATCACGTCCAGCAGCTGACCAGAGCGCGCGACCTGTTGTCTGCCCGCTACGACACCAGTGACTGCGTCCTCGCCTGCTACTCCGCGGCCGGATTCCACGAAGACCTTCGGACGGCCCGGGACCCCCGGCTCGCGCTGATCGCTCTAGACGACATCTACGCATGATGGTCAGCTGCCGCTGTTCGCAGCCAGCCGGTTCAGCGCGCGTCACATTGCGGCCGCCGCGAACGTCGTAGTCGTGAACGCGCCGCCGGCGCTCAGGACACGCGACAAGGGAAGCGTCCAATGAAACTGACCATCTTCGCGGCGACCGGCGGCATCGGCCGCCAGTTGCTCGAGCAGGCCGTCGCCGCCGGGCACGATGTGACCGCCGCGGCACGAAACCCGCAGAATCTCTCGCCGGTACCGGTCCGCGCGGTGGCGGCCGACCTCGCCTCCGTTGACGCGGCCGCCCTCCAGCCCGCGGTCGCGGGCGCCGACGGGGTCCTGTCTGCGCTCGGTGCGCGGACCAAGGCCGACACCGGCGTCGCCACCCGGGGCACGAAGGCTATCACCGAGGCCATGCGCGCCGTCGGCGTCCGGCGCATCATCGTGGTGAGCGCGGCGCCGATCGGCACCATCCCTTCGCCGGGGCGCCCGCATCCGCCCCGGCACGACCCGGGCGACGGATTCATCATCCGCCACCTGGCCGACCCCATCGTCAAGCGGGCGCTGCGTGAGCATTACGCGGACCTGGCCCGGATGGAGGATGTCCTGCGCGACAGCGACCTGGACTGGACCATCGTGCGGCCGCCGAGGCTGACCAGCAAGCCCGTCACTGGCAGGTACCGAACGGCTTACGGGCAGAACCTCCGCCGCGGAGTCTTCGTCTCCCGCGCCGACGTCGCCCACTACATGCTCAGCATCCTGGATCAGCCCGAGACGTTCCGCCGTACGGTCGGCATCGCCAATTAACGCCAGTGCCCGCGGCAGAGATCCGCTACCGTGTCAGAGATTCGCCAAGGCCAGGACGGGATCGGTCTCGGGTGCGCCGCTGGGTTCCCAGTCCTGATCCGAACGGGCGTATGGGTACCAGCGCAGGTCCCGGCCGAGGCGCAACTGCAGGCGTCCCGCGGTAATCCGGTTCCCCCGGCCAACGTCAGCCGCGCCTGTCTTAGCCCGCAACGCGGCCTGCGCCGTCTCCAGCAGGCCGACGGTATCCGGGTCCTCCATGGCCGGGTCCCACTCGGCGCGCAGCAGCTCGAGACCCGCGAGGCCGCCCTGCCGCCAGGCGAGCGCCTGCCGGGCGAGGTCGCGCGGTGGCATCCCGGACCGTGCCGCCAGCGTCGCGAACGCCGGCGTGCCCAGCGTGCGGGCGGCCCGGCGGGCCAGGTCGGCGTCCGGGTCGAGGGTCAGGCCGGCATCATCGGATAGGCCCGAGGCCAGCTCCCACGCCCGGCCGGCGGCGTCCGCGGCCAGCTCGATCAGGTCCTCGCGGAGGCCGGCTCGCCATGGCGGCGGATCCACCGGAAGCGCGGCCGGAGACCCGGGCCGCGGCGGCGGCATCGGCACGGCCGGGATCGGTGCCAATGGCACCGGCATGCGGAACGCCGTCCTGGCGTCAACACCC
>Ga0207664_10002610_pt1 | contig 11930 bp, 8 predicted proteins | sample LARL83metaG_FD_184349 | JGI IMG/M metagenome (GOLD analysis project Ga0207664, IMG submission 184349) | Corn, switchgrass and miscanthus rhizosphere microbial communities from Kellogg Biological Station, Michigan, USA - LAR L8-3 metaG... | ecosystem: Host-associated > Plants > Roots >...
GAGATGATCGCGGCGATCAGCATGCCCGAACCGGTGAAGGACAGATAGGTGAAGGCGAACACGGCACCTTCCGGCGTCGGCTTCGGCACCACCGGCGGCATCTTGTTGATCATCTGGTGCAGGTCGGGCACCGGATAGTTCCAGGTGAAGATCGAGTTCGCCCAGGTCTTGAACGCACCGTTGCCCCAGATCAGCATCACGATGCAGACGATGATCCACGGCAGCAGCGCGCCCCAGAGCTGCGCCTGGCTGAGCGGTGTCTTGTCGAGCGGCCGCGCCGCGGTCATGGTCGCCGCCGACTCGTCGTTGCCACGCAGGGCCGGCGACAGCCAGAGCTGCCGCGGCTGCCACACCCGCAGGAACAGGATCAGGCAGCCCATCGAGATCAGCGAGGCGCCGATATCGACGATCCACGGATTGATGTAGTTCGAGATCACGAATTGCGGAATCGCGAACGACACGCCGGTGACCAGGATGGCGGGCCAGATGTCCTTCATGCCTTTCCAGCCGGCGAACGCCCACACCACCCAGAACGGCACGATCAGCGAGAACACCGGCAATTGCCGTCCGACCATAGCGCCGAGGATATAAGGATCGAGGCCCGTGACCGAGGCGAGGCCCTGGATCGGCGTGCCGAGCGCGCCATAGGCGACCGGCGCGGTGTTGGCGATCAGCGACAGGCCGGAGGCGGCGAGCGGCGAGAAGCCGAGCCCGATCAGGATCGAGCCGGTGATGGCCACTGGCGTGCCGAACCCGGATGCGCCTTCGAAGAACGCGCCGAACGAAAAGGCCACCAGCAAGAGCTGCAGGCGGCGGTCTTCCGTGACGCCGCCGACCGCGCGCTTCAAGAGCTCGAAACGTCCGGTCGTCACCGTGATCTGGTACAGGAAGATGACGTTGAGAACGATCCAGCCGATCGGGAAGAAGCCGGAGACGATGCCGAGCAGCGAGGCGCGAATCGACAGTCCCGCGGGCATCGTGAAGATGAAGATCGCGATCAGGTTGGTGACGATCACGGCGATGATCGCCGCGATATGCGCCTTCACCTTCCCGCTCGCGATCAGCACCAGAAGCGTAACGACCGGAATGGCCGCGGCGAGCGTCGACAGCGCCGCATTGCCAAGCGGATTGTAGACTTGATCCCAGTGCATGTTGGCTTTCCTCCCCACGCCATTGTGTGTACCGGATTCCCGCGTGCTGGAATCAGGCATGCCAGGCGCGAACGCAGAGGTGCCTTTGCCGTGTGCGGGGGTGAGTCTAACGATTTGGCAATGTTCGCCAAACCCTGCTCAAAACCTCGCGAATATGGAAGGCGCCCCCACCCCTCGCCATTGGCCCCATGCTAGGGTCTAGGGGAAGGCCCCGACAAGCGGACCCGAACACCGCCCGTTACGACTTTAGTCTAAGCAACTCGGTTTCGTGCGACCGTTCAAGTGCTTAGACCGTCCTCCAGGAGATCAGAATCTGTGAACAACATCCGCTCGACGCTCGCCATCGTGTGGCGGATCGCCATCCGCTATTTCCGCTCGGAGGATAAGTGGGCCGGCCGGGGCCTGCTCGCCGCTGTCATCGTAATCCAGCTCGCCCAGGTTGCGATCGACGTCATGGTCAACGCTTGGCGCAACCGCTTCTACAACGCCCTTCAGAATTACGATTGGGACGCCTTCGTCAGGGAGCTTCTGATCTTCTGCGTTCTCGCCGGCATCGGGGTCGTGCTGGCGGTCTACGGGATCTATCTCAACCAATGGCTGCAGATCCGCTGGCGCCGCTGGATGACCGATCATTATCTCAGCCGCTGGCTCGATGGCGCCAATCACTATCGCATGCAGCTCAAGCGCGATGCCGTCGACAACCCGGACCAGCGCATCGCGGAGGACGTCAAGAGCTTCGTCGAGCAGACGCTCAGCATCGGCGTCGGCCTGATCAGTGCGGTAGTGACGCTGGCGTCCTTCGTCGTGATCCTCTGGGGTCTGTCGGAAGCTGCGCCGCTGCACCTGTTCGGCAACGCGGTCTCGATCCCCGGCTATCTGGTCTGGGGTGCGCTGATCTACGCGGTGATCGGAACGGCGCTGACGCAGTGGATCGGCGCCCCCCTGGTCGGCCTCGATTTCCAGAAGGAGCGCCGCGAAGCGGACTTCCGCTTCAACCTGGTGCGCGTCCGCGAGAACGGCGAGCAGATCGCGCTGCTGCGCGGCGAGCCGGCCGAACGCGAGCGGCTCTCGGCGCGCTTCGGCGCCGTCATTACCAACTGGTATGCCATCATGAGCCGCACCAAGCGGCTGATGTTCTTTACCGGGAGCTACGACCAGGCGGCGGTGATCGTCCCCCATATCGTGATCGCGCCAGCCTATTTCGCCAAAGCGGTGCCGCTCGGTGGCATGATGCAGACTGCCGAGGCGTTCGGCAGCGTGCAGACCTCGCTGTCGTTCTTCGTGTCGGCGTACCGGACCATGGCCGAGTGGCGCGCCGTCGTGGCACGTCTCGACGGTTTTGAGACATCGATCGAGGGCGCGGAAGCCCTGGCGGGCGAGGCGCGTACGATCGATATCGCCAGCTCGAACGGGCGCGATGCAATCGACCTCGCGCAGCTGCTCGTCAACCTGCCGAACGGCACGCCGCTGGTGTCGGCGGAGAATTTTTCCTTCAAGAGCGACGCGCATACCCTGGTGACCGGCCCCTCGGGCGCCGGCAAGTCGACGCTGTTCCGCGCCATCGCCGGGGTCTGGCCGTTCGGCCGCGGCTCGATTGCCATTCCGGCCAATGCCACGCTGATGATGCTGCCGCAGCGGCCCTATTTCCCGATCGGCACGCTGCGCGCGGCGATCACCTATCCGCGGCCGGCCGACTCATTTGCGCCCGACAAGGTCCGCGACATCCTGAGCGCGGTCGGCCTCGGCCGGCTCGAGCCGCAACTCGACGAGGAGGCGCACTGGAACCAGATCCTGTCGCTCGGCGAACAGCAGCGCCTGGCGATCGCGCGGGCCCTGCTGCACGTGCCGCAATATCTGTTTCTCGACGAGGCAACCGCCTCGCTCGACGAGCCGTCGGAAGCGCGGCTGTACCGGCTGCTGGCCGACAGCCTGCCGGACACCACGATCATCTCGATCGGCCACCGCTCGACGCTGCAGGCCTTCCACCAGCAGAGTGTCGCGCTCGCGCCCGAGGGCGAGCATTTTACGCTGCGGCCACGGACAACCGAGAACGCCGCGGCATCGTAAAGCGCCGTGAAGTTCGGCTGACCGTCTCTCCAAGCGAACGGTTCACCTCTCCCCGCTTGCGGGGAGAGGTCGCATCGCTTCAGCGATGCGGGTGAGGGGGACTCTCCACGAGCGCGGTGCTTGGAGACTCCCCCTCACCCCAACCCTCTCCCCGCAAGCGGGGAGAGGGAGCGCACTGCCGGCGCGGCGATCATCAAACCTGAACTGCTCCAATCGGTCGACGCATCAGGTGCGCACATCAAGCCAAAGTAAAAAGGGCGGCAGATCGCTCTGCCGCCCTTGCCCGCAATCCCCTAAGGAGAAAACCTACTTCAGATTGGTCATCGCGGTCAGGTCGACCGACAGCTTGGCGATGCCGGCCGCGCCGCACCAGTTGGATCGCGTGCCATTCGCGTCGATGCCGACGGGGGTCCCTGGCTGTGCATTGAAGGCACCCGTGAAGGCGCTGCAATTGGCCGAATTCAGGTCGGTGTCGGAGTAACGCAGATCGAGCGTGAACACCTTGTAGGTGAAGCCGATGCCGATGTTCCAGGTGTTGTAGTCGGCATAATGAATGCCGTTCGGGAAGGTCGCGGTGCCATAGAACGAGTCGGTCGTGCCGAACCACTGCCGTCCGAACTCGCCCGACACATACATGCCAACTCCGCTCGATCCGAAGATCGTGCTGGGCGCGGTGTACTTGCCGGTGATCGAACTGTAGTTGCCCCAGGCGCCCGAGTTCAGGAAGCTCGGCGTGTAGAACTCGGTCACGCCGAACGTCCAATTGTCGTTCACCGTGTAGTTCATCTTGCCGTAGACTTCGAAGAAGCTGACATCCTTCTTCATCGTATTGGTGCTTGGCACCGCGTTCGCAAGACACTCGGCGCTCAACGGACGGCCGGCTGAATCGGTCGTACCACCGTTGAAGGCGTTGGCGGCGCCGTAGACGCAGGTTCCACCTGGATACAGATAGCCCCAGACACCGATGTCGAAGGCGAACGCGCCGAAGGTCGGGCGGATACCACCGTAGACGTCGATTTCAGCCGCAGCGCGGTTGGTGAAGGAAATGCTCTCGCCGGACACGCCGAGATAGAGCTGCAAGTCCTTGTTGACGTTGTAGCGCGGCTCGAAATAGGCGGCAACCGACGGCTTGTGGTTGGACTGCGTCACGCCGCGGAACACGTAGTCGTTCATGATGGCGCTGCCGAACGCCACATCCCAGGGATCGAAAGCCACGGGCGGCGGTGCCTTGACCGCCTTCACGGCCATGTCGGCGGCCAGAGCCGACCCGGATACCATTGCTAGCGCCGTTGCTAACAAAGCGATCTTCTTCATAGTTGTCCCCATCACTTTCCAAACTCAGTCCGATTTCCGGCGCCCCTGCGGCAGACCACAATCGTCTAAGGCCAATTGCTTGCAAACCCGCCCCAATCTGAAGGGCCCGCCCGGAACCGTGAAGCAAAAAAAACAAACATCTGCCGACTTTTTGGGCGTTTTTGCCGTTTCGTGAAATGTTGTCGCAGCGTGTTGCATTTGGACAACAATTCCAGGGTGTCCTGATCCTCCCCTGATGCGTTTGGGACACGCCGGGCCCTGCAACGCGTGCTGCGGATGGGGCGGCGAATCACTTGTCCACAGTCCCGCAACAATCGATTGTAGAATCGGACGACGAAAAAGGCCGCGGCAACCCTGCCGCGGCCTTCTTCCGACTTGCTCCCTGTTTTTAGCTCGTCCGCTAGCTTGTCATTTGTCTCGGCCTCCGCCGACGCGAGGCTTGCCCTTCCCTGGGCGAAGTCCATCCCCAGCCGCCGGCCCGGCAGACAGGCGATGCCTCATCCGATAAACCAAGGCGCGATGGCGGCTGACCCGGACCCGACTTCGTCACTGGACCCTCGCCGCTTGTGACCGAGCAAGGCGTGAGGCCATCGCGCTTTAGCTTTAGCCTCAGTTGTGGTGCTCTTCGCCTGACGCGGGGCCTGCCCATGAAGGTTCGGAATGCGAGGGCGCAGGGGCCTCCCAGCTCGATCCCTCTTGCGCGGGGGCAGGCTCGGGCATCGGGGCAGGCTTCTTCGCCGCGCGCTTCTTGGCAGCCTTTTTCGGCGCCGCCTTGGCGGCCGATTTCTTCGCTACCGCCTTCGCGCCCTTCTTGGCCTTTGCCGCCTTCTTGGCGGCTTTCTTCGGTGCCTTCGCAGCCTTCTTCGCAGACTTCTTGGCGGCCTTCTTCGCGGACTTCTTCTTCGAAGTCTTCTTCGCGCTCTTCTTCGCCATCAGAAGCTCTTTGCCGTCGTCTTTCTTGCTTTTCTTCTTTTTCGCTTTCGCCATTTTGATCCTCCTATTGCCGCCGATCAATGTTCATCGGGCACTCGAGAACGTCCCGCATGATGGGCGGGGTCATCAATCATTCGATCCTGGCCGAGGACCGCCGGTCGCCCAATCGAGAAGCTCAATCGTGTGCACCACGGGCACTGACGTGCCGCCGGCAATCTGAACCATGCATCCAATATTGCCAGCGGCGATCATGTCCGGCTTGACGCTTGCGATGTTGGCGATCTTCCGATCGCGCAATTGCTCTGCAATGTCAGGCTGGAGGATGTTGTACGTCCCTGCCGAACCGCAACACAAATGGCTCTCAGGTACATCTTTCACCACGAATCCGTTCTTGGAAAGCAAATCTTTCGGAATGCCTGTGATTTTCTGTCCATGCTGCAGCGAACAGGCTGCGTGATAGGCAATGACGACATCGCGCTTGTACGCTTGCTCGATCGCTTGTGCGGGCTCTACCCGACTGAGTTCGATGCCGTCGAGATACTCGGTGATGTCCTTGGTGAGCGCAGAGACTCGCGCCGCGGCGCCCGCGAAATCGCGGTCTTCGCGCAGCATGTGGCCATAGTCCTTGATCACGGTTCCACAGCCCGAGGCCGTCACCAGAATGGCATCGAGGCCGCCACGTTCGGCCTCAGTGAGCCACGCCGTGATGTTGGCGCGTGCCCTTCTCAGCGCATCGTCGTCGCGGCCAAGATGGTGGGTCAACGCACCGCAACATTGCTCGTCTTTGACCAGCACGACCTCGATGCCGTGCCGCGTCAGCACATTGATGGCGGCCTGGTTGATTCGCGGTGCCAGGACCTGCTGGGCGCAGCCCTGCAGCAAGGCGACACGTCCGCGCCGCTCGCCCTTCGCCGCGAACACGCTGCCGGGCGCCGGCCCACGCGCCGGCAATGCCGACGGCGCAAGCGACAGCATCGCTTTGGTGCGCCGCAGCAGAGAGGAATTGACGCCGGTGCGATCGGACGGCAGCAGGCGCGCCAGCGGCCGGCCGAGCCGCGCCAGCATCATGGCCACACGAAACAGCGCGGGTTCCGGCAGGATCCGCGCCAGCACGGCGCGGAGCAGCCGATCGGCCAACGGCCGCGCAAATCCCTTCTCGATTCGGACGCGGGCCTGATCGACCAGATGCATGTAGTGCACGCCGGAGGGACAGGTGGTCATGCAGGCCAGGCACGACAGGCAGCGATCGATATGCTTGACGACCTCGGCCGTGGGGACCTGGTCCTTCTCCAGCATCTCCTTGATCAGGTAAATCCGGCCGCGCGGGCTGTCGAGCTCGTCCCCCAGCAGCACATAGGTCGGGCAGGTCGCGGTGCAGAAGCCGCAATGGACGCAGGCGCGCAGGATCTTGTCGGCTTCCGCGATGTCGGGATCGGCGAGCTGCGCCAGACTGAATTCGGTCTTCATGCCGCGACTGTCCGCCTTGTCATGCTGCTGTCATCCGGCCGCGATTGAGGATGTTTTTTGGGTCGAAGCTGGCACGCAGCCGCTCGCTGAGCGCCATGACCCCGCCTGCCTGCGTCTGGAACACATCGACCTCGCGCCGCACCGCATCGGAGGCGCGAACAAGCGTGGCGTGGCCGCCGGCCGCCGCCGCGCGCTGGCGCACTACGGTGGCGAGCGCATCCGCTTTCGGCGGCAGCGCCGCCCAGATCAGCCCGCCGCCCCAGTCGTAGATCACCTCGCCGCCGGTCTCGCGCGCGAGCCTTTGGCCCAGGGCGCTGCCCGAGGCCGGTGGGCACACGATCCGCCACACCGGCCAGGCGCCGAGCGGCCCCGCCGCAGCGAACGGCAGCACGTCGCGGACGGCGCTCCAGGCGGCAAGCGAATCGCCGTCCTCGACGATGTCGACGCGGCCGAAGGCGGCGAGCCCGGCTGTCAGCGCCTTGGCGCGGTGGACGGCGGAGGCCAAAATGCCCTCGAGCCGCAGCAGCGTGACCGCCTCGCGCGGCGAACCGAGGCGGTCGAGCCCGCCGACCTCGGCACCGAGCGCGGAGGCCGGCACATGGGCGGCGGCCGTCACGTCGAACGGCGAAGTCAGTGCTGTTGTCATGACGCGGCCCGCGGCGATGTCATCGAGGCCCCGCAGCACCAAGGTGCGCTCGGCCTCGGCGCGCGGCAGCACTTTGAGTGTCACCTCGGTCATAACGGCCAGCGTGCCCCAGGAGCCGGCCAGCAGCTTGCAGAGATCATAGCCGGTGACGTTCTTCACCACCTTGCCGCCGGTCTTGAAACTCTCGCCGAAGCCGGACACCGCATGCGCGCCGAGCAGATGGTCGCGCACGCCGCCGGCCTTGATGCGGCGCGGCCCGGCCAGGCTGGAGGCGATCATGCCGCCGACGGTGCCGCGCCCCCGCGGGGTCCCGAGCAGCGCCGCCGTATCGACCGGCTCGAAGGCGAACTGCTGGCTCCTGGAATCGATCAGCGACATCACGTCGGCCAGCGGCGCCCCCGCCTCAACCGTCACGATCAGCTCGTTCGGCTCATAAGATTTGACCGCGTTCAGGGGCGAGAGGTCGAGCACGGCGTTGGTGGCCATGATCCGGCCGATCTGGCGCTTACTGCCATGGCCGATGATCTCCAGCGGCTGCTCGGCCGCGATTGCCGCCCGCACCGCGTCCGCGACGTCATCGGCGTCTCGTACCTTCAGGACATCCACACTGGCCGCCTTCGCCTCGATCGTTTCGGAGCGCCGTCCGTCACACGGCGATCGTCCGCTTCGCTTCTGTTCCAAAGACTTCTGTTTTAAAGACATGGAGGCCGGACACAAGGGCAACCAATGACGCAAGCCCGCAGCCGCCGCGCTGCGCCGCGACCGTTCCGTATCCGCGGCACGGCCACCCTGCCGCCGCGCATCACACAATTCGACCACCACCGAATTATCGACGAGAACAATTCGCTTATTGTCGAATTGTTGAGGTCGGCCGACAGGAATCCCAGATATCGCGAGCCGCCGGCCGCTGAACGACGCAGCAATGGGAGTGATGACGATGGCGCAATATGCAACGGACCGGACAAGTGTGAGCGAGGCCGTCCGCGGCGGCGGCCTGCTGGTGGTGGCGCGATGGGAGGCCAAGGAGGGGGAGGCCGATCGGGTCGCGGAGATCCTGGAGCGCTTCCTGCCCGAGGCGCAGCGCGAGCCAGGCGCCGCGCTGTTCCTGATCGGCCGCGCGCGGGACAACCCGGCGCAGTTCCTGTTCTATGAACTGTTCCGCGATGAGGCCGCCTTCAAGGCGCATCAGGACAGTGCGCATTTCGCGAGCTACATCGCGGGGCAAGCGCTGCCGCTGCTCGCGACGCGCGAGCGCACGCAATACACGCTGCTCTGAGGGCGATGGAACCCGTCGGGGTCACTTCGATCACGGTCGAAGTGACCCCGGGAACGGAGCGTATCGGGCGCGGTTGATGGCTGACACTCGCGACCGCCTCGTCGCTATGACGTGCTCAGCCTCGATCGGTTGCCGCAGCGGAGGTGCGCCCCCTCTCCCCGTTCTTACGGGGAGAGGGTTGGGGTGGGGGGCTCTTTTTTGCTCCAGACTCGTGGAGAGTCCCCCTCACCCGCCGCGCAAGCGCGGCGACCTCTCCCCGCAAGCGGGGAGAGGTGAGCCGACGCCGTGGACGTGTGGAAGACATCCTTCCTCACTGGCGCATCCATCACGATCAGGAGTTCAAGCATGGATGTTTCATTGTGCCCCAAGCTCGACCCGCGCGAAGAGCGTTTCAGGATTGCCGGGCCGCGCGAAAGAATGTCGCTGTTCCTGCGCTTCCTGCCCGCGGCCGACACGGCCGTTCGGCCGCGCCGCGCGGTTCTTTATGTGCACGGCGCGACGTTCCCGTCGGCGCTGTCGATCGCGCACCGGTTCGACGGCACGTCATGGCGCGATGCGCTGAACGAGGCCGGCTTCGACGTCTGGGGACTCGACTTCTACGGCTTCGGCCATTCCGACCGCTATCCGGAGATGGCTGAGCCGCCGGCCGGGCATCCGCCGCTCTGCACGGCCGAGGATGCATCACGGCAGCTCGAGGCCGCGGTCCGCTTCATTCTCGGACATCAGGGTTTTGACCAGCTCTCCCTGATCTCGCATTCCTGGGGCGCGATGCCCGCTGGCCTCGTGGCCGCGCGCCATCCCCGCCTGATCGACCGTATCGTGCTGTTCGCCCCGATCACACGTCGAGAGCCGCACCGCGACGAGATGCGCCCGGCCTTCCCTGCGTGGCGCATCGTGACATCGGAGGACCAGTGGACGCGCTTCATCGAGGACGTGCCCGCGCACGAAGCTCCGGTGCTGTTGCGGCGTCATTTCGAGGACTGGAGCGCGCGCTATCTCGACAGCGATCCGGAGAGCCGCGCGCGCGACCCGGCCGGTGTCAAGACGCCGCTCGGGCCGTTTTCGGAGATCATCAAGGCCTGGCACGGTCAGCTCGCCTACGATCCCGCAAACATCCGGTCGCCGGTTGCGATCATCAGGGGCGAATGGGACGGCCTGATCAGGGATGACGATGCGCGCTGGCTGTTCGACGCGCTCACCAAGGCGCCGGTCAAGCGCGACATCAAGATCGGCCGCGGCACCCATCTGATGCACCTGGAGGCGATGCGGAAGGCGTTGTGGCGGGAAAGCATCGCCTTCCTCGAGGGCGACGATGTCACGGCGGTGCCGACATGAAACCAGCGGAAGGAGAAGCCGATGTTTTCCGTTATCTTCGAAGTGCTTCCCAATGAGGGAAAGAAGGACGCCTATCTCGACCTCGCCAAGCATCTGAAGCCGATCCTCGAGTCCATCGAAGGTTTTGTCGACAACGAGCGCTTCGAGAGCCAGCTCAGGCCGGGCTGGGTGTTGTCGCACTCGACCTGGCGCGACGAAAAATCCGTGGTGCGCTGGCGCACCGAGGGCGAGCACCACCTCGTGCAGGAAAAGGGCCGGTTCGAGATCTTTGCCGATTATCATCTGCGCGTCGGCGACGTCACCGCCGACACCGATCCACCGGCAAGCGCTCCGATCCGCGAGCTGCGCTTCGACCAGACCGAGATCGGCAAGGCCAAGGTCGTCACCTTGACCGAGATCACCCCGCGCGAGGGCGCGGCCTTTGCGAGCCAGGCCGACCTGTTGCCGGCACGTCTCGGCCTCGACGTGGCGGCTGACGCGATCGCGGGCCATGACGTGTGGGCCAGCATCTACAATCCCGGCAAGATCGCTCTTCTGGTCGGCTGGACCGATGCCGGGCCCGCGAGCCGCTGGATGCCGAGGAAGATCGACGGCATCGAGACGCTGCGCCATCGCGCTGTCCGCGTGATCCGCGACTACGGCCGCTTCGACCGCCGCGAGGCGCCGCAGTTCTACGACGACGTGAAGGGGCGCGAAACACTGCACGCCCGCCACGCGGAAGCGGTGAAGTAGGCTAAGACACCTCTCCCCGCAAGCGGAGAGAGGTAAGGCCGGCGCCCTAAAACCTCGGGATGTCAGGGAAGGCCAGCTTGCCGGCGTGGACATGCATGCGGCCGAGCTCGGCGCAGCGGTGCAGGGTCGCACCTTTCCGGGATTGAGCAGGCCCTGCGCGTCGAACGCGCATTTGACGCGCTGCTGCTGGTTCAGGTCGATCTCCGAAAACATCTCGCCCATCAGGTCGCGTTTCTCGATGCCTACGCCGTGCTCGCCGGTCAAGACGCCGCCGAGCTCGACGCAGCAGCGCAGGATGTCGGCGCCGAAGGCCTCGGCGCGGTCCATCTCGCCGGGCTGGTTGGCATCGTAGAGAATGAGCGGATGCAGATTGCCGTCGCCGGCATGAAACACGTTGGCGCAGCGCAGATTGTATTTCTCCGACAACGTGCGGATGCGCGCCAGCGCCTCCGGCAGTTTGCCGCGCGGGATGGTGCCGTCCATGCAGAGATAGTCCGGCGAGATCCGCCCGACCGCGGGAAATGCCGCCTTGCGGCCGGCCCAGAACAGATTGCGTTCGGCCTCCGACGCCGAGATCCGGCACGAGGTCGAGCCGCAGCCGAGCGCGATCGCCTCGACGCGCGCGATCAGCTCGTCGACCTCGACCGCGGGGCCGTCGAGCTCGATGATCAGCAGCGCCTCGACGTCGAGCGGATAGCCGGCATGCACAAAAGCTTCCGCGGCGTGGATCGCGGGCTTGTCCATCATCTCCATGCCGCCGGGAATGATGCCGGCGCCGATGATCCGCGCGACGCACGCGCCGGCCGCCTCGACCTCGGCGAAGCCGACCATCAGCGCCCGCGCCGTTTCCGGTTTTTTCAGGATGCGCACCGTGACCTCGGTGACGACGCCGAGCAGCCCCTCCGATCCCGTGATCAGGCCCATCAGGTCGTAGCCCGCGCTTTCCGCCGCCTTGCCGCCGATCCGCAAAATCTCGCCGTCCATCAGCACGATCTCGCAGCCGAGCACG
>Ga0207664_10002611_pt1 | contig 11928 bp, 9 predicted proteins | sample LARL83metaG_FD_184349 | JGI IMG/M metagenome (GOLD analysis project Ga0207664, IMG submission 184349) | Corn, switchgrass and miscanthus rhizosphere microbial communities from Kellogg Biological Station, Michigan, USA - LAR L8-3 metaG... | ecosystem: Host-associated > Plants > Roots >...
CGTGCGGGAGGAGTCCGCGGTGGCGCATCGCTGCGTCAATCCGCTCTGCCCCGCGCAGCGTCTGGAATCGCTGCGGCATTTCGCCGCCGTCGCCGACATCGTCGGCGCCGGGTACTCGACCGTCCAGCAGCTGCTCGAGAAAGGCCTGGTCAACGACCCGAGCGACTTCTACCGGCTGACCGTCGAGCAGGTCGAAGGGCTCGACCGTTTCGCGCGGAAGTCCGCAGAGAACCTGATCGCCCAGATCGAGCGCAGCAAGACGCAGTCGCTCGTGCGCATGATCGGCGCGCTCGGCGTCCCCGAGGTGGGGGAGGCGACGGCCATTCTGCTGGCCGAGGAGTTCGGCTCACTGGCGGCGGTTCGAGACGCGACCGAGGAGCAGCTGCTGCGGCTCGAGGGCATCGGCCCGACCATGGCGCACGAGATCCGCGCCTTCTTCGCAGGCCCGGGCGGCGAGCTGGTCACGAAGCTGATCGAGGCCGGCGTGCAGCCGTTCGTCGAAGACCGGCCGCAGGGCGGCCCGCTGACCGGCAAGACCTTCGTCTTCACCGGCACGCTGGAGAAGATGACCCGGCCGGACGCCGAGGCGCTGGTGAGGAAGCTGGGCGGGAAGGCGGCCTCGAGCGTGAGCGCGAAGACCGACTACGTGGTCGCGGGCGAGGCCGCCGGCTCCAAGCTGGAGAAGGCTCAGCGGCTGAAGGTGGCGGTGCTCAGCGAGGAGGAGTTCCTGGACCTCACTAAACTCGGCGAGTGACCCTCTCCCGCGATCAGGTCCGGCACGTCGCCATGCTCGCCCGCCTCGGGCTCGAACCTGGCGAGGAGGACTTCTACGCCGAGCAGCTGGCCGGGATCCTCGGCGCGATCGAGCGCCTGCAGGAGCTCGACACAGAGCACATTCCCGCCACCGCCCAGGTGGTCGAGGTGCGCTCGGTGATGGCCGAGGACGAGCCGCGGCCGTGCCTCACCCAGGAGGAGGCGCTCGCCAACGCACCGGCGGCCGAGGATGGCCAGTTCGTGGTCAAGGCGATCCTCGAGGAGGATTCGTGACGGAGCTGCACGAGGCCACGGTCACCGAGCTCGGCGAGCGCCTGCGGCGCCGCGAAGTGTCGGCGGTTGAGCTTGCCGATGCCCAGCTCGAGCGCATCGAACTGCTGAACCCGGAGCTCAACGCCTTCCTACGCACGACGCCCGAGCTGGCGCGGGAGCAAGCGCAGGCTGCGGACGAGCGCCTGGCGCGCGGCGATGCCGGCCCGCTGACGGGCATCCCGGTCGCGATCAAGGACGTGCTCTGCGTCCGCGGCGTCGAGACCACCGCCGGCTCGCAGATCCTGCGCGGCTTCCGGCCGCCGTACGACGCCACCACCGTCGCACGGCTCAAAGAGGCGGGCGCCGTGATCGTCGGCATGACCAACTGCGACGAGTTCGCGATGGGCAGCTCGACGGAGAACTCGAGCTACGGCCCCGCCTTGAACCCCTGGAATCGCGGGCGCGTGCCGGGCGGATCGTCGGGTGGCAGCGCGGCGGCGGTTTCCGCCGGGCTGGCGGCGTTCGCGCTCGGCACCGACACTGGCGGCTCCATCAGGCAGCCGGCGGCGCTCTGCGGCGTGGTGGGCATGAAGCCGACCTACGGCGCCGTCTCGCGTTACGGGCTGATCGCATTCGCGTCGTCCCTCGACCAGGTCGGGCCGTTCACGCGCTCGGTGACCGATGCGGCGCTGGTGCTCGACGCAATCGGCGGCCACGATCCGCGCGACTCGACGTCGGCGCCTCGCCAGCTCGACGTGATGGGCCAGCTGGAGGGCGGGGTGGCCGGCCTGCGCCTGGGCGTGCCGCGCGAGTACTTCGAGGTCGAGGGCATCGAGCCCGGCGTGGCCGCGTCGGTGCGGCGCGCACTCGACGTGCTCGAGGAGGCCGGCGCCAAGCTGGTGGACGTCAGCCTGCCGCACACAGAGCACGGCCTGGCGGCGTACTACATCATCGCGCCGGCCGAGTGCTCCTCCAACCTGGCGCGGTTCGACGGCGTCAAGTACGGCTACTCGGACCAGACGATGGGCAGCCTGCTGGACACCTACCTCCGCACGCGGCGGGAGGGCTTTGGCCCCGAGGTGCGGCGCCGGATCATGCTCGGCACCTACGCACTGTCCAGCGGTTACTACGACGCCTACTACCTGAAGGCGCAGAAGGTGCGCACGCTGATCAAGCGGGACTTCGACGAGGCGTTCGAGAGGTGCGACGCGATCGTGAGCGCCACCTCGCCGATGGTCGCGTTCCCGCTCGGGTCGCGCACCGATAACCCGCTGGCGATGTACCTCTGCGACGTGCTCACCCTCGGCGGCAACCTCGCCGGCCTGCCCGGGCTGAACGTGCCCTGCGGTGCGGCGGACGGGCTGCCGGTCGGGCTGCAGGTGCTGGCGCCGCAGTTCCGCGAAGACGTGGCGCTGCGGGTTGCGCGCGCATATGAGATGGCCAGCGGCGTCATGACCGAGGTCGCGCCTGTATGACCTGGGAAACCGTCATCGGGATGGAGGTACACGTCCAGCTGAAGACGCGGACGAAGATGTTCTGCCGCTGCTCCAGCGACTACATGGGCCAGGCGCCCAACACCCATGTCTGCGAGGTCTGCCTGGGCATGCCGGGCGTGTTGCCGGTGATCAACAAGGCCGCGGTCGAGCAGTGCCTGAAGGCCGCGCTGGCCCTGGAATGCGACGTCGCCGAATGGACCAAGTTCGACCGCAAGAACTACTTCTATCCGGACCTTCCCAAGGGTTACCAGATCTCGCAGTACGACCTGCCGATGAGCCGCGAGGGCCGGTTGGAGCTCGACGGGCGCACCGTGCGCATCACCCGCGTCCACCTCGAGGAGGACACCGGCAAGTCGGTGCATGCGGGCGACTCGCTGCACGGCGCCGAGCGGTCCTACGTCGATCTCAACCGCGCCGGCATCCCGCTGATGGAGGTCGTCAGCGAGCCCGACCTCCGTTCCTCTGACGAGGCGCGCGCGTACGCGCAGGCGCTGCGCGGCCTGATGCGCGCCATCGGCGCCTCCGACGCCGACATGGAGAAGGGGCAGCTTCGCGCCGAGGCGAACGTCTCGGTGCGGCGGGTTGGGGAGGCCGAGCTCGGAGTCAAGACCGAGCTGAAGAACATCAACTCCTTCCGCGCCTTGAAGCTCGCGATCGACCATGAGGTGTCGCGCCAGATCTCGGTGCTCGAGGGCGGCGGGTCGGTCAGTCAGGAGACGCGCGGCTGGGACGAGGCACGCGGCGTGACCTACTCACAGCGCTCGAAGGAGTTCGCTCAGGACTACCGCTACTTTCCCGAGCCCGACCTGCCCCCGCTGGAGATCTCGCGCTCGTGGCTAGACAGCCTGCGCGCGGGCCTGCCGGAGCTGCCGGCGGCGCAGCGGTCTCGGCTCGAAGCGGCCGGGTTGAGCGCGTCGACGGCGTCGCTGATCGTCAGCAGCCAGCTCGGCGACTACCTCGACGCCGCGGTCGCCGCCGGCGCGCCACTGGCGCCCGCCGCCAACTGGTTGGTGGGGGAGATCGCGCCGAACCTCGACGAGCGCGAGGCGCTGCCGGCCGACCGGCTGGCGCAGATCGTGGTGGCAGTCGAGGCCGGCCGCCTCAACCGCGAGCAGGGCAAGCAGGTGCTGCGCGAGGCCTGGGAGTCCGGCCGCGATCCGGAGGAGATAGTCCGCGAGCGGGGCCTGGAGCAGGTGAGCGACGACTCGGCGCTCGAGGGCTGGGTCGCCGAGGCGATCGAGGCTCAGCCCCAGGCGGTGAGCGACTTCAAGAGCGGCAAGCAGCAGGCCTTCGGCGCCCTGATGAACGAGGTGAAGCAGCGCTCGGGTGGCCGCGCGGACATGAAGCGCGCGTCGGAGCTGCTGCGGCAGCGCCTCAGTTGACGGAAACTCGGCCCATCCGCCGGCGGATGGCTGGAGTTTGAGCACAAAACCGCCCCATTCGCCGGCGGATGGTGGGCTTGCCGTGGGTAGGCTCCCGGCCGACGGGCACGTCCACGCCGAGTTCTCCTGGGACGCGCCGCACGGGTCCGTCGAGCGGACCTGCCGCCGGGCCGTCGAGCTCGGCATGCCCGGGCTCGTCTTCACCGAGCACGCCGACTTCGTACAGGTCCATGAGGGCCAGCACCGGCTCGAGCTGGTGCCCTACGTGGAGGAGATCGAGCGCTGCCGGGCGCTGTTTCCGGGGCTGCGCATCCTGCTCGGGGTCGAGCTGGCGGAGCCGCATTGGTTCGCCGCCGAGGCGCGCGAACTCGTGTCGGGAGCCCCGATCGAACGCGTGCTGGGCTCCGTCCACTGCATGGGCGGCCGCGAGAGCCCGCGCGACGCGAGCCAGTCGATGCCGGTGGCGGTGTCGCCGGTCGACGATCTGCGAGCGCACCTGAGAGAGACGTTGGCGCTGGTGGAGAGCGAGGCGGAGTTCGACCTGCTCGCGCACCTCGACTATCCGAAGCGCTACTGGCCGCGAGCCGCCGAGCCCCTGGACGAAAGCGTCCTCGAGGAGGAGTACCGCAGCGTCCTGCGGGCCGCCGCCAGGCGCGGGTCCGTTCTCGAGGTCAACACGACCCGCGGCATGGACCCGGCGCGGGGGCTGTGCCCCGGCCCGCTCCCGCTGCGCTGGTGGCGCGAGGAGGGCGGCGAGGCCGTGGTGCTCGGCAGCGATGCCCACTCACCCGAGGCTCTGGCGCTCGGCTTCGAGACCGGGCGGCAGGCGGCTGAGGCGGCGGGCTTCCGGCCGGGCAGGGATCCCCTGGACTACTGGCGCCGCTGATGGAGGTCCGCGTCGAAGGCCCGGCGCACGGCGGTTCGTGCGTCGCTCACGTCGAGGGCAAGCCGCTCTTCGTCCACTACTCGCTGCCCGGTGAGTTGGTCCGGGTCGAGCCGCGGGGCCGGCGGGGCGGCGCCGCGTTCGCCGCGGCCGTGGAGGTGGTCGAGCCATCGCCGGATCGGGTGGCGCCGCGGTGTCCCCACTTCGGCTCCTGCGGCGGCTGCCACTGGCAGCAGGCGGCCTATGAGCGGCAGCTCGCCATCAAGCGGGAGATCGTCGCCGCTGCCTGGGAGCGCGCCGGTCTGCGGCTGCCGCCGGACACGCCGGTGCTGGGCATGGAGGAGCCCTGGCGCTACCGGATTCGCGGCGAGTTCGAGGCGACCCGGCAGGGTGACCAGGTCCGGTTCGGGCTCCACCGCCTCCGCTCGCACTCGGTGTTCCCGGTCGAGACCTGCCCGATCCACGACGAGCGGATCGAGCGGGCACTGCATGCCTTCGGCAGCGCCGCGACCGAGCTCGGTCTCGAAGGCGCCCAGACGCTGACGCTGACGGTCGAGCCCGGCGGATCCGGCCTCCTCTGGCAGCTCACCTTCCGGGCGGCGCCGAAGCGGCGCCCGCCCGAGGAGCTGGCCCAGCTGGTCGCCGAGCGGCTGCCAGACCTGGCCCTGCTGGACGACTCGATGACCCTCGAGTTCTGGGGGCTGAGCTTCCGGGTGCGCAGCGACACCTTCGTGCAGACCAACTACCGCCAGATGCTGGTGCTGTACGAGACGGCCCTGGAAATGCTGCAGCCGTCGCCGGCCGACCAGGTTCTCGACCTCTACTCCGGCATCGGCACGATCGGCCTGGCGGTCGCACGATCGGCCGGGGCGGTGACAGCGGTCGAAGAGAACCCGCGGGCGGTGAGCCTGGCGGCGCTCGCGGCGCGGATCAACGGCACCCGCAACGTTCACCAGCTGCCCGGCCGGGTGGAGCGCGCCCTCAAGCAGGTGCGTTTGGGGCAGCATCAGGCGGCGATCCTGGACCCGCCCCGCGCCGGCTGCGAGCCGGAGGCGCTGGCCGAGCTGCTGCGGCTCCAGCCGGACCGGATCGTCTACGTCAGCTGCGAACCCTCGACCCATGCGCGGGACCTGGCGGCGCTGGTCCGCGGCGGCTACCGCGTACGCCGGGCCGCCGTGGTCGACATGTTCCCGCAGACGTATCACATCGAATCTGTTGCTTTGCTCGAACGCTCGGCCGGCTAGAGCCGTACGCTGAATCGGAGCTAAGGAGGTGTCGAGTTGGTAGTTGTTTTCCGAACCAAGGGCGAGGACTGGGCCAAGTTCGAGCAGGTGCTCAAAGAGGCAGCTCCGGAGATCAAGCAGATGGGCTGCAAGTACCTGCAGGCGTACCAGAACCGGAAGCACCCTGAGGAGTGGCTGATGCTCCAGGAATGGCCGGACAAGGCGACCTTCGACAAGTTCGCCGAGAGCCGGGGTCCGGAGCTCGACCGCGACGCCGGCGTCCGCTGGAGCGACGTCTCGACCTGGGAGACCTCAGTCTTCGGAGGCCAGGGGGGCTAACTAGATTCCCTCCCCTCCGGGGAGGGCCAGGGAGGGGCCGTGGTCAGTCGGCGGCCTATCGCGGCCCCTCCCGCCGGCTTCCGCCGGCGACTCCCCGTAGGGGAGGTGAGTTAAGCCAGGAACTCGGCCAGCCGCCCGATACCCTCCTGGAGGTCGGCCTCTGAGCTGGCCAGGCTGATGCGGACCGCGTGCGCGCCGACCTCGCCGAAGGCGGTGCCCGGCGCCACGCTCACCCCGCGCTCCTCCAGGAACTTGATCGCGAACGAGCGCGAGTCGATGCCGGCCGCCGACACGTCGGCCATCACGTAGAAGGCGCCGCTGGGTCGCGCGAGCAGCAGTCCGTGCTCCTCCAGCTGGGCGCAGGCCAGGTCGCGCCGGCGCCGGTAGGCGTCGCGCATCTCGCCGACGCAGTCCTGCGGGCCGTCCAGGGCGGCCTCCGCGGCCTTCTGGCTGATCGTGCTCACGCACGACGAGTTGGACTCGAGCACCTTGACGGCGCCGTCGATCACTTGGCGGTCGCCGGTCGCGTAGCCGATGCGCCAACCGGTCATCGAGTAGCTCTTGGAGAAGGTGTAGGCGCTGAGCACCCGATCCGAGCCGAACGTCGCCAGGGACTTGAACTCACCGTCGAAAACCAGCTCGTCGTAGCACTCGTCGCTGACCACCCAGACGCCGTGGCTGTCCGCGATCTCCAGCAGAGCGCGCTGGACGTCCTGGGAGTAGACGGCGCCGGTGGGGTTGTTGGGCGAGTTGACGACCAGCACCTTGGTCCGCGGGGTGACGAGCGCGGCCAGCTGCTCGAGGTCCGGCCCGAAGCCGTTCTCCGCCGGACACGGGTAGTAGACGGCCCGGGTGTCGCTCCAGGTGGTCATCAGCCGGTAGTTCGGCCAGCCGGGGTCGGGCAGGAGCACCTCGTCGCCCGGCTCCACCAGCGCGCCGACCAGCGCGGCGATCGCGCCGACGCCGCCGGGGCCGATCGTGATCTCGGCCTCCGGGTCCGCCGTGATCCCGTTCACGCGCTGCAGCTTGCCCGCGATCCTCTCGCGGAGGCTCAGGAGCCCGGCGGTGGCCGTGTACCCGGTCCAGCCTTCGTCCATCGCCAGCTTGGCAGCCGCGACGATATGAGGAGGGGTGGGGAAGTCGGGTTGGCCCACCTCGAGCCGGATCGTGCCGGGTCGTTTGATGGCCAGGTTACCGATCTCGCGGATCCCCGAATGGGCGGCCTCGCGGACCGAATTGGAGAGCTGGTAAAGCACGGTGGACCGATGCTAACCGAGGGCTAAACTATCCGCGCCCGCCGCCAAGCGAGAGCATGTCTTCACCCCCCAACACCTTCGTCCACCTCCACAACCACACCGAGTACTCCTTGCTGGACGGCGCGAGCCGGATCGGCGCGATGGTCAAGCGCGCCGCCGAGCTGGAGATGCCCGCGCTCGCCCTCACGGACCACGGGGTCATGTACGGCGCGGTTCACTTCTACAAGGCCTGCAAGCAGGCGGGAATCAAGCCGATCATCGGCTGCGAGGTCTACGTCGCCCCGCGGTCGCGGCACCTCAAGGAGGGCCGAACCGACCGTGACCCGCACCACCTGACCCTGCTGGCCGCCGACGCCGACGGCTACCGGAACCTGATGTGGCTCTGCAGCGCCGGGCAGATGGAGGGCCTCTATTACAAGCCCCGCATCGACAAGGAGATCCTCGCCGAGCGCTCGAAGGGCCTGATCGCGCTCAGCGGCTGCCTGGCCGGCGAGGTCGCCTCCAAGGTGGTCGCTGGCGACCCGGCGGAGGCGAGGGAGTCGGTCGGCTGGTTCAAGGAGGTCTTCGGGCCTGACCGCTTCCTGCTGGAGGCCCAGCGGCACGGAATCCCGGAGCAGGAGCAGGTCAACGCGGCTCTGACCGGGTTCGCCAAAGAGTTCGGCCTGCGCCTGGTGGCGACCAACGACCTCCACTACGTGCACAAGGAGGAGTCGGACGCTCACGACGTCCTGCTCTGCCTCCAGACCGGCGCCCGGCACGACGACCCCACCCGCTGGCGCTTCGACTCCCAGGACTTCTACCTGAAGACAGCGGAGGAGATGGCGGCGACGTTCCAGGACCTGCCGGAGGCGCTGGCGGCGACGCTTGAGGTGGCCTCGCAGGTGGGCCTGGAGATCGACCTCGGCCACACGCTGCTACCGCCCTTCCAGGTCCCCGACGGCCTGACGCCCGACCAGTACCTGCGCCGGGTGGCGGAGGACGGCCTCAAGTGGCGCTACGGCGACCCGGCGCCCGAGCAGATGCGCGCGCGGCTGGACGAGGAGCTGGCGGTCATCTCGCAGACGGGCTACGCGTCCTACTTCCTGATCGTCTGGGACTTCTATCGATTCGCGCGCGAGAACGGCATCGCCACCGGCCCCGGTCGCGGCAGCGCCGCCGGCGCCATCGTCTCCTACGCGCTCGGCATCACCAACCTCGACCCGATCGCACACGGACTGATCTTCGAGCGCTTCCTGAACAAGGACCGCGTGTCGATGCCCGACATCGACTGCGACTTCTCAGTCGAGGGGCGCGAGCGCGTCATCCGCTATGTGACAGAGAAATACGGCGCCGACCGCGTCGCTCAGATCATCACGTTCACGACGATGGCGTCGAAGGCTGCGATCCGCGATGTCGGCCGCGTGCTCGAGGTGCCGCTGAGAGAGACCGACCGGCTGGCGAAGATGGTGCCTGTCTGGCAGGGCCGCTCCAAGTCGCTGGACGACGCCATCAAAGAGGTGCCGGAGTTCAAGCAGGCGTACGAGTCCGGCCCCGAGATGAAACGCATGATCGACGTGGCGCGCGCGCTGGAAGGTGTGTCACGCAACGTGTCCACGCACGCGGCCGGCGTCGTCATCGCGCCCGACCCTTTGGTCGGTCACACACCGCTGCAGCTGGGTCCCGGCCGCGAAGCGGTCATCACCCAGTACGACATGAAGGCCGTGCAGGAGATCGGCCTGCTGAAGATGGACTTCCTCGGCCTGCAGAACCTCGACATCATCGCGACCTGCCTGCGCTTGATCGAGGAGCGGCACGGCACGCCGCCGGCGATGGAATCGCCCTATGACGACGCGAAGACGTATGAGCTGTTCGCCAACGCGGACACGCACGGCATCTTCCAGTTCGAGGGTGCGGGCATGCGGCGGATGCTCGTCGAGATGCGGCCGCAGACCTTCGCCGACATCACCGCCGCCGGCGCGATGTTCCGCCCCGGCCCCATGCAGAACATCCCCGACTATGTCGCGCGCAAGCACGGGCGGCAGCAGGTCGAGTACCTCCACCCGTCACTCGAGCCGATCCTGAAAGAGACCTACGGCGTGATCGTCTACCAGGAGCAGGTGATGCTGATCGCCCGCGAGCTGGCGGGTTTCACGCTCTCCGAAGCCGACATCCTCCGCTCCGCGATGGGCAAGAAGGACAAGGCGAAGATGGCGCAGCAGCGCCAGAAGTTCGTCGACGGGATGGTGGCGAAGGGCGACCCGCAATCCCTCGCGGAGCAGCTCTTCGAGCGCATCGCCAAGTTCGCCGAGTACGGCTTCAACAAAGCTCATGCGGCGGCCTATGCGGTCGTCAGCTATCAGACCGCCTATCTCAAGGCGAACTACCCGCTCGAGTATATGACCGCGCTGCTGATTCACATGGAGGGCTCGGCGGACCGTGTCGCCACGGCCATCGTCGACTGTCGGGCGCGTGGCATCGAGGTGCACCCGCCTGACGTCAACCTGTCACGCGCCGACTTCTCGATCGACGGCGAACGCATCCGTTTCGGCCTCGCCGCGATCAAGAACGCGGGCCAGAAGGCGATCGAGCTGATCGTCGCGGAGCGCGACGAGAACGGCGCCTACACATCGCTGACCGATCTCTGCCGGCGCAGCATCGCGCTGCAGGACGTCAACCGCCGCGTCCTGGAGGCCCTGGTGCGCTGCGGAGCGTGTGACAGCCTGGGCGAGCGGGCGCAGCTGTACGCGTCGCTCGGCCCGGCCTGCGATGCGGCCGAGCAGGCGCGCCGCGACGCCGAGTCCGGCCAGACGAACCTTCTCGAGCTGGTCGGCGGCGGCGGTTCTGACGGCGTCGACGCCTTCCACGCCGACGGCGGCATCCTGCGCGACGCACAGCCGCTGAGCCCGGAGGAGAAGCTGCGCTGGGAGAAGGAGCTGCTCGGGCTTTACCTCTCCGACCATCCGCTGCGGCAGATCGAGGCAGAGCTGGCGAAGCTCACCGACGCCCGGGCCGTCGAGATCACCAGCGAGATCCAGGACCAGGAGGTGCGTATCGGCGGCATCGTGCGCGACGTCCGCCGCGTGGTGACCAAGAAGGGCCAGCTGATGGCCTACGCCGAGGTCGAGGACCTGACCGGCGTGATCGACGTCGTGCTCTTCCCGCGCTCCTACGAGCAGTACCGCCAGCTGTTCGAGAAGGAGCAGGTGGTGGTGATCCAGGGCAAGGTCGACGCGCGCACGGGCGGCTTCCGCGGCGGTCCGAACAGCAACGGCAACGGCGGGCAGCCGCAGGGGGACCCGGACGCCGAGGGCGTCGAGGCCGAGGCCGCTTCCATCGTCGCCGACCTGGTCTGGGCATGGGGCGATCCCGAGTGCGTGCCGCTGCAGCGCGCGCAGCTGGTGCACGTCGACGTGCCGGACGGCGACCACGAGGCGGTGGACCGGATCGCGGACGTCCTCGCGCGGCACCGCGGCTCCGACCGCGTGCTGCTGCACTTCCGCGTCGACGGCCGTCGCGTCTCGGTGCAGGTGGGCGACGGCTATCATGTCGCGGCCGGTCCGGCCCTGACCGACGAGCTGGATTCGCTGTTCGGCCGGCCGGTGACACGAGTCGAGACCGTGAGGCCGGTGAAGGCGCCGAACGGCAACGGCAACGGCTACAGACGAGGGGAGTCGAGATGAGCGAAGAGAACGAGCAGCAGGATCCCGGCAACGACCGCTACATCGTGGTCAAGGCACTCGAGGACGGGGTCACGATCATGGGCCTCACCCGCGGCCGCGACACGCGCTCGCACCACTCGGAGCGCCTGGACCGCGGCGAGGTGCTCGTGGCGCAGTTCACACAGCTCACCGCCGCGATCAAGGTGCGCGGCCGGGCGACGATCCTGACCGACGTCGGCGAGGTGGAGTCGGGCTAGCCCGGCCCGCTACCTAGAATTCATCCGTCGGCGACCGGCCCACCTAGCTCAGTCGGCAGAGCACTTCCTTGGTAAGGAAGAGGTCTCGGGTTCGAATCCCGAGGTGGGCTCCAGCCCGCCCCTAAATCGTCAGAGCCTGGACAGGCGCTGCGCCAGGTCCGTCGGCGTCGTCGAGCTCTTGGTCAGCCAGCCCAACACTCCGAGAGACCGGGCCCGCTCCAGGCTGTCCGGCGACCCATGGGAGTTGGACAGGACTATCACCTTCAGGTCCTCGGTCGCGGGATCGGCACGCAGCTGCTCCATCACGCCGAAGCCGTCCAGCTTGGGCAGCATGATGTCGAGCAGAACGAGGTCCGGCCGGTGTTCCTTGGCGGCCTCCACGCCGGCCACGCCGTCTGAGGCGACAGCCACCTGCCAGCCTTCCTTCT
>Ga0207664_10002612_pt1 | contig 11927 bp, 12 predicted proteins | sample LARL83metaG_FD_184349 | JGI IMG/M metagenome (GOLD analysis project Ga0207664, IMG submission 184349) | Corn, switchgrass and miscanthus rhizosphere microbial communities from Kellogg Biological Station, Michigan, USA - LAR L8-3 metaG... | ecosystem: Host-associated > Plants > Roots >...
CTCGCGCGTCGCGATCAGCGTCTGCCGCGCGACGTCGAGCAGCTCGGCCACGAGCTCGAGCCGTTCCTGCTCGGACCGCGACTCGAGCAGATCCTGCTTCGCCTCGGCCGCCAGCTCGACCTGCGCAGCGAGCTCGTACGAAAGCTGCGGCGAGCTCTGGTCGGGCGGCTCCGCGTCCGCGCCCGCAAGGGCTGCCAGGGCGCGAAACGCGCCGACCGCGCGGGCGGCGGTCTCCTCCTCCACCGAGCTCGAGTCGTCCTCGAGCCGCTCGACGACGGCGGTCATGAAGGACCGGTCGCGCGTCAGCTTCTCGACGCGGAAGCGCTCGCCGCCTTCGACGATCACGTTCAGCCGTCCGTCGTCGAAGCGCTCGAGCACGTCGGATACGCGTGCGAGCGTCCCGACCTCGCGCACGCCGTCCTCGTCCGCGTAGAGCAGGCCGAACTCGGCGTCATCCTCGAGGCACTCGCCGATCAGCTCCCGGTAGCGCGGCTCGAAGATGTGCAGCGGCACGCGCTCGGTCGGCAGCAGGACGATGCCGAGCGGGAAGAGGCCGATCTCGTCCATCGAGGCTCAAGGGTAGTCCCCGTCAGTACGATGGCTGCATGGCCACCGACCGCCTCGAAACGCTCCTGCGCGGCGCGTTCCCCGACGCGAACGAGCTGCGCGTGGAGGACCGCACCGGCGGCGGCGACCACTTCCAGGTGGTCGTCACGAGCCCGCGCTTCGACGGCCTGCCGCTGCTCGACCAGCATCGCCTCGTCAACGAGGCGCTCGCCGAGCCGCTCCGCGACGGGACGATCCATGAACTTCGAATCAAGACGAGAGGGACGACATGAGCGAGATCTCCGACAACATCAAGCACGTGATCGAGAACGAGCCCGTGGCGCTCTTCATGAAGGGCACGCCTCAGTTCGTCATGTGCGGCAACTCCGATCGCGCGCTGCGCGCGCTGCGCGAGGCGGGCGCGCCCGTGTCCGCGGTGAACGTGCTGCCCGACCCGGCGATCCGCCAGGCGCTCTCGGAGCTCTCGGGCTGGCCGACGATCCCGCAGGTCTTCGTCGGCGGCGAGCTCGTCGGCGGCGCCGACATCGTCGAGGAGCTCGCGGAGTCCGGTGAGCTGGCCGGGATCCTCACGGGCAGGCTCGGAGAGAGCTACCGGGACGACGCCGAAGAGCGCGTCGTCGACGTTCTCACGCCGGCCCAGCGGTAGCCGACCGCGGGGATCAGCCCCGAGTCGATCAGCGTCTGCTCGAGGGCCTCGGTGCCGGGGCGCCCGAGCCAGCGCGAGAGATACGGAAGCCACTCGAGCACGCGCTCGTCGTAACGCGCGCGCAACGCAGCCAGCACGACGTCGTGCGGGTGCAGCATCGCCGCATGCCGCGACCGCCACTCGTCGAAGTCGGAGGGGCCGCCCGGATCGGCCCCGCTCGCGCGCAGCATCCGGTGCTGTCCCTCGTACCAGTCCTGCGCTGCGCGGTCGATCTTGTCGAACGCGAACTCGTCGACGAGGAGGAGCGGCGCGAATGCCGCCAGCCGGTCGAGCCCATCGTCGAGCGGATCCACATGGTGGAGCACGCGGCCCGCCACGACCGCGTCCCATTCGCCGTCGAGCTCCTCGAAGGACGCCTGCACGAACCGGTCGCCCTCGGGCGCGTTCGGGTCGACGCCGAGCACGTCGTAGCCGGCCGCCGCGAGCAGCTCGACGAGCCCGCCTTCGTGACCGCATCCGATCTCGAGAATGCGTCGCGGAGGTGAAGGCAGCTGGTTGAGTACGAAGGTGCCGAAGTCCGCCACGCTCCTGAGCCTTGCAGAGATCCGCCGCCGCGTGGTGCAGGCGCAGGCCTATGCCTCCCGCGCGCGCAACGGCACCGCCGCGGAGGTGCTCGACGCGGTGCAGCGTCTCGGCTGCATCCAGCTCGACTCGATCTCGACCGTCGAGCGCAGCCACCGCATCGCGCTCGGCGCACGCATCGGCGCGTATCCCGAGTCGGCCGTCTCGACGCTGATGCGCGAGGGGCGCATCTTCGAGTACTGGGCGCACGAGGCGTGCCTCGTTCCGGTCGAGGACTATCCGATGCACCGCTGGCGGATGGCGCGGTTCGCGGAGGCGCACCCGTGGCGGGGCAACGTCTTCGAGCAGGAGCCGGAGCTGACCGAGCGCGTGCTGCGCGAGATCGAGGAGCGCGGAGCGCTCGGCTCGCGTCACTTCGACGGCTCCGGGCCCGGCGGCATGTGGAGCTGGAAGCCGGCGAAGATCGTGCTCGAGGCGCTGCACTCTGCGGGCCGGCTCGTGATCGCGGGCCGTGACGGCTTCCAGCGACTCTACGACCTGCCGGAGCGCGTTCTTCCCGCGCAGCTGCTCGACTCACCACCACCGACCGACGACGCGTTCGTGCGCTGGGCGACGCTGCGCGGGGTCCGTGCGCGCGGTGCGCTTTCGGAGGCGGCGGTCGCCGAGATGTGGAGGCTCCGCGGCGGCGCAGCGACCGTCCGGCCGCATGCCGATGCGCTCGTCGCAGAGGGCAAGCTCGAACGGCGCGAGGTCGAGGACGGCAAGGCGCCCGTGCTCATCCCCGCCGGGGTTGACCCGGACGGACGCCTGCCGGCCGCAGTGCTGCTTTCGCCCTTCGACAACCTCGTCTGGGACCGGACGTTCCTCGAGCGCGTCTTCGGCTTCCGGCACGTGATCGAGGTCTACAAGCGCGAGCCCGAGCGGATCTACGGCTACTACGTGCTGCCGCTGCTCCGCCGCGACCGGCTCGTCGGCCGCGCGGACCTCAAGCACGACCGCGCGGAGCGAACGCTCACGGTCAAGTCCTTCCATCCGGAGCCGGGCGTCCGCGGCGCGCTCGACGACTCCCTGGACGCCGCGCTCGCCCGGCTGGCCAGGGTGCTGGGCGCCGAGCGCGTCGTGCGCTCGTAGAATCCGCCTCATGGACTTCGAGACCCGGGCGATCCACGAGGGGCAGGAGCCCGATCCCACGACCGGCGCGATCATCACGCCGATCTACCAGACGTCGACGTTCGTCCAGGACGCGGTCGGCGAGCACAAGGGCTACGACTACGCGCGCGTCGCGAACCCGACCCGCACCGCACTGCAGGTGGCGCTCGCATCGCTCGAGAACGCCGACCACGGGATCGCGTTCTCGTCCGGGCTCGGCGCGACGACGACGCTCATGCACCTCGTCGACCCCGGCCAGCGCGTCGTCCTGATCGCCGACGTGTACGGCGGCGTCTACCGGATGACGTCGCAGGTCTACGAGCCGAAGGGCTACATCTTCGACTACGTGCCTGCGGAGGAGTTCCCGAACCTGCGCGCGCACCTCGACGACAACACGCGCATCGTCTGGATCGAGTCGCCGTCGAATCCGCTCCTGAACGTCGTCGACATTCGCGCAGCCGCGGCCGCGGCGCACGAGGTCGGCGCGATCGTCGTCGTCGACAACACGTTCGCGACCCCGTATCTGCAGCGCCCACTCGACCTCGGCGCCGACGTCGTCGTCCACTCGACGACCAAGTACCTCGGCGGCCATTCGGACACGATCGGCGGCTTCGTCGCGACGAACGACCCGACGATCGCGGAGCGCCTGTACTTCCTGCAGAAGTCGCTCGGCGCCGTGCCCGGGCCGTTCGACTCGTGGCTCGTGCTCCGAGGGATCAAGACGCTCGCCGTGCGGATGAAGCAGCACTGTGAGAACGCAATGGAGATCGCGGTCTGGCTCGAGCGACGTACGAACGTCGAGCGGGTTCTCTACCCCGGCCTGCCGTCCCACCCGAGCCACGCGATCGCGGCGCGGCAGATGCGCGACTTCGGCGGCATGGTCTCCTTCCTCGCCGCGTCCGAGGAGGAGGCGATCTCGATCGCCGGCCGCACGAAGCTCTTCCAGCTCGCGGAGTCGCTCGGCGGCGTCGAGAGCCTGATCGAGGTGCCGGCCAAGATGACGCACGCGTCGACGGCAACGGCGCCGTTTGCGGCACCGCCGAACCTCGTCCGCCTCTCGGTCGGCATCGAGTCGATCGCGGACCTGATCGCCGACCTCGAGCACGCGCTCGTGCCGGCCGCCGTGCGCGCGTGACTGACGCCGTCGTCTTCGTCGAGATTCCGGCCGGCTCGCGGAACAAGTACGAGTACGACGAGGAGCTCGGCGGCGTCGTGCTCGACCGCCGGCTCTTCACGGCGATGGCGTATCCCGCCGACTACGGCTTCGTGGAGGGAACGCTTGCGGAAGACGGCGATCCGCTCGACGCGCTGGTGCTCGTGTCCGACCCGACGTTCCCGGGCTGCCGCATCCGCGTCCGGCCGATCGGCGTCTTCCACATGTCCGACGAGAAGGGCCCGGACGAGAAGCTCCTCTGCGTTCCGCGCGGCGACCCCTCGTGGGAGCGCGTGCACGACATCCACGACGTGAGCTCCGAGCTGCGCGACGAGATCGAGCATTTCTTCCAGCGGTACAAAGACCTCGAGCCGGAGAAGAAGACCGATACGCGCGGCTGGGGGAACCGGGACGACGCGGCGCAGATCCTCGCGGCCTCGCGCGAACGCCTCGCGTGATCGACCTGCACCACCAGGGGCGCGAGCGAAGCGTCGGCTGCTACGTGCTCGACACCGAGGGCGGGCCGGCGCTCTTCGACTGCGGTCCCGCGTCGACGATCGCGGCGTTGAAGAGCGGGCTCGACCAGCACGGCCTCGCGCTCACGGACGTGAGGCACCTGCTGCTCAGCCACATCCATCTCGACCACGCGGGTGCTACGGGCGTGCTGGTGCGCGAGCATCCCGGGCTGCAGGTGCACGTGTCGGAGATCGGCGCGCCGCATCTCGTCGAGCCCGAACGGCTCGAACGAAGCGCGCGGCGTCTGTACGGCGATGCGTTCGACACGCTGTGGGGCGAGCTCGCTCCGGTGCCGAGCGAGAACGTGCACATCGTCGGCGACCGCGTGCTCGGCCTCGAGTGCTTCCCGACTCCCGGCCACGCGTCGCACCACGTCTCGTACCTCGACCGCGACGGGACGCTGTACGCCGGCGACGCCGCCGGGGTGCGCATCCAGCCGGGCCGCGCGGTGCTGCCGCCGACGCCGCCGCCGGAGTTCGACCTCGAGGCGTGGCAGCAGACGGTCGAGGAGCTCGAGCGGCGCGACCCCGAGCGGCTCGCGCTCATCCATTTCGGCGTCTTCGACGACCCGCAGCGGCACCTGGCCGAGCTGCGGCTGGAGCTCTACGACTGGGCGGACTTCGTTCGCGGCGGCGCGGGCGAGGAGGAGTTCGTCGCCTACGTGCGCGCCGAGCTCGCCGACGCGGGCGAGTCGCTCGAGGACTGGGACGGCGCGATGCCGATCTGGCAGTCCTATCGCGGCCTCAGGCGCTGGGCCGACTTGTCGGCAGCCGCCTAGCAAGTCACGATTCCGTCCGTGCAGGCCTTTCGCGACCGGAACTTCCGGCTGCTCTTCGCAGGCCGGGCGATCTCCTACGTCGGGACGTATCTCGCGCCGATCGCCGTCGCCTTCGCGGTGCTCGATCTCGGCGGAAGCGCTACCGAAGTCGGCCTGAGCTTCGCCGCGTGGACGGTCGCCCAGGTGGCGACGCTCGCCTTCGGCGGGGTGATCGGCGACCGGTTCCCGCGCCGCGTCGTGATGATCTCCTCCGACGTCTCGAGCACCTGCGTGCGCACCGCGATGGGCGTCCTGCTCGTCACCGGGCACGCGCACGTGTGGGAGCTGATCGGGCTGCAGGCGCTCGGAGGAGCGGCAGTCGCGTTCTACAACCCCGCGTTCTACGGCCTCGTGCCGGAGGTCGTCCCCAAGGAAGGGCTGCAACGCGCGAACAGCCTGCTCGGCATCGCGCGCTATGCCGCCTTCCCGCTCGGCGCGGCGACAGGCGGCACGATCGTCGCGACCGTCGGCTCGGGAACCGCCTTGCTGTTCGACGCCGGTACGTACGCCGCGAGCGCGCTGCTGCTCTCGCTGATGCGAGTGGAGTCAGTCGCCCGTGCTCGCAAGAGCTTCGTCCACGAGCTGCGCGAGGGCTGGAGCGCCTTCGTCGAGAGCACCTGGGTCTGGATCCTCTGCCTCTTCATTGCGCTCTACTTCCTGATCACCTACGCGCCGTTCTTCGTGCTCGGGCCGTACATCGCGAAGCACTCGCTGCACGGCGCAAGCTCCTGGGGAATGGTCGTGACGGGCGAGGGAATCGGCGCGCTCCTCGGTGCGCTGGCGGGCCTGCGCTTCCGGCCGCGGCGTCCACTCGTCGCGACGGTGGCGATCTTCCTTCCCACCGCTGTGCAGAGCGTCCTGCTCGCCTTCCATGCGCCGGTGGCGGCGCTCGCGCCGGCGGCGCTCTTCGCGGGGTTCGGGTTCTCGTGCGGGTCGATCGTCTGGGACACGGCCCTGCAGCGGACGATCCCGCCGGAGAAGCTCGCCCGCGTCGCGGCGTACGGCTGGATGAGCGCCATGGTCTTCCTGCCGGCCGGATACGCGCTCGCGGGCCCGATCGCCTCCGTCGTCGGGATGCGGGCCTACCTCTTGTTCGGCGCAGGCTGGCTCGTGGCGAGCAGCCTCTTCATCCTCCAGCTCAGAACGATCCGCGAGTTCAGCTCGGAGCCGCCGCCGGTGGAAGCTGCACCGGCTCTGTCTTGACGAGCCAAAGCGGGGCGTCGGCGATGGCGACCCGCCAGGCGCTCACGTATCGCGCAGGATGCGTCCGCCCGAGGACTGGTTGCGTGCCTTGACGACGATCTCGTCGACGTTCACGTGCCAGGGACGCGTCAGCGCCCACATCACGCAGTCGGCGATGTCCTCGGCCGTAAGCGGGTCGATGCCCTTGTAGACGGCGGCGGCCTGCTCGGTGTCGCCTTTGAAGCGGACGATCGAGAACTCCGTCTCGACGAGGCCGCCGTCCACGGTCGTCAGCCGGATCGGCCGGCCGAGCAGGTCCTCGCGCAGCGCGTACGTGAAGCCGCGCACCGCGAACTTGGAGGCGACGTACGTCGCGCCCTTCTCGTAGGCCTGTCGGCCCGCGATCGAGCCCATGTTGACGATGTGCCCGCCGTCGCGGATGTGCGGGAGACAGAGCCGTGTCATGCGCACGAGCCCGTTCACGTTCGTCTCGAACACCGCGCTCTCGTCCTCCTCGTTCGACTCGTCGAACGGATACCGGCCGAGCGCGAGCCCGGCGTTGTTGAAGAGGATGTCGACACCGCCCAGCTCTGCGACCGCGGCGTCGACGAATCGCGCTGCGCTCTCGGGGTCGGTCACGTCGAGCTCGAGCGCGACATCGGTCTCGAGCCGGTCGACGCGGCGCGCGCCGCCGGCGACGAGGACGCCCTTCTCTGCGAGCGCCTTCGCGGTTGCCGCGCCGATCCCGGAAGAGGCACCGGTGACGATCGCGGTCTTGCCGCTGAGGTCGTACTCGCCCACGGCGCGACTCTAACTGCGGTTCAGCTCGACCGGCTGTTCGCGGCGCGCCACGTGGTCGACCTGCAGCGTCACGTGGTGCAGGTCGAAGCGCTCCTCGAGCAGGTGCTGCAGCCGCCGCCGCGCGGCGTGGCAGTCGGCGTCGGGCGAGACGAGCACGTGCGCGGCGAGCGCGGGGAAGCCGCTCGTCACCGTCCAGACGTGGAGGTCGTGGACGCTCACGACGTCGGCGTCTTCGGCGAGCGCGCGGGCGACGGCGCCGGGATCCAGCCCGGCCGGCGCCGCCTCGAGGAAGATGCGGCCGGAGTCGCGCAGGAGCGACCAGCTCGACCGGAACATGAGCAGCGAGACGAGCAGGCCGGCGATCGGGTCGAACCGGTTCCAGCCGGTCGTGAGAATGAGTGCGCCGGCGACGGCGGTGCCGGCGAAGGCCGCGAGATCCGTCGCGACGTGCAAGAAGGCGCCGCGCATGTTGAGGCTCTCGCGGTCGCCGCGCGCGAGGACTGCAGTGGCGACGAGATTGACCGCGATGCCGGCGAGCGCGACGACGAGCACCACGCCGCCGTGCACGTCCGGCGGATCGACGAGGCGCGAGATCGCTCCGTACACGATCCAGATGCCGACGAGCAGAAGCGTGAGGCCGTTCGCCTGCGCGGCGAGGATCTCGGCGCGTCCGAGCCCGAACGTCCACGGCCCGCTCGCCCGCCGCAGCGCGAGCCAGCCCGCGAAGAGCGCGGCCGCGAGTGCCGCAGCGTCGGTGAGCATGTGCCCCGCGTCGGCGAGCAGGGCGAGCGAGCCGGCGAGAAGCCCGGCCACGATCTCGCCGGCCATGAGGCCGAGAATGAGCGCGAGCGCGATCGTCAGCAGTCGCCGGTCGCGCACACGCGAGTGGTCGTGCGAGTGCGCGTGCACTACGCCCCCGCCCACGCGCGCCCGAACGCGAGGCGCTCCGGCGCGGTCGGATGCGTGAACAGGAGCAGGTACGCAAGCCGCGGCGGCGCGAGGTCGCCCAGGTTCTTGCGTGCGAGCGTCAGGTGCGTGCGCTCGAACGCGGTCAGATCGTGTGTCAGCTCGAGCGAGTAGCGGTCGGCCGCGCGCTCGAAGCTGCGGAAGAGGGCCGCGACCGGCGCCGCGGACGCGACGCGCAGGCCGGTGGTGATCAGAAGGACGAGCGGCAGCTCGCGCGGCGACGCGACCCGCGAGCCGAGGAACATCCAGAGGAGCACGATCCAAAGCGCGGCGCCCGCCATTCCACCCACCGTGATCTTGACGATGTGCCGCTCGCGGCGGTGGCCGAGCTCGTGCGCGACGACGAGCTTGAGCTCGCCCTCGTCTGCGGCGTCCAGCAGGGTGTCGTAGAGGACGACGCGCCGCGTCTTCCCGAGCCCCGAGACGTACGCGTTCACCTTCGTCGTGCGGCGGCTCGCGTCGGCCACGAGCACGTCCCGGACGGGGACGCCGGCGCGTTCGGCGATCGCGCGGAGCTCGGCGGCGAGCCGCTCGTCCGCAAGTGGGCGGAAGCGATTGAAGATCGGCTCGAGGACGACGGGTGCGACGAAGGCGAGGAAGCCGAAGCCGAGCGCTGCTGCCGCCGCGGCGGCGACGGGCCAGGCGGACGGAAGCCAGTGCGCGAAGCCGACGAGTGTGGTCCAGAGCACGGCCAGGAACAGGAGCCCGAGTGCCTCGCCCTTGACGAGATCGCCGGCCCACCCGCCGACGGTCTGGGTCGAGAAGCCGTAGCGCCGCTCGCGGAGATGGTCGCGCCAAAACGAAACGGGGACGCGCACGATCAGCCCGGCCGCCCAGACGAGCCCGGCGTAGGCGGCCGCAGCGCCTCCCCACCCGAGCCCCTTGACGAGGTGCCACGGTCCGGTCCACAACCATTGCAGGACGGCGAGCACGGCAACCGAAAGAAGCAGGTCGACGAATAGAGCGGCATAGCGAGGCCGGTGGTAGCGCGCGGCCCGCTCGACTTCCGAATGAGAGAAATCTAAGGAGTTCACTTCGGCGTAAAGAGGGTACGCCGAACGGTGACTACACTGAGGAGCAGGAATGGCGACGGCCGCCGAACCTACTGGAAGCACACTGTTGCGCTCGAGCGAGGAGTCGGTCGTCCTCGCCTCGCAGCTGCGGCGGCTCGCGCGAGTCGCGACCTTCATCGCAGTCCTGACGAGCCCGGCGGCGTACTTCTGGTTCCGGCACAACACCCACCTGGGCGTCGGCGCCTCGATCGCTGCCACCTTCGGTGTGGTGATCGGCTTCCGCGGGCTCGTCGACCTGGTCATCCGGCGACTCATTCCCTGGCCGAGCCTCTTCGGCACCGAGGAGACCCGGCTCCGCGAGGAGGACGTCGTCAACCGGCGGCGCGCCTGGACGTGGCGCTTCTGGTACCGGCTCGCGATTTTCGTGGTCGGGCTCATCACGATCTTCTACCTCGCGCACGTGGGTTCGCCCGGGCACCGGTCGTGGCCTCAGACCGCGTCGTGGATGCTCAGCGGTGTAGGCCATCTGCTGTCGAACCGCGGCCTCTGGCTCCAGCTCATCTTCGTGTTCTTCCTCTTCTTCGCGAACTTCTTCATCTTCATGGGGCCGATGATGCTCATGGGCATCTCGCAGATTCGCGGGTACGAGCCCGGCGACGCCGACTGGGGCGTCAAGCTCGAGGACGTTCGCGGCCAGGCCGAGGCGAAGGAGGAGGTGCGGCGGGTCGTCACGCTGTGGCAGTCCGGCGAGGCCTTCGAACGCGCGGGCGGCAAACGCGAGCGCGGCCTGCTCTTCCTCGGCGCGCCGGGCACGGGTAAGACGATGCTCGCGAAGGCGATCGCCACCGGCTTCAACTCCCCGTTCGTCTCGATCCCGGGCTCCGGCTTCGCACAGACCTTCATCGGGATCGACGCGCTGATCGTGCGCTTCCTCGCCCGCAAGGCGAAGAAGCTCGCGCGCAAGTGGGGCGGCCAGTGCATCGTCTTCATCGACGAGATCGACGCCGTCGGCATGCGGCGGCAGGCGCTGCAGGGCTCGAACTTCACGCCGCTCGACGTCGTCGCGCCGTCTTTCTACGGGCCGTTCGGCGCGATCAACTCGAGCGGCGACCTGATCCACGAGAGCGTCGCCTGGCGCGAGCACATGTTCAACCTGCGCGCGCCCGAGCGTCGGTCGCCGTACCCCGGCTGGATGAACAGGCTCGGCAACATCGTCAACCAGGGCATCTTCCCCGGGATGATGGGCGGCCAGGGGCAGCTCGCGCTGAACCAGCTCCTCGTGACGATGGACGGGATCGACAACCCGCCGTTCTTCCGCCGCTTCTGGACGAGCCGGATCAACACGCTGCTCGACGCGATCTACATCGTGCCCCGGCGGCTCGGCCGCACGAGCCTGCGGCTCCCGAAGCCGCGGCCGCTCGGCGCACAGATCTATTTCATCGGCGCGACGAACGTCCCGTTCGAGCGTCTCGACCCGGCGCTGACGCGACCGGGCCGCATGGGCCGCCACGTCTGGTTCCGCACGCCGACGAAGGAAGACCGCAAGGACATCTTCTCGCTCTATCTCGACAAGGTCTCGCACGATGCCGACCTCGACACGCCGGCGAGGCGCGACGAGATCGCACGCATCACGAACGGCTACTCGCCGGCGATGATCGAGCAGATCTGCTCGATGGCGCTCACGAATGCGCACCACGAGGGCCAGACGTCGTTCACGTGGCAGCATCTCGTCGACGCGATGACGGTGATCGAGTCGGGCACCGCGATCGGCGTCAAGTACACGCCGGGCGAGACGCGCGCCGTCGCGATCCACGAAGCCGGGCACGCGACGACGGCGCACGCATACCGTCCCGAGATCGAGTCGAGCCGCCTCTCGATTCGCATGCGCGGCGGCTCGCTCGGGCACCACCAGTTCTTCGATCGCGAGGAGCGGTTCAGCACCTGGCAGAGCGAGGAGGCGGGCGACCTGATCCACGGGATCGGAGCGATGGCCGCGGAGCACGTCTTCTACGGCGAGAACTCGGGCGGCGTCGGCGGCGATCTCGGCCAGGCGACGCAGAGCGCGGCGGTCATGGTCGGCATCTGGGGCATGGCGCCCCCGCCGATCGAGGTGAACGGGAAGAACGCCGACGAGCTGCGCGAGAAGATCGAGAAGCGGCTCGAGTACATCGGCATGCGGCTGATGAACCGAACGCGCGGCTCGGCGGACTTCCAGGCCGACCCGATCGCGTCCGTCCTCCGGGATCCCTTCAAGTCGAAGATGGCCGCCCGGTTCCTGGGCCAGGCCTTCGTGATTGCGTATGCGTTCGTCCTCCATAACAAGGACAAGGTCGAGAAGGTGGCCCTGGCCGTCGAGGAGCAGAAGGAGATCTTCGGCGACGATCTCAACCGGCTGCTCGATTCGATGAACCTCGAGAAGCCGGAGATCGACTGGACGAAGGAGGACGTGTGGCCTCAGATGTGACGACGACGGAGGCCGGGCCCGCGGAGGCGGTACCTGCGCTGCCGCCGGGGCCACCGGTGGGCAAGATCGGA
>Ga0207664_10002613_pt1 | contig 11925 bp, 9 predicted proteins | sample LARL83metaG_FD_184349 | JGI IMG/M metagenome (GOLD analysis project Ga0207664, IMG submission 184349) | Corn, switchgrass and miscanthus rhizosphere microbial communities from Kellogg Biological Station, Michigan, USA - LAR L8-3 metaG... | ecosystem: Host-associated > Plants > Roots >...
GCCGGCGAGCGGATGGCTGATCGCGTACCCCTGGGCAGCATCGCAGCCAAGCGCCTCGAGCTCGGGCAGGATCGACCAATCCTCGACCCCCTCGGCCACGGCGCGCAGCTGCAGGTGATGGGCGAGGTCGATGGTGGAGTTGACGATGATCTTCTCGCTGGAGCCCTCCGACATGCGGCTGACGAACGACCGATCGATCTTGACCTCCGAGACGGGCAGGTCGGCGAGGTAGGCCAACGACGAGTAGCCGGTGCCGAAGTCATCGATGGAGATCTCGCAGCCCAGGGCCTCGAGCTCGCGCAGCACCGTCCTGGCGGTGACCGGGTCGGACATCAGCGCGCTCTCGGTCACCTCGAGCTTGAGCCGGTGGGGCGAGACGCCGGTGCGCCGCAGTGCGGCCACCACCTGCTGCGTGAAGCTGTGGTCGACGAGCACCTGGGCGGAGATGTTGACCGCCACGGAGAGATCGAGGCCGATCGCATGCCAGTCCGCGACCTGGAGCAGCGCCACCTCCATGACCCGCTGGGTGAGGGGCTTGATCAGGTTGGTGGCCTCGGCCATGCGCACGAAGGAGCTGGGCGGAAGCACGCCCAGGCGAGGGTGATCCCAGCGGACCAGCGCCTCGACGGCCATCACCTCACGCGTGCGCAGGTCGAGCTCGGGCTGATACCAGAGGACGATCTCCTCGCTGGCCACCGCGGTGCGGAGCTCGGCGGTCAAGGCCAGCTTGGCGGGGCTGTGGTGGTCGTGGCGCTCGTCGTAGAGCGCGACGTTGGAGTGCGTCTCCTTCGCGCGGTACATGGCGACGTCGGCTTTCTGAAGCAGCGCCTCGACGGCATGCCCGTGCTCGGGGAAGAGAGCGATGCCAACGCTGGCCTGGACGTCGACGACCATCTCGTCGAGCTCGAACGGGTCGCGCAACGCCTCGACGATGCTGTGAGCCAGCGCGACGGCGTCGGGGCGATTGCGGCTACGAGCGATGACGGCGAACTCGTCCCCGCCGAGACGCGCGATCTGCCCCGCGGGCCCGATGACGTCCTTGAAGCGCTGGGCCACCTGGACGAGGAGCAGATCCCCGTAGTGATGACCGAGGGTGTCGTTGATCTCCTTGAAGCGATCGAGGTCCATGAGCAGGACCGAGGCCGGCACGCTCTCATCCTCGATGGCGGAGGTGATCGTCTCGTGGAACGCCGCGCGGTTGGGCAGGCCGGTGAGCGCGTCGTGGCGGGCCGCGTGCTCGGAGCGGGCGCTCTGGTGCACCGAGTTGTACATGGCGAGCACAGGTGCAAGGCAGAGCGGGACGATGACGACGGTGTAAGCGGCTGCGGCCAGGACGATGGGCGCGACCAGGAGGACGACGCCGCCGGTGATCAGGACGAAGGAGATGCTGCCGCGGAAATAGCGCCCGATGGGCACGTTCTGATAGAAGGCGACGGCCGCCCCGACGACGAAGGCGTTGACGAGAAAGAACGCCGCTGCGCCGAGCAGCATGGCCGGCAGCTGGTGGCTGGCGAAGGGATGGAGGACGTCAAGGCGGGAGGAGACCGAGATGGCCCGCACGACCAGCCATGCCGCGATCATGGACAGCGTGTATTGGCCGAGGTTGAAGCGAATCCGCCAGGCAGGCTTTCCCGAGGTGAGGTCCTGCAGCACGGACGCGGCGCCCTGAGCGACCAGCGCGGGGCCAAGGCCGCCGAGCAGGAGCAGGGCCATGGCAAAGGAGGCGGACAGGGTGAGCTCCTCGTCGTCTCCGCGGCGCGGAATCTTGACGGGGAGCATCTCGCCGAGCACGACGCCGCCGGCGAGGACGGCAAAGGTCAGCGGGTCCTCGACGACGTAGCGCAGATGAAGATCGCCGACCAGCAGCCCCACAGCGATGACGCTGACGACGAAGACCGCCTCGCAGTAGATCCTCACCTTGGACATGCCGCTCGGTGTCCTCTCTCACCCCAGAAAGAGAACGGGCGCGCCCCTGCGACGAGCGCAGGGGCGCGCCCGGGCGATCATCAGAACTTGAAGCCGGCCCCCGAGGCGATGGCGACGGTGGCGATGGCGGCGAGCGTCGTGCAGGCCTGGTAGATACGGAACTTCTTCACGGTGCTTCCCTCCTTGGAAACGGTCCCTACCGGTCAGGGACTTGACCGGCTCTACATCGGTGCACCAATCCATGGTGTTGAGGCCCCTCGACGAAAGTTGGACATTTCGGTGACCTGCGAAAGCTGCTGGTGTTGTCGGCCGGGGGGGGCCCAACCTTGAACGCGCGCAAGGCGCAGTTCGTCTTCGGCTACGGCTCGCTGACCGCGCGGCCGGGTCCGGTGCCCACCCGTGAGCTCAAGGAACATGGGTTCGTTGCCGATCTGACGGGGTTGCGCCGGGCATGGGGGGTGGCGATGGACAACCGCAACGACCTGCCGGGCTACAAGTACTACACCGACGCCGGGGGCCGACGCCCCGAGGTCTTCGTGGCCTACCTCGACCTCGTCGTGGCGCCCGCTGACGGGGGTGCCGCCGTCAACGGGGTCTGCCTTCCGGTCGACGCCGCCGCGCTGGAGGTCCTGGACCGGCGCGAGCGCAACTACGAGCGCGTGGACGTATCGGATCGCGTCGCGGCGGGGGGCATGCGCGGGATCCGCGTCTGGGCGTATGTCGGATCGGCGGCGGCGCGCGAGCGGCTCGCGACCGGGCGCGACGCTGGGACGGCGGTGATCGACGCCGGCTACGTGCGCACGGTCGAGGCGGGCTTTGCCGCGCTCGGAGCGGCCGAGCATGCGGCGTGCCGCCCTTCACTTCACCCCGGCGACCTGCCCGTGGTGGAGTTGCGGCGTCACGAGCTGCCGTAACCGCCTCGGTAGTCTGGAGGAGCGGACCGGCCTTCAACCGGAGGAGTCAAGTCTGTGGACCGCAAGTGGTGGACGCTGATCGCCGTATGCGTGGCGACGTTCATGCTGTTGCTGGACGTCACGATCGTCAACGTTGCGCTGCCCTCGATCCAGGCGTCCCTCCACGCGAGCTTCAGCGACCTGCAGTGGGTCGTCGACGCCTACGCGCTCACCCTGGCCGCGCTGCTGCTCACCACCGGCTCGCTCGCCGATCTCTTCGGGCGCCGGCGCATGTTCCTCATCGGACTGGTCATCTTCACCTTCAGCTCGCTGCTGTCGGGCCTGGCCTCGGACCCGCTGTGGCTCAACCTCGCCCGCGGGGCGCAGGGCGTCGGCGGCGCGGCGATGTTCTCGACCTCCCTCGCGCTGCTCGGCACCGCCTTCCAGGGCCGCGAGCGCGGCACCGCCTTCGGCGCGTGGGGCGCGATCACCGGCCTGGCGGTGGCGGTGGGCCCGGTCGTCGGCGGTGCGCTGACCACCGGCCTGTCGTGGCGGTGGATCTTCCTGGTCAACGTGCCGATCGGCGCGATCGCAGTGGTCATCACGATGATGAAGGTGGACGAGTCGCGCCAGCCGGGCGCGCGCCGCCCGGACATCATCGGCGTGATCACGTTCAGCGGCGCCCTCGGTGCGCTCATCTACGCGCTCATCAAGGGCAACAGCAAGGGGTGGGGCTCGACGGAGATCCTCGCCTGCCTCATCGGCTCCGCCGTCTTGCTCGTGGCCTTCGTGGTGGCCGAGGTCGTCCAGCGCGACCAGGCGATGTTCGACCTCAAGCTGTTTCGCAAGCCGACGTTCAGCGGCGGGCTGATCGCCGCCTTCTCGCTCTCGGCCGGGCTGTTCGCCCTGTTCCTGTACCTGACGCTCTACATGCAGGACATCCTGCGCTACTCAGCGCTGCAGACCGGGCTGCGGTTCCTGGTGCTGTCAGGGGCGATCCTCCTCACCTCGGGTCTCGCCGGCCGCCTCACCTCGGTGGTGCCCATCCGGCTGCTCATCTCGCCGGGGCTGGCCATGGTCGGAATTGGGCTGCTGCTGATGCGCGGGCTCACCGCGGACTCGGGCTGGACGCACCTGATCCCCGGCTTCATCCTCGCGGGGGCCGGCACCGGCTTCATCAACCCGCCGCTGGCGTCGACGGCGATCGGCGTGGTCACCCCCGACCGCGCCGGCATGGCCAGCGGCATCAACTCGACCTTCCGCCAGATCGGGATCGCCACCGGCATCGCCGGGCTGGGCGCGATCTTCACGCACACCGTGCGCACCCACATCGAATCGCTGCTCAGCCACGCGCCGCACATTCCCCCGCAGGTGATTCACCGGGTCGCCGAGGCCGTCTCCCAGGGCAGCGGCGCCGCAGGCGGCCTGGCGGCGGTGCCCGCCCGGGCGCGTCCGGCGGCGGCACATGCGCTGCGGTCAAGCTTCGTCACCGGTCTCAATGAGGTGTTCCTGGTCGGCGCCATCCTCACGCTCGTCTCGGCGGTGCTGACCCTGGTGCTCATTCGCAGCCGGGACTTCGAGGCGTCGGCGGCGCGGTCGGGCGCGTCGGCGCAGCCGGCTGGAGCGGGAGCAGGCGCGCGCTAGCCGGCGAAGGGCCCTAGACGCTCGGGAACTCGACGCCGCTGAGCCGCGCGCAGGCGGTCAGCAGCCCGTCCTGAAGTGACGGGTCGGAGGCTGCGGGGTGCGCCGGGCGCTCGGTGCGGTGGTAGAAGTACCGCCCGCTCACCCGCGCGGCGGGATCGTCGGAGACCGCCAGCCACGCCTGGGTGTCGGCGCCGAGGTCGAGGTCGTCGGGCGCCCCGGCGCCGCCCATCCGGGTGGGCACCCATCCCGGCGTCACGGCGTTGGCGAGGACGTCGGGCCACCGCCGGGCCACGGCGAAGGCGAGCACCGTGTCCCACAGCTTGGAGTCGCTGTAGGCCTGCACGCCGTTCCAGCGCCGGTCGGTCCAGCCGAGGTCGTCAAGCGACGGGTCGCCTCCGGTGTGCATGCCCGAGGACAGGTAGACGAGCCGATCGGGCCGCGTCATGAGCGCCGTCAGCAGGTAGGGCGCGAGCACGTTGACGGCGAGGACGGCGGCGAGGCCGTCCTCGGTCTCATTGCGCCCCGAGACCTGGTAGCCGAGCGCCGCGTTGTGGATGACGGCGTCGAAGCGGCCGGCGTGGTTTGCCTGCTCGGCGAGCGCGCGCGTCTGGGCGATGCTGGCCAGGTCAGCGGTCAGCACCCCCGCCGCGCCGGGCACCGCAGCGAGTGCGTCGCGGCCGCGGGCCTCCCCGCGGGCGTGCAGCGTGACCTCGTGGCCGTCGGCGACGAGCTGCATCGCGGCCAGCCGGCCGAGCCCGTCCGCCGAGCCGGTGACCAGGACACGGCTCACGGAGAGAGGAAGCGCTCGCGGAGGGCCGAGGCCAGCACGTCGGGCGCGACGCTGTGGGCCTGATCCTGGAGCGTCCGGTACTCGCCGTCGGGAGCGGCCGCCGCCACCGCGCGGACGGCGTCCAGGGCCCAGGGCGGGCTCAAGGTGCCCGCGGTGGCCAGCACAGGGCAGGGAATCTGCCCCAGGCGCTGCGCCGGGACGCGTCCCTCGTTGAGCAGGCGCACGTCGTAGGGGAGGGTGTGGGCGAGGTCCACCATCGGCTGCCACGCCGGCGAGGCGCGCATCTGGGCGAGCATCGCGTCGGGCATGCCGGTGCTGCGCAGGAACTGCTCGACGGCCTCGTCGCGCTTGCCGCCGGCGACCAGCTGGGCCAGCGCGTCCGCGGTCTCAGGCGCGGTGCCGGGACCGGGGACGTAGGGCGGCTCGTGAACGACGAGCGCGCGCATCCCGACGCCCGTCGCCGCCGCCTCGAGTGCGAGCGCGCCGCCCGAGGACTGGCCGAAGACGAAGGGCGCCTCGCCGCTGGCCCGCAGGACCGCGGCCAGGTCCTGCACCTCCAGCTCGGGCGCGTAGGCGCCGGCGTCGGAGCTGTCGCCGCGGCCGCGGCGGTCATAGCGATAAAGCGTGAACTCGTCATCGAGCAGCGGCGCCAGCGGGGCGCCGGCTGCCCGGGTGCTCAGCGCGCCGTTGACGATGACCAGCGGCGGGCCGGCGCCCGATCGCTCGTAGGCGATCGTGACGCCGTCGGCTGAGGTGACGGTCTCCAGGGGCTGGGACACCCCTACATTCTGAACATGCCGTAACGGATGTCGTCAAGCGGCGCATTGCCGGCCGCCGACAGCGCCAGCCCGAGCACGTCGCGGGTGTCGCGCGGATCGATGACCCCGTCGTCCCACAGCCGCGCCGTGGCGTAGAAGGGGTGTCCCTGGCGCTCGTACTGCTCGCGCAACCGCGCGCCGGTCTCCGGCTGGCCCACCTCGGTCATGACCGTGGCCGCCTGCTCTCCGCCCATCACGGAGATCCGCGCGCCCGGCCACATCCACAGCATGCGCGGCGAGTAGGCCCGCCCACACATGCCGTAGTTGCCTGCGCCAAACGAGCCGCCGACGATCACCGTCAGCTTGGGCACGCGCGCGGTGGACACCGCGGTGACCATCTTGGCGCCGTGCTTGGCGATGCCTCCGGCCTCGTAGTCGCGACCCACCATGAAGCCGGTGATGTTCTGCAGGAAGATGAGCGGGGTCCGTCGCTGGTCGCACAGCTCGATGAAGTGCGCGCCCTTGAGCGCGGACTCGGAGAAGAGGATCCCGTTGTTGGCGAGGATGCCCACCGGGTGGCCGTGGATGTGCGCGAAGCCGGTCACCAGCGTCGAGCCGTAGAGCTCCTTGAACTCGTGGAAGCGCGACCCGTCGACGAGGCGGGCAATGACCTCCCGCGCGTCATAGGGCTTGCGCAGGTCGGTGGGCACGATGCCGAGCAGCTGCTCGGGGTCCACGGCGGGCGCCTCGACGGGGACTCGCTCCCAGGGCTGCGCCGCGCGCGGCGCGAGGGTGGCGACGATGTCGCGGACGATCTGCAGCGCATGGGGATCGTCGTGCGCCAGGTGGTCGGTGACCCCGCTCGTCCGGGAATGGAGCTCGCCGCCGCCCAGCTCCTCGGCCGTCACCTCCTCGCCGGTGGCGGCCTTCACCAGCGGCGGACCGCCGAGGAAGATCGTTCCCTGGTCGCGCACGATGACCGTCTCATCGCTCATGGCGGGGACGTAGGCGCCGCCCGCCGTGCACGAGCCCATCACCGCTGCGATCTGCGGGATGCCGCGCGCGGACATCGTCGCCTGGTTGAAGAAGATCCGGCCAAAGTGCTCGCGGTCGGGGAAGACCTCGTCCTGGAGGGGCAGGAAGGCCCCGCCGGAGTCCACGAGATAGATGCAGGGCAGGCGGTTGTGCAGCGCGATCTCCTGGGCGCGCAGGTGCTTCTTGACCGTGATCGGGTAGTAGGTTCCGCCCTTCACGGTGGCGTCGTTGGCGACGATCACGCACTCACGTCCTGACACCCGGCCGATGCCGGTGATGATCCCCGCGCCTGGCGCTTCGTCGTCATAGAGGCCGTGCGCCGCGAGCGCCGAGCACTCCAGGAACGGCGCTCCCGGGTCCACCAGGCGGTCGACTCGCTCGCGCGGGAGGAGCTTGCCACGGCTGACGTGGCGCTGGCGGGCGCGCTCGCCCCCGCCCTGGCGCACGCGCTCCAGCTCCGCCTCGAGGTCGTCGATCAACGCCTGGTTGGCGCCGGCGTTGGCGCGGAACTCCTCCGAGCCGGGATTGGCGTGGGTGCGCAGCACGCTCACGCCGCCGCCTCCACCCGGGCCAGCGGCTGGTCGACTGCCACCTTGTCGCCGACGACGACGGTCATCTCCGCCACCTCGCCGTCGACGGGAGCGGTCAGCACGAGCTCCATCTTCATCGACTCGAGGACCACGAGAGGATCGCCGGCGGCCACCCGGTCGCCTGCCTGCGCGTGCACGAGGAGGACCTGTCCGGGCATCGGAGCGCGGATGTCGCCGTCGGCCGCGGCGCCGCCGGCGACGTCGAGCGCCGACGCCGCTCGCACGGCCCACGCCGAGCCGCCGTGTCCGATCCACGTCACGTCGCCATCGCGGGCGAGCAGCCACTCCCCCCGGTCCTCGATGGCGAAGCGGCCCTCGCCGAGCGGGCTGACCATCGCCACGTACTCCGGGGGCACCGTGACGTCGACCGGCGGGCCACCATCGACGGACATGCGCCAGTGCGACGCGGCGCGGATCCCGCCCAGGCGCCAGCCGTCCACGCGGGCAAACGGATCGTCGCCGGCGCTCGCGGCGCGCTCGGCGAGGATGAGCATCGCGGCGGCGATCGCGACGCCGTCATCGTCCATGGGTCCGGCCGGGACGCCGCGGCGATCGATCAGCCCGGTGTCGAGATCGCCGGCGCGCACCGCGTCGTCGGCGAGCAGGCCGCGCAGGTAGCGGGTGGTCGTGGTGACCCCCAGCACGGTGAAGCTCCCCAGCGCGTGCTCGAGACGGGCGAGCGCCTGCGCGCGATCCGCGCCGTGGGCGATGACCTTGGCCAGCAGCGAGTCATAGCTGGTGTCGACGACTGCGCCCGGCTCGATCGCGTCGTCGATACGGACATCGTGCGAGGTCGCGGGCCGCGCGTAGGCGAGCACGCGCCCGGCGGCCGGCAGGAAGTCGCGCGACGCGTCCTCGGCGGTGACACGCACCTCGACCGCGTGGCCGTCGATCGTCACGTCGGCTTGGCTGAGGGGCAGCGGCTCGCCGGCGGCGACGCGGAGCTGGAGTTCGACGAGATCGAGCCCGGTCACCAGCTCGGTGACGGGGTGCTCGACCTGGAGACGAGCGTTCATCTCCAGGAAGTAGTGCTCGGCGGGGTTGGCGAAATCGGCGATGAACTCGACGGTGCCGGCGTTGACGTAGCCGCCGGCGCGCGCCAGCGCCACCGCCTCGGCCCCGAGCGTCTCGCGCAGCTCCGGCGACACGACGGGGGAGGGGGACTCCTCCATCACCTTCTGGTGGCGGCGCTGCAGCGAGCATTCGCGCTCACCGAGGTGCAGCACGGTTCCGTGGGCGTCGGCGATGACCTGCACCTCGAGGTGGCGGGCGCGCGGGACGAAGCGCTCGATGAACACCCGGTCGTCGCCGAAGCCGGCCAGCGCCTCGCGCCGTGCTGAGGCGATCGCCGCCTCGAGGTCCTCGGGCCGGTGCACCACCCGCATCCCGCGCCCGCCGCCGCCGGCGGCTGCCTTGACGAGCAGAGGGTAGGTGGCGGTCCGCGCCTCCTCGGGCTCAAAGCTCGGCACCACGGGTACGCCCGCTGCGGCGGCGGCCTCCTTGGCGCGCAGCTTGTCGCCCATGAGCTCAGCCGCCTCGGGTGGTGGGCCGATGAAGGTGATCCCCGCCCGCGCGCAGGCTCTCGAGAGGGCAGGGTTCTCCGAGAGGAAGCCATAGCCGGGGTGCAGCGCCTGGGCGTCCCACGGCGCGCACGCGCCGACGACCGCGTCGACGTCCAGGTAGGAGGGGATCGCCACGACGAAATCAGCCTCGCGGACGAAGGGCGCATCCCGGTCAGCGGGCGTGTGGACGGCGACCGAGGCGATCCCGAGGCGCCGCAGCGTGCGGATCACCCGGCGCGCGATCTCGCCCCGGTTGGCGATCAGGACGCGGTCGAACAACTCTCTAGGTCTCCGCGTGCGCCCAGCGGTGCCAGTCGATCGGGCCAGCCACGAGCGTGTGGCTGCCCAGCGGGCGCCCGAGGTGGTACTGCACCGCGCGCGAGACCTTGAGCAGCTCGCGCAGGTCGATGCCGGTCTGCACGCCCATCTCGTGCAGCATCGAGACCACGTCCTCCGTGGCCACGTTGCCGGTGGCGCCGGCCGGCACCGGGCACCCGCCCAGCTCGCCGAAGCTCGACTCGAACGAGTCGATCCCCACCTCCAGCGCGGCGTAGATGTTGGCCAGGCCCTGACCGCGGGTGTTGTGGAAGTGGGCGGTCAGCTCGACCTCGTCGGGCCCGCCGAGGCGCGCGCGGGCGGCGGTGAAGAACTCCTTGACCTGCCGCGGATTGGCCATGCCGGTGGTGTCGCCAAAGCCGATCTCCTGGGCGCCGGCCGCCGCCAGGCGCTCGGCGATCTCGAACACGCGCTCCGCCGGGACGACGCCCTCATAGGGGCAGCCGAAGGCGACCGAGATGACGCCCTCGCAGCGCAGCCCGGCGTCCCTCGCGCGGGGCAGCACGCGCTCCAGCGCGACGAGCGACTCCTGCATGCCGCGGTTGACGTTGCGCAGGTTGTGGGTCTCCGAGGCCGACATGAACACGTTGATCTCGTCGAAGCGATCGCGCAGCTCCAGCGCGCGTTCGAGCCCTCGCTCGTTGGGGATGAGGACCGAGCGGCTGACCGTCTGCGGGATGTCCACGGCCTGGAGCACCTCGGCGGCGTCCGCGAGCTGGGGGATGACATCGGGGCGCACGAAGCTGGTGAGCTCGAGGCGCGAGATGCCCGTCCGGGCCAGCGCGTTGATGAGCCGGACCTTGGTCTCGGTGGGAATGACCTCCGGCTCGTTCTGAAAGCCGTCGCGAGGACCGACCTCGCGGATCCGGGCCTGGAGGGGCAGCGGAGCGGCCCCGCTCTCGGCGGGCGAGCTCATGCTCCGAGCGCCCGGGCGATGACCATCTGCTGGACCTCGTCGGTGCCCTCGCCGATGGTGAGGATCTTGGCGTCGCGGTAGAAGCGGCACACCGGATACTCCTCGATGTAGCCATAGCCGCCGTGGATCTGCACCGCCTCATCCGCGGCCTTGACGGCCAGGCGCCCGGTCTTGAGCTTGGCCTGCGCGGCGACGAGTGAGAACGGCTTGCCGTGGTCCTTCAGCCACGCCGAGTGGTAGACGAGCAGCCGCGCGGCGGCGATCTCAGTGGCGAGGTCGGCCAGCTTGGCCTGGATCGTCTGGAACTTGGAGATCGGCTTGCCGAAGGCGCGGCGCTCCTTGGCGTAGGCGAGCGCCTGGTCGAGCGCGCCCTGGGCGAGGCCGACGCCCATCGCGGCAACGCCGATGCGCCCGATGTCGAGCACCTGGAGGAACTGGTGAAAGCCCTTGCCGCGCATCCCGAGCAGGTTCTCCTCGGGGACGCGGCAGTCGGTGAAGGTGAGCGGCCGGGTGTCCGAGGCGTTCCATCCCATCTTGCGGTACGGCTCGCCCTGTTCATAGCCGGGGGTGCTGTTGGGGACGATGAGGTTGGAGACCTCGTCCTCGCCCGTCCTGGCCGTGATGCACACGAGGCCGGAGATGTCGGTCCCGGAGTTGGTGATGAACTGCTTGGCGCCGTCGATGACCCACTCGCCGTCCTCGAGACGGGCACGGGTCCGCACGTTGCCGGCATCGGAGCCGGCCTCGGGCTCGGTGAGCCCGAAGGCGCCGAGGATCTCGCCTCCGCACAGGCGGGGCAGCCACTCCTCCTTCTGCTCATCGGTGCCGAACAGGTAGATCGGCTGGGTGCCGAGCGAGGTGAGGGCGCAGAGGGTGATGGCGACGCTCGAGTCCACGCGGGTGAGCTCCTCGACGGCGATGGCGTACTGCAGGCTCGAGCCGCCCGCCCCGCCGACCTCCTCCGGGAAGGGAATGCCCATCCAGCCAAGGGCGGCCATCCTGGCGACGATCTCGTAGGGGAAGGAATGGGTGCGGTCGAGCTCCTCGGCGGCGGGGGCCACCTCGGCCTGCGCGAACTCGCGGACGGTGCGCTGCAGCAGCGCGGTCTGATCGTCGAGCGCGAAGTCCATGGCGGGCGCGAATCATAGCGAATCCTCATTCGAAGTTCGAATGATTGTTCGGTAAAGTCGGAGGATGACCGTGTCGATCAGGCCCACTCGTCCCGCGCTGCGCGAGCGCTATGACCGCCGCCAGCAACAGGTCGTCTACCGGGCGGCCAAGGTGTTCGCCAAGCGGGGCTATGACCAGACCACCATGCAGGAGCTGGCCGCGAGCATGGATCTGGCCACGGGGGCGCTCTACCACTACTTCGCGGGCAAGGAGGACCTGCTGACGGCGATCTGCGACCAGCTCATGGAGCCGCTGCTCGAGCAGGCCACCGAGCTGCTGGCGGGTGCCGGGAACCCCGAGGAGCA
>Ga0207664_10002615_pt1 | contig 11914 bp, 10 predicted proteins | sample LARL83metaG_FD_184349 | JGI IMG/M metagenome (GOLD analysis project Ga0207664, IMG submission 184349) | Corn, switchgrass and miscanthus rhizosphere microbial communities from Kellogg Biological Station, Michigan, USA - LAR L8-3 metaG... | ecosystem: Host-associated > Plants > Roots >...
TACAGCCCGCAGCAGGCGCTGCTCGACATGACCGCCGGCACGCGCACCTCGCGCGGCACCTACCACCCGCAGAACCCGCCGGACATGAGCCTGCTGGCGCTCGGCGGCGGCGACGCCTTCCATCCGCCCGGCTCCGGCCTGATCGTCAACTGGCTCGCCGCGCTCGCGCGCGCGCAGACCGCGCCGGCGGCGATCCACCCGGGTCTGCTCGCGAGCGAGATCCCGGGCGGCGCGGGGTACGCCGGCATCGCGGGCGAGACGAACCTCGAGGCGGTGCTGGCCGCCACGCGCGCCGGCGTCGTCGAGGAGGCCTCGCTCGGCGACGGCGAGAGCGTCGCCGCGCGCGCCGACGCGCTGCTCGCGCGTCGCCGGCTCGTCGTCGCGCTGCTGCCGCCCGGCTACGCGGGCGATCGCCAGCTCGACCAGCTGATCGCCGCGCGCCGGCACGGCGAGCTGCTCGTCGCGATCGAGGATCCGCCGCAGGCGACCGGACCGCAGCTGCTGTTCGCGGGGATCGCCGGGATGCGCTCCGCGAACGCGGGCTTCACGTCGGAGACGACGCACATCGACGGGATCGCCGCGGCGATCGATTTGCCGCCGACGATCCTGCGCCACCTCGACCTGCCGGTGCCCTCCGCGATGCGCGGGCAGCCGATCGCGCTCGGGGGCGCGCGCGACGCGCAGGCGCTGCAGCAGCTCGACAACCGCCTCGGCGTGATCGGCCCGCGCCGCATCCCCGCGCTCGAGACGTTCCTGCTGGCGTGGCTGGGCCTCGTGCTGGTCGGCGGGATCGCGCGCGACCGCGCGGGCGTGCGCTTCGGCATGCGGATCGGCGGCCTCGCGCTCGTGTGGCTGCCGTCGCTGCTGCTGCTCGGCGGCGCGCTGATGCCGAGCCAGCAGGCGGAGCTGTTCCTGATCGCCGGCGGCTCGTTCGTGCTCGCGCTCGCGACCGACCGGCTGCTGCGCTGGCCGCGCGGCCCGGCGCTGCCGGCGCTCGTCGCGCTCGTCGCCTACGCGGTCGACCTCGCGAACCACTCGCATCTGATCATCCGCTCGCTGCTGGGGCCGAGCCCGCGCTCGGGCTCGCGCTTCTACGGAATCGGCAACGAGCTGGAGATCGGCCTGACGATCGTGATGCTGCTCGCGGTCGCCGCGCTGCTGCGCCGGCGCGACCGCTCGCGCGCGAGCGCCCTCGCGTTCGCGCTCGCCGGGATCGCGCTGGCCGGCGTCGTCGGGTCGGGCCGGCTCGGCGCGGACGTCGGCGGCATCTTCACGATCGGCGGCGGGGTCGCGGTCGCCGCGCTGATGCTGCTGCCCGGCGGGATCACGAAGCGGGCGATCGGGATCGCGGTGCTCGCGCCGGTCGCCGGCGTCGCCGCACTCGCCGCGCTCGACCTCGCGACCGGCGGCAACGGCCACCTCACGCGCACCGTCCTGCACGGCAGCGTCTCCGACCAGATCAACACGCTCGAGCGCCGCTACGAAGTCGCCTGGTCGATCATGCGAAGCGGCTACGGGCCGCTGCTGACGATCCTGTGCGGCCTCGCGGTCGCGTACGCGATCGTCCACCGCGACCGCGTCTACGCGACGATCCGCGGCGACGAGGTCTGGCGCGCGATGCTCGGCGGCGGCCTCGCCGCGTCGATCTCGGGCTCCCTCTTCAACGACTCCGGCCCTCAGCTCTTCTTCATCGGCGTCGTCGCGCTCGGCTTCGTCACGGCGTATCTGCGTTCGCCTCCGCAAGCCGCGAGCATCGAGGGGGAGCGAGCGGTGGAGCCCGCAACGACATCCGCCCACGCCGATCAGGCGGGTGGCGCGACCGAGGACGACCCCGCGGCCCCGCCCGCGGAATCGCCTCGCGTCGCGACAGGACCCGCCCGCAGCACGGCCGGGGCCTCGTGACAGCGACCTACGCCTTCCTCGGCATCACCGTCAGCAGCGGCCTCGGCTACCTGCTGCCCGCGCTCGTCGGCCTGGAGTCGATGGGCATTCCCTCGCCCGGCGAGACCGCGCTCGTGCTCGCCGCGGTGCTCGCCAGCCAGGGCAAGCTGCAGATCGAGCTGGTGATCGCGATCGCCGCGGCCTCCGCGATCGTCGGCGACAACGTCGGCTACTGGATCGGGCGCAAGGCCGGTCGCCGCGTCCTGTGCGCGCCGCGCGGGCCGTTCCATCGCCGTCGCATCGCGCTGATCGCCTACGGCGACCGCTTCTTCGCCAAGCACGGCGCGAAAGCCGTGTTCTTCGGCCGTTGGATGGCGCTCGTGCGCGTCACGGCCGCGTGGATGGCCGGCATGAACCACATGCGCTTCCGCACCTTCTTCCTCTGGAACGCGCTCGGCGGGATCACGTGGGCGTGCGGGATCGGCCTGCTCGCCTACTTCGCGGGCGACGCGGCCGTGCACGTCATCGAGCAGGTGGGCGTGTGGGCGGCGGTCGCGCTCGGCGTCCTGATCGTCGCCGCGGTCGTCGTCGTGCAGGTGCGTGAGCGCCGCGAGCTGCGCGAGCAGACGGCCGCCGAGCCCGACGCGGCTCAGACGTCGGGCGCGCGCGGCGGCAGCCAGACCTGAGCGGGCGGCTCCTGCGCGCCCGCCGGCTCCCCCGCCAGCACCTGGGTGCTCGCGATCTTGTCGTGCAGCGCCTGGTTGCCGGGGTCGCGCAGTGGCCACAGATAGTCGAGCACGCCGTAGACGTAGAAGGTGAGGCCGATCAGCAGCTGCTGCCCGAGGACGGTGCGCAGGAAGCCGGTCGAGAAGCCGACCGGCTCGCCGTCGGTGCGCACGACGCGGATTCCCATCATCTGCTTGCCGAGCGTCTGCCCGTTGCGTGCGCCGCGACGCGCCATCAGCAGCGGCGCGTAGAGGCAGCCGACGACGAGCACGATCGCGTAGAAGGCGATCGAGCCGCGCGTCCTTCCCAGATGGGGCGCCGCGCCGGCGATCGCGAACGCGATCGCGAAGACGGCGGCCGTGACGATCAGCTGGTCGAGGACGAAGGCGCCGGCGCGGATCCACCAGCCGGCGAGCGTGCGCTCGTGCACGTGCTGGATTCTGCCACGCCCGCCCGCGCGAACGCGCGGCGCGTCCAGGCGGCGGCGCCGAGCGCGACGAGCCCGCCGAGCGCGAGCGCGGCGCGCGGCCCGGCGGCGCCGGCGATCCAGCCCATCAGCGGTCCGCCGATCGGCGTCGAGCCGAGGAACACGACCGAGTAGAGCGCCATCACGCGCCCGCGCATGTGCGGGGCGACGGCGAGCTGCAGGAACGAGTTGACGCTCGCCGCGAACACGACCGAGGCGGCGCCGACCGGCACGAGCGCCACCGCCGCGAGCGCGAGCGTCGGGGTGGTCGCGGCCGTCAGCACGAGCGCGCCGAAGGCCGCCGCGGCGCCCGCGAGCAGCGCCGGTCGCACGCGCGAGCGCGTGCCGTTCGCGATCGCCCCGACGATCGCGCCGAGGCCCATCGCGGTCGTCAGCGTCGCATACGCTCCGGCGCCGCCGCCGTAGGAGAACGTGGCGAGCAGCGGCAGCAGCACCTGGAAGTTGAACGTGAAGGTGCCGACGACCGCCATCAGCGCGAGCGGGATCCACAGCGTCGGCGTCGCGCGCACGTAGCGCAGGCCGCTGCGCACCTGGCCCGGCTTGCGCGCGGCCGGCGGGGCGCTGTGCAGGGCGGCCGCATCCATCCCGCGCAGCGCGAGGATCATCGCGGCGAACGAGGCCGCGTTGAGCGCGAAGCACGGCTGCACGCCGATCGTCGCGATCACGACGCCGGCGAGCGCCGGCCCGATCGTGCGTGCGCTGTTGACGAGCGCGCTGCCGAGGCTGACTGCGTTGACGAGCCGCTCGGGCCCGACCAGCTCGACGAGGAACGCCTGCCGCGCCGGGTTGTCGACGGCGTTGACGGCGCCGCGCGCGAAGATCAGCAGGTAGAGCATCCACAGCGCGAGCGCGTGCGTCGCGGTCAGCGCCAGCAGCGCGAGCGCGGGCAGCGCCATCGCCGTCTGGGTGGCGATCAGCAGGCGGCGCTTGTCGAAGCGGTCGGCGATCAGGCCGCCCCACGCGCCGCCGAGCAGCATCGGCGTGAACTGCAGCGCGGCGCCGACGCCGACGGCGACGCCGCTGTGCGTGAGCGAGAGCACGAGCCAGGTCTCGGCGACGACCTGCATCCAGGTGCCGCTGAGCGAGACGAGCTGCCCTGCGAAGTAGCGGCGGTAGTTGGGGACCGCGAACGAGCGCAGCGCGGGTCGCAGCGCAGCGCTCACGGCCGTTCGAGCAGGCGCTCGAGCAGCGCGGCGGCGTCCGCGAGCGTCGCGTGCTCGGCCGGCGTCAGCTCGCGCAGCCGCTGGGCCAGGTACTCCGTCTTGCGCGAGCGGATGCGCTTGAGCAGCGCCCTGCCCGTCGGCGTGATCGCGACGTGCGCGGCGCGTCGGTCCGCCGGGTCGGGCGTGCGCGTCACGAGCCCCGCCGCCTCCAGGCGCGCCACCACGCGCGTCGCGGTGGGGCGTCGGATGCGCTCGCAGTCCGCCAGCGCGCTCGGCGTCAGCGGCCCCCTGCGCTCGATCGTCGCGAGCGCCGCCGTGAGCGTCGGGGAGGTCTCCCCGCCCGTGTCCGACTCCTGCCGCAGTCGCCGCGCCATGCGCGTGACCGCCATGCGCAGCCGCGCGGCGAGCTCGGGATCGGTTGCGGAGGAGCGCGTCGAAGGTGATCGTGTCGTGCCTATTGGTTCGCAAAGCTAGTTAGCGTTGCTAACTATGATAGCGCGAGACGGGCGGCCGCATCGGCCGCCCGTCGAGCCCTCGGCTAGGAGCGCTCGAGGTCGAGCGCGCAGGAGTTGATGCAGTAGCGCATGCCGCCCCGCTCGCGCGGACCGTCGTCGAAGACGTGGCCGAGGTGCCCCCCGCAGGAGGCGCAGAGCACCTCGGTGCGCTCCGTGAAGAGGCTGCGATCGCGCTCGGTCGCGACCGCGTCGTCATCCATCGGCGCGGTGAAGCTCGGCCAGCCGGTGCCGGACTCGAACTTCGTCGCGGCGTCGAACAACGGCGCGCCGCAGCCGGCGCAGCGGTAGGTGCCCGGCGCTCTCTCGTCGGCGTACTCGCCGGTGAACGGGCGCTCGGTCGCTCTCTCGCGCAGCACCGCGTACTGCTCGGGAGTCAGCTCGGCGCGCCACTCGGCGTCGCTCTTCGTCATCTTCGCGTTGCTCGCCATCTGCACCGTCCTTCGAAAGTGGGCTCCCTCTGAGCGTAGCGACGCGACGCCGCGCGGCCCTTACGCCGGCATTACGGCCGCCGGCGCAGGCGCGGGTGCGGCAGGTGGAGTCGCGTCCGGGCGTGCGTGTGGCCTATCCCCGCGGGCACGGCCGGAGGCGAGCGTCCCCTCCGCTACGCGCGCCTACCGGGCTGCGCCCCTAAGGACCCTGCTCGCCGGCACGCGCCGCCTCACGCATGCGCGCGAGCGCGGCGCGCAGGATGCGCGAGACCTGCATCTGCGAGACGCCGATGCGCGCGCCGATCTCCGACTGCGTGAGATCCTCGGCGAAGCGCAGGCGCAGGATCTCGCGCTCGCGCGGGGTGACGACGCGCAGCAGCGACGCGAGCAGCGTGCGGTCCGACGCGCGCGCGAGCTCGGCGTCCTCGCCGCCGAGCAGGTCGACGAGCGTGGCGCCGCCCTCCTCCTCGCTGCTCGCCGGGGCGTCGAGCGACAGCGCTCGCTGCACCCCGGCGACGTCGAGCGCCTCGAGCACGCCCTCGAGCGAGAGGCCGGTCGCCTGCGCCAGCTCCGCCGGCGTCGGCGGCCGCTCGCCGGCATGGTCGGCGATCGCGCGTCTGACCCGCAGCGCGGCTTCCTTGAGGTCGCGCGGGACGTGGATCGCCCAGCCGCGGTCGCGGAAGTGGCGCTTGAGCTCGCCGAGGATCGTCGGCACGGCGAACGTCGTGAACGCGATCCCGCGCGAGGGGTCGAAGCGGTCGACCGCGTTGACGAGTCCGATCGAGGCGACCTGGAAGAGATCCTCGAGCGGCTCCCCGCTGTCGCTGTAGCGCAGCGCGAGATGGCGGGCGAGGCCGAGATGGCGCTCGACCATCGCGTCGCGCTCGGCGCGCGTGCGCGTCGGCGGGCCGTCTCGCCCGGACGCGGCGCTCACGGCGCCTCCGGGTACTCGGGGGACCTGCTCGCGCGGGTACACTGGCGAGCCCGCATGACCCATCTGGTCCTCGCTGCGTCCATCGTCGTCGGCCACGATCCCGTCTACCTCCCGGCGTCTGTCGCTTGGAGCGCCGGGGGTCTGGGGCGCCGCACGTCCGCCGGCGCTCCACCACGCCGGTACGGTTCCGATCGTAGCGCGCGAACCCGCTTCTGCGCGGGCTGCGTGCGGGGGACGTCCGCATGACGGCCGCGGGCCTGCGGGTGCTCGTCGGCGATGAGGACGCGTCGGCGCTCGACCGGCTCGCAGGCTTGCTGCACGGCCTCGGCCACACCGTGTGCGCCTATGCGGTCGAGGTCGGCGAGGTCGCCGAGAAGGTCGTCGCCGACGACCCGGAGATCTCGATCGTCGTGCTGCACCGCGACGACGACCACGCGCTCGCCCTGATCGAGGAGATCGGCGCCTATGCCTCGGGTCCCGTGATCGCGCTGACGCAGTCGGACGACCCGGAGTTCGTCGCCCGCGCCGCCGATCGCGGGATCGCCGCGCAGGCGAAGCCGGACGAGCCCGACGCGATCCAGAGCGCGATCGAGGTCGCGCTGCGCCGCCACGCCGAGGTCGCGCGCCTGGAGTCGAAGGTCGACCAGCTCGAGGGCGCGCTCGCCCGTCGCGCGCTGATCGAGCGCGCGAAGGGGATGCTGATGGAGCGTCACGGGATCGACGACCGCACCGCGTTCGAGCGCCTGCGCACCCGCGCCCGAACCGACCGCCGCCGCGTCGTCGAGATCGCGGAGGCGGTCGCCGACGGACGCCTCGAGCTGCCGTAGCGGCGCTACGCGCGCAGGCGGTGAAGCGACCGACCGATCAGCCGCAGCCGGTGTTGTTGCCGCAGCTCGAGCAGGTGTAGCAGGAGCCGGTGCGCTGCATCATGCCGCCGCACTGGCTGCACGCCGGGCCGAGGTCGAGCCCGGTCATCTTCGCCGGGACGACCGGCGGCGTGTCGGTCAGCGCGCTCGTCGGCGCGGCGCTCGGCGCCGACGCGGCCGGCCCGGCGGTGTCGCCGCCGAGCGAGGTCGCCGTGTCCTGGGCGATCTTCCGCGCGCGCACGGCCGGCGTCATGATCCCCAGCTCCTCCTGGATCTCCTCGTCGAGGAAGCGCGAGGCGAGCCAGCGCATGATGTAGTCGGGCAGCGACTTCGCGAACGGGATCTCCGTGTTCATCGTCATGCCCTCGGGCTCGAAGCGCATGTAGCTGAACTTGCGCACGAGCGTCTCGAGCGGCACCCCGTACTGCAGCGCTATCGAGATCGCGGTCGCGAACGAGTTCATCATGCCGCGCAGCGTCGAGCCCTCCTTCCCGATGTCGGTCAGGAAGATCTCGCCGACGCTGCCGTCCTCGTAGAGGCCCGCGGTGATGTAGCCCTCGTGGCCGCCGACCGAGAACTTGTGCGTGAGCGACTGGCGCTCGCGCGGCATCTTGCGGCGCGCCGGCGCCGCCTTCGCGAGCGCCTCGGCGACCGCCTTCTCGACCGCCTCCTGCGTGGCGCCGCCGCCGGTGGCCGCGCCCTTCTGCGCATCGGTGCGCAGCGCCTGCGCGGTCTTCGAGCCGTCGCGGTAGATCGCGAGCGCCTTCACGCCCAGATGCCACGCCTGGATGTAGGCGTCGGCGATGTCCTCGACCGTCGCGCTCTCGGGCAGGTTGACCGTCTTCGAGATCGCGCCCGAGATGAACGGCTGGACCGCCCCCATCATCTTGATGTGGCCCATGTGCGAGATCGCGCGCTCGCCGACCGCCACGTCGAACACCGGCAGGTGCTCGACCGCGAGGCCGGGCGCGCCGACGATCGTGCCGTGCTCGTTGACGTGGGCCTCGATCTGCTCGACCTGCTCCTCGGCGTAGCCGAGCGTCTGGAGCGCGAGCGGGACCGTGCGGTTGACGATCGTCATCTGGCCGCCGCCGACGAGCTCCTTGAACTTCACGAGCGAGAAGTCGGGCTCGACGCCCGTCGTGTCGCAGTCCATCAGGAAGGAGATCGTCCCGGTCGGCGCGAGCACCGTCGCCTGCGCGTTCCGATACCCGTGCACGTCGCCCAGCTCGACGGCCTCGTCCCACGAGCGTCGCGCCGCCGTCAGCAGCTCCGCGTCCTCGCACGTCGCGTCGGGGATCGCGTAGGAGGCGTCGCGGTGCATGCGCATCACGCCGTTGTGCGGCTCGCGGTTCTCCGCGTAGCGCTCGTAGGTGCCGACCGCCGCGGCGATCTCGGCCGAGCGCCGGTACGCGCGCCCGGTCATCAGCGCGGTGATCGCCGCGGCCGTGCCGCGGCCCGCGTCGGAGTCGTACGGCATCCCGTTGCTCATCAGGAACGCGCCGAGGTTCGCGTAGCCGAGCCCGAGCTGGCGGAAGGCGTTGGCGTTCTGCGCGATCTCGTCCGTCGGGTAGCTCGAGGCGCCGACGACGATCTCCTGCGCGAGGAAGACGATGTCGATCGCGTGCTCGTAGGCCGCGACGTCGAAGGTGCCGTCCGCGCGCCGGAACTTCATCAGGTTCAGCGAAGCGAGGTTGCAGGCCGAGTCGTCGACGTGCATGTACTCGCTGCACGGGTTCGAGGCGTTGATGCGCCCGCTGTTCGGGCACGTGTGCCACTGGTTGATCGTCGTGTCGTACTGGACGCCCGGGTCGGCGCAGCGCCACGCCGCCTCCGCGATCTCGCGCATCAGCCCGCGCGCGTCGAGCGGGTCGCCGATCGGCTCGCCGGTCGAGCGCGCGATCAGGCGCCACTCGCCGCCGTCCTCGACCGCGCGCATGAACGTGTCCGAGACGCGCACCGAGTTGTTCGCGTTCTGGTACTGGATCGAGAGGAAGCCCTCGCCGTCGATCGACATGTCGAAGCCGGCGTCGCGCAGCGCCGCCGCCTTGTCCTCCTCTCTGGCCTTGCACCAGATGAAGTGCCGGATGTCGGGGTGGTCGACGTCGAGCACGACCATCTTGGCCGCGCGGCGCGTCTTGCCGCCGGACTTGATCGTGCCGGCCCACGAGTCGGCGCCGCGCATGAAGGAGACCGGGCCGGAGGCGGTGCCGCCCTTCGACAGCGGCTCCATCGAGCCGCGGATGTTCGAGAGGTTGATCCCGGAGCCGGAGCCGCCGCGGAAGATCTTCCCCTCCTTGGTGTTCCAGCCGAGGATCGAGTCCATCGTGTCCTCGACCGAGAGGATGAAGCAGGCGGAGCACTGCGGCTGCTCCTCGAAGCCGACGTTGAACCAGACGGGGCTGTTGAACGCCGCGATCTGGTGGAGCAGGATGTGCGTCAGCTCGGCCTCGAACGTGTCGGCGTCCTCGGCGGTCGCGAAGTAGCCGCGCTGGCGGCCCCAGTCGGCGATCGTGCCGGCGACGCGGCCGACCATCTGTCTGACGGAGCGCTCGCGCTCGGGCGAGCCGAGCTGGCCGCGGAAGTACTTCTGCGCGACGATGTTCGTCGCGTTCTGCGACCACGTCGTCGGGAACTCGACGTCCGGCTGCTCGAAGGAGACCTTGTCGCCGTGGCCGATCCTGGCGTCTCGCAGCTCCCACTCGACGCCGTCGAACGGATGGACGCCGGGCTGCGTGAAGAAGCGGCTCAGGCGCAGCGCCTCGCCCGTCGGGGCCTCGATCGTGGTCGTGATCTGCGAGTTCTCCATGCCGACCTGCTCCTTGTCTTTCCCGCTCTTTGCCGCTGTTTCCCGCCCCGCTGACCGCCCTCAGGGGGTAACAGCGAATCATCGTCCACCCGTCGGACGGAACGGCGGGGCGCGGTCAGCGACAGCGTCGGCGCGCCAGGCGAGCGTACCGCCGTGGCGAGCGGAAGCGCGGGGGTGGGGAGCGCGCGCGACGCGCTCGCTACGATCGGCTCGCATGAGCCCGCGCCTCCGCACGCTCCGGCTGCTCGCGCTCGCGGTCGCGCTGCTGGCCGCCGCGCCGACCGCATCGGCGCGCGCGGCGCAGCCGCTCACGCCGAGCGAGGCGTACGGCGCGGTGTCGGCGGCGTACGCGCAAGGCGGCAGCCGCCTCGATCCCTGCGCGTTCACGACGGCCGAGCTGGAGGCGGCGCTGCGCGGCATCCCGCCCGCGTTCCGCACGACCGTCCCGGCGCTGCGCAGAGCGATCGAGGGCGCGATCGCGGCCCGCAAGCGCGGCGTGTGCAAGGGCGTCAGACCGAGCGAAGGCACGACGGGCGGCGCCGCTCCGGGCCGTGTGCCGCCGGTCACCACGACGCCCACGGCTCCGGCGAGCACCCCGCCGGCCGCGACCGCGCCGAGCACCGTCACGACGCCGAGCGCGCCGCCGACGACCACCGCTCCGGCGCCGGCGAGCACGACGCCCGCGCAGCAGCCGGCCGCCGGCGAGGACCGCACCCCGCTGGTCGTGGCGCTGATCGCGGTCGGGGCGCTGCTGCTGCTCGCGCTCGGACTGTGGGGCCTGGCGCGCAATCGGGGCTGGGATCCTGCGTGGGTCGGGCGCATGCGCCACGCGTGGGGCGAGGCCGGCTTCCGCACGACGAGCACGTGGGCGGAGTTCACCGACTGGCTGCGGCTCGGGCGCTGAGCCCGCCCGACCCCGCCAACGCGTCTGATTTACTGCGCCGTCCCATGAAGCTCCTCGTCACCGGCGGCGCCGGCTACATCGGCTCCATCGTCGCCCAGCAGCTGCTCGACGCCGGTCACGAGGTCGTCGTGCTCGACAACCTCAGCCGCGGCCACCGCGCGGCCGTGCCGGCCGACGCGCGCCTCGCCGAGGTCGACCTGCTCGACGCCGCGGGCGTGCGCGAGACGGTCGCGGAGGGCTTCGACGGCGCGCTGCACTTCGCCGCCTTCGCGCTCGTCTCCGAGTCGGTCTCGAGCCCGGAGCGGTACTACCGCAACAACGTCGTCGGCTCGCTCAACCTGCTCGACGCGCTGCGCGCCGCGGACGTCACGCGGCTCGTCTTCTCCTCGACCTGCGCCGTCTACGGCGAGCCGGAGGTCGTGCCGATGGACGAGACGACGCCGACGCGACCGGTCAACGCCTACGGCGCCTCGAAGCTCGCCGTCGACGGGATGATCGCCGACGAGTGCCGCGCGCACGGGCTCGGCGCGGTCAGCCTGCGCTACTTCAACGTCGCCGGGGCGAGCGGCTGCCTCGGCGAGGACCACGAGCCCGAGACGCACCTGATCCCGAACGTGCTGCGCGCAGCTCAGGGACTTCAGGAGTGTGTCCAGGTCTTCGGCACCGACTACCCGACGCCCGACGGCACGGCCGTGCGCGACTACATCCACATCGAGGACCTCGCGAGCGCGCACCTGCTCGCGCTCGACGGCGCGCGGCCCGGAGAGCACCGCGTCTTCAACCTCGGCAACGGCAACGGCTTCTCCGTGCGCGAGGTGATCGACGCCGCGCGCGAGGTGACCGGGCTCGAGATCCCGGTCAGAGAGGCGCCGCGCCGTCCCGGCGATCCGCCGCAACTCGTCGCCGCGAGCGGCCGCATCCGCGCGGAGCTCGGCTGGGAGCCGCGCAAGCCCGCGCTCACCGACATGGTCGCCGACGCGTGGGCGTTCGCGCAGGCGCACCCGCACGGCTACGCGGGCGCGCCGGCCGGGCGAAGCGGCTGACGCGGCCAACCGGCGCACGCCGACCGCCTCTTCGGCGAGAATCCGGTCCTTCGGGGGAACGACCGACTGCTCGGGGAGAGGAGCACGGGGTGGCTAGGGCAAGGTGGACGCTGCTCGCCGTGGTCGCGGCGCTGGCGATCGGCGTGACGGGCTGCGGC
>Ga0207664_10002616_pt1 | contig 11912 bp, 12 predicted proteins | sample LARL83metaG_FD_184349 | JGI IMG/M metagenome (GOLD analysis project Ga0207664, IMG submission 184349) | Corn, switchgrass and miscanthus rhizosphere microbial communities from Kellogg Biological Station, Michigan, USA - LAR L8-3 metaG... | ecosystem: Host-associated > Plants > Roots >...
GACGACGTCGGCGTCCTCGGGCGCCGTCGCCTCGCCGAGGCCGAGCTCCTCGAGCATGCCCTTGATGCGCTCCGAATCGTGAGCGTTCATCTGGCAGCCGAACGTGGTCACGTGGTAGCGTTTCTGCCACATGACGGCTAGAGGAGGCCCACAGCCATGAGTCCTAAGAAGATAGCCGCACCACTCGATATCTACGTCCGCGTTTCGGACACTCGCGGCCGTGGTGGTGAGAGCTTCATCAGCCCGAAGGACCAGGAGGAGCATTGCCGTGCGCTAGCCAAAGCTCGCGGTCACGAGGTCGGAGAGGTTTTCACTGACCTGGATGTCTCGGGCGGAAAGATGAAGCGCCCCGCCCTCGATAGCGCCATCGCCCGCATAGAAGAAGGCGTCTCGGCGGGCATTGTCGTTGCGAAGCTCGATCACTTCGCCCGCACGCTCGTTGGTGGCCTTCAGACGCTCGAGGAAATCAACTCTCTCGGGGGCGTCGTCATCGTGGCCGATAGCGAGTTCGACACCTCAACGACTACGGGTGAACTTGTTCTGAACATGATGCTTTCGCTGGCGCAGTTCGAGCTGCGACGGATCAAAGAGACGTGGGCCTCCTCGAAGGGTCATGCAGTCGAGCGCGGTATCCACATCTCGCGCCACGTCCCTCCGGGGTATGCCCGCAACGAAGACAAGCACCTTGTCCCCCACCCCGAATACGCCGACGCGGTACGAACGGCCTTCACGATGGCCGCTCAGGGCGAGTCTTACTCCCGGGTAGCGGCTCACCTGACAGCGGCGAAGGTTCCGAGCGGCGACACCATCGCGCCCACGTGGCAGGCTAACCGGATCAAGCGACTACTTGCAAACAGGGTCTACCTGGGCGAAGCCCGGAGCGGGAACGGCCACACAAACGCTGACGCTCATGCCCCGCTCGTAGATCAGGCTACGTGGCTACTCGCACAGCGAGAGCCGTCCGGGCCGGTGCTATCGCTCGGAGCCGAAACGTTGCTCGCAGGTATCTGCCGCTGCGCGAGCTGCTCGTTCGCCATGCGGTCACAACAGGCGCGAGGGAAGACGGTTGGGGCATACCGCTGTGCGACAAGCAGCGTTCATGGCCGCTGCCCCTCCCCTTCTACGATCTCGCTCCTACGGCTTGAGGACTACGTGCTTGGGCAGTTCCTTGCCCGCGCCTCCGATGTCTCGCTACGTCCGGTTGACCAAGGCGAGGACGAGGACGCGGTAGCGGCCGTCCTTGAGGCTGAGCGCCGCTATCAGGCTGCGCTTACGAACGTTGATCTTCGGGCCAAGATCGGGGACGCTGACCACGATCGAATGGTGGCAGCGCTGTACGACGCAAATCAAGAAGCGCTCGCGGCCGTGCCTGCACACAAGCCCGCACAGATTCCCGCCTCTCTAGACGTGGCTGCGCTGGTCGCAGAGCTACAGAAGCGCGGCGACACTCAAAGCTTGCGCGAGCTGCTTGCTTCAGCGATTCAGGCCGTGTTCGTTCGCCCTGCTGAGTCCCGGGCTCGCAATCTGCCGATCGAGGATCGCGTCCACATTGTGTGGAGCGATGACGAGCCGTTGGCCCTGCCGAAGAGGGGCGAGCGCTTCGAGCCTAGAGCGTTTGCTTGGTAGTGAGTGGAAGACGGTCGGTCTAGGCGGCGTAAAACTCGCTAGGAGCATGGGTCGCGACGGCTTCGCCGTTGTCGTCAAACGCGACGACAAGCAGCTCGTCGGCAAGCTGCGGATCCTGCGCCTGTACCCTCTCGTAGAGCCCTACGTCGTCTGCTCCACCGTGAGCAGCCCGTCGTACGGTGAGTCCCTCGGACACCGGCACGAGATCGAGCACCCGCACCCGACGGTTGCCGCGAAGCCAAATCAGCTCGCCGGCGTTGATGTTGACGGCGTACTCGGCTTCGCCTGCTTCGGAGCCATCGGCCCAGTGGATCTTGTATCGGAACATCGTTCCTCCGTTCCGGGGCCGGACGGCGTGAGGCGAGCGTACCGAACTTCGGCTCGCTGGCAGGCTTATTCCGGCAGCAGGTGGGGTTCCCAGAATTCGCGTTCGTGGCGGGTCCACCCGTGGCAGCCGAATGGCAGTCGGCCTGTCTTTGCGAAGCACTCCCGCGGTGTGTCACAGAATGCGAAGCGATCGCCAACTGCGTTCGGCGCGATGCGGAAGGGAGGCCAGAATCGCTTCGCCTCGAGGCTCCAGAACCAGTCTTCGGGCCAAGCGACAGGGGTGCGGTCGAGGCGCCTGATCTCCCAACGCACATCATTGAAGCGCCGCAAATGTTTGGCGTACTTGCGTGGCAGCGCGCGAATCCGTACGGACAGCGGCTTGTCCGCCCAGTTGGCCATCCAGTAGTCGCGAGGATCGACGGCGCGAGCATTCGACCTAAGTACTTTCAGGAAACTGCTCGTCTTGCGGAGCGAGAAACCGCCGTTGCCGACCTGCGGAGGCAGATCGCCGATCGTGTGCACGCCACCGATGTAGTCGTATCCCAGCTCGCACCAGGACTGTAGGTCATCGGAAAAGACCAGCGAGTCGAGCTGATGAATGAGAAGGTACTCATAGCGCGAGAATGCGCGGTAGAAGCGAGCGGTCAGAAGCAGCCGCGAATACCAGTGCTTCGACAAGAAGAACCGATCGGGGAACCGCTGAGTCAAGTACCCGTCGATTCCGAACGCAAGGCCGGCCGGCATGAGTAAGTACCGATCGTGTGCGCATAAGAAATGATCCAGGTGCCGAATGGCGACCTGCTCGTCCGCGCTCAGCCGATCACGATAAACAGGCACGACAACAGCGACCGAATCATCACGAACCGGCCGCAACCGCGAACGGCTCAGACGCCTGCCCAAGTAGGGCGATCTTGCGCCTGAACACGAGAAGGGTCAAGCTCGTTCAGCAGATCGCGCGAGCGGATCGCAACAACGCCTAGGGCACTTGGCCGTCACCCGGGGCGACCAAGCCCGGGCGAACCGGAGGCACGGCCTCGCGGTCTGGCCACGCTTCCCATTCGGCTAACTCGGATTCCGTCATGCGTGCCTCGTTCTGAGTCAAGCCGAACAGTCCAAGGAGAGGATTCGGTGGCAGCGGTTCGCGCGGCATTAGGTGTCGGCGTTCGCTGTCGCAGTCCATCGACCGCCGTAGACCTTCGCGGCGATGCGTTCGAGCACCCGGAGGAATCGGGGGTCAGAGACAAAGGTTCGGGACGACTGCGCGGCCAACGGTAGACCGCCTTTCGGCTGATCGCATCGGATGAGTCACGGTGCTAGGTGCCCCGTTTGCCCGGAATCTTTTACGGCCGATCCAACTTCACGGCCTCATCGGGTCGGGCTTGGTTCACGCCGGGACTGACTCCCGAACGCTCTCTGCAACCAACCCCACTGTAGGGTTGTGCACTCTCCCTAGCGCGGTGGTCGGACAGAATCTCTTGGCGGTTTACCGTGCAAATCAAGCATTTTGGGCCTAGCTCTACATAGGTGCCTTTCGAACCATGTGGTCACGTGGTATCTGCGCACCTGCGTAGGGTAGCCGGGCCATGGGGGCCCAAACCGCCGTCGCGATCGCACTGGCGCTCGCGGCCACGACGCTGACGAACCTCGCCTATCTGCGCGAGCACGACGCGGTCGCCGCCCTGCCCGGCTTCTCGCTCCGCATGCCGGCCCGCGCGCTGATGGTTCTCCTCACGAATCGCGACTGGCTGCGCGGGTTCGCGCTCGAGAGCACCGGCTTCGGCCTCTACGTCGTCGCGCTGGCGCTCGCCCCGCTCACGCTCGTGCAGAGCCTGGCGGCGGGCGGCATCGGCATCCTCGCGTTCGTCTCCGCGCGCATGGGCGGCAGAGCCTTGCCCGGCCACGAGGTCGCGGGCGTCCTCGTCTCGATCGTCGGGCTGATCGCGCTGGCCGTGTCGCTCGCCGGGGGAAGCGGCGAAGGCGGCGGCGGCTCGTCGCTCGAGATCGAGCTGTGGCTGGCGGGCACCGCTGCCGCCGCGCTCCTCGTCGTCGCCGCCGGCCGGCGGTTCGACACGGTCGCGGTGTCGGAAGGGATCGCCGGCGGGCTGTTCTTCTCCATCGGCGACATCTCGGTGAAGGTGGCGACGCAGGGCGGCGGCCGGGCCGCTTTCGGCATCACGGTCGTCGCCGGGTACGCGCTCGGAACGGCGCTTCTCCAGTTCGGCTACCGGCACGGTGGCGCACTCACCGTCGCCGGCCTGGCGACGCTGCTGACGAACGCGCTGCCGATCGCCGCGGGAACGGTCGTGCTCGGAGAGCCCGTGCCCACCGGCGCGCTCGGCGCGGTCCGCATCCTCGCCTTCGTCGCCGTCACCGTCGGTGCGATCCTGCTCGCGCGCCGGAGCCGTGGGTAGGAAGTCCCGGCTCGTCGCCGCCGCCGCAGCGGTCGCGCTTGCGCTGCCGTCGACGGCCGCCGCGCACCTTCGTAACGGGACGGTCGCGGTCGACTATCACCCGCGCGTGACGCGCAACCCGGCGGGGCCGCTCCGCGTCGGCGTGTACCTCAGCGACCGCGCGCTGCACCTCTCCGTCGAACGAGGCCACGAGGTCGTCGTGTACGGCTACCTCGGCGAGCCGTTCGTTCGCGTCGGAGACGGAGGCGTCGTCGTCGATACGGCATCGCCGACCGCGGCCGCGACCGGATTGCTCCCGCGCGGGACGCCTTCCGCCGGCTGGATGCTGCGCTCGCACCACCTGTCCGTCGTCTGGCACGACGTGCGCACGAGTCGCCCGCACTGGGACGTGCCGATCGCGGTGGACGGACGCCGCGAGACGATCGTCGGCGAGACGACGCGGTTGCCGAGGCCCGCCGTATGGCCGTGGCTCGCCCTCCTCGCGGCGATCGTCGCGGCCTCGGCTGTCCGGCGCCGCCCGGTGATCCTCGGGTCGATGTCAGCCGCAGCCGCCATGGTCGTGGCGGGCGGATTCGCTTTCAGCGCGTACGCCGATCCCGGTACGTGGATCGCAGGAGTCGACGAGCTCTTCTTCGCCGCCGCCGGCGTCGGCGTCCTGTGCTGGGGTGCGTCGAGCCTTCGACTCGCGAGCGCCGTCTGGCTCGGCCTGCTCGGTGCCGCGATCGGACTGAGCAAGGGCGAGATGTTCTTCCACGCGCTCGTGCTGTCGGCGTTGCCCGGAACGGCGATGCGCATCGCCGCCGTGGTGGCCGTCGGTTCCGGTGCATGCGGTGCCGTGCTCGGTTGCCTCGCGTACGTTCGCGCTGGCTAGGCTGCGCCGGTGGACCACCCGAACACGATCGAGGCGGAGAAGCTCGTCCGCGAGTTCAAGAAGGGGCCTCGGGCAGTGGACGGGATCGACCTCCACGTCGAGGCCGGCGAGATCTACGGCTTCCTCGGCCCGAACGGCGCAGGCAAGTCGACGACGGTGCTCATGCTGACGACGCTGCTGCCGCCGACGTCCGGCGTCGCGCGCGTCGGCGGCTACGACGTCGCCCGCGAGGGGCCGCAGGTCCGGTCCCGCATCGGCGCAGCGCTTCAGGAAGCCGCGCTCGACGGGTTGCTGACCGGACGCGAGCACCTCCGCCTGCAGGCGGCGCTCCAGGCTCTGCCTCGCAACGTGCGCGCCTCCCGTGGGGACGAGCTGCTCGAGCGTGTCGGCCTGACCGAGGCCGCCGACCGGAAGGTGCGCGGCTACTCGGGCGGCATGAAGCGGCGCCTCGATCTCGCGATGGCGCTCGTCCACGGCCCGCGGATCCTGTTCCTCGACGAGCCGACCACCGGCCTCGACGTCCAGAGCCGCACGGCGCTCTGGGACGAGGTCGGCAGGCTCGCGCGCGAGGACGGCGTGACCGTCTTCCTGACGACGCAGTACCTCGAGGAGGCAGACGTGCTCGCCGACCGGGTCGGGATCATCGACCACGGGCGCATCGTCGCCGAGGGGACGCCGGACGCGCTCAAGGCGGAGATCGGCCGCCCGACGGTCGAGGCGACGCCGTCCGGCACCGACGGCCGCGCGGCGTTCAGCAACGTGCTGGAACGCTTCGGCACGCTCGTGCCCTCGTCTCGCGGCATAGCGGTGCGCCTCGACGCCGGCGAGTCCGGCCTCGCCGACGTCGTGCGCGCGCTCGACGCGCAGGGGCTCAGCGTCGCCAACCTCGAGCTGCACCAGCCGAGCCTCGACGACGTCTTCCTCGCGAAGACGGGCCGCTCCCTCGAAGGGCACGGCGGCGAAGCGTCCGAGCCGGAATGAGGACGACGGCCGACCAGGTTCTGCTGCTCGCGCGGCGCTCGGTCGTGCACACCGCGCGACAGCCGGCGGCAATCGTCTTCCCGCTCCTCTTCCCCATGCTCCTCCTCGCCGTCAACTCCGGCGGGCTCAAGGCGGAGACGCACCTGCCCGGGTTCCCGACGAAGTCGTTCGTCGCGTTCGCGCTCGCCGTGCCGTTCATCCAGGGTGCGCTCTTCGCGACGATGAACGCGGGAACCGATCTCGCGCGCGACGTGGAGACGGGATTCCTCAGCCGGCTGTCGCTCACTCCGTTGCGCGGGGCGGCTCTGCTCGCGGGTCAGCTCGGCGGCGTCGTCACGCTCGGCGTGATCCAGGCGTCCTTCTACATCCTCGTAGGCCTCGTCGTCGGCGTGCGACCTGCGGCGGGCGTCGGAGGCGTCGCGGTGCTGCTCGTCTTCGCCGCGATGATCGCGCTCGCATTCGGAAGCATCGGCGCCTGGGCGGCGCTGAGAACGGGATCGCCGGAAGCCGTGCAGAGCCTGTTCCCCGTCTTCTTCGTCTTCTTGTTCATCTCGTCGATGAACATCCCGCGAAACCTGATCGGCACGACGTGGTTCCGGTACGCAGCAACCGCGAACCCGGTGTCGTACCTGCTCGAGTGCGTGCGCAGCCTCATCATCACCGGCTGGAACGGCGAGGCGCTTCTGCTCGGCTTCGCCATCGTGGCGGTCGTCGCCCTTGCGGGGCTGTCGCTCGCGGCGTACACGCTGCCGCGGAGGCTCGCGCGATGAAACGGAACGTCTCCGTCGCGCAGGGAGTCGCATGGCGCACGCTCCACAACGTCTTCACCAACCCGTCGCTCGTCATCCCACAGCTCGCGTTCCCGCTCTTCTTCTTCACCGCGTTCGCGGGCGGCCTCTCGCGCATCCGCAACGTGCCGGGCTTCCACTATGCCCAGGGCTACACGGCGTTCCAGTTCGTCTTCGTCCTACTGCAATCGGCCGCGTTCGGCGGCGTCTTCACCGGATTCGGGATCGCCCGCGACTTCGAGACCGGCTTCGCTCGGCGCCTGCTCCTCGCGGCGCCGCATCGCACGGGGATCGTGATCGGGTACGCGGTGGCCGCGCTCTGCCGCTGGCTCGTCACCGCGACGTTCCTCACCGGCGTCGCCTTTGCCGTCGGGATGAAGGTGGGCGGGCACGGCGTCGACCTCCCCGCGCTGTACGTGCTCGCGGCAATGATGAACATGGCCGCGATCCTCTGGGCCTGCGGCGTCGCGATGCGGCTGCGGACGATGCAGGCGGGGCCGGTCATGCAGATGCCGGTGTTCCTCGTCCTCTTCTTCGCGCCCGTCTACGTCCCGCTCGATCTCCTCAAGGGCTGGATCCACGCCGTCGCCATCGTCAACCCGCTCACGCGCGTGCTCGAAGCGGGACGCAGCTTCGTCGCCGGGTCGCCGACGCAGGTGGCGGCCGCCTACGGCGCCGCCGCCGGGCTCGCGGCGCTCTTCTCCTGGTGGGCGGTGCGCGGCCTGCGCAAGGCCGAAGCCGCCGGGTAACTCACAGTCGCCTCTCAGCCGCCGCCCGTACGCTCTCTTCGTGGAGAAGCGCCTGACCCGCCGCAGCTCGCTCGTCGCACTCGGCAGCCTGGCCGCAGCGGCCGCCGGCTGGCGGACGGACGACGCCGGCGCCGGGCCGGCCGCCGTCGCATCCGGTGCGGTCACGTGTGTGCTGACGCCGGAGATGACCGAAGGGCCGTACTACGTCCCGGACGAGGCCGTGCGCAGAAACATCACCGAGGGCCTGTCGGGGACGCCGCTCGCGCTACGACTGACCGTCGTGAACGCGTCCACCTGCCAGGCGATCGCCGGTGCGAAGGTCGACGTCTGGCACGCGAACGCACTCGGCGTGTACTCGGGCGTCCAGGGAAACAGCGGGACGTTCATGCGCGGCGTCCAGCCGACGAACGCGCATGGGCTCGCACAGTTCGAGACCATCTATCCGGGCTGGTACGCGGGTCGCACCGTGCACATCCACGTGAAGGTCCACCTCGGCGGCAACGTCGTGCACACCGGCCAGCTCTTCTTCCCGGATTCCCTCAGCGACAGCGTGTACAGGAAGGCCCCGTACAGCACCCGCCCCGGTCGGGACGTGCGCAACGCGACCGACGCGATCTTCCGCAACGGCGGGAGTCGTTCGATGCTGAAGCTCTCACGCAGCGGCGCCGGATACGTCGGAGCCATCGCGCTGGGCGTCCATCGCGCGTAACGAAGCCGCTTTACGCAAACATTGCGTTAGAGGTTCCGAGCCGGGGGTACCCGAAATCGGATGCCCCGGGTCAGCGCCGCGATCATCACGCACAATCGTGCGCGCTTTCTCGCGGACGCGATCACGAGCGTGCTCGCGCAAACGTTCTCGGACCTCGAGCTGATCGTCGTCGATGACGGGTCGACCGACGACACGCCCGACGTCGTCGCACCGTTCCTCGACCGGATCCGGTACGTCCGCCAGGAACGGCGCGGAAAGGCCGCCGCGCGGAACGCAGCCGTCGACCTGGCGCGCGGCGAGCTGATCGCGTTCTGCGACTCGGACGACAGCTGGTATCCGGATCGGCTGGAGCGCCAGCTGGCGGCACTCGAGCAGCATCCGCAGGTGGGGATGGTCCACGGCCACGTCGACGTCGTCGATTCCTTCGGCATGCCCCTGCCGGAACGTACCTCCGCGATGAGAGAGCTCTTCGGCGCCGCCCACCGCCCACGCGCGACCTACGCCTCGTACGCATTCGACTGCCGCTGCATGAGCTCGACGATCCTCGTACCGCGGAGCGTCTTCGACGCCGTCGGCCTCTACGACTGCGAGCTGCCGATCGAGGACTACGACTTCTACCTCCGGCTCGTCCTCGACTTCGACGTGCTGTTCCTCGACGGCCCGGCGCTGGCGAGGTACCGCGTCCACGACGAGAAGACCACCGACCGGGAGCTCGGCACCGGGCAGATCCGGACCGCCGAGAAGCATCTCGCCCTGCTCGACGCGCGCGACGACATTCCGGACGCGCGCGTCGCACGGCGGAACTTCCACCTCATGATCGCCCAGTCGTCCCGTGTGCTCGGCGACCGCCGCCGGGCCCGGGCCGCCGCGCTCCGCGCGCTCTCCCTCGGCGAGCCCCGGGGCCTCCGCCTCGCGCGCTAAGCGTCCGAGCGCTAACAGATTCGTGACGGATCCGGGCTAGCGTTCCGGCGATGCCCAGGGGGACTGCACGCGGGGCCGCGACGGCGCTCCTCGGCCTGGCTGCGATCGCGGCCATCCTCCTCTCCGCATCCGAGCCGGTCCGGGCGGCGACGCGCTGCCCGTGGATGAGCCCCGCGGCGACCCCGGCCGTGCGCGCGGCGAAGTTGCTGGCGGCGATGAGCCTCGACGACAAGCTCGCCCTGCTCACCGGCGTGGATCCGCACGCGGCGCTCAAGGTGGCCGACGGCCCGCTGTACGTCGGATACGTGCCGGGCAACCCATCGTTGTGCCTCCCGGCCTTGACGCTGAACGACGGCCCGGCGGGGATCGGCGACACCCAGGTCGGGACGACGTCCTTCCCCGCGCCCATCGCACAGGCGGCGACGTGGGACACGGACATCCAACGGTCGTTCGGCCAGGCGCTCGGCCGGGAGGCTCGGGACAAGGGGATCGACGTCGTGCTCGCCCCCGACGTGAACATCGCACGCGTGCCCCAGAACGGCCGCAACTTCGAGGCCTTCGGCGAGGACCCGTTCCTCGCCGGTCAGACCGCGGCGGCCGTGATAGACGGGATCCAGCAGAACCCCGTCATCGCAACGGTCAAGCACTTCGCGGTGAACAGCCAGGAGACGAACCGCTACTACGTGTCGTCGAACGTCGACGACCGGACCCTGCACGAGATCTACCTGCCCCCGTTCGCGACGGCCGTCGGGCAGGCGCACGTCGGCGCGGTCATGTGCGCGTACGGGCTCGTCAACGTCGTGTTCTCGTGCCAGAACCAGCTGCTGCTCACGACCGTCCTCCGGAAGCAGTTCGGCTTTCGCGGCTTCGTCATGTCGGACTGGGGCGCGACCTGGTCGACGGTCGCGTCGGCGAACGCCGGCCTCGATCTGGAGATGCCGGGCGGCCAGTTCTTCGGCCCGGCGCTCGCGAGCGCGGTCGCCTCCGGCGCCGTCTCGAAGGACCGGATCGACCGCATGGCCCGCCACATCCTCACGACGATGTTCCGGCTCGGCCTGTTCGAGCACCCGCCTCCTCCCCGCGACAGCGCCGCCTTCGCCGACGTCTCATCGAGCGGAGATCGACGCATCGCGCTGAAGCTCGCCGAGGAGGGATCGGTTCTCTTGAAGAACGCGCCCGGGACGCTTCCCCTTCACCTCGCGGCCGGAGAGAGCATCGCGGTCATCGGCGCCCCCGCCGGCTTCGGGGACATCGCGCCGTACATCGGCGGCCGCGGCAGCGCCGCCGTCGTTCCCACCGATCCGGTGACGCCGCTCGAGGCGCTGACCACGCGGGCCGCGAAGGCCGGCGCGACCGTGGTGTCCGCCGACGGAAGCGACCCGGCCGCGGCAGCGGCGGTCGCCGCCGGCGCCAAGGTCGCGATCGTCTTCGCGTACGACCAGGAAGCGGAAGGGCGCGACCGGACGACGCTCGCCCTCCCCGACAACCAGGACGAGCTCATCGCGGCGGTCGCGCAGGCGAACCCACGCACGGTCGTCGTCCTCGACACGGGCGGGCCGGTGCTCATGCCCTGGCTCGACCAGGTCGACGGCGTCCTCGAGACCTGGTACGCCGGGCAGCAGGACGGGGACGCAGTCGCAGCGCTCCTCTTCGGGGATACCGACCCGAGCGGCAGGCTCCCCCAGACGTTCCCGGCGAGCGACACCTCCGTTCCCGCGTCGACGCCCGGGCAGTGGCCTGGGAGTGGCGAGGGCCAGGATGCCTCTTTCAGCGAGGGCCTCGAGGTCGGCTACCGCTGGTACGACGCGAACAAGGTTCCGCCGCTCTTCCCGTTCGGCTACGGCCTGTCGTACACGCGGTTCGCCTACGAGCACCTGCACGTGCGCCGGAACGGCCCGAGCGTCTCGGTGACGTTCACGCTTCGCAACGTCGGCAGTCGCAAGGGCACGGAGATCCCGCAGCTGTACGTCGACGATCCCGCTGCCGCCGGCGAGCCGCCGAAGCAGCTGCAGGGATATCAGCGAGTGTTCCTACGCCCGCACAAGAGCGCGCTCGTGACGATGACGCTTACGCGGCGCGCTTTCGCCTACTGGGACTCCTCGGCGCGGAAGTGGCGGGTCACGCCGGGCCTGTACCGCATCCTCGTCGGCAGCTCCTCACGCGACATCCGACTGCACGGCTTCCTGCGGAAGCCCTGATTCCTCGTCCGCTGCGCCGTTCGCGCCTCCGCGGTTGCGGGCGACGTCGATCGCCCGGCTCTCGCGGATGACGGTCACCTTCACCTGCCCCGGATACTCGAGCTGGTCCTCGATCTCCCGCGCGATCTCGTGCGAGAGGAGCGCTGCCTCCTCGTCGCTCACGTCGCCGGGCGAGACGATGACGCGGATCTCCCGGCCCGCCTGCAGCGCGTACACCTTCTCGACGCCGGGCTTCGCCGCCGCCAGCTCCTCGAGGGACTCGAGCCGTTTGATGTAGTGCTCGAGGCTCTCGCCGCGCGCGCCCGGGCGAGACGCCGAGATCGCGTCCGCA
>Ga0207664_10002618_pt1 | contig 11910 bp, 7 predicted proteins | sample LARL83metaG_FD_184349 | JGI IMG/M metagenome (GOLD analysis project Ga0207664, IMG submission 184349) | Corn, switchgrass and miscanthus rhizosphere microbial communities from Kellogg Biological Station, Michigan, USA - LAR L8-3 metaG... | ecosystem: Host-associated > Plants > Roots >...
ATCGCGCGCGCGGTCGTGCTGCGAGAGCACGATGACCGCCGCCGAGCCGATGAAGCAGCCGTACGGCTGCAGCGTGTCGAAGTCGAGCGGAATGTCTCCGAGCGACGCGGGCAGGATGCCGCCCGACGCGCCGCCCGGCAGGTAGCCGTAGAACGTGTGGCCTTCCTGCATGCCGCCGCAATATTCGTCGATCAGCTCGCGCACGGTGATGCCGGCGGGCGCGAGATGCACGCCGGGCTTGGCAACGCGGCCGGAAACCGAGAACGAGCGCAATCCCTTGCGTCCGTGTCGTCCCTGGTCGGCGAACCACGCGGCGCCGCGCTCGACGATGTCGCGCACCCAGTAGAGCGTTTCCATGTTGTGCTCGAGCGTGGGCCGTCCGAAGAGGCCCACCTGCGCGACGTACGGCGGACGCAGCCGCGGCATGCCGCGCTTGCCCTCGATCGACTCGATCATCGCCGACTCTTCGCCGCAGATGTAGGCGCCGGCGCCGCGCCGCAGGTGGATGCGCGGCAGCGCGCATGGCGGGTTCTGCGCAAGCGCTTCGATCTCGCGCGTAAGAATCGCCCGGCACGCCGCGTATTCGTCGCGCAGGTAAATGTAGACCTCGTCGATGCCGACGGCCCATGCGGCGATCAGCATGCCTTCGAGAAAGCGATGGGGATCGCGCTCGAGGTAGTAGCGATCCTTGAACGTGCCCGGCTCGCCTTCGTCGATGTTGACGGCCATCAGCCGCGGCGCAGGCTCGGCGCGAACGATCTTCCATTTGCGTCCGGCCGGGAATCCCGCGCCACCCAGGCCGCGCAGCGACGAATTCTCCATTTCGGCGATGACCGACTCGACGCTGCGCGCGCCATCGATGCACTCGGAGAGCGTGCGATAGCCGCCATCGCGGCGATACGCGGCGAGATCGATGTACGGCGGTGGTGTCGCTTCGACCGTGCCCTTGCGAATCGCCTCGAGGATGCGCGGCAGCGTCGCGCGGTCGATGGGATTGCGGCCGACAACCGCGGCCGGTGCCTGCTCGCAGCGGCCGATGCAGGGCGCACCGAGCACACGCACGTTCGCGTCGCCGTGCGCGAGCAGCGCGTCGCGCAGCGCGGTGGCACCCGCCATCTGGCACGACAGCGTCTCGCAGACGCGCACGGTGATCGGCGGCGGCGGCGTCTCGTCGCCGTCGACGATGTCGAAATGGTGATAGAACGTCGCCACTTCGTACACCTCGGTCATCGCGAGCTTCATTTCCTGCGCGAGCGCGACGAGGTACGACGCCGGCAGGTAGCCGCGCGCGTCCTGGATCCGGTGCAGGAACTCGATCAGCAGCGAGCGCTCGCGCGGCCTGTCGCCGAGGAGCGTTTGCACATCCGCCAGCGCCTCCGGATTGACGTGACGGCCCTTGGGGCGGGCCTTGATGCCCCGGCCGCCACGCAGCCGGGACGTATCGACGATGACGGCATCACTCATGGAGGTGCTCACAGGGTAGCTTTCATCCCAGAAAGTCGCAGTTCTTCTCGACGAACGCCGCGAGATCCAGCGAATGCTGGCGTACCAGCCGTTCGGCGAGCTCGGTGTCGCGGCGCTCGAGCGCCTCGATGATGCGCATGTGGTCGACGATCGAGCGCGCCGCGCGGTCGCTCTGCGCAATCGTCAGTCGCCGCATCGCGCGGACATGGATGAAGAGGTTCTCGATCGTTTTCCCCATCAGGTGCGAACCGGACAGTCCGATGATCGCCTGGTGGAACGCGATGTTCGCGTGCGAATACTCGTCGATATGCTCGGCGGGGGTCGAATTGCGGAACTCGTCGAACATCGTGCGCAGCGCCGCGATGTCCTCGTCGGACGCATTGAGCGTTGCCAGTCGCGCGGCCATGCTTTCCAGCGCCGCCCACATCTCGATCATCTCGACGAGCTGGCGCTTCGTCTTGCGGACGATGAAGATGCCGCGGCGCGGCACGGTGCGCAGGAATCCTTCCTGCTCCAGCAGCGTCATCGCCTCGCGGATAGGCGTGCGCGACACCCCCAGCGACCGCGAGAGCTGTCGCTCGTCGAGCCGCAGCTCGTGCGGGTGCGAATAGATGTCGGCTTCCATGATCGCCTGCTTCAGCGCGGCATACGCCTGATCGCGGAAGCTGACGTTGGCGGAAAGCGGACGCAGCGCGAGCGGGATCGCAGTCGTGGCGGCTGCTCCCGGGATCGTTGACACCGGTCTTTAGTCCTCTCTCGGCGAGTGCGTGAAGGGTCAACCCGATTCAAGTATGTTATATACCAAAAACCACGAGCCGGGTAGCGGCGGTCGCGCGGGAATCCCGCCTCCCCGGTTGAAACGCCTCCCGCCGTTGGCGCTCGCCCGCGAAGACAGGTGCTGAAGCCGTAGATTGACGGCGTCTGGTATATCACATACGTTACGGCTATGTTCCCGGAAGCCGTCTTTCCGCGAACCCGCATTTCTCGCGACGGCGGCAGACGGCGTGAAGCCCCAAGGGGCGAGAGACACCGGTAGCCGCCTCGATTCAGGAGATCCCCATGGAAAGCATCACCGCAGCGCGCAAGGGAACGGCATCCGCCGCGACCGTGGCTGCCCCCGACATCACGAGCGGCGGGCAGTCCAATGTCCAACCTCAGCAGGAGACCGATGGCTTTCACCTGCTCATCGATGCGCTCAAGCTCAATGGCATCGATACGATCTTCGGTTTGCCCGGCATCCCGATCAGCGATCTCACGCGCAAGGCGCAGGCGGCCGGCCTGCGTGTCATTTCGTTTCGCCATGAACAGAACGCCGGTTACGCCGCGTCCATCGCCGGATTCATGACGCAGAAGCCGGGCATCTGCCTGACGGTGTCGGCGCCCGGCTTCCTCAATGGGCTGACGGCGCTGGCGAACGCGACGACCAACTGCTTCCCGATGGTCATGATCAGCGGATCGAGCGAGCGCGAGGTCGTCGATCTTTCGCAGGGTGACTACGAAGAGATGGATCAGTTGGCCATTGCCAGGCCGCTCGCGAAGGCGGCCTTCCGTGTGCTGCACGCCGAAGACATCGGCGTGGGCGTCGCGCGCGCCATCCGCGCCGCCGTTTCCGGCCGTCCGGGCGGCGTCTATCTCGACCTGCCGGCCAAACTGTTCCCGCAGACGATGGACGCGGAAGCGGGCAGACAGTCGCTGATCAAGGTGGTCGATCCGGCACCACGCCAGATCCCGTCGCAGGACGCTGTGCAGCGCGCGCTCGATCTGATCAAGGGTGCTGCGAGGCCGCTCATCATTCTTGGCAAGGGCGCCGCCTATTCACAGGCGGACGCGGACATTCGCGCCCTGGTCGAGAAGACCGGAATTCCCTACCTGCCCATGTCGATGGCGAAAGGCCTGCTGCCCGACACGCATGAGCAATCGGCCGCCGCGGCCCGCTCGTACGTATTGCCCGAAGCGGACGTCGTCGTGCTCATCGGCGCGCGGCTCAACTGGCTGCTCTCGCACGGCAAGGGCAAGACGTGGGGCGGCAAGAGTTCGAAGGCGTGGGGCGGCCAGAAATTCGTTCAGGTCGACATCTCGCCGACGGAGGCGGACAGCAACGTGCGCATCGATGCGCCGGTCATCGGCGACATCGGCTCGTGCGTGAAGGCGATGCTCGCCGGCATCGACGCGAAGTGGCCGAAGCCGCCCGCGGAGTGGCTGAACGCGATCGGCGAGCGCAAGAGCAGAAACATCGCGAAGATGGCGGAAACGCTGGCGAAGAACCCGACGCCGATGAACTTCCACAGCGCGCTCAACGTCGTGCGCGACGTCATCAAGGCAAACCCGGACGCGATCCTCGTCAACGAAGGCGCGAATGCGCTCGATTTCACGCGCAGCATCGTCGACATGTACAAGCCGCGCAAGCGCCTCGATGTCGGAACGTGGGGCGTGATGGGCATCGGCATGGGCTTTTCAATCGCGGCCGCCGCCGTGAGCGGCGAGCAGGTGATCGCCGTCGAGGGCGACAGCGCTTTCGGATTCTCGGGCATGGAAGTCGAGACGATCTGCCGCTACAACCTGCCGGTGTGTGTGGTGATCCTGAACAACAACGGTGTCTATCGCGGGGACGAAGTCAATCCGACCGGCGGGGCGGATCCGGCGCCCCTGGCGTTCACCAAGGATGCGCGCTACGAAAAGCTGATGGAGGCATTTGGCGGTGTCGGCGTGCACGTGACGACGCCGGCCGAGTTACGCAACGCCATGGAAGACGCCGTCCGCTCGCACAAGCCGACCCTCATCAATGCCCTCATCGATGAAAAGGCCGGAACGGAAAGCGGTCGCATCACGGGCCTCAACCCGACCGCGAAGAAGGCATGAATTAAGCGGCCCGCAAGCCTTCCCGCCGTGTGCGGCGGGTGCATTGACGAATCGTGGTATATCACATACCTTATTGGAAATATCGCAGGGGTTTTCGATGGCGAAGGCACTGGACGGAGTCAGGATTCTCGATTTCACGCACGTTCAATCGGGTCCGACCTGCACGCAATTGCTGGCATGGTTCGGCGCCGACGTGATCAAGGTCGAGCGCGCGGGCGAGGGCGACATCACGCGCGGGCAGCTTCGCGACATCCCGGGCGTGGACAGCCTCTATTTCACGATGCTGAACCACAACAAGCGCTCGATCACGATCGACGCGAAGAGCCCGAAGGGCAAGGAGGTTCTCGAAGCGCTGGTGAAGAAGTGCGACGTCCTGGTCGAGAACTTCGCACCCGGCGCGCTCGACCGCATGGGCTTCACGTGGGAGCGCATCCAGGCGCTCAATCCGCGGATGATCGTCGCGTCGATCAAGGGCTTCGGCCCCGGCCCGTACGAGGACTGCAAGGTCTACGAAAACGTCGCGCAGTGCGCGGGCGGTTCCGCGTCGACGACCGGTTTCGACGATGGCCCGCCGCTCGTGACCGGCGCGCAGATCGGCGACAGCGGAACGGGGCTGCATCTGGCGCTCGGCATCGTCGCGGCGCTCTACCAGCGCAACACGACCGGACGCGGCCAGCGCGTGCTCGCCGCGATGCAGGATGGCGTACTCAATCTGTGCCGCGTGAAGCTGCGCGACCAGCAGCGGCTCGCGCGCACCGGCGTCATGGAGGAGTACCCGCAATATCCGGACGGCACGTTCGGCGAGGCGGTTCCGCGCGCCGGCAACGCGTCGGGCGGCGGCCAGCCAGGCTGGATCCTGAAGTGCAAGGGCTGGGAGACGGACCCGAACGCCTACATCTATTTCATCACGCAGGCGCCGGTGTGGAAGGAGATCTGCAAGGTGATCGGGCGCGAGGAATGGCTGACTGATCCGCGCTATTCGACGCCCAAGGGACGCCTGCCGCACCTGATGGAGATCTTCGGCGAAATCGAGCAATGGACGATGACGAAGACGAAGTTCGAGGCGATGGATCTGCTCAACGCCTACGACATTCCGTGCGGACCGATCCTGTCGATGAAGGAGATCGCCGAGGAGCCGTCGCTGCGCAAGACCGGCACCGTGGTCGAGGTCGATCATCCGAAACGCGGCAAGTACCTCACCGTCGGCAATCCGATCAAGCTGTCCGACAGTCCGACCGAGGTGAAGCGCTCGCCGCTGCTGGGCGAGCATACGGACGAAGTGATGGCCGAGCTCGGCTATACGCGCGAGCAGATCGAAGCGCTGCGCTCAGAACATGTGATTTAGCGCAGCAAGAACGAGGGAAAATCAATGGCGCACGACAAGGCGACGGTCCGCAGCATCATCGACAAGGTCAAGGCCGAGGGACGCACGTCGCTGACGGCGCCCGAAGGCAAGCTTGTTTGCGACGCGTACGGCATTCCGGTCCCCCAGGAGGGCGTCGCGAAGTCGGCGGCGGAAGCGGCGCGGCTCGCGAGTCAGATGGGCTTTCCCGTCGTGCTGAAGATCGTCTCGCCCGAAATCCTGCACAAGACCGAGGCCGGCGGCGTGCTCGTCGGCGTCAAGAGCGCGGCCGACGTCGAGCAGGGCTACGCGACGATCATGGCCAACGCGCGCAAATACAACGCCAAGGCGAACCTCGTCGGCGTGCAGGTGCAGCAGATGGTGCAAGGCGGCCAGGAAGTGATCATCGGCGCCGTCACCGATCCCTCGTTCGGAAAGCTCGTCGCGTTCGGCCTGGGCGGCATCCTCGTCGAGGTGCTGAAGGACGTGACGTTTCGCCTGGCGCCCACGTCGCACGACGACGCGCTCGCGATGCTCGACAGCATCGCGGCGGCGCAGGTGCTGAAAGGCGTGCGCGGCGCCGAGCCGGTCAATCGCGAGGCGCTGGCACTCGTGATCGAGCGCGTGTCGCAACTCGTCTCCGATTTCCCGGAGATCGGGGAGCTCGACCTGAATCCGGTGTTTGCGTCGGCGAAGGGTGCCATCGCCGCCGACGTGCGCATCGTCATCGACCCGCATCCTCAGCCCGAACGCTACCGCCCCAGCCACGACGACATCGTGCGCGCGATGAACCGCATCCTGAAGCCCGATTCGGTCGCGGTCATCGGTGCCTCCCCCGAGGCGGGCAAGATCGGCAACTCGGTGATGAAGAACCTGATCAACGGCGGCTACCAGGGAAAGATCTATCCGATCCACCCGAAGGCCGACGAGATCCTGGGCGTCAAGGCGTACAAGAGCGTCAAGGACGTGCCGGGCGACATCGACGTCGCGGTGTTCGCGATCCCCGCCAAGTTCGTCGCGCAGGCGCTCGTCGAAGTCGGCGAAAAGGGCATCCCCGGTGCGGTGCTGATTCCATCGGGCTTCGCCGAGACCGGCAACGTCGAAGGACAGCAGGAAATCCAGGCGATCGGCCGCAAGTACAACGTGCGCCTGATGGGACCGAACATCTACGGCTTCTATTACACGTGGAAGAATCTCTGCGCGACGTTCTGCACCGCGTACGACATCAAGGGCGGCGCCGCGCTGTCGTCACAATCGGGCGGCATCGGCATGGCGATCGTCGGCTTCTCGCGCTCGGCGAAGATGGGCGTATCGGCGATCGTCGGCCTCGGCAACAAGTCCGATCTCGATGAGGACGACCTCCTGACGTTCTTCGAGCAGGACGACAACACGAAGATCATCGCGATGCACTTCGAGGACCTGAAGGACGGCCGCTCGTTCGCCGAAGTCGCGAAGCGCGTATCCCGGAAAAAGCCGGTCGTCGTGCTGAAGGCGGGACGGACTGCGCTCGGCGCGCGGGCGGCGGCCTCGCATACCGCAGCGCTCGCCGGCAACGACAAGATCTATGACGACGTGCTGAAGCAGGCCGGCGTCATCCGCGCGATGGGGCTGCGCGACCTGCTCGAATATGCACGCGCGATCCCGGTCATGCCGACCCCGAAGGGCGAGAACGTCGTGATCATCACGGGCGCCGGCGGCTCCGGCGTGCTGCTGTCGGATGCCGTTGCTGACAGCGGGCTGAAGCTGATGGCCATGCCGCCCGATCTCGACGCGGCGTTTCGCAAGTTCATCCCGCCGTTCGGCGCCTCCGGCAACCCCATCGACATCACGGGCGGCGAGCCGCCGAAGACGTACCAGAACACGATTCGGCTCGGCCTCGAGGATCCGCGAATTCACGCGTTGATTCTCGGCTACTGGCATACAATCATCACGCCGCCGATGGTGTTCGCGAGGCTCGTCGTCGAAGTCGTCGAGGAAATGAAAGCCAAGGGCATCCACAAGCCAATCGTCGCCTCGCTCGCCGGCGACGTCGAGGTCGAGGAGGCCGCCGAATATCTTTTCCAGCACGGCATACCGGCGTATCCGTACACGACCGAAATGCCCGTCGCCGTGCTCGCTGCAAAGTACAAATGGGCGCGGGCCGCCGATCTGCTTTGAACGCAGCATCGGCAACGCGATCCAAGCGGAGGAGAGGCTGGAGATGCAGGTGGCATGAAGGAGCGTGGCGAACGCGCCGGCTGATGCGCCGGTGATTTGTCCGGGTAGTGCGTGCCGCGAGGAGGCGGCATGCATTGCCGTTTCAGAATCAGATGCGGTCGAATTTCAATCCTGGAGGAGTCATGAAGCCTATTCGTCGTCGCGATGTCCTGGGCGCCGTCCTCGCCGTCTGCGCATTTGCCGCCGTGCAATCCACCGCCGCAGCCGCGTGGGAACCCACCAAGCCCGTGCAATTCATCGTTCCTGCGGGCACGGGCGGCGGCGCCGATCAGATGGCGCGCTTCATTCAGGGCGTTGCGACCAAGCACAAGCTCCTGAAGGAGCCAATCATCGTCGTCAACGAGTCGGGCGGCGCCGGCGCGCAGGGCTTCCTCGACGTCAAGGGCGCCAAGGGCGATCCGAACACGATCATCATCACCCTGTCGAACCTCTTCACGACGCCCATGGCTACCGGCGTGCCGTTCAGCTGGCACGATCTCACCCCGGTGGCGATGCTCGCGCTGGACGAATTCGTGCTGTGGGTCAACGCCGACACGCCGTACAAGACCGCGACCGACTACATCAACGCCGTCAAGGCGAAGCCGAACACGTTCAAGATGGGCGGTACCGGCTCGAAGCAGGAAGACCAGATCATCACCGCCGAGATCGAGCAGAGTACCGGCGCCAAGTTCATCTATATCCCGTTGAAGGGCGGCGGCGACGTCGCGGTGCAGCTCGTCGGCAAGCACATCGACTCGACGGTCAACAATCCGATCGAAGCGGTTTCGCAGTGGCGGGCCGGCCAATTGCGGCCGCTGTGCGTGTTCGACAACCAGCGGATGCCGTACAAGGACAAGGTGACGAAAGACATGTCCTGGTATGACATTCCGACCTGCAAGGAATCCGGGTTGCCGGTCGAGTACCTGATGCTGCGCGGCATCTTCATGCCTGCCGGCGTCACGCAGGACCAGGTAAATTTCTACATCGATCTGTTCAAGAAGATCCGCGAGACGCCCGACTGGAAGGCGTTTACCGAGCAGGCGGCGTTCAACCAGTCGTTCATGACCGGTGCCGAATTCGTCAAGTGGCTGGAGCAGGCGGATGCCATGCACAAATCGCTGATGGAAAAGGCAGGTTTCCTGGCGAAGAAGTAGCGCCTTATCCGCGAGCTTGCGGATGAGGTAGGAGAATGCGAAGGCGGCCGCCTAAAGAGGCGGCCGTCGGCGTAAATCGCGCCCGGCGTTGGAGCCGCGCGTCGCCTCGATCGGCGCGCAGTCTTTAATCACATCGGAGACGTTTCGTTGGACGAGCCGACTAAATCCGGGGACGATGCGCGGCGCGTCGTCTCGACACGGCGAATGGAGGCCATTGTCGCCGCGGTGATATTTTTGTGCGGCGCGGTTTTCCTGTATCAGAGCTACAAACTGGGGTTTCGCTGGGCGATCGAAGGTCCGCAGTCCGGATTCTTCCCGTTCTACGTGTCGCTGATCATCTGCGTGGCGAGTGCCTCCGTCGTGTTCGGCGCGTTGCGCGGGCACATGGGCAGCGACGAAGAAAGTTTCGTCGAACGTGGACAGTTGAAGCAGGTGCTCGCGGTATTGATCCCGGCGGCCGTCTATATCCTGGGCATCCAGCTCATCGGCATATACGTCGCTTCCGCGATCTACATTTCGCTGTTCATGCGGCTGATGGGCAAATATTCGTGGATGAAGAGCGTCGCGCTCGGCGTCATCATTTGCGTGCTGTTCTTCTTCATGTTCGAAGTGTGGTTCCAGGTGCCGCTGTACAAGGGCTATTGGGACGTGACTGGCTGGACCGGGTATTAGCGTCGTTTTCCCTGGCTTTGCGCGAACGATGGCTCGATCAAGTCGATGAATTCACCGCATCCGGCGAATTCGAATCGAATCGGGAGACCTGATTGCAAGACCTGAGCTTGCTCTTCCACGGCTTCGCCGTCGTGCTGTCGCCGTTCAACATCGGGCTGATGCTGCTCGGGATCGTGCTCGGCGTAATCATCGGCGTTCTCCCGGGCCTCGGCGCCGCGAACGGCATCGCAATCCTGCTGCCGCTGACGTTCACGATGCCGCCCACGTCGGCGATCATCATGTTGTCCTGCATCTACTGGGGCGCGCTCTTCGGAGGCGCGATCGCGTCCATCCTGTTCAACATTCCCGGAGAGCCGTGGTCGGTCGCGACCACTTTCGATGGCTACCCGCTCGCGCAGAAGGGCCGCGCGGGCGAGGCGCTCACCGCGTCGTTCACGTCGTCGTTCGTCGGCGCATTCGTGGCGGTCGTGATGATCACGTTCCTGGCGCCGATCATCGCGCGCTTCGCGCTCCAGTTCGGGCCGCCGGAATACTTCGCGGTCTATCTATTGACGTTCTGCAGCTTCGTCGGCATGGGCAAGGGCTCGCCGGCGAAGATTCTCGTGTCGATGATGATCGGATTCGCGCTTTCAACGGTCGGAATCGACGTCGTGACCGGACAATTGCGCCTGACGTTCGGGTTTACCAGCCTGATGAAAGGCTTCGACTTCCTGATCGCGGTGATCGGGTTGTTCGGCATCGGCGAAATTCTGCTCTCCATGGAGGAAGGCCTCGCGTTCCACGGCACCAGTGCCAAGATCAATCCGAAAGTCGTGCTCGAAACATGGAAGAAGCTGCCCCGATACTGGATGACCTTCGTCCGCAGCACGATCATCGGCTGCTGGATGGGCATCACGCCGGGCGGTGCGACGCCGGCCTCGTTCATGAGCTACGGCGCGGCCAAGAAATTCTCGAAGGATGGCGACCGGTTCGGCACCGGTGTCCTCGAAGGCGTCGTCGCGCCGGAAACCGCTGCACACGCGGCGGGAACCAGTGCGCTGCTGCCGATGATCACCCTCGGGATACCCGGCTCCCCGACCGCCGCGGTGCTGCTCGGCGGCCTGCTGATCTGGGGCCTGCAGCCTGGGCCGCTTCTGTTCGCCGAAAAGCCGGACTTCGTCTGGGGCCTGATCGCGAGCATGTATCTCGGCAATGTGGTGGGCTTGATCGTCGTGCTCAGCCTGGTACCGCTCTTCGCCGGAATATTGCGGATTCCGTTCTCGATCATAGCTCCCGTAATCGTGGTCATTTGCGGGATAGGCGCCTACACCGTCAACAATGCGATGCAGGACATCTGGTTCATGCTCGGTTTCGGCGTGATCGGGTATGTCTTCAAGAAACTCAATTACCCGCTGGCGCCACTGGTGCTGGCGCTCGTCCTCGGCAACAACGCCGAAAACGCGTTTCGCCAGGCGATGCTGATGTCGCAGGGCAGTCTGTCGATCCTGTGGTCGAACGGGCTCGTCGGCGGCATCACGACGCTCGCGCTCATCATGCTGTTCTGGCCGCTGATCTCGAAACTGATCCACGCGGTGCGCCCGGCGCGGCCGGACAAGCTGGCCGAGCAGCAGCCGGTCGACTGAGCAGGGTCAAAGCCACGGGGTCAGAGCTGCAAGTATTCGGCGATTCGCGACCTGCTGCGTAATTCGGTGTCGGAGGTGTAATTAATTCGGAGCATCGCGATGCTCCGAATTAATTACACCTCCGACACCGAATTACATTACGGCTCTGACCCCATGGCGCCGAAGCGCTCGCGCAGCACGTTTTTCTGAACCTTTCCCATTGCGTTGCGCGGCAATTCGCCGACCACGTGAACGCGCTTCGGTACCTTGAACGCCGCGATCTCGCCCTTCAGCGCGCGAAGCACCGTCGCTTCCTCGACGGCACGGCCGGGCGCCGCGACGACGACCGCCGTCACCGCTTCTCCGAAATCGGGATCGGGCACGCCGATCACCGCCGATTCGACGATGCCGGGGAGCGCGTCGATGCGCTCCTCGATCTCCTTCGGGTAGACGTTGAGTCCGCCGCTGATGATCATGTCCTTGGCGCGTCCGACGAGACGCAGGTAACCCTTCGCCGCGCCCTCGGCGACCCATTGGCCCAGATCCCCGGTGCGAAACCAGCCGTCGACGGTGAACTCTTCGCGCGTCTTCTCGGGCATTTGCCAATAGCCGGCAAATACGT
>Ga0207664_10002621_pt1 | contig 11909 bp, 8 predicted proteins | sample LARL83metaG_FD_184349 | JGI IMG/M metagenome (GOLD analysis project Ga0207664, IMG submission 184349) | Corn, switchgrass and miscanthus rhizosphere microbial communities from Kellogg Biological Station, Michigan, USA - LAR L8-3 metaG... | ecosystem: Host-associated > Plants > Roots >...
CTGCCTGCGATCAGTCACTCATTCGAGTGGCAAAGTTTTCGAATAACTGTAAGCTACCTGCACTACCTGCGGCCCCGACCGCGACTCGAACGCGGGACCTACTGCTTAGGAGGCACTTTCGAAGTGTCGCCTCATAGTGCTGGATGTGGCCTGACGTGCCGCTCGGCTGTACCGGCAGCGGCTGGGCGTAGCCTGGTGTAGCCAGGAATCTGGGACCGTTGGCTCCCCGGTTGGCTCCCCGGAATCTCGTTAGCGACGCTAATGTCCGGATGAGCATGCGGCGTTCCGCCTCGGGGTTCGGGGTTCGTCGCGGCATGGGATGCCGCTACGGCGACATCGTCCCGGTGAGCCCGGAAGCCTGCGAGGATAGATGCCAAGCCCTCGCCGATCATCCATCAGGAAGCAGCGGGATGACCGCCCGGCCAGAAGTTCCCGGTCCCGACACCGGCTCGTACGAGGTGATCCACCTGGGCGGCCAGGCAGCGGTCGTGGTCCCCGTGGCCGACTTCCTGCGCCTCCGGGCCCTGGAGCGGGCCGCCGCCCGCAAGTACTCGAAGACGCCGACGACACCGCGGCCATCCTGGAGTGGAAGGCCCGTCACGCCACCGGGCAGACGACGTTCGTCCCCGCCGAGGAAGCACGGCGACGGCTCGGCGTGCCGCGGTGAGACTGCGGGTCGACTACGACGAACGGGTAATCAGCCAGGCCGCCGCGTTCCTTGGTGACCCGCCGGGCATCCGTGCGGTCCTCGACGCGAACGGCAAACTGGCCGATGATTCCCGCCCCGACGGGTCGTTCCCCTACGGCTCGCCCGACCTGCGGCGGCTGCGGGTCGGGCGGTACCGAGTCCTGTACGAGATCAGCGAAGACGCCACGCAATCCGGCATATCGCCCGCGGAAGCTTACAGACGGCATGCGGGCGTGCCTCACATCTCCGCGTCTCCCTGGCCCCGGGGTTTGGCCGACTATAGAACCGTCACAAGACGTAGCCTAAACCGGGCGAGTCTCGCCCCTTTACCCGCCGATCTGAGCGATCTCGAGATCGGTCCTTGCCGGGCTGGCGGTAACCGGTAACGGCTGTTCTGTATCTAGTGGCGAGGTCAGCGGCCAGTTTGAGGGGCGATGCCGGATCGGCTGCCGGGTGCCCGGTTGCCGGGAGGGAGGCGGGCCTGCCCGCAAGTGTGACATGAGAGACGGCCCTGGCGCTGTAGGGGCATGAGGACTTTCTCGTGCTCCAGGCACTCTCAGCGATGGTGCCCGCTATGACGAGCCTGGCCTTCGGTATCTACCTGCGCGCCACGCCGCAGCGGGTCTGCGAGGCCCTGGCTGACCCTGCCCTGGTACCGGGCTGGCTGTCCGGCATGTCGTCCGGCCCGGCCGGGGAGGACGATCCGCGGCGGCTGACCTGTGAGTGGCTGCTGGCCGATTGCCTTGAGATCAACGGCGGGTGCGCATCGGTTGTGCGTTTTGATCTTGTCGCGATGGGCCAGGTGACACGGCTGACGGTGAATCACCGGGGGCTTGATCCCGGCGGGTCGCTGCTGAAGGTCATCACGCCTGGCTGGCCGATGATCTTGTCCAGCCTCAAGAGCCTGGTCGAGACCGGTGAGCCGCTGGAGTTCCAGCTGAGCGCCTGAAGCACGGCCGGCGGCTGGCATCGCTGCCTTCACCGGCTCCTGGCACGAGTCTGCCCACGGGCCTTCTGGCACCGCAGGACCGGCACCCGGCGCGCTTGGGCGACGTCTGCTCAAGGACGCTACCTGCAGAATTATGGAGTGGGTATTCCCGGCGCTGCGTCACGGGGCCGTACATTGCCACCTGACAGTCCGTCAGGCCTGGACCGCCAAGTCGCACCCAGCCGCCGGCGCGGGAATCTGCGTTAGCTGCCGGGCGTGACCAGGCCGGTTTCGTAGGCCAAGACGACGGCCTGAACGCGGTCGCGGAGGTCGAGCTTGGTCAGGATCCGTCCGACATGGATTTTGACGGTTCCTTCGGACAGGTGCAGTTCGGTGGCGATCTCGCGGTTCGATCGCCCGGTGGCGAGCTGGGCGAAGACGGTCCTCTCCCGGTCGGTGAGCTTGCTGAGCACGGCGTCCCGGTCTTCCTGCTGTCCTGGATCGGGGAGCATGGGCACGAACTGGTCAATGAGCCGCCTGGTGGCCGTGGGGGCGAGTACCGCCTCGCCGGCGGCGACCGTCCGGATGGCGCTGAGCAGTTCGGCGGGGGGCGCGTCCTTGAGCAGGAAGCCGCTGGCACCGGCCTTGAGGCCGGCGAAAACGTACTGGTCCAGGTCGAAGGTGGTCAGGATGAGGACCTTGCCGGCCCGGCTGGCGGTGATCGCGGCGGTCGCCTGGATCCCGTCCGTGCCGGGCATCCGGACGTCCATCAGCACCACGTCGGGGCGCAGTGACGATGCCATGGTGATCCCGGTTGCGCCGTCCGCGGCTTCACCGACCACCTCAAGATCGGGCTCGGCCTCCAGGATCAGCCGGAACCCCATGCGGAGCAGGGACTGGTCGTCGACGAGCAGGACCCGGATCATGGGGCGTCGCCGCCGTCCAGGTGCAGCCGGGCGGTGACTCGCCAGCCACCCGACCGGCGGGGGCCGACCTGCACGTCGCCGCCGTAGGCATGGACTCGTTCCTGCATGCCGACGAGGCCGCCGCCGACGTGCACGGCGGCCGCGGTAGCGCCCGCGCCGTCATCGTCGATGTCGACCTGCAGTTCGCCGGGCCGGAACTGCAGGCGCACCGCAGCGCGGGCGCCCGGGCCGCCGTGCTTGAGCGTGTTGGTGAGAGCCTCCTGTACCAGTCGGTACACCGTGAGCTGCACGCCGGGCGGAACGTCGGGCACGGCCCCGTTTATCTCCAGCGAGGTGTCCAGTCCCGCGGATCGGACCTGCTCGACGAGCGTGTCGAGCTGGATCAGGTCGGGCACCGGCTGAAGGGCGTTGCCCTGGTCCTGGTCGGGGCGCTGGCGCAGGACGCCGAGCAGTCGGCGGGTATCGGCCAGCGCGCGGCGGCCGGTCGCCGATACCCGGCGCATGACCTCGGTGGCCCGCTCCGGCGAGGCAGCCGACGTGGCGATGGCCGCATCGCTCAGGGTCACCATCACGGTGAGGTGGTGCGCCACGATGTCGTGCATCTCCCGGGCGATCCGGGCGCGCTCGGCGGCCGCGGCCAGCGCGCCTTGCTGGTCTCGCTCACGTTCTAGCCGCTCCGCGCGGTCACGCAGTTCGGCTAGATAGGCGCGCCGGGTAGAGAAGTACAGGCCCAGCCCGAGGGCGGCGGCGAGCAGCCCGGACAGTGAGATCGCGCCGGTCCACCAGTTGGCGCCGCCCACCCAGATCGCCCCCGCCACGATGGCTGCCTCGAGCACGGCCGCGCACGCCAGTGCCTCGCGGCGCGGTCGGGTGGCGGCCACGGTGTACAAGGCGATGAGCAGGGCCGCGCCGTTGAACGCGCGGATTTCAGGCCAGAGCCCGGTCGCGAGGTCGATGGCCAGGATGATGCCGAGCACCGGGACGGGCCAGATCCGCCGGACCAGCAGCGGCGCGGCGGCCAGCGCCAGCACCACCACCGCCGCCACGTGCGGGCGGGTGTGGTCGTGGACCGCGGAGGGCACCGCCGCGACCGCGGCCAGCAGGGTGACCAGCACGTCGAATACCCAGCGGCCCGCTGTGCGGTACGCCGGGTATCCGACGGTCCTGAGCTTCCTCATCCCGGGTATTGTCTCCCGGGATCAGGCGTCCGCGCGTCGCAGCCGCCACGCTGCGGCGGCGATGAGGACCACCGCGTACCCGCACAGCAGCGTGAATCCGGTCCATGGCGAGAGCGCTCCCGGCACATTCCCCATCCCGCCCCACAGCACATCCCCGGCGGTGGAGGGCAGGTACGGCGTCAGGTGGGTGCTGACGGAGGCGGGCAGCAGCTGAGTCAGCGGTGGGATGACGAAGAACACCCCGGCAAAGGTGGCTATCCCGGCCGCGGTGTTGCGGAACAGCGCGCCCAGGGCGACGCCGATCATGCCCGCCACGGTGACGTACAGGGCGGCGCCGATGACCGACCGGAGGGCACCGGGAGCGGTGACGGCCGCATTGAGGTGGTGGCTGCTCAGCAGCGCCTGCCCGAGGAAGAAGGAGACGAAGCTGGCTACGAGCGCGATCGCGAACATCGAGGCCGCGAAGACGACCAGCTTGGCCCACAGTACCGGCAGGCGACGCGGGACAGCGGTGAGCGAGGAGCGGATCATGCCGGTGCTGTACTCACCGCTCATCATCAGCACGCCCAGCACGCCGAAGGCCACGACGGCGAAGGTGACGCCGGCCAGGCTGACGCTGACGGGGTTGAAACTGGCCCTCTCGGCCGCGCTGAAGGTGTGGTACTGGCTGGCGCTCACCGCCGAGAAGATCGCGCCGAGGCCAATCATCAGGATCACGCCGGCCAGCATGGTGTAGACGGTGGAACGCAGCGAGCGGAACTTGGTGAACTCCGACTGCACCACCCTGGCCTGGGTCACCTTCAGCGCGGGCGGCCGGGTGGCGGCGGGGGCGAGGACGGCGCTCATCGGGTCGTCACCAGCTCGGCGGCGTGATGCGAGCGGAAGTCGACAGAGTCGTCGGTGAGTTGCATGAATGCCTCCTCCAGAGTGACGTTCTGGGCGGTCAGCTCGAAGATGGGCAGGTGCGCCCGCCAGGCGGCGGCGCCGACCTGCTCCGCGGTCAGCCCGTGCACGTGCAGGATGTCGGACTGCTCGCTGGTCACGGTGATGTCGGGTCCGAGCAGCAGATCGCGCAGCTCGGCTGCCTGCGGGGTGCGCACGGTGACGGCGCCGCCGCCAGCCCGGGCCACGAACTCCTCGACCGTGGTATCGGCGATCAGCCGGCCGCGGCCGATCACCACCAGCCGCGTAGCGGTCAGGGCCATCTCGCTCATCAGGTGCGAGGATACGAACACGGTGCGGCCTTCGGCGGCGAGGCCCTTGAGCAAGTTCCGGACCCAGAGCACTCCCTCCGGGTCCAGCCCATTGACCGGTTCGTCGAGGACCACGACGCGGGGATCGCCCAGCAGCGCCGAGGCGATCCCCAGACGCTGGCCCATGCCCAGGGAGAACCCGCCGACCCGCTTGCCAGCCACGTCCCGCAGGCCGATCATGTCGATCAGCTCCTCGACCCGGCGCTTGCTGACCCCGTTGGTCTGGGCCAGCGCCAGCAGGTGATTGCGCGCCGACCGGCCGGTGTGCACCGCCTTCGCCTCCAGCAGCAGGCCCAGCTCAGCCATCGGAGCCTGGGCCGCGCGGTAATCCTTCCCGTTGACCAGAACCCGGCCAGTAACCGGCGTATCCAGGCCGGCTATCATCCGCATCGTGGTGGACTTACCGGCCCCGTTCGGCCCGAGAAATCCGGTTACCACGCCGGGCCGAACGACGAAATTCAGGCCGTCGACCGCCAGTTTCTCGCCGTATCGCTTGCTGAGGTTTTCTACCTCGATCATCGTCCGTCCTCCATCAGTCACGCCGGTAAATCCCGGCACGACCAACCGTAAGAACGGGTAGCCAGGCGCCGCGTCGCCCGATCGGCCAAAACCGCAGCCCACGCATATGCCTGAAGGCCTACGCGCTGTCCTCCCGGCGGCCTACAAGGCGTGACCGACCCGCTTGGTAACCCGGACTTGCTCTCATGCCCCCGATCGGGACTTCCGGATTGCCATGGCGCTGGCACCTCCGTCTGCAGGCGCATGCGGCACGGGTCTACCATCCCTGACGGCGGAACCGATCGCCGGTCGCGGCGCAAAGGGCGGGCGGCGGGAACCCTGGCCAGGACGATCCGGATGCCACCAGTGTCCTCGGTCTGGATCCCCGGGCGGGAGATGGGCATCAGCCCTGGATCATCCAGCGGGCCGGACCCAGCAGGCGGCCATGCCAGGAACGCCGCGGCAGAGTCGGCCGCAGCGGCCCAGGCCGCCCGGGCGCGGGCCGATGCGGCTGCCCGGAGCGTCCATCTCCCTCTTCCGGCATCACGCTGAGTGACGAGGGGCGTCAGGAGGGACGCAAGCGGACCCGCCGTTTGGCGCTCATCCGCTCAGGCGCGCAGATCGGGTCCATCTGGCAGGCCAAGATCTCATGCGGTGTGAGCGCAGCGGCGACCCGAAACCCGGACGGCCGCGATCCAAGGTCATTCATTCAGAATAAATACTGTCAGCGCACCGGGCCGACCAGCGGTCCTTCATCGGGTTTGTATCGGCCATGACGTGGGCGGTGGCGGGTGACCGCGACTGCGGCCGACCAGGTGGTGACTGTTGCGGCAATGATCATTACCCGACGGGATCCGTGGGGATCGATCCTCTACGGCCGGGATCGGTGAAGCCTGGGCTGGGCTCGTGGTCTCAATCCTGGTCTCTTTCGCCTGAGCCAAAATTTCCGCCATGACGGTGCCGCTGGTCAGGTGGATACGTGGCAGTCCGTTGGGAGGGCGGGGGTGTCTTCCTGGCGTTCGGCCGACCCTCCTGGCGTAGGACCGGGACGGTCAGCCTCACTCCGCCCGGAGCGCGCTGGCAACGGACGTGCGGGCTGCCCGCCAGCCGGGCACGATGGCGGTCAGGATGGCCAGGACCAGCGTGGATGTGGCGACGGCAGCTACCGTTACCGTCGAGATGGCCGGCTGGGGCACGACATAGAGCTCGCTGGCGAACCTGGCCCACAGGAACCGGCCGACCGCGATTCCGAGAGGGACGCCTGCCAGCGTCCCGATCGCGACGGGTATCGATGCCTGCCAGATCACCACGGCGACTACCTGCCTGCGGACCAATCCCAGCGTTTTCAGCAGGGCAAGATCGCGCGTCTGGCGCCGGACCGATGCCGCGAGGGTCAGGGCGAGCGCCACGACGGCCCCGGCTGCGAGCATCCCGGCGAGGACGAGCGGCGCCGCGCCCATCGTCCGGTAGTTGACGATCTCGGCTGGCCGCTGGACAGACAGCACCTGGATGCCCTGCACCGACCGGATCCCGGATAGCCGGCCGCCGATCCGCTCAAGCCGCCGGGTAGCAGCGGCGTGGTCCGCTCCCGGGCGGAAGCGGACCAGGATCGTGTTCGGTCCTTGCAGCGCGCGATTGCTGACGCCCTTGGCCGGCACGTCCTGCGGCAGTGTGCTGGCGGGCAGCACCGCGCCCCCGCCGAGTGAGGAGTGGATACCGTGGCCAACTCCTATGGCGGGCATCGTCGCCGTCCCCGCGACACGCATGATCAGCGTCGTGTTTCCGTTGAAGACGCGGACCGTGCCGCCGACACGCCCGCCCACGAGGGCCAGGGTCTCCGGGCCAAGCACAATCTGGGCCGGGCCGGCCAGCGCGTGACCAGAAAGGATCGGCGGGCTGACCCGGGTACTGGTCATGGCGATGACCGGCACGCTATGACCGTTGATCTCGACCGAGTCGAAGTAGGCACCAGACCATGCGGCGATGTCGGGGTCGTGGCCCAGCATCAGGCGAGCCTGCGGCAGCGGGATGTTGCCGTAACCGCTGCCGGCGAGCATCTCCCTGTCCCAGGTCCACCCGTACAGCGCGGGATGGGAGACAAGATTGCTCAGACTGGCTCCGAATACCAGTGACCCAACCAGGACGACCAGCGCCACCACCGTGCCGGAGATGCTCGGCCGCGCGGGCCGCGAGTTGCCACCCGGCCCTGGCCCGAACGCCAGGCAGATCCCCGCAGCTGCTGTGGCCGGAACGATGAGCGGCGCCGTCATCGCCGCGGCAGCGGGCCGGCGGGCAGTCGCGCCGCGCCGTGGGGAGCGCGCTGAGACCTCGGAACAGGCCAGCACGGCTGTCGCGCCGGACAGGGCGAGCAGGAAGAACGCCGCGCCCGCGCCGAGAACAGTCCAGTCGAGCGACAGGCCGGGATCGGGTTCGAACCGGTGCAACTGCCCCAGCGGAGCCAGCGGCGAAGCAGCTACCGCCACCGCGATTGCCAGCGTGGCTCCGACGGCGATCGCGCACATGATGCCGATGCAAGCATCGAGGATGAGGGCGAACGGGCTGGCACCCACCGCCCGCAGAATGCCGCGCTCATCACGGCCGCCGAGGATCTTGCGGCGGATCGACTGCGAGGCCAGCACGAGCGCAGTGAGCGCCGCGATCAGGCCGAAGGTGCCGGCGGCGACGGACTCGGGCCGGACCGCCCGCTCTCCCTGGCCTTCGACGACCGAGGTGACCCGGAACACTCCCCGGGTTCCCGGCGGAAGCAGCTTGCTGAACTCGCGCTGCACCAGGGCCACATCGCGGTCGCCGCGGGCCAGCCGCAGGCCGGTCCACAGGTAGGCGGCACAGCAGCGGAGTTCCTGCCTGGTGAGCGCCGGGGTCGCCAGTATCCGGTTGATCCGGTCGATGTCATCCTGGACAACCTCGTCGGTGAACACGCCAATGCCGGTAATCCTCAGCCGGACGCGGTGCACCGGCTGCCGGGTCATGGGATCGAAGCCCGGGTCGCTTGCCTGCTGCGGCGAGTAGAGGTTGAAGGTGAGCGACTGGCCGATGCGGAGGCCGAAGCTGCCTGCTGCCTGCTCGCTGATGACGATCTCGCCGGGCCGGCCGGGGTTGGCACGCCGGCCGCTGGTGATGATGACGCGGTCCTGGTCGAAGTAGAGGCCGTCGACCGAGCCGACGAGTTCCACCTGCTGGTTGAAGGGCGCCCGCGGATCGGCGAAGCCAGATCGCAGGGCGCGCAGGCCGTTGAGGGCGACATACGACTCGGCCGACCGCACCCGCGGCAGACGCGAGACCTGGCCGGTCACACGGGCGCTGTACGGGCCGGGATCCACGTGGAGGTCGGAGGCGTTACTCGCGGCGAGGATCCTCGGGAAGGCCGACTGCGTCCGGCGGGCAGCGGCCGCACTGGCCATGGCCACCCCGCCAAGGAGTCCCACGATCACTGCGATCGCCAGGTACCCGGCCCAGTCCCGGCGCCACCCGGCCCGCAGCCGGTACCAAGCAGGCCACCACGCCCACCGAGTCACCGGCTTGCCTCCATCGGCCGCACCAGCGACCATCGCATCACGGACCGGAACCGGCTGCCGCGAAACCCGCGCACAGCCGCGCCCCTCGCGACAGCCCGCAGCGGCCAGCCATGGTGCGCCCACTGCCGCGCCACGGCTATACCCCTGCGCATACCGCTGATCCGTAGCATCACCAGGCCGTTATTTCACGGATCCGCAGCACCTGCCAGCATGCTGCCACCAAGCTGGACGGTGATACCAGCCGCACAGCCGGCGACTACGATCCGGCCCAGCCCGCCTGATTTCTCTGGAATGCTCGGCGCGGCCTCCCTGCGGAACCGGGCGCAGCCAGGCGCAAGAGCAGGGCCGCGCTGCGGCCTGACCCCGCCTTGCGCGCAATGCTCTGCTTCGGGCAACCGCTCTGCTTTGAGCCACGCCTGAGACAGTCAAGCGCCCGGGGGCCCGGCGCCATAAAAGGAACATTCTGGGAGGTTCGCGAACAACAATCCATTGACGACCCATACGCACGGATTCGGCAGGGATCCGTTGTCGGGTCAGGGGTGTTGTGCGGTTATGTTACGTGGTCAGTGTTTGCCGTGGTGGCGGTCCGGTTTGCTGATGTGCGTTTCTGGTTCTGGCCAGCCGGGGTGGTAGCGGGCGTCCGCTGCGGGCATGCCGGGCTCTGCGGCCTGGGGACCGGGACGCCGCAGCGGCGGGTGCCTGGATAGCCGGGGACAGGGTCGTGGGCGGTACCGGGCTGGCCGTCGGTGTCCTGGCCGGGCCGGGGTGCCAGCGGGCGGGTCAGGGTTCTGGGCGGGCAGGGCCCTGCGGGGTAGGTTGGGGTCGTGTCCGGTCCGGTATCAGCGGCTCAGGCTCCCGGCATCGGTGATGCCCGCCGCCTGTTCCCGGCGGCTGCGGGCCGGGCGTACTTCAACACCGCCGCGACCGGACTGGCGAGCCGACGGCTCGCACAGGCCTATCACGCGTTCATCGATGAGTGGGAAGCCGGCGGCCTGGATTACAGCCGCGGGGAGCGGGCGGCGGGCCAGGCGCGGTCGGCGGTGGCCAGGCTGATGGGCGCCGGCGCGGCCGATATCGCGCTGATCCCTTCGGTGTCGGCGGCGGCAGGGCTGGTGGCTGCCCAGTTCGGCCCGGCCGGCCGGGGTGAGAGCGTCGTGATCGGGCAGCGGGAGTACAGCTCGAACCACTTCCCCTGGCGGCTGCTGGCGGGCAAGGGGTACGACGTCCGCCAGGTTCCCTTCCGCAACGGCGGGCTCGAGCCGGACGACATCGCCCGGCGGGTCGACGGCGGCACCCGGCTGGTCGCCTTCAGCGGCGTGCAGTCGGCGACCGGCCACCGGTCCGACATCGCCGCGATCAGCGGCCTGGCCCGCGCGGCGGGGGCGATCGTGTTCGTGGACGGCTCGCAGCTGGTCGGGGCGGTCCCAGTGGCCGGTGAGCTGGGGCACGTCGACGTGCTGGTGGCGCCGGACCACAAGTTCCTGCTGAACGCGGGCCGGGGCATGGGCTACTGCTACCTGTCACCGGCCGCGCAGGCCAGGTTCGCCCCGGTCAGCGCGGGCTGGAGGGCGGCCAGCGTCCCGTCGGAGAGCTTCTTCGGGCCCGCGATGAACCTGTCGGCCACGGCGTCGCGGTTCGACAGCTCCATCAGCTGGCTCGCCGCGATCGGCAACCAGGCTGCCCTGGCCGTCTTCGACGACTTCGGGCCTGCCGCCATCTATGCCCGCAACCGCGAGCTCACCGCCAGCCTGCGGGCCGCGCTGGCCGGCATCGGATGGGACCCGGCCGGCCAGCCCGGGCACGACCACAGCACGATCGTCAGCGTCCCCCTCGGCGGCCATGAGGCAGCACGGCTCCTCAGCGCCCTGTCCGATCAGGGGGTCATCTGCTCGGTGCGGGACGGCAACCTGCGGCTCGCGGTTCACTTCTACAACCACGAAGACGACATCGAGCGGCTCGTGACCATCCTGATCTCTGCCAGCCGGGACAGGCAAGTGAAATGACACCCCGGCACACAGGCCACCAGGCACGGCCAGCCAACGACCACGGCACGCACCTGAACCGCCTTACCTGCATCCGCCGGTGACCGCAAGCGTTCGATTTGGGGCGGGCATCACGGCGGCGACCCCGGACCGGGGCACGCGGCCGACATGGCCGCCGCGGGCCCCGGAGATCGCGACGGTGCCGCGCGGCTGCTCGCCAGGTCGGGGTCGGCCAAGCGGACAGGGTTTCCGGCAGCGTCGCCAGCGCCCGGGCCCGGCTGGCTGCAGCCGCCGGCCGGTAGCGGGTCCGGCGCTGGCAGGGCGGCGGCGGCGCGGCGGCCGGCTTCTGCTGCTCGCCGGCCAGGGAACTCACCACCAGCAGCGCTCCGGTGAACACAGGGATCATCCGCTGTGCCACGCGCTGCTGCCGGTGCGCCGCGCTCACGTCCCCGGGCGCGGAGGCGGCCGACCCCGTGATGCCTTCGGCCGGCGCGCCGCCGGCCTTCCCCATTTTCTTACCCGCCAGCGCACTGCAGGCAGCTGCGCCGGACGCGGCGGCCGTGAGCGCCGCCTTCACCGCGCTCATCACGCCCGCCCCCTCCCGGGTCGCCGCACGGGCCGCCTCCAGCACCAGGATTCCCGCCGCTCCGGCCAGGTGGGCGCCGATCGCGGCGAGGCTGACAGGAGCCCGCCGATCCCAGCCCGCCGACGCGATCTGCAGGCGCTCGGCCGGGCGGGGCGCCTGGCCTGCCGCACCGTCAAGACGGGCTGCGCCCGTGAGCGACCCGCCGGACCCCCCCGCCAGGCCTATATCGCGCACCGACCGCAGCACCGTACTCCGCTCGGACATCGTTCTCCCTCCAAAGGAAGGGCTCGCGCTACCCGGCACCGCTCCACCAGACGTGACGGCCTCCACGGCG
>Ga0207664_10002623_pt1 | contig 11902 bp, 11 predicted proteins | sample LARL83metaG_FD_184349 | JGI IMG/M metagenome (GOLD analysis project Ga0207664, IMG submission 184349) | Corn, switchgrass and miscanthus rhizosphere microbial communities from Kellogg Biological Station, Michigan, USA - LAR L8-3 metaG... | ecosystem: Host-associated > Plants > Roots >...
GCGGCCGCACACGGCCCCGGCGGGGATGCCGATGGCCAGCGCGGCAGCGGTGAGCGTGGCCGCCTGCCAGGCCGCGGTGCGGCGGACCTGGCCGCGGGTGAACCCGAGGGTGCGAAGGATGGCGAAAGCAGCGGGGTACCACTGCGGCGAAGAAATGGCTACCGCTCGGGCAGGACCCGCTCGGATCACCGGATGGCTGCCAGCTTGGCTGTCTAAGAGCGAAGGCGGTTACGCAGCCCAAGCTTCTGATGAATTGCGAGGCTGCAAGCGCTCAAAGATCACTTACGAAGATCACAACATGCCCTTGACCTGCCGAAACGTGGAGCTAAGGGGATTCGAACCCCTGACCTCTTGCATGCCATCAGCAGGCAGCACATCCGCTCGCGTCCATCTACCCACGTCACCGTCCCGGGACGTGCGCACGAGTCCTCCGGAATCCGGGCCAGTTGCGGTACTTTCCTGCTGTACCGCGCTGAGCCCGCGCCGCTGCGCACTCCGGCCGACACGCGACCAGTCGAATCCCTTCGGATTTACCGCGCTGGCTACCGGAACCACGCACGCCATCGGCATCGCTAGGCCAGCAAGTCCAGCTGTAACGGCCGGGGCGCAAATGGGCGCCGACCGCTACGCAGCTCGCATCGGCCGGTCGATTCCGCCAGAACGTCGTCGCGCAGGAAGCCTGCTGGTGCTTGCCGCCGGCCTCTCAATGCCCGACGCGGCCCGCGGTGAGTTACCTGCGGTAGATCTCGCTGCGGTGCCCGGCGTCGAGCACCAAGACGATGAGCTGGCCCTCGTCGATGGTGTAGAGCACCCGATAGTCGCCGACCCTGATGCGCAGCACGCCGTGGGCACCTGTGATCATCTTCGCAGCGGCCGGGCGCGGATCGGCAGCCAGGGCCTCGACTGCCTCTCCGATCCTGCGGCGTACCGGCTTGTCCAAGGCCAAGAACGCCTTCCGGGCGTGCGGCCGCCACTCGATCCGGTATGTCACCGCGGCTACAGCCCGGCCTCGGCCTTGACCTGCTCCCACGGAACGGACTCACCCGGCTCAGCTAGCGCCTGGCGCGCCGCGGCGGCATCAGCCAGGTCCTCCAGCAACTCGCGGGCGTCCTCCTCGCTCATGCCCTCCAGTGCCTCGGCGAACTCGGCCGGGACGATGGCGGCCAAGCGCTCCCCGCGCTCGGTGAGGTACACCACATGCCCGCGCGCGGCATCGCGGGCGGCACCGGCGACTCCCGGCGTCCCATCGACTGGCAGCTCGCTCATAACCTCAGGGTAACCCGGCCAGAGCTGGACCGGCTGCCCCACAGCGAACCAAGCCGCTAGCGGTCTGCTTCGCGGCCAACCTGGCCGCCCGGCACGGCCAGCGCCGCGGTCACCGCCGCTAAGCGGCACCGAATGGGGATGGGGCTCCTCCCGCCACGGCCCGGTCATCCCATAGCCAACCGCGCCGACGAGCGGACCAAGCATCGGCCAGTCCCTCGGCGCCCTCATCAACAAATACCAGCAAAGAGTGAAAGGCCAGGTCAAGACCCGCGGCACAGTTTTGGCACCCACACGCCCGGAAATGAAGATCAGCAATGCTGCGGGAGAATGGGCGTCGTTCACAGGAGATGGCGAACCGGCGGTCAGACGCTCTCTTCCCCCGGGCCGCCGTCTCCGAGGTCGCTGTCCTCGCGGTAGTCACTGGCAATCTCGACCGCCACGCTCTCTGGCCGGAACGCCGGGTCCAGCCGCATAAGGTCCCATTCGTTGATCCACGCCCGTACGTACTGGCGCATCCGGGTGGCGCCGAGCCGCTCCAGTCCCGCGACGTCGGGCGGATTCCAGCCGAACGCGTCGGCGTGCAGGTTCTTCAGCGCGACGTACGCGTGATCGAGCTCGTCGTCGTTGGGCGGCTCAAGCAGGAGCATGTCATGCTCGATGTGCCGCATCCCCGCCTCTGCCAATGCTGCAGTCTCATCCCACTGCGGGGATTCCTTTGCGCGCAGCCTCGCGGGGATCTGCGCACGGTCGTCCTTCCCGGTCAGGACCGCGGCCTCGAAATCGTCGGTCATCGCGAACACCGGGACCAACGGCAACCCCGGGTCGCTCTCGTGGCTGCTGAGCCACGTGGCGAGCTCCGCGTACGCGCGGCCGCGCTGGAGCAGCGAATATCGGCCGATCAGCTCGACTTCGTCGAACAGGATGACCCAGCCGGTGTGCCCCGCCGCCCGCAGCAACCGGGCGGCGAACCGGAACCGCTGGCGCGCCAGGTCGCGGATTGTGATCGGAGCGAAAGAATAGAGCCGGGCCGCGCCCACCGATCTCAGTGCGCGGCGAAGTTCGGCGACGCGCAAGGGCTCACCGCCCCAAAACCGCACCAGCGCGTCGACGGTCTCATCGCTGCCAGGCACGTCACCTCCGCGAAGCCGTTCATGGCAAAGGAGGGTCGCCGCAAAGCGCTCGTCGAGGCCACTCGCGGGGGAGGTCACCCACCGGCTCAGCTCGGCGTATCGGGGCGTGTCCGGGTCCAGGGAAGCTGCGGCATCTGCCAAGGCCTCGTGCCCACGAGCGGGATCCATGGCGGCCTGAATGGCCGCCCGGAAAGTCTTCACCGGGTCCGACAGCGGCGTCTCTTTGCTGATGACGACCGTGCTCACGGCAAAGCCGTCCGACATGGCGAGATGACCCAGGTGTGTAAGGAGGTGGCTCTTTCCAGCGCCGAACCCTCCGCCAAGCAGCAGCCCGGATGGGCCCGCCGCGGCGCGCCCCGGCTCACGCACCTGCCCGAGCAACGCTGCGAACCTGTCCTCCGCTTCCGGCTGCCCTGAGCCCAGGGCGGCCACCGCATCCCAGCTCGGCACGCCGGAGCGGAGAGCTTCCACGGCCCGGCGCCGGGCCACCAGGTCCTCGGTTGGCGCCAGGTTCATGCCACCGCCTCCAGCCGGACCTCAAGCCGGACCAGCGCGGCGAATGGGTTGGCACGCCGCCGGTCACGCACCTCATCGGCCACTCTGAGCTGCAGTGCCGTATAGGCAGGCAGACCCCGTGATTCGTCGGTCATGAGTTCCGGTGGCACCCTGCCGAGCAGGAGCACCCCCCGTAGTTCGTCGGTGGCGTCGATGAACTGCCGGAGCACCTCGTAGGCGTCCAGCACAGCGGCCTTCGAGTAGTAGAACCCCGACCTGGCCTCGGCGGGCGGACGGCGAGCCTCAGCCAGCCGGGCGTAGTCAATGTGCACGATCAGGCCACCGTGACCGGCGGCAAGCAGCAAAGCGGCAGCCGAGGTAAGCATGGATCGTGCATTGTGCCTGCCAATCCGTGTGTAGATCAGCGCAGGCCGGAGGGCTGCGATGGATCGCAGCTCACCGTGCAGCCAGCTCAGTACCGCGTCGTGCTCCGCGGTGTCGATGTCCCCGGCACCGAGCTGAGCTTGCGCCAGGCGCAGCATCGCACGTCCCATCTCGGTCGTGATTATCGGATTACCCAGCAAGCTCCGCTCCAGCAGCCGGCGGACGCTGCGGTAAAGCTCACGGGAGTCGACGTCGTGATGGCGGGCGGCCTCGCTCACAGCCAGGGTGGCCCCGTCCGGTACCGGGAAGGCAGCGTCCCGATACGCGGCTCGAACGTGAGCAGCCGCAAGCCCCTCCCAGTCGACCGCGCGGGAGATGGCAAAGAAGATCTGGTCGATCATGTGCACCCGGGTCGCATCCGCAGAGATGCTCACGTATACCCCGCCATGCTGGGCAGACGCTGCGGCTAGCGCCGACTCCAGCCGGTCCGCCGCGCCACCATCCCCCACCACCGCGACCTTGACGGCGGCGCCGCCCGCAGGCAGGTAGCCGGCCAAGTACTCGCGGGCGACAAAGGCGGCATAGTCGTCTACCTTCAGAGCACCCCCGCCCAGCACGCCGCTGAGCGGGACGGGCTGTCCGCGCGTGTTCATCCCAGGGCCCGCCCGGTGAACGACACGCCCCAGTAACGCTGCTGCTGGCCGGTGCGTGCCACGGTGGTGAGCACTCCGGCGGTCCGGGTACCGCTGCTCGCATGCCAGCGCAGCAGCCGCCCGCCCTTGGTCTGCCGGACGCCGTCCTGGTCAAGCAGGTACAGGTCGCGCGCGAACTCCGGGCGGGTGTACTCCTTCCCCTGGCCGGGCAGCAGAGTCAGCACGGACCAGATGTCCGTCAAGCGCACCACTGCATCCGGCCTCTTCCCGGCCCGGGCCACCACCAGCTCGTAACCGCTGGCGAGGCTCTCAAGGAACTGGCCAGCGCGGAACTTGGGCGGGCGCTGCTGGGCGGCGGCAAGCAGCCCGATCAGAACCGACGGGCGGAGCCGCCGCTCCCGCCGCCGATCGATCTCAACCACAGAATCCGCGGGCACCACACGCACGATGGAGGGATAGCAAAGCAGCCGCTCGTCCTCCTCGAACATCGCCACGCCACGCTCCGCCGCCAAGTCCAGCAATTCTTTCGCGTAGTCTCCGGACGCTAGGTAGGCGGTCTCGTCGATGTCGAACGACGCCCGGGCCCCCCGCACTTTCGTCGAAAGCTCATCCAACAGCCCGGCCACCGCGTCCAGCGCACGGCGGTACTCGCGCACCTGGCCCGTTGCTGCGGCCGCTTTCGCCTTCCGCAGTTCCCGGGTCAGGCTGCCCGCCGATCTGAGCGCACCCTCCGCGTCGCCTTGTGCTGCGCTCAGCGCGGACTCGAACATGGTCGCCGACTCCACTGTCACACTCCTCTGCCCGCTTCATCACCGGACGATAGCGAGACGCCCCGACATTGCCGCCGCGCGCCGCGCCCTGCGCCGGGCTGCAGGAAGGGCCGGGCGCGAGGCGAGCGCCACTAGAGCACCGTACCGCCAAGCTCCCAGCGGGCAGCAACAGCCGCGCGTAATCGGCAGACCTGTCGCCGCCGAAGGCTCGGCGCGCGACTACTGTGCTCCACTTGGTGTAGCCAGCGTGTTCCACGCGCTACCGGCCGCCAGTCAGACCGCTCGCCCGGCGGGCCTGCCGTGGGCAGATCGGTGCGCCGTCACGCGCTTGGCCCGCGCCTGGCGGCCCGGCGGCGCGCTCCAAGATGCGCCGCGGCGCGCCACACCCCGCGCCTTGACACCGAGCTGGCCGCGCCCGGCGCCAGCCGACGCACCATGCTGCGCCATGGCGCAGTCCGTCTGCAGGCATGCGAGTCGGCCGAACAACAGCCCGGCCGGGAATGACTGGCCCGACCTGTTGCACAGGCGGCAAGAATCACCTGCCAAGATGCCCGACGCACCGGCACCAGTGCAAGTGGCAAAGGAGTAGGCAAAAGGAACGTTCTTCCTAGTCAGAGCGCTCCGAGTCCGTCTCAGGGTGCAGCTTCAGCAGGTCATGCCAGCCACTCCGCCCGGCGCCGGAGACAGATCCCGGCTGGCGGAGAAGTACATCGTCCTGCCGTTTTGCTGTATTTTGCTGCTGTACAAGGCCGGTGAGCTGCGGGCTCAGGTTTTCGAATTTATCTGTCTGACCTGGGTGGAGCTAAGGGGATTCGAACCCCTGACCTCCTGCATGCCATCAGCAGGCAGCACGTCCACCGCAGTACGTCAGTGCAGGTCACCGTCCCAAGGCGTGCGCACCAGTCCGGTCAGATCCGCACCGGTTGCTGTACTTTCATGCTGGGCAGATTCGAAGCCCTGCCCGCGCAGATCGATGCGAGCAAGCCCTGGGAGGTTCTCGTCAGCGAGCCGGGCGGCTTATGCCGGCCCAGTCTCCGCCGTGGGTGTCGCCCCGCGGAGACGTGTCCCGCGGCCCCGTTCCGAAATGAGGTAGATGACGAGCCCGACGGCGATCGACACTACCGCGATCGCCCCCACGGCGAGACCCCACCCGGCTTTCGTGAAGATGGGCGCCCAGGGGGCCCAGAACAGCAGAAAGACAGCTGCCACGTCGGCGGCAATGCCCACAACCCCGCACACGGCCAGCACGGCCCACGGAGCGCGCTGGAATTCCTTGAATCTCTCGGGGAACGAACGCCGGACAAAGAACACGTCGCCAAAGAGCAGCACCATCGACGTGCACCACACCACCGTTACCGCGGCTAGCAGCACCAGGTAGACCTTGGTGGAGTAGTTCGAGCTGGCTGACTGGATCGGGAAATAGATGATCGCGGTGGCGACCGAGGCGATCACGGTCTGCGCGAGGACGGCGTTGGCGGGAACCTTGTTCCGGTTCACCCGCCCGAACTGGCGAGGAAGGCGCCGCTCCAGGCCCGACACGAACATGAGGCGCGCGAACGAGTAGTTATAAACGACGGTGTCGGAGATAAAGATGAGCACAAGAATGAACGCCACCCACGAGCCGAGCGTGTGACTGAGCGCTATTTGCACGGTCTGGACAATGCCGTAGGTGGCGTTGTTCTTGTCAACCGGGACGACCACCATGTTGGACCAGGTAGCCCAGAGGTAGGCAACGATCACGACCAGGCAGCCCCAGAACAGGTACCGCTTGATGGACTTCTCGCTCTTGATCTCGGCGCCCATGTTCAAGGGCACCTCGATGCCGAGGAGCGCGAGAACGACGGTCGAGAAGAACGTCCATTGGCCCCATCCGCTCAGGGAAGAGGCATGGAAGGCAAAGGAGTTGGCGGCGTGGTGCCCGTTGGCCAGCCAGACGAAGCCGGAGATGCCGATCATGATCAGGCAGAAGGAGTAAAGCAGGAACTGGACATTCACGTAGTTCTGAGTCAGCCGGAAGCGCAGTGTTCCGAGAATGCACGAGAACCACAGCACGGCTAGCACAATGAGCCCCTGCTGCCATGGCTTGGTGAATAGGGTGGGATCAATCGCCTGCGACAGCGACACCACAAGTGCCCCCGCCAGGATCATGACCAGGACACCCGGCCACCACGCGACGAACCCGGCGAAGAATCCCCAGAACGGACCCAGGGCCTTTTGGGTCCACACGTACAGCGAGCCTTCCTCGGGGAACATGCGGCCCAGCTGCGCGGTGACAAAGGCGCCCGGGATGAGGAACGTCAGAAACCCAAGACCCCAGAACACGAATGCTGCGGACCCGGCGAACTGCACCGTTGACGCGTTCGGTATGAACAGGACGAGGGCTACGAAGATGACCACGAGGTCGAAGGAGCTCAGCGTCCTGCCGACCAAGGTGGGAGCCACCTTCTCGGAGATCATTTCCCGCTCGGAAAGCATAGCCCGGTCGCCGGTCATGTCCTGCGCCATCGAACACCTCCCATGAACACCGACTGGCGGCGTGCTCAACCTGGCCTGGGTCCGCCTTCGCGCCGCGCAACATACAGGGCTCGATGGCGGATGGCAGGCGCTGGCACGTGGTCTTGTTGCATTGATAGTGCCACCCGGCCAGGCTGCGCGCCATAGCTTCGTTAGTGGTCAGCAGCGCACGATCGGTGACCACGGCGGCTGGGTGATCAGCCGACCTGGGGGCGTCCAAGGTGCACGCGGCGCTGCTGGCCATGCCCGGCAAGCGGACCGACCGCCAGTACGCGACCCCTGCCACCGCGCCGACGCCCGAGGCTCCTACCGCATGGCGGGGCGCTGCTCTAAATCCCCTGTCTCCGGGATGTGGTAGAGCCCACCTGATGGCCCGCTTCCTGCCCGTGGCGACTCCCCACGACGCGCCCCGATGCCGTGGGCGCGGAATCGAGCGACAACACGGACATCTCCAGCGTGGCCGGGTCAACGGCGAGCACGCTCGGGTTGGGCAGCACGCTCCAGCCGGGCTGGGGCCATCCGGAACTGGCGACGACCACCGCATCGGCGGTCATCCGGTAGGCGAGATGAAAGTACCCGGCGATCTCCTCGGGCGTGCCGGCCATCCCGCGCTGCCGCAGTTCAGTTTCTGGAATCCTGGCCGGATCGTGCCAGGAGATCGCATACATCTTGTCCGGTGACAGCAGGATTGCATTGAGGCTATTGACGGCATACCGGTCTCCGATGCTCGCTACCGTGTCGGCGATCGCCGCGACCACATCGCCGCCTCGCCTCTCCAGCCGCCACATGATGTGCAGGAGGTAGCGCTCGCTGTCGGTTGTTCCGGTGAGCCGCCGTTCCCACTCCGCCGGCAGCATCTCGCCAAGCCGGTCCTGGGGGTGAATAGCCCCGTTGTGGGCGAGCGTGTAAGGGCCATAACGGAATGGGTGGGAATTGTGGTAGCCGATGCCCAGGCCCGGCGTCGCCCACCGCAGGTGCACCAGGCCGATGTCTCCTAGCGGGCGATGGGTCAGCCTGCCGTAATCCGGTTCGTCCTCTGCGCGCCGCGCGGACTTCTCTACGTGCGGCCCGTCGGTGTTGTACCAGGCCATGCCCCAGCCGTCGCTGTGGAAGGCCGATAGCGCGGTGAAGCCGAGCAGCCCTTCCTCGGTTAGCAGGCTCGCGACCGGTGCGCTGCGCAGGGAACAGTAGCCAAGCAACCGGCACATGGAGCCGCCTAGAGGTACTTTCCCATGCCGCCGGCGACGTCGATCGATGCCCCGGTGATGTAGGACGCCCGGTCACTGGCCAGGAACGCAACGAGTCCGGCTACCTCGTCGGGCCGCCCAAACCTGCCGAGCGGCACCTCGTCGGCGGCAAGCTGCCCAAAGAACTCTTCAGCCGGGATCTCCGGCGCGCGCCGACGGTGGATGTTCTCCCACTGCGGCGTCGTGACGAATCCGATGTTGACGCTGTTCACCAGGATTGCCTCACGGCCCAGCTCCATGGAAAGGGCCTTGGCGAGGCTGAGGCAGGAAGCCCGGTTGACCGACGTGGCGAAGAAGGCCGGATCGGGATAACGCCCATATACGGCGTTGATGTTGATGACCCGCGGCGCGCTGCTCTGCCGCAGGTGCGGCAGGGCAGCCCGGGTGCACCGGATCTGCGAGAACAGTTTGGTCTCGATGTCTGTGTGCCAGTCGTCGTCGGTCAGCATGGCGAACTGGCCGGGCCTGGCGGCGCCCGCGTTGTTGACCAGGATGTCGAGCCCGCCCATGGCGGCCGTCGCGGCGTCGATGAACTCGGTCACCTGGCCGGGCTCGGTCACATCGCACGGCATCGCCAGCACGGTCCAGGCGGCACCGGCGGCGTCGGCCGATACCTGGTTCATCAGCTCGGGGGCCGCCGCATCTTTCATCAGCTCGGCGGCGGCCGTCTCCAGCTCTTCCGCGTGCCGGGAGCAGATGGTCACGGCCGCTCCCTCGGCCAGCAGCTCCCCGGCGATGGCCCTGCCGATGCCCTTGGAACCGCCGGTGACGATAGCGCGGCGGCCAGCCAGCCCCAGCTCCATCTATGCCCCGCCCGTTTGCCCGTCCGCGGGCCGCTGGTCAGGGGCGGCCGCAGCCGGCTCGCCGGGCCCTTTCGCGACGCCGGCTTGCGGCCCGGCGGCGTGTGCCTCGGCCAGTTCGAGCAAGCTCTGACGCGGCGGGCAGAACACGTCGATCTCCAGGCAGTGGCTGTCCGTGGTCCAGGCCGCATGCGGCACCCATGCTGGGACGACCGCCACGTCCCCCCTGCGCATCGTGCGCACGTCCCCGTCCAGGTCGAAGGTGAGCTCGCCTTCAAGCACGATGACGATCTGCTCTTCCTCGTGCACATGCCGCGGCGCGGTTGTGTGTGGCTGGAAGCTGACGAAGTTAGTCATTGCCCGCTGCCCGACAACAGGGCGGAACCCGAGCCCAGGCACGAACTCCACCGGCTCCAGCGTGTCCACGTTGACGTACCTGCCGATTCCGCCGCGCTCGCCCAGCGCCTCCGTAGTGAAGTGGCTGGTTGCGTCAGCAAGCGGCGTGGCCCCGGCGCTGAGCGCATCGGTGCCGTCTGCGGCGGCCCCGCCAGCCTCCGCGGGAGGCCTCCCCGCGTCGCTCACTTTTCCTCCAGTGCCGTCCGGAGAACCTCGCCGATGCGGCGAACGCCCTCATCGATGAGATGATCAGCGACCCGGCTGTAGGCCAGCCGGATCTGCGCGGTTCCGGCATCCCCGGCGTAGAACGGGCGGCCCGGCACATAGGCCACCTTACGGGCCCGCGCCGCCGCGGTAAGCGCCACCGTGTCCACCCCGTCCGGTGCTGTCACCCAGACATAGAACCCGCCCCGCGGTTCCGTCCAGGTCGTGCCGTCCGGCATGTGAGCGCTCAAGGCGTCAGCCATCAGGGCCGCACGGCGGGCGTACAGTGCCCGCGATGAGACTATCTGCCGGTCCAGGTGCCCAGCCCGCCCATACTCCTCGAGCATCCGCTGGCCGAGTGCGCCGGAGCACTGGTCGGAGTTCTGCTTCGCGACGACGAGCCGGCTGATGATCTCGTCTGGGCCTGCTGCCCAGCCGAGCCGCACCCCGGGAAAGAAGATCTTAGAGAACGTACCGGCCTGCAGCACCACGTCGGGCGCGAGCGACCACAGGCTCGCTGGCGGCGCGGAGCTGAAGCCAAGATCACGGTAGGCCACGTCCTCAAGAATCAGGAAGCCATATCGCCGGGCCAGGCGGACCAGCTCCTGACGGCGCTCAGCATTCATCGAGAGGCCCGTCGGGTTCTGGTAGTCCGGGATCGTATAGAGGATCTTCGGCCGCAGCCCGCCGGCGAGCAGGCCGCGTAGCACATCGACGCGCATGCCGTCGCCGTCCACCGGGACACCGCGCACGTCGGCCTCGTAACCCCGGAATGCCATGATCCCGCCCAGGTACGTGGGCGCCTCCACCACGACCACATCGCCCGGGTCAACGTAGCTCTTGGCGAGCAACTCCATGCAGTCGATGCCGCCGCTGGTGATCATCAGCCCGCCCGGGCCCGGCGCCGCCCCCTCTCGTGACTCAAGCCGCCTGGTTACATAGTCGCGTACCCCGGCGAGGCCCTCGGTTGCCGAGTACTGCAGGGCAACAGCCGCATCCTCGGCGATCAGCCTGACCGCGATGTCGGCCAGGATCTCGGTCGGAAACGTCTCCGGATCGGGGAATCCGCCGGAGAACGTGATGACATCGGTTGCCCCGGCCAGGGCGAGGATGGCGGTGATCTCGCCGCCTCCGAGAACGTGTGCCCGCCGGGCCAGCCTGGCGCTCCAGTCATGCTGCTCTAGGGCTGCGGTCATCTGCCTGCTCGCTCCTGCCGATCCTTGACAGCAGAATTTACAAATGTAAAAATCCGACGTGCAATGATTTACATTGATAATTCTGCACTCGTACTATAGCTCACTTCACCAGGATTCACGAGGGGCTACCTGGCAAATGACAACCAGCTCAGCTCCGCTCGCCAAGCTGACCGAGGTCTCCACACCGCCCACGCCGAAGGCCGAGGTCGATGAGCTCGACCTGGCGCTGTTGCGCGCGCTCGCGGTGGACGCCCGCCAGTCGCAGCGCGCGCTCGCCCGCGCCATTGAGATGTCCCCGCCCGCCGTGGCTGACCGGCTCGCCCGGCTGGAACGCACCGGCGCGATCCGCGGCTACCGGGTAGACATCGACTGGGCGGCGCTCGGCTTCCCGGTCGTCGTCTATCTCGCCGTGACGGCGGGGCCCGGGATGGACCTGAGCGAGATCATCCGCGCGATCAGGGCCATGCCCGAGGCGCAGGACATGAGCGTCGTAACGGGCGGCCTCGACCTGCTGGTCCGGCTGCGGGTCCGAGACCACGCACACCTGCGCGAGCTGTTGCTCACCAAGATTTTCCAAATTAGCGGCGTGCAGCGGACCGAAACGTTCCTCTCGCTCGCCGACGTGGAGCCGGGCAATTTCGCCGCCGCGATGCTCGATGTCATGATCGGCCGCAAGGGTGGGCAGAGGACCTGACCGTCATCTCCGCCTCGCCGGCTCCCGTGCCTGATCGGAGGTTAGCCAGATGGGAAACACTGCGCCGAATGAGTTCCGCAGCGGCCTGGTCAACGGAGTTGGCCAGCATGGCTTCGTAGCCCGCCATGGTCTGTACACCGCCGAGCAAGCCGC
>Ga0207664_10002624_pt1 | contig 11901 bp, 9 predicted proteins | sample LARL83metaG_FD_184349 | JGI IMG/M metagenome (GOLD analysis project Ga0207664, IMG submission 184349) | Corn, switchgrass and miscanthus rhizosphere microbial communities from Kellogg Biological Station, Michigan, USA - LAR L8-3 metaG... | ecosystem: Host-associated > Plants > Roots >...
ATGTCCTATTCCTGCTGCTGCCAGGCTGCCTGGGACTTGGCTGGGCGCTGTTCTCTCACGGCGGCGTGGTGAACTACTCGGGCCGTGACTTCAGCCTCGGCGAGCGCCTGCTGACCGAGAGCCGTGTCGTATGGCTCTACATCCGCTGGACGCTGCTGCCTTATCCCGGCGAGCTCGGGCTCTATCACGACGACATCGTGGTGTCCCACGGCTTGCTTGATCCCGCTACCACCTTACTGGCGATCCTCGGTATCGCCGGGCTGATAGCGGCATGCTTCCTGTTGCGCCGGCGCCTGCCGTTGGCGGCCTTCGGCATCGCCTGGTTCCTGGGTGGCCAGCTCATGGAGTCCACCATCTTCCCCCTCGAGCTCGCGTACGAGCACCGCAACTACCTGCCGGACCTGGGTCTCATACTGGCAGCGCTATCGATGCTGATGCCACTGAAGCCTGGGGCGCTCCTGCGGGGACTACGCTTGACCGCGATCACCGCGGCACTGGCGCTGTGTGCCACCGTGACGGCGATCCGGGCCTACGACTGGCGCGATAACCTGAACTTCGCCGCCGCCGAAGCGCAACATCATCCGCTCTCGCCTTACGCCACCTACATGCTGGGCCAGACCTACGCCAACCTGGCACTGATGACCGACACCCATCAGTACGACAACGCGGTGCGCACGCTGCGCGCCGCTTCGATGGTGCCCCATTCGACGGTGATCGCAGACGTGTCGCTGGTGCTGGTGGAGGCGCAGATCAAGGGCAAGGTGGATGCCGATGTACTGCCACGCATCGCGGACAAGCTCAGCGATCGCAAGCTGGCCGCTTCCGACATCCAGGGCCTTGCGGCCCTGGGGGACTGCGTGGACAAACGCAACTGCAAGGTGCCTCCTGAGGGCATGCGCCGCATCTTCGATTCCGCACTCGGCAACCCTTACTTGGCGCGCCAGCCAGAGATGCGCGCCAACATCCTGGTGATCGACGGCAACTTCGAGTCATTGATCTACGACGATCCGCGCACCGCACGCAAACTCATGGCCGAGGCGGCCGTGCTGGTGCCCAAAGAGCCCCAGTACCGCGAGAACCTGGTGACCATGGACATAGCGTTGCAGGATGCGGCGCTGGCCCGCGAGGATCTAGAGATCCTGAAGCACATGAACTACCTGGGCCATCTCGATCCGGTCATCGCCGGCCTGCAACATCAGATCAGTGAGCTGTTGCCGGTGCCGGCGCCGCCTGGATAGATGTTATATTGATGCGAGTCCACACCGGCCGCAGCGCATGAGCGATACACCGCGACTGAGCATCGTCATCCCGGCGAAGAACGAATCCCGCGGTCTGCCCACGGTACTCGAGGAGCTGCGCCGCTTCCATCCGGACGCCGAGCTCATCGTGGTGGATGACGGTTCCGACGACGGAACCGGCGACATGGCGCGCCGTGCCGGGGCTCGCGTGGTGAGCCATCCCTATTCCGTCGGCAACGGTGGCGCGGTGAAGTCCGGCGTGCGCGCCGCGTCTGGCTCTACCATCGTCTGCATGGACGGCGACGGGCAACACTCGCCCGCCGACGTGGCGCGGCTGCTGGAACTGCACGCAGAGGGCTACGAGATGGTGGTGGGTGCACGCACCAGCGACTCCCAGGCCTCCATGGGCCGCTACGCCGCCAATACCCTGTACAACGTGCTGTCCAGCTGGATGGTGGGGCACCGCATCCAGGACCTCACATCGGGTTTCCGGGCAGTGGACGCGGCGCGCTTCCGGGAATTCCTCTATCTGCTGCCGAACGGGTTCTCCTACCCCACCACCATCACCATGACCTTCTTCCGCGCCGGCTATCGGGTGGGCTATGTGCCCATCCAGGCCAGCAGGCGCGACGGCAAGAGCCACATCCGGCCGCTGCGCGACGGCGCGCGCTTCCTGCTGATCATCTTCAAGGTTGGCACGCTCTACTCACCCCTGAAGGTCTTCGTGCCCATCAGCCTGGCGTTCTTCATGACCAGCCTCGGCTACTATCTCTACACGTTCCTCACCGAGCACCGATTCACCAACATGAGCGCGCTGCTGTTCATCACCTCGGTGCTGGTGTTCCTGATCGGCCTCGTCTCGGAACAGATCACCAACCTCCTGTATTCCAATTCCGGCAAGGGCTGAACATGGCGCCGCTGCTGCTACCTGCCCTCCGCCGGTCATCGCGGTAGATGCTGTTCGCGCGCCTGCGCCGCCTGCTTCAGCCGCTCGCGCGCACCCCTTTTCATCCGCAGTGGCTGGCGCTGCGCGGACAGGCCGCCACCCGCGCGGCAGTGTTGCGCGCGGCCAAGGGCCGGGTCATCGATGTGGGTTGCGGCGACCGCTGGTTGGCCGAGGCCGTGGGCCGGCAGGCGGACTACATCGGCCTCGACTACCCGCTCACGGTGGCCCAGGGTTACCCCGGGACGGCCGACGTGTTTGGCGATGCCGCACACCTGCCATTCAGCTCGGCCGCGGCGGATACCTTGCTGCTGCTTGACGTATTGGAGCACCTGCGCACGCCCGAAGCGGCGCTGGCGGAAGCGGCGCGGGTGCTGAAGCCCGGCGGCAGGCTGGTGCTGCAGGTCCCGTTCCTCTATCCGGTGCACGATGCGCCCAACGACTATCGGCGCTGGACCCTCGACGGCTTGCGACTGCTGCTGGAACGCCACGGCTTCACGACGGAGGAGGAGACTGTGCACGTCTATCCGCTGGAGACCGCCGCTGCGCTCGCGAGCATGGCGCTGGCCAAGGGAGGACTGGATGTGCTCACCTACCGGCCCCTGGCCTTGCCGTTGCTGCCGCTCATCGTGCTGCTGATCCCATGCATCAACCTCGGCGGGTGGCTGCTGGCCCGGCTGCTTCCCCGCGACCGCTTCATGCCCTTGAGTTACCGGCTGGTGGCGGTGAAAGCATCGTGAGGGTGCTCATGGTCAGCAGCTCCTACGCCCAAGCCGGCGAAGGCGCCGCGGCGGCCGGCGTATTCGTGCACGATTTCGCGACCGCATTGGCGGAAGCCGGCGTGGACACCGAGATCGTGGCGCCGGCCCTGGAGGCGAGCCTCGAGCGACGCGGCCGGCTGTTGATCCGGCGCTTCGAGGTGCCGCGGCTTCCCCTCTCGTTGCTGAGTCCCCTGCGCGCATACGACTGGCTGCCCATCATGAGGACACTGAGCGCCGGAAGGCGCGCGGTGGCTGGATCCTGCGCCGCAACCAGGCCGGACCACATCTTCGCGCTCTGGGCGCTGCCCTGCGGTGACTGGGCGAGGCAGGCGGCACGCCGTCACGGCATCCCTTACAGCACCTGGGCCTTGGGCAGCGATATCTGGAGCCTGGGCAAGCTGCCGGTGGTGCGCGCCTACCTGGCATCGGTGCTGCGGGATGCCTCGTTCCGCTTCGCGGATGGCCAGAAGCTCGGGACCGAGGTCTCGCGCATCAGCGGCCTGGACTGCCTGTTCCTCCCCAGCAGCCGCGCCTTCGGCGCGCCGGCGCCGCGCAGGCCCGCGATCGCGCCACCCTACCGCCTGGCGTTCCTCGGGCGCTGGCACCCGAACAAGGGACCGGACCTGCTGCTTGAGGCCCTTGCCGGGCTGCCGGACGTGGAATGGTCGAGGATAGAAGCGGTACGCATCTGCGGCGGCGGTCCGCTGGAAACGGAGGTGATGCAGCGGGTGGATGCGCTGGCACGCGCCGGGCATCCGGTCACGGCCGGCGGGTACCTGGATCATGCCGCCGCCTACGAGCTGTTCGCCTGGGCGGACTTCGTCGTCATCCCTTCGCGCATCGAGAGCATCCCGGTGGTCTTCTCCGATGCCATGCAGGTGGGGCGACCCGTCATCGCGAGCCCGGTCGGCGACCTGCCGCGCATCCTGGCGGACTACGCCTGCGGAGTAGCAGCGGATGCGGCGAGCGCCGTGGGGCTGGGGCGCGCCCTGCGGCGGGCCCTGGCTTCGGGACCCGCCAGCTTTGCGCCCGGTGTGTCGAAGGCCGCGGACGCATTCGATGTGCGGCGCTCGGCCGCGAGCTATCTCGAACTCATCAGGCACACGGTACGGTGAACGAGGTTTCAGACAAACCTCGCTGGGGCAACGACGGGCGCGCACGCAAAGCTGCGGTGATGCAGCAGATCCTCGCTCACTTCGCCGGCTCTGACCTGCATGACGCACGCTGGCTGGACGTGGGTTGCGGTAGCGGTAACATCGCCGCCGCCCTGGCCGCCCATGGTGCCGAAGTGACTGGCCTGGACCCGGAACCCTGGCCGCAGTGGCCGGAGCTCATGCAGGCGCACCGCAACCTGCGCCTCATCCAGGGAAGCTACGACGCGCATCCACTAGAGGCGGGCAGCATCGACGTGGTGGTGTGCAACCAGGTCTACGAACACGTGCCGGATCCGGTCCGGCTGATAGGGTTCATCCACGAGGTGCTGCGTCCCGGTGGCATCGCCTACTTCGCCGGCCCCAACCTGCTATTCCCGGTCGAGCCCCACTGCCTGTGGCCGTTCGTGCACTGGCTGCCACGCCGCCTGGCGATCCGCCTGCTGCGTACCTGCGGGTCACAGCATCCGCTGGACGCCTATTCCGCGACGTACTGGACCTTGCGCCGCTGGCTGGCAGGCTTCGAGGTCACCAATGCCCTGCCCTACCTGCTGGGGCATCCTGCCGACTTCGGCCGCCGCGGGGCGCTGTGGACATGCGTAGGATGGCTTCCCAAGGGCGTGGTCCAAGCCATGACCTTCCTCTCGCCTGGATTCGTGTTCGTGCTGAAGAAGCCGGGCCGCTGAACCACGCGACAGGTCAGGCGAGCATGCGCGCCAGGCTGTCACCGAGATAGTCGATGTCCGCTTCAGTGGCAGCGACCCCGGCAGGCAGCACCAGATGCTGCCCCCAGAGACGCTCCGTCCGGCTTAGGTCATCCCTCCGCACCGCCCCGAAACCGGGCTGCAGGTGCAACGGGTAATACCGCCATTTGGTCTCGATCCCCGCGTCCGCCAGCCGCGCCCCCAAGGCGTAGCGGGAGCCCTGCCGCAGCACCACGGGATAATAGGTATAGGCATGGGGTCTCGCGCCGGTGGACTCCGGCAGCGCCAGGCCGGGCAATCCCTTCAGCCTTGCGGTCAACCGCTCGGCGTTGCGGCGGCGCCTCGCCACGAAGCCGTCCTCCCGAGCCACGCAGCCTGATGCCACGGCGGCCTGCAGGCGGTGGATGCGCCGCGGCGTGTAGCGCCGATAACTGTCAGCGGGGAAGGCCTCGATCTCTGCGACGCCGTCGGCGGCGGCACGGTAACGCTGCCCCTGGGGCAGATGCAGCAGCAGTGCCTTCAGCCGGTAGGCCAGGAAGGTTGTGCGGATGCGCTCACGGGCCTCCTTGGCGTTGGCGGAACCCAGCGGGTGCGCGCTCACGGCGCGCCAGATGTCATCGCGGTCGGTGAGCAGCGCGCCGCCGAGGATGCCGCCCAGGGGCTTGTCCACGTTGAAGCTCAGCATGGTGGCGTCCCCCCAGGAACCGACCGGCTTGCCCTGGACCGGCAGGTTGCCGGGCGTATGCACCGCGTTCTCCACCAGCAAGGCTCCCGAACTGTCCGCGAGGCGGCGCAGCGCGGCGAGATCGGACGTCTTGCCATAAGTGTGGGTGGCCAGGATGGCGCGCGACTGCGGACCGAGCAGGCGCTGCACCGATGCCGGGTCGATGCAGAGTTGTTCATCCACGTCGGCCAGCGCGACCGTGCCGCCTTGCTCCAGCAGCAATACGGCGGACGGCCGGTGCATGAGCGAGCTGATGATCCATTCACCGCGGACGCCGAATGCCTCGCTGAGCAAGAACAACCCCGAGCGCGCCCGGTCGAGAAGCAGGCAATGGCGGACCCCGTAGCGGCGGCAGAGCGCGCGGCTGAGCGCCTCATAAGGATCCGAGGCCAAGGCGCGCAGCATGTCGCCGGCTCCCCAGTTGGGTTGCACCACCGGAGGCAGCCGGTAAGAAGCGGGTTTCGGCGGCTGCAGCCGTGCTTGCATGGCCTCACTCTGCGTCATCCGGTCTCCTCCTCAAGGACGCGATCTGCCGCCTCAGCTGCGCCAACACGCGGTAACCGGCCAGCGCCAGCCGGTAGGCCGGCGAGCACCAATATACGATGTGATACTCCACGGGCTCTGCCCCCATGGCGCGCTTGAAATGGCCGATGCCGGGGCGACTGCCGGCGCGCCCGCCGCGGGCGGTGCCGACGAAGTCCACGGTTCGGTATCCGCGCCGGTGGGCCCAGCGCAGCAGGCTCCACACCAGGACATGGTTGGCGCTGAGCTCCCGGCCTTCCGTGGAGGTGGCGGCGTCCCAATAGTAACAACGCTGCGCGTCTGCCAGGACCCAAGCCGCCGCGACGGTCCGACCGGCGTGGCTCGCATACAGCACTCGCAGACCCACGGCGTGTCTCTGCCCGAACAGGGCTTGGTAGAAAGCCAGCGGATAGTTGGGCTGGACGCCCTGCCGTCCGTAGGTATCGCGGAGCAGACGGGCCTGCGTCTCCAGGAATGCCGGCGTCGAGGCCCAATGCAACTTCACGCCGTCCTTGATCGCGCGCCGCACCGTGTAGCGGGTCTTCTTGGCGAGCCGGTTCCAGAGTTCCTGCAGATCGGCCGGAAGCGCCAACTCGAGGTTGTCCAGAGACTCCATCCAGTCGCCAGCGCCGGGCTCCGCTGACGGGACCGTGACCTGCAGATAGCCGACGCGTTGTCGCCGCAACCATTCCGGCAACGCCTCCAGCACCAGCGATGCGCGGTCCGGTGGCGCGCACAGCGGTGTCGCCGGAGGCACCGGGCACTGACGCAGCGGCGAGCCACGCAGCACCACCGGTCCCAGCTTGCGCGAAAGCAACGGCACTACCGCCCGCAGCTCGCCATCCACGAAGCAGCCGAGGGGATGGAAGCGCACGGGATAGGTCCGTTCCACCAACTCAAGCCACGTCCGCTGCTGGAATACCGAACACGATGTCGATGCAGCGAAGTCGGCATATGCATCGCGCGAGATCTCGCGGATCTCCGTGCTCATGCAGACTTGGCGAGTACGAGTTGGGTATTCCACCAACGGTGTCTTCCACGGTTCTGCGGCGATAGCGCGTCGGATATCCCATGCTCAGCAAGCCGATCATGAGGTGCGGCAAGGCTGCGATAGTTTCTGGAGTCGATGCTCATGCGGATGTCGGGTGAGGATGCAATGCCCATGCTAGCACCCGCCTGACGCCTGCGGTCCTTTCCCATCTTCTACCGAGTAGGAGCCCAAGACCTCGGCTACGGACGCCAAGTCATCGACGGTCATGTTCTGGTGGATGGGCGCGTCGATCCCATACGCTGCAGCCCGCTCAGCCCATGGCAGATCATCGGCCCGTGGATCCACCGTAGACCAATTGAGGTTACCGGCCCTGAAACCGCGATCCCTCAAGCGCCGACTCGCCGCCTTCACAGCTCGCCGGTCCTGCAGTGTGAGTCGCAATCTCAGCCAGGACGGCAACGCACCCTCCGGCAGATTCCATAAGGGGATGCCGCGGCTCGCCATGAAAGCGGCATTCGCGTTCCGCGCCCCCTGCGTCCCGGGCCATCGCGATAGGCAGAGAATTCCGAGCTCCGCGCGCAAGGGCCCCACGCCCCTCGCTAATGGCGGTGTGACAGGCGTCATCAGCCCCAGACGCCGGCCTACGCGACGTCCGAACTCCACGGTCACGGGCACCGGTGCGACGGCGGACCTGCCGGCCGTAACCGACTTCAAATATGCCGCGATCTCGCGCCGCTCTAGCGCCTCCTCGACGCGTACAACGGGCAAGGTGATATCGCGCAATGCATCACTGTTCAGCACCACGGCAGCTCCCCCGCCCAGAGAGATCGGCTTCCCATAGTTGAAAGAGAAGATGGCGGCGTCCCAAAGACTGCCGACCGGTATGCCACGCAATGATCCACCGATGGCGTGGGCGCAGTCCTCTATGACGTGGACGCCCGCATGACGGGCGCGATCCCGTATCGGCTCTGCATCCGCAGGAGCGCCGAAGAAATGCGACACCAGCACGGCGGCAACGCGGGAATCGATACGGCTGGCCACCCCGCTCCAGTCTACTTCACCGCGCGAAGTGGCGAAGTCATAGAACACCGGACGATAGCCAGCCGTCCGGACCGCGGCAGGCACCACGGGGCAGTTGAATGCGCTCATCAAGACGTCTGTACGGTCAGGGTCTCGCGGCAGTGCCGCGAGCAGACTCCGCAGTCCCTCCCGGCCACTAGAGGTGAACCACAGTTTGCCGGCAATCCCGGCGGTCATGGAGAAAGCAGCCTGAAATTCGGCGATCGAATCCGGTGTAGGACGCAGTTGTGCGAGGTCTTTCGCCGTCCAATCCTCTTCGACAACATCTAAAGGTAGCCGTCGCAGCGGGGATCTCATGGTCCGCTTTGCCCATCATCAGGGGCGGAAGCAGGCTGCAGATAGGCTAAAACCTTGCCGCGCTGCACATTCACCCATCGCCCCAGGTCGATGGCAAAATCCACCGGCCGGTTCACACGCAAAACCGCATAGCGGATGGTTTCGACCTGCCCCGCCCACTTGGCCTTGAATGCCACCAGGCCGGCGTCCTGCGGGTTGCTGGCCATGAAATCGAAATACTGCCGGCCCTCGGCGATGCAATCCAGAATCGCCGTGTTCACCAGTAGATCGCTCAGGCGACTCGATTGCGCCTCCGGCAACACCGCGAGCTGCAACAAGTGTCGGGACACACCGGCATCGAGCACTGCAGCGAGACCAGCTGGCCGGCCCGCGATCTCACCCACGTAGACGCGCGCCGAGTCCTGTGCCGAGAGCTGCTCCAACATGCCGCGGAAGCGCTCCGGCCCATAGTTCACCGGTGCCCCTTTCGCACGCATGGCCGCCGCATAGATGGCCTGCAGAGCACCGGTATCCGCGGGCACACCGCGCCTGATGCGGCCGCCGCTGCGCTCGGCCTTGCGCACCGCCCAGCGGGTGTTGGGCGCGAGCTGTCCCGCGAGCCAAGCTTGATCACGCCCGGCCGGCGCCAGATCCAGTACATGCCGGATCGCATCGAGCCGCGCAAGCCGCTGGAACCTGCCGCCCAAAGCATCGACCTGATGGGCGTACTCGCCGCTGAACGGCATCTCCAGACGCACGACGCCCTGCGCGCGCAATGCCGCAGCCACGGCGGTGCCACTCTCCCAGAACAACCCGGCATCGCCGACAATGGCGGCATACGGATAGGCGGAAGCGAGTGCCTTGCCGAGCGGCAAACGGCGCAACAGACAGCACAGCGAGGCCTGCCGGACTCCTTCCCGGACCTGGATGAGCGCAGGCTTCGCTTGCAGATATTCGCCGATCCAGCGTAAGGCGGTGGGCGACTGCCAGAGATCCATCCCACAGCTCCCACCTTCGGGCCTGGCCTGTGCGGGGACGGCGGCGTCGGCCAGCGGCCTGCACTCGGCCTGTATCCGCTTGGCGTCAGTCATCTGAGTGTCCGGCTGGTCGCTGTGACGTTATTATAGCGGACCTCTGCAGCCCGTCGGATGCCTGCGGATTACCCCGCCCGCATCGCGCGCAACAGTGCAGCTGAGTACAGGGCGATGATCATGGCCTCTGAGCAATACGCCGCCCACACCGCGCCATACCACCCGTATACCGGTATCCACCACAGGTTCAGCAGGACGTTCACGCCCGCGCCCATCAGCATCACAATCGCCACGTAACGTTGCCGATTGCAGGTAGTGAGGATGGCATCCAGCCAGTAATGCAACGTGGACACCAAGGGAAAGGGTGCGAACCACCTCAGCACCTGGGCTGAGCCGCCGAAGTCGGGACCGAACAGCAGCGGCGCAAACCCCGCGCCGAAGAAGATACCGAGACCCGCGAGGGCCGAGAATATGAGGGGGACGGGGAGCCACTTCGATGAGAGGTTGACGCTCGCGGCAGCGCCGCGTGCGCCGGCGTTGAACAGGCGCGCATAGCCTGCCTCCAGCAACGCACGTACCGGCAGCAGCAGCCCCTGTACCAGGCGGAACGCGGCACCGACGAAACCCGCCGTCTCCAGCCCGATGAGCCTGGAGAGCATGACCTTGTCCACGTCGGAATTGATCCGGTAGGCGGCATAGTTCACGCTGAAGTGGAAGCCGTCGCTGAGCCCTGCGAAGATGCCCTGGGAATGAAACCGGGGCACACCGAGTTCACGTACGGTGACCGTCAGGGTGACGGCGGACACCGCGGCTGCGGCGCCGGTATAGGCGAGCGCAGCCGAATACATGTCCAGGCGTCTGCTGGCCGCTACGGCAACCAGCACGGCGAACCTGACGGCATAGAGGGAAGTCCTGAACATGGTCAACCGGCCGCTGCGCTCGAATCCCTGATAGGCGCGCGCCGTCAACTCGCAGGCCGGCGCGAACACCAACTCCGAGAACCCCAGCAGCAGCATCACGGCCATGGGCACCTGGGGTGGCAGGACCAGCCATGCCACCAGCAAGGCAGCGGCGATGAGGGGCAACATGGTGATGCCCAGCATGCTCAGCCCGCGGCCGAATGCGTCAGGGAAGCAGGCCCGCTCGCGGGCCGTATCCCGCACCAGCAGAAATCCGCAGCCCATACCGGCCGCCGGCGCGAGCAGGCTGACCAGGGCCACGGCGGCCAGGAAGCCGCCGTATTCGGTCACACCCATGGAACGGGTAAGGACGACGAGGATGGCGGCTTGCAGCCCGCCTTGCACTAGCAGGCCGCCGCCGATGCTGACGGTGCCCCAGGCCAACCGTCCGGGGCGATAGCGCAGGACGCGACGCAACCAGTGGGTCGGCGACAAGATATCCGGGGGCATCCGCAGGATTATATCAGCCGCCCCTTGCTCGAATGGTCCAGCTCCGCTGGACGCAGGAGTGATCCGCCACGGATTCCTCAGCCGGTGGGGCGAGACTGCGGGCCCCTGTCGGGACCGCATGAATGTCGGATTCATCCGCCTGGGAAGGGCTCCACCGAACAGGCTTTCCATGGTCGCGCCGGACCTGTGCAAGCCGGTCTGGGTCCGCTAGGCCCCTGTCCCAATTGGACAATTTGGCCCTCCCCGCACTACTATTCCTAGCTGTGGGGGCCTGTGTCTCGGGCTCCCGTAGCTTGTAAGGGTAGGGACATGGCGACGACCACAGTCAAGACGAACTTGACCGGCCTGCCGCGCCGGCTGGTCGCCGCGGGGCTCCTGTCCGAGACCGATGCCGCTGATGCGCAGCGCGATGCTGCCGCCGAGAAGCTGCTGCTAGTCAGCTACCTGGTCCGCATCAAGAAACTCAACGCCCGCGCCGTGGCCAGCGCCGCCTCCGAGGAGTTCGGCGTGCCGACCCTCGACCTCGACGCCGTGGACTTGGCGCAGGCGCCGCTCAAGGAAGTGGAAGCCCAGCTCATCGAGAAGCACCACGCGCTGCCGCTGTTCAAGCGCGGCCGCAAGCTGTTCGTGGCGGTCTCCGACCCCACCAACCTGCAGGCGCTGGACGAGATCAAGTTCAAGACCGGCCTGACCGTCGATGCGGTCATCGCCGAGGAAGACAAGCTCGCCAAGGCCATCGAGAAGGCGGTCCAGTCCATGGACACCTCGATGAAGGACCTGGCGGACGGCGACGTCGGTGATCTGGACATCTCTGCGGAAGGCGAAGAAGGCGCCGCGGCCGAGGAGACCAGCGCCGACATCGACGACGCGCCGGTGGTGAAGTTCATCAACAAGGTGCTGCTGGATGCCATCAACAAGGGCGCCTCCGATATCCACTGGGAGCCCTACGAGAAGGAATACCGCGTGCGTTTCCGCCAGGACGGCATGCTGCGCGAGGTGGTGAAGCCGCCCATGGTGCTCGGGCCGAAGATCGCCGCGCGCCTCAAGGTCATGGCCAAGCTCGACATCTCC
>Ga0207664_10002625_pt1 | contig 11897 bp, 8 predicted proteins | sample LARL83metaG_FD_184349 | JGI IMG/M metagenome (GOLD analysis project Ga0207664, IMG submission 184349) | Corn, switchgrass and miscanthus rhizosphere microbial communities from Kellogg Biological Station, Michigan, USA - LAR L8-3 metaG... | ecosystem: Host-associated > Plants > Roots >...
GCTCCACCGGCGTCCCGGCCGCGTCGGCCAAAGGCACCACGTTCCCGGGCGAATGGGGCGCGGCCACCAGCGGTCCGAGCGCGGACAGGTCAACCACCACCTCGCCGGCGATCGCGGCGTCCTCGTCGGACTCCCACGCCTCCCACGGGCGCGACACGCGGCCCGCCAAGTACTCGCGGGTCAGCTCGTCAGCAGCGAACAGCCCCGTCTCGGCCCCCGCCTCGACGGCCATGTTGGCCACCGCCATGCGCTCGTCGATGGTCAACGCGCGCGCCCCCGGCCCCACGAACTCCAGCACCGCGTTGGTGGCGCCCGCCACCCCGATCTCCGCGATGACCGCCAGGATCAGGTCCTTGCCCGAGACAAAGCCGTGCTTTGAACCCTCAAAGCGCACCCGGATGGTCGCCGGCACGGGCTGCCAGAACTCGCCGTTGGCCAGCGCCGCCGCGATGTCGGTTGACCCCAGCCCGCTGCCGAACGCCCCCAGCGACCCGTAGGTGCACGTGTGCGAGTCACCGCCGACGATCACCTCGCCGGGCACGACCCAGCCCTCCTCGGCCAGCAGCATGTGCTCGATCCCGCCGCGGCCCTGGTCGTAGTAGGTGACGCCCTGATCAAGCGCCCAGTCCTTCAGCCGCTTCTGCAGCTCGGCTGACCGCGCGTCCTTGGCCGGCACGAAGTGGTCGGCCACCATCACCACCCGTGATGGATCGAACACCCGGCGCGCGCCCATCTTCTCCATCTGCCGGAAGGCGACCGGCCCGGAGACGTCGTTGGCCATCACCGCGTCGACGCGCACCATGACGATGTCGCCCGGCGACAGATCGTCCACCTCGCTGTGAGCGAGGAGGATCTTCTCGGCCAGCGTGTGGGGCACCGGTTCGCCTCCGCAGGTCAGGCGTCCGCCAAGCGCCCGGCTAGCCGGGCGTCGAAGCTGCGCCGCTCCTCGGCGATTTGCTCCTGCAGCTGCTCCATCGACGGCACCGGACCGAAGTCAAACTCGGGCGGGTCGTCGCGCTCGGAGCGCATCTTCTCGCGCAGGCTCTCGGTCGCCGCCTGGTCGATCACACCATCGGCTGAGACGACCACGCCGTACTCCGACGCCGCTGCCTCCACCGAGACCAGGCCGGCGTGCACGTCGGCCGCGGCGCGCTCGGGCTCGCGCGTGAGCGGGTCGCCCTGGCCGCCGGCGCCCGCGGTGGAGAACACCAGGCGGTCGTCCTTCTTGACCGGCAGGATCTCCACCTTGGAGGGCAGTGACTCCTCGGTGCCGTCGGGGTGGATGATCAGCTTCTCCGAGCTCATCCCGTGCCGGCCGCCGTTGTAGCCCCAGGGGAAGGTGACCGCGCGGTCGTCCTGGATCGAGATCGTCCCGTCAGACAGGAAGCGGTAGGTCTTGGCCACGCCGTGGCCGCCGCGGTTATAGCCCGCGCCGCCCGAGTCGGTCCGCGCCCTGTAGGACTCGATCTCCACGGGGTAGTACTTCTCCAGGTACTCGGTGGGCACGGCCTTGAACAGCGGCCACCACGAGTGACCGTCGAGCCCGTCACCCACCGGGCGCGCGGGGATCCCGCCGTAGAGGATCTCCAGCACCTGGAAGTCATTGCCGTCCTCGTCGGTGCCGGCAAAGACGAAGTTCGGGCTGGTGCCGTAGCTCCCTGACACGGCGAACCCGGCCAGGGCCTTGGAGAACACCGCGCCGACCACGTCGAACTGGCGCGCCATCAGCGTCAGCCGGTTGCCCACCGGGGCGGGGAAGTCCGGGCGCAGCACCGAGTTCTCCGGGAACTTGACGTTGACGACGTCGTAGTAGCCGTCGTTGAACACCAGATCCGGCGAGAACGCCATGATCAAAAAGACGCCCATGAACATCTTGAACATCTCGGGGTTCAGGTAGAAGTTGACCGACCCCGGGACCGCCGGGCTGGAGCCCGCCCAGTCGATGTTCATCGTGTCCCCATCGCGCCAGAACTCCATGTGCAACTTGATGGGGCCGTTGCCCAGCCCGTCGTCGTCGGCGTAGTCGGTGAACTCGAAGTGCTCGCCGTCGGGCAGGTAGTTGCGGATGAGGTCGATCACCCCCGAGCGCGTACGGTCGAGCATCGCGTCGCACGCCTCCAGGTAGGTGTCCTTGCCAAAGCGCGCGCACAACTCGCGCACGCGGGCCGCGCCCGCGGCGGTGCCGGCGGCGATGGCCTTGATGTCGGCCTCCACCATCTGGGGCGTGCGCGTGTTGTGGCAGAAGAGGCGCAGCGCCTCCTCGTTGAGCTTGCCCTCGGCATAGAGCTTGATCGGGGGCATGCGGATGCCCTCGTGGTAGATGCTGCGCGCGCTGATCGGCATCGACCCCGGCGCGGTGCCGCCGACGTCCATGAGGTTGCCCCACTGCGAGGCGTAGCCGACCAGGTCGTCCTCGTAGAAGATGGGGCGCAGGATGAGGAAGTCCGGGCAGTGCGAGATCGCGCCCTCACACACGTACGGGTCGTTGAGCGCGATCACATCGCCGTCACGCAGATCTGACGCCTCATAGGGCGAGTGGCGCAGGATGGTGTTGATGGCCGAGCCGAACTGGCCGATGACCATCCGCCCGTGGCGGTCGGCGATCAGGGGGAACTGGTCTGACTGCTCGCGGATGACCGGGCTGATGGCGGTCGTCTCCACGACGCGGTCCATCTCAAAGCGGGCGTTGGACAGCGTGTTCTCGATGATGTCCAGCGTGACGTGGTCGATGTCGTGCTCGCGGACAAAGTCCGGCAGGCCGGTGGGGCGCTCAACGGTGGCCATGGGTCACTCCTTTCCCGCGGCGCGGATGATCAGATTGGAATAGCCGTCGACGGTGGCGCGGTAGGTCGGCTCGACCACCGCGGTGGTGTCCTGTTGGACGATCACCGCCGGGCCGTCGATCACCTGCCCCGCTCTCAGTTCGCGGCGCTCATAGATGGGTGTCTCCATCCACTCTCCGTCGAAGAAGACCTGCTCGTGGCGGTCGATGCCCTGCTGTGAGGACGCGCCGTTGGTGTCCTCGCGCGACAGGGTGAGCGGGCGCGTGCCCTTGCCCACGCAGCGCACGGTGGCGATCTCGATGGGAACCTCCAGATCAAAGCCGTAGCGGCGGCGGTGCTCACCCTCGAACTGCTCGCGCAGGCGGGCGGCGTAGCCGTTGCCCAGCTCCTCCATCCCGATCTGGCAGGGAATCTGGATGTCCTGCATGTGGTAGCGGCAGTCGGCGTAGAAGTCATACTCGCGCGCGTCTGACGAGATGTCCTCGCGGTCCAGCCACTCGTTGGCCTCGTTGCGCAGCGACCGCAGCTGGGCCTCGAGCTTGGCCGCCTCGGTCTCCTCGAGGATGCGCAGGTAGGTCTGCGCGAACTCGTTCTGCACGTCGGAGGCGAGGAAGCCAAAGGCGCTGAGCACGCCGGGCGTGGATGGGATGACCACTGGGTCGGCGTGGATGAGCCGGCCCAGCGCGTTGGCGTGCAGCGGGCCGGCGCCGCCAAAGGCAATGAGGCCGAAGTCGCGCGGGTCATAGCCGCGCTCCACCGACACCACGCGCAGAGCGGCGTGCATATTCTCGTTGGCGATGGTGAGGATCGCCTCGGCGGCCGCGGTGAGCTCAATCCCGAGCCCGTCGGCGATCGTCTGCACGGCCGTCTTGGCCGCCTCCTCGTCGAGTTCGAGGGTGTCGGCCAGCTTGGATCCCGGCGGGATGCGGTGCAGGACGACGTTGGCGTCGGTCACCGTCGGCGCGGTGCCGCCCCGCCCGTAGCACGCCGGCCCGGGGTCGGCGCCCGCGCTGGCGGGTCCGACACGCAGCGAGCCCACGTTGGTGAGGTAAGCGATCGAGCCGCCGCCCGCGCCGACCGAGTGGATATCGACTGAGCGCGACTGAAACTGGAAGTACCCCAGCTGGGCGTCGCGCTTGATCGGCGGGGTGCCGCCCTCACAGAGCGACACGTCGGTGGAGGTGCCGCCCATGTCGATGGTGAGCACGTCGGGCAGGTCGATCTCGCGCGCCAGGTACGCGGCGCCGACCGCGCCGCCCGACGGCCCCGACAGTGCGATGTCGATCGGCCGCTCCTTGGTGGAGGCCACCGACATGGTGCCGCCGTCGGAACGCACGATGTCCAGCCGGCCGCTGAATCCGGCGTCGTTGAGCAGTGACTCCAAGCCGTCGACGTACTTGGTCACCTGCGGCTTGGCGTAGGCGTTGAGCACCGCGGTGAGCGTGCGCTCGTACTCGCGGTACTCGGAGACAAGGTCAGACGAGATCGACACCGGCAGCTCGGGGAAGGCGTCGAGCGCGATGTCACGGGCGCGGCGCTCGTGCTCGGGGTTGACGTAGGAGTTCAGGAAGGCGATGGTCAGCGACTCGGCTCCGGCGTCCACCAGCTCCTGCAGCGCCGTGCGCACCTCGGCCTCGTGGAGCTCGCGGACCGCCTCACCGGCGGCGCTCATGCGGGCCGACACCGTCCGGGTGCGCCACAGCTCCACCATCGGCGCGGGCTTGATCATGCCCATCCAGCCATACAGCGGCCCGGGCGTCCACGCGCGCGCCAGATGCAGTAGCTGCTCGTGGCCCTGGGTGGTGAGCAGGCCGCCGGTGGCGCCCTTGCTCTCCAGGATGAGGTTGGTGACCACGGTGGAGCCGTGGAGGATCGCGTCGAGGTCCTTGAGCTCGACGCCGAGGCGCTGGCACGCTTGGCGCACGCCCTCGAGCACGCCGATCGACTGGTCCTCAGGCGTCGAGAGCACTTTCTCGAGCGTGAGCGTTCCCTTGTCCTCTTCGAGGACGAGCACGTCGGTAAACGTGCCGCCCACATCCACGCCGAGCCGATACGCCATGCTCGTGTCTCCTCTATTCGTTGCCTATGTCGAGTTGGCGGCCGCGCCTGCGCCCGCGCCCGCGCCGCGCGTGCGCCGCGAGACCGCCGTGAAGTCACCGGCCCGCTGCACGCGGCCCGGAATGTCGTGGCCGAGCTGCTCGGCCAGCCAGTGCGACACCCCGATGAGGGCGTCCAGATCGATCCCCGTGCTCACGCCTTCGCCGTGCAGCAGGTAGACGAGGTCCTCGGTGGCTATGTTGCCGGTGGCCCCGGGGGCAAAGGGGCAGCCGCCCACCCCGCCGGCCGAGGCGTCCAGGGCGCTCACCCCGGACTCCAGCGCGGCGTAGGCGTTGGCCAGCCCGGTGCCGCGCGTGTCGTGCAGGTGCACGCCCACCGGCACGCCCAGCTCGCGCCCGCGGGTGACCAGCTCGCGCACCTGGGCGGGCACGCCGACCCCGATGGTGTCGGCAAAGACGATCTCATCGGCCCCGGCGCCGACGGCCAGCTCGGCCACCGCCAGCACTCGCGCCGGGTCCACCGCGCCCTCAAACGGGCAGCCGCAGGCGGCGGCGACGATCACGGTGACGTGGCGATGTTCCGCGTGCGCGCGCGTGATGATCTGCTGCACGTCGGCCAGCGACTCGTCGACGCTGGCGTTCTGGTTGCGCTGGTTGAGCGTCTCTGAGGCGGCCACGCTCATGTGCGCCTCGTCCAGACCGCAGGCGGCCAGACGGTCATAGCCGCGCGCGTTGAGGATGAGCCCGCTGAAGGTGACGCCGGGCTTGCGCTCGATGCCCTGCACCACCTCCTCGGCGCCGGCCATCTGCGGCACACGCTGGGGGTTGACGAACGAGGCGACCTCGACGTGGCTGACCCCGGCGCCCACCAGCCGGTTGACCAGCTCGGCGCGGGTGGCGGGGGGGAGGTGGGTCGGATCGTTCTGCAACCCGTCGCGGGGCGAGACGTCGCACACCGTGAGCTCGCTGCTCACAGCACTCCCTCCTCGCGCAGCTGCTGTCGCTCGGTCTCGGACAGGCCCAGCAGATCGCCGTAGATCTCGTCGTTGTGCGAGCCCTCCTCCCAGGTGGCCGACCACCGGACCTCGCCCGGGGTCTCTGAGAACTTGGGCACGATCCCGGGGCCGATGTACTCGCCGAAGTCCGGGTCCTGGTGGGGGATGAGCATGTCGCGGGCCCGGAAGTGCGGGTCCTTGAAGATGTCGGCAATGGTGTAGATGGGGCCCGCCACCACCTTGGCCTCATTGAGCACGCGGTCGATGTGCTCGGCATCGTGCTGGGCGGCCCACTCGCCGATGAGCCGGTCGAGCTCCTCCTGGTTCTCGCCGCGGGCCAGGTGGGTCTCAAAGCGCGGGTCGTCGGCCAGCTCGGGCTGGCCCATGGCCTCACACAGCCGGCGAAACAGCTGGTTCTGGTTGGCGGCGATGACCATCCACCTGCCGTCGCGCGACTTGAAGATGTTGGACGGCGCCACCCCCTTGAGCGAGGTCCCGCTGGGCTCGCGCACGATGCCCAGCCGGTCGTACTCGGGGACCGTGCCCTCCAGCAGGGCAAAGCAGGCCTCCAGAATGCTGGCGTCGACGATCTGGCCGCGGCCGTAGCCGAGCGCGTCGCGCTTGTAGAGCGCGGCCAGCACGCCCTGGGCCGCGAACATCCCGGCCAGCGAGTCACCCAGCGAGATGCCGATCCGCGGCGGCGGCTCGTCGGGGAAGCCGTTGATGTGGCGCAGGCCGCCCATCGCTTCGGACACCGACGCAAAGCCGGCTCGCTGGGCGTAGGGGCCGGTCTGGCCATAGCCCGAGACGCGCGCCAGGATGATCCCGTCGTTGACCTCGCGCATGCGCTCAAAGCCCAGGTTCCAGCGCTCGAGCGTGCCCGGGCGGAAGTTCTCCACCACCACGTCTGAGCGGCGCACGAGCTCGAGCAACAGCTCCTGGCCGCGCTCGGTGCGCAGGTTGAGCGTCACGCACTTCTTGTTGCGGGCCAGCACCGGCCACCACAGCGAGTGCTCCTCGTAGCGGGCATGGCCCCAGTCGCGCATCGGATCGGGCTGGCCCGGGGGCTCGACCTTGATGATCTCGGCACCGAGGTCGCCGAGCAGGCGCCCGGTGAACGGCCCGGCCAGCAGCTGGCCGAGCTCGATGATGCGCACGCCGGCCAGGGGTCCCGGTCCGGTCACGCCCTCACGTGCGGGTGCCAGCTGGGCCTCCTCGGCTCTCATGCCGCCATCTCCGTGGCATAGCAACGCTCAATGATGCGCTCCTTGGTCAAGGCGGTGCCGGTCAGCTCGCTGGTGACCCGGCCGTGACGGAAGACCAAGACGCGCCCACAGATGCGGGCCAGGTCCTCGTACTCACAGCTTGACAGCAGGACCGAGCCGCCCTGCGCGGCGATGTCGGCGATGACCCGCGCGATCTCCTCGCGCGCGCTCACGTCCACGCCCTGGACGGGCTCGTGCATGAGAAAGATGGTGGGCTTGCGCTCCAGCCACTTGGCCACCAGCGCCTTCTGCTGGTTGCCGCCGCTGAGCGTCTCGAGCTTGCGCGCCGGGGCCACGGGGCGCACGTCGTACTGGCGCAGGATCTCCAGCACGCGGGCGCGCTCGCGCTTGGGGCGCAGCAGCCCGCCGGTGAAGAAGCGATCGACGGTGGGCAGGGTGACGTTCTCCTTGACCGACAGGTTGCCGGCGCCGCTGGCGCCCTGGCGGTCGCCGGGCAACAGGGCCACGCCGGAGCTCATGGCGCGGCGCGGCGACATCTCGGTCACGGGCATCGGCGTCCCCTCGAGCTCCAGCTCGCCGGTGGCGGGCTCGGCGCCGAAGAGCAGGTAGGGGACCTCCTCGTGGCCCATGCCCATCAGCCCGGTGAGGCCCAGCACCTCGCCGCGGTGCAGTTCGAGCGTCACGTCCTGGGCCGTGCGCCCGGAGACCGCGCGCGTGCGGAGCATGACCTCGCCCTCTGACTTGGGGTCAAAGGTGGCGGTGGTGATCTGTGAGCCGACGATCATCTCCACCAGGTCTGACTCGGTGAGGGTGGAGGTCTCCGCGGTGCCGACAAGATGGCCGTCGCGCAGCACCGAGACGCTGGTGGTGAGCATCCCGATCTCCTCCAGGCGATGGCTGACGAAGACCACGCCCGCGCCCTCGGCGGCGGCGCGCTTGACCGCGGTGAACAGACGGTCGACGCCGTCGCGGGGGAGGTAGGCGGTGGGCTCGTCGAGTAACAGCACGCCGCCGGGGGCGTGCGCGAGATCGGAGAAGGCGCGCACCACGGCCAGCAGCACCCGCTCGATGCTCGACAGCCGCTCGACCTTGGTCTCGGGCGCGATATCCAGGTCAAAGCGCTTGAGCGCCGCGCGCACGGTGGCGCGCTCCTCGCGCCAGCTGATCCGCCACCCCGGATGGGAGGTGAAGCGGCCCACCCGCAGGTTCTCCAGCACGGACAGCTGAGGGATGAGGCCCAGGTCCTGGTGCACGAAGCTCAGTCCTACCTTGGTGGCCCGGTCGGGGGGCACCGGGAGCGGGACGTCCTCGCCGCGGACCTTGAGCGAGCCGCCCGGGTCGGGGTGATGAAAGCCCGAGAGGATCTTGATCAGCGTCGACTTGCCCGACCCGTTGCTGCCCACCAGGCCGTGGATCTCGCCGGCCTTGACCGCGAGGCTGACGTCTGAGAGGACGCGCACCCCGCCAAAGGACTTGGAGAGGTGCGCGGCCTCCAGCGCGTTCAGTCGGCCGGCATCGTTGTCCATCACGAGCCCATCAGCTGCAGGACAGGCCCCACAGCTTGTGGTACTCGCAGATCGGGTTGACCGAGCCATACCAGGTCGACTCGTCCTTCTTGGGGTCGATCTGGTTGACGTTGTCGCGCGTGAACAGGCGCAGGGGCACGTTCTCCGACGCGACCGGGTGCTGGCCGGCCAGCACGCGCAGCGCCTGGTCGGCGAGCGCGACGCCGTACCACTGGTTGGGCCCGCCGATGTCGGCGGCCAGCGGCGACTGCTTGGCCAACTCGTTCTGGATGACCACCGGGGTGGCGTTGAACGAAGCCACCTTCACCTTGTCCTTGGCGGCCAGGATCCCGTTGATGGCGGGGACCATGTAGATCGTCATGCCGTCATAGAGCGGCAGCAGGTAGTTGAGGTTGGGGTTGGCGGTGAGCAGGGACCGGGTCGTGGTCGCCAGCTTGGTCGGCCAGTCGGGGATCAGCACGTTCTGGACCGACGGCAGGTGCAGGTCCGGGCAGAGCTTGGCCACCTCGCTCTGGATCCCGGCCACCTCGGCGGCCGACGGCTGACGGCTTGAGGTGGTGGTGATGATCTGCGGCGCGCCCTTGGTGCAGCCCGAGTCGGCCACGAACCAGTCGGCCAGGATACGGCCCACCTGCGGATAGTCGAAGGTGACCTCGGCCACGTCGCCGGGGACGGTCGGGACGCCGGGGGTGCCGGTCTGGGCGGTGACGAACTCGATGCCCTGCGCCTTGGCCTTGGCGATGTAGGAGGCGATGAACTTGGTGTCCAGCGCCTGGGCGATGATCATGTTCGGCTTGGCCGCCAGCGCCTGGGTCAGGCAGGTGGTGATGCCGTCCGGGGAGCCCTTGGCGTCGCACTTCTGGATGTGGACGCCGGCCGCCTGCAGCTGCTGGCCCAGGACCACGCCCCACTCGTGCAGCGCCGGGATCTCCTCGGTGAGGCTCACGTAGTAGACGGTCTTGCCCTTGGCCTTGGCGATGTCCACTTTGGAGGTCGGGCCGGAGAACTTCGGCGGCTGCTCCTCCTGGGCGACCAGTTGCTTGGCCTGGGCCACGCCGCCCGAGCCGCCCGAGGCGCTCGTGCCGGTGCCCGATGACGTGCCGGCCGCGCTGCTGGTGGCGGCCGCGCTCGACGTCGCGCCGCCCCCCGACGCGGACGAGGACGAATTGCTGCTGCTGCCACACGCGGCAAGCGCGACGGCGCACAGGACGACGAGAACCAGCGAGGCAACACCCTTCGGCCGACTCATGGATTCCTCTCTTTCGACCTTCTCTCTCCTCTGTCGGCGACACGCACTTCCCCAGTGGCGGGCGACGAATCCGCCATGCGGTGGACACGCGGTCACCTGGTCGGCTACGCTACCAGAATCGTATGCAATATGCGAAGCGCAGGTATGCAATATGCCCTCGCATCGCCGTTTGTGAAACGATCACGTCCCTTGGAGGAGAGGGTTTTTGAGCCGTGACTGAGACTCAGACGAGCAGCACTGCGCCCGTCCCCGGTGGGGCGTCCTCCGACCCGGACTCAGGAGGCACTGGCGCGCGCGCCGCCGGCGAGCCCTCGCGCTGGGATTGGGTCGACCTCACCGAGCGCTACGGGATCCTGGTCCTGTGGGCCGTCGTGATCGTGGTCTTCTCACTGCTGCGGCCCGACACGTTCTTCACCTCGTCGAACTTCGAGACGATCTTCGGCACCCAGGCGGTGCAGCTGGTGATCACGTTGGGGCTGATCGTGTCGCTGACCGCGGGCGAGTTCGACCTCTCGGTGGCCTCGGTCATGGGCTTCGGGGCGACGATGCTGGCCATCCTGAATGTCAACGACGGGTGGCCGCTGGTGCCCGCCATCCTCGTCACCCTGCTGGTGGGGCTTCTGATTGGATCCGTCAACGCGTTCCTGGTGGTGCGCGTGGGGGTGTCGTCGCTGATCGTCACCTTGGGCATGGGAACGCTGCTCAGCGGGATCGGCTTCGGGATCTCACACTCGGTGACCATCGGCGGGATCTCGCCCAATCTGCTGACCGCGATGCAGACGACGATCTTCGGGCTGCCCATCGCCTTCTACATCGGGCTGCTCTTCGTGGTCGTCCTCTGGTACGTGCTCGGCTACACGCCCCTCGGCCGCCACCTGCTGTTCGTCGGCGAGGGCCGCCAGGTGGCCCGCCTGGCCGGCTTGCGCGTGGACTCCATGCGCGCGCTGGCGTTGATCACCACCGCCCTGATCTGCACCATCGCCGGGATCATGCAGGCCGGCGTCGTCGGTGCCGCCGACCCCGGCGGCGGCCCGCCCTACCTGCTGCCCGCCTTCGCCGGCGCCTTCCTGGGCCAGACCGTGATCAACCCGGGCCGCTTTTCACCGTGGGGCGTCTTTGTCGCCACCTACTTCCTGGTCACCGGCATCACCGGGCTGCAGCTGCTCGGCGGCGCGGGCTGGGTCCAGGACGTCTTCTACGGCGGCGCCTTGGTCATTGCCGTGACGCTCGCGCAGCTGGTGGCGCGCCGGCGCCGGGCGTAGGGTCTTGGCACCGGCACACGCCGGAGCCTCCCGCGCCTCGTCCGTTCCGAGCAGGCCGGGCGTCCTGCGCGTTGACGCGAGCAGGGCGACGCTGACGGATCGGGAGATACGCAATCCGAGCCTCTTCCCAGAGTGCCTCCACATCGTCCTCGCTGACGGTTCGCCCGCGCTGTTGGCTGTGCTCGCTGCGCGACGACGCGTGAGCCGCACGATGGGACCGACCGCTCGCCACTAGCGAGCTCGTGGCGGGCCCAGATGACCTTCTCGGGCCGAGCTCGCTACCAGACGGTGATGACTCCGTACTGCGAGAGTGGTTCGTCGTGCGACACGATCGCGGCGTCCTCTGTGAGCGCCTGAGCGACGAGCAGACGATCGAAAGGGTCGCGATGGTGCCACGGCAGAGTCTCGACGGTCGCCGCGTGATCGAGTGTTATCGGCAGAGGGTGAGCTCCGGCGCCGAGGAGGGTCTCGACCAAGTCGTCGGGTGCGTCGAGCTTTCCCAGTGAGCGTTTGATGGCGACTTCCCACACCACCACCGCGCTGAGCAGCACCTGATTCGTCTCGTCGGTCAGGTGACGGCCGACGTTCTGGCCGAGCCGATCGTCGTCAGCCAGCCACCACAGGGCGGCATGCGTATCCAGTAGCAGCTTCACTTCGCGCCGAGGGCATCCGCGATGTCATCCGGCAGTTCGTCGAATTCATCGTGGATGCGCACGCACCCTCGCCATGCGCCCCGCACCGACGCGAGTGCGGAGGCGCTGCGAATCGCAACCAATCGCGCTGCGGGTTTCCCATTGCG
>Ga0207664_10002626_pt1 | contig 11896 bp, 14 predicted proteins | sample LARL83metaG_FD_184349 | JGI IMG/M metagenome (GOLD analysis project Ga0207664, IMG submission 184349) | Corn, switchgrass and miscanthus rhizosphere microbial communities from Kellogg Biological Station, Michigan, USA - LAR L8-3 metaG... | ecosystem: Host-associated > Plants > Roots >...
TAATCTTCAGGTCTTCGTCCCCGCCGACGTTTTCCTGAACGATGGATATGTTCGTACCCTGCACGAGTTTAAACTTCAGGTAGCCCAACTGGTGGTCGGTATCACTGACGGCGGCTAAGCCCCTCTCGCTCGTCAAAACCTCCCAGCGCAAATCGGCCTCTACGTAAATCAGGTCGCAGAATTCGGAGGGGAAGAGGAAGAAGTCGGCTTCGCCGGGGCAGTAAATTTGGTTGGCCGCACCGCTGCCGGCGTTCATGTGGCTAATGGTCATTACCGAGTTCACGTCGGTATTTTTAATTCGTATCTGAACCCCGTCTTTGACCACGCCGTTGTTGACAATTCCCGTAATGGTGGCCCCGCCGGAGGCCGCGTCCAGAAGCCACGTATCGCCGTAGTCGTTGGCCGGGTTAAAGTCGTTGACGGTGCCGGTGAGACCCGAACCCCGGTAGGGCTTGTGGATATTCGTCCACTCGGCCCGTTCCTTTAGCACCCGGTAGGGGTTACTGATGACACTCTGCGGGTCGGGAACCCAGCCGGGGGAATGACCCGTGCCCGACTTGCCGAATACACAGGTCGAGCTAAATATGCGCCACTGGTGGAGGAAACAGGAGTCCCACCAGAGGACTACCACGTCGTCGGGGTTCAAGAGAAATTCTCCCGCGCCGGAACCCGACGTGTCGTGGGGGAGGAGGATTCGGTTGGCGGACGAAGAAGAACCGCTGTCGTTGATAATGGATATGGGGAAGCTGCCCTTGTTGACGATGGCAATAACCTGGGGTCCGGCGGCCCCGGCCAGGGTCGCGGGGATAATGCCCGTCAGATTCACGGGCATGGAAGAGGAGACGAGGTAGACCGTCTTGTCGTGGGACAGGGGGCTGCCCGTTCCGAGACTGGCCGTCAGGTCCACGTCGTTTTTGTCGCCGAGCCACTGGGGGACCACGGCACAACACCAAAACTGAAAGCCGCAGATTTCCAGAGGGGCGTCTAGAAGTATATAGCCGTCGCCCGAAGTGGTAATGGTCAGGGGGTAGTTGAAAATGTCCCAGGTGGGACCGCCGATAAAGACGACGTTTTGCTCGAAAAGGATAGGTAGGTTTATGTTTAGTTGAACATGGCCGGAGTTGGGCGTACCCGTACCCACGTCGGCCCAGAAAAGAATTCCGAACGGGTCGGTCTGAATCTTCCAAACGTTGTTGTCCTTAATGGCCCCGGTCTTATCAAGAGCTTCCAGGGCCGTTTTCAGTTCCGCCTTGCCGCCGTCGTTGAGGAGAGTAATGCCGACGCCGATTTCTATGGTGGTGACGTTTGAGATAACGAGGGTAGCCCCTACCGTTTCGACCGTAAGACTACCCGGCGCGGTGGCGTCGATACGGGCCTTGCCGCCCCCTTCGTCCGTGACCGTAAGCCCGGAGCCTATGTCAATGGTGTTAGCCCCACCGACTACGACCGTGTGAGCTACGTTCTCTACCGTGATGGAGCCGCCGCCCCCGCTGACTCCGGGTCCGCCGACGGCCCACCACGTACCGAACTTGTCCCGCTCCACCAGCACCCACGTATCGCCGGAAACCGTCTGGAGGCTAAATACGGGTAGGGTGTAACCGGCGATACTTTGGAGGGTGCCCTGGGCCGGGGTCGTTTGCCAGTTGGGGAGTAGTTGGTAAATCCAGCAGTAGGCCGCGTAGACCGTCTCCTCTGCCGTCACGCCCGTACCCGTACCTACGACGGTCGGGGCGGCGATTCCCCCCGCCGGGACGCGGGCCACGTACAGGTCGGGGGTTTGGCCGATTTCTTCTTCGACCGGCTCCCGGTTACGGGTGGTCCGACTTTGGCGACGGACTAGGTTTGTGACCTGACGGAGCCGGTCTCGGTCGTCGCCCGTTAAGAGATAGAATTGGTCACTCATGCCGGGTAGACGGTCAGTAGTGCCTTGGCCTGCCGGGTGGAGGATTTTTTACAGCGGACCATGATTCTTTGGGGGTCTACGGGTTCAAACCGCACCGATTCGCCCGGACGGATTTGGGCGAAGGGGAGGTACAGGTCGTCAGCCGGCGGGTCGTGCATGGTGCGTGACTTCGGGTCGGGCTGGGGGACGTGGTAGGCTAACTCTAAGACACGCTCATTCACTTCCTCACGCTGTACCTCGGTCGGTTGGATTTGGAACTTACCCTCTTCGTTTTTAAGAATGAGCATCCCGACGGCCTGACCCTTGAGCCAGCCCAGGTCGAGAGGGGACCAACTCGTACTTACAATAAACCTGCGCTGGTAAGGCTGTTCCTCGGAATCGAGCCAACGCGAGAAACGGGATTCGACCGTCAGCGGTTGGACTTCGGGTTGCTGGAGATAGACCGTCTCCACCACTCCAAGGCGTGCCTTATTCGTCGCCTTAAACTGTCGCGGTTGGGCCTGGAAGGTTGTGTCCGGCGGTAGCTCTGGCATGGTTTACTCATTATGTGCCTAGGGGTCGAAGGCGTCAATAAGGAGAATGACCGAGGCGGTATCGGCCTTGGCGTGGAAAACCGTGTTCGTACCCGAAAAGGTGCCGGTGCCCACTTCCTCCTTACCGATTTTACGCGACAGTCGGCAGACGTAGGACTCGCCCGGTAGTAGTTCTATGAGCGGGTAGAAAACGTTCGTGGTTTTATCACGCATACCGACCGTCACGTAGTTGGTCTTATCAATGTTCATGAGGCGGCAGAGTCCGCCCAGACTCGTTAGTTGGCTGAAAGTTACATCCGCCCCCGTCGTCGGTATGGTGGTGGCACCGGGCGTGGGGCCGTTCGTACCCGTAATGGTCGGGTTAAAGGAGGTAGGTTGGGACTGGTAGTTGAGGTTATTCTGCTGGATTCTCAGCGAGCTTTGTACTTGTGCACTCACGGCCAACTCCTAGAAGGTGAGGGGAATTCCCAGTTGGGTGAAGTCGGCTTCCGCGTACTTTTCGACGTGGATAAAGCCCTCCACCGTGGCCGTCTGAAGGCTCACGTATTGGCCTACGGTGTAGGAAGTGCCGTTTTTCCAAATACCCGCGTTTTGGGGTAGAGTCGCGCCGCCGTCGGCACCGGGCGGTAGGAGAAGCCACTGGGTCGGGTGTCCTTCGGGAGTCGTGGCCGTGTTCGTCACCAGGCACATATAAATCTGGTAGTCGATAAAGCCCTGCCCAGTGGAGACGGGGTAAAATACGCACATGCCCGGAAAGTAGGTGTCGCCGTTATTCCAGTCGTCCAGGTCTTTACTGATATTTTGCGACAACACCAGTGTCCACCCGCCGCCGGGGGGTTTGGTGGTGTTGACCGTAAGCGTATTGACGTAGTAGACGGGGGAGGAAGTACCCGTACCAATGGCCACGCCCGCCGGCAGACCCGCGCCGTTTAGAATGCCCTTAATGGGGTTACCTAGCCGGTCCTTGAAGCGGATAAAGTGCTGCGGGTTTTGATAGTTGGGGTTGGGGGCATTGCCGGAGCCGATAGGGTCCAGTACGTAGTTACCCGTCACGCTGTCCCAGTGGCCCGACAACACTTTCGTCCCTTCGTCCAGAAGGTCGCGGTCGAAGCTGTCGGCGCGAATATCAAAGGTTAGGTGCAGGGTATAGTAGATATAGCAGACGCCGTAGAATCTTCTTTCCCACTCGATTTCTGAGAGCTTCACGCACCGGGGCGGCATTCCCCACAGGGGGGCGTCGTTGACGGTGTTGCCCATTGAGGACAGAAAGGCGAAGTCAAGGTTCGCCACGTTCATTTCGATTTTGACCTGGGGGCGGTTACCGTCGAACTCCACCTGGGGTCCGCGTAGCCTCTCGAACGCGGAATTAATAATGGGCTGGCCGAAGCGGTCGGAGGTGGCTTCTTCCGAGTAGACCACGAAAGAACCGTTGATCTTCGGCGGCTCCAAAAGCGGGTCTTCGACCTGGACCTGGGCACAGGCCCGGTCGTCGCGGTCGGGAGGCTTGGTCGAGAAGGTGAAGGAGACTTTCCAAAACTCGTTGGGTTCCCCTTCGACTTCGGGTTTGACCGAGGCCGACCAGCGGCACCACGCCCACAGGTCGGAGTCATTGTCCACGACCCACCAAGCTCCGTAGGTCGGTAGTCCCGGCGTCAGGAGAACTTGCGCGGGTCCGTCTAACACGTCGCCCTGAACGCGGAAGGTGACCTTGTACTCGCGGTGGCCCTGGTCGTCGCGGTCCAGTTCCCAGGTCGTTTGCCCGGCCAGTAGTATGGTTGCCACTAGAGACCTGCCCCCTTGACGTTTTGGACGATAACCGGACGCGGACGGCCCGTGTCCCCCAGGACGGCGGCTATGATTTGGGACAGGAGTGCCTTGATACCGTCCTGTCCGGGTGGGTTGTTACCGGCCGAGGGGTTGGCTTCCACCGGAACCGGCTCGCCCGTAAAAATGGGGTTAACGGGAGCCGGACCTCCTCCCGCGCCGGTTGCCTCCCCGCCCTTGGCCTTACGAGACTCTTCCAGGCTCTCGGAGAGCTTGTCGTAATACTCCTGTACGCGGCTGGCCGCTTCCGCACTACCCAGAAGGGCCGCTTCCCACTTGTGAATCTCTTTCGTGCCTTGCTCGAATCCTTTAGCGGGGTCGAATTGACCCAGCTTCTTTTGATCTTCGGTTTGTTGTGCCGTGGCTTTGGCGATAAGACCTTGTAACTCTTCCACGCGGGCACGGGCCGCTTTTACTTCGTCCGTCTCGGCCACGCCGAAATTTCTGGCGGCTTCCGCGATAACCTTCTTCTGCTCCTCCAGTTCGGCGTTGAGCTTGGCCACGGCGTCTTCGGCAACCCTGGCGTCGTCGGCCATGCCCTGGTAACCGTGGGCTTTCGTGCGGAAGTATTCGGTACGGGCGGAATTGAGTAGGTCCGTCACCTGCCCCTGGGCTTTGGCCAAGGCGTCCGTGCCGCCGAACATGTTGGCCAAACTCGACCCGCGCGAGGCTTCCAGTAGTCCCGTGACGATTTCATAAAGCATTTGAAAGAACATACGCTTTACGCTCGTCACCAGTTCCGACCACGCCCTTAGAAACGGTACTTTGACCTGGGCCGCAAACGCCGTCCACCCGGCCTGAAGGACTTTCCAGGCTCCCAGGGCCACGGTTTGAATAAAGGCCCAAAGGGGCGGCCAGGCTGCACGTATTTCGGCCACGGCCAATTTAAAGCCGGCCAACAGTAGTTCCCAGGCCAAATCGAGTCCCGAAGAAGCGTTTGTAATTCCCTTCATTCCCCCCTGTATCTTTTTTAAGGTTTCGGGTAGGAGCGTGGCGGCGTGGTAAACCGACATGAGGATTCCAAACCACTCCATGAACATGCCGCCGATTTGGGCCAGAGGCCCCGTGGTGCCGGGTATGGCCAGGAGCGTATCAAGGAGTGCGTCCACGGCCCCTTGTGCGGCCAAAAAGCCGGCCGCGAATACCCCGCCCATTGCCGCCCCGAAAGACAGGACGGCCGCGCCGGTTCCTATTAAAAAGGTTCCGAGGCTTACAACCGTGGTGAAGAGAACGCCCACAAGGGCGATTACCGGGTAGAGGACTAGCTCCCAGGCACCGAAGGCGGCCACGGCCAGAAGGACCGCACCGACTAGTAGGTTGAGTCCGAAGGTGGCCACCGTCTCGGCGGCGTCAAAGGCCATTGTCGCCAGGGTCGCTAGGCTAATGGCACCCGTGTAAACGGCCCAGGCAAAGCTACCCAGGAGTGTGAAGAAGTCGGCCACGGCCTTTGTCAGTCCGCCGATAGCCACGGTTAATATCAGCCCCGCCATGACGATACCTTTAAAAGCTGACGAGACCGCTTCGCAAGCCGCTTCCGTACCGTAGAAGAGGATAAGGGCCGAAGCGATAATCGCCTTCCAACCCAGCCACAAGCCTGTGAGCGTGGCGATTCGCGCGGCCTGAAGTACCAGAGAGCCGAGCCACTGGGCACTTGAGAGGAGTAGGGATAAGGCCGTGGCCGTGTACTTGGTAGTCACGAGGGCGGCGTTGTAGGAGAGTACGGCTAAACGGAGGCCGTAGTGAAGTGCTATCTGGGCGGCCTGTTTAATGTAGAGGGCCGTCAAAACGGCATTTATAGTGGCCCATGTAACCGTCAGGATTCGCCAGGCGGCGTAGGAAGCGACTACCGCCGCCGTCACGAGTCCAACCGCCAGGGTGAGCCTCTGGTGCGTGGCGATAAAGTTTTGTAGGTAACTTAATACGTTTGCACCAACCGACTGGATAGTGCCCCAGACCCGTTCCCAGGCCGCCGCCAGTCCCCCCACCTGCCTTACCCACATGGTTGTGGCTATGGCTAGTCCGGTGAAGATAACGGTTAAGGGAGATATGCTCGTGACGAGACTACCCAGGAGTAGGAAAAAGCGCATGAGAGGGCCGGCGGCGGTCATGGCCGTGACGAGGGCCAATAGTGCCACGCCCATTTCCTTGAGTCCGGGGTCGAGCTTCAGTACCCAGTTGGTGAACTGGGTCAGAAAGTCGATTACCGGCTTGGCCCACTTCGCCACGATTTCGCCGATTTCGACCTTCAGGTGTTGGAGCAGATTTGTGAGTTTAGCGAGTTGGCCGCCGAAGTTTCCCGACAGCTTCTCGGCCACCTCCTGCGCCGTCTTTAGCTGCTTCTCGATTTCGGCCGTCATTTGCTCCTTGCCGGCCGCACCGCCGCCGCCCATAGCCCCGGCCCCACGGCCGTAAAGACCCAAGAGACGCCCTAGATAGCTCGGTGCGCCGGTTCTCTGGTAAATGGCTATGGCCCGTAAAGCCTCTGTGGGGCTGACGCCTTCTCTGGCCATAGAAATGCCAATGGCCTGCTGGACGGCTCCCTTGGCCTTTTCGCCGACCATATCGTAAAAGCCGGCCAGGGCTAGTAGCTTCGTGGCCTGTATGGAGCTAACGCGGGTCGTGGCCTCGATTTGGTCGGTGAACTTCCGGTAGTCCTCCATAGTCGATTCGACGGCCAGCCCGTTACTCTTAAGGGCCGCTTCGACGCGAACCAAGTCGTCTTGAAAGCTGCTAAAGGCCGCCGCCGACTGTTTGAACCCGACCGCTTCCGCGACCGTGGCCAGTGTCGCCGTGACGGTGCGGCCGAACTCCTTGGTCCGCTCCAGGGCGTCATCCAGCATTCGCCTGTAGTCGGAGGAGTCGCCCGTCAAGCGGACGATCAGGTTCTCAAGTTCTTCTTCCATTATCCTTCTTGGGGTCGTAGCCCGTCACGGCGAACCAGCGGGCTTTCGCCAATTCAAGCTGTGTCTTTTTGTGTGCCTCCCGCTCGGCCCTGGTCGGAGGGTGCTTCTTCTCGAACTTGAGGACCACGGGGTTAATACTCGCCGGGTTCTTACTCAGAACACGCTTTACCTGACAGGAAATGTCCATGAGGTAGTGGTCGGTGCGGCTGGGCCGGTTCCACTCCAGTTCTATAAATCCGAGGTAGGCGAGATACTGCCGGTGTGTGACGGGTCCGGGCCAGCCCAGTAGCTCGTGGAGAGTCTTTCCTAACTCTCGGCCGATTCGGAGCCAGCCGTCCCACCGGGTTGCGAGTTTTTTGCCAGAGCCTCTTCCTCGGTGTGTTCCTTACTCTTTTGGAGTTTGGTCTTTCGGCGCTGAAGCTCGGCAATCTTCTTGTCGAGACTTTCGACCGTTTCCGTCTGGTCCAGGCCACTGATTTTTTTGACGGTCTCAAAGAGCTTGCCCACAACTCGGTTGGGCCAGCCCCTCACGACCGAGAGCGGTACACGGTTTCGGGAGTCCACGTTGCCGTGGGCGTTAATGGGCAGTCGGCCGTCGGGTCCGGGGTTAAAGAGACAGAGAGAGACGAGTAGGGGTTCGGAGTCGGCCATGCCTCCCAACCGGATCGTCTTGTCTTCGGAGTCGCCCGTCTGGTGCATAGTGGTGCCGGCAAGCTGGGCGTTACGCCACTGGGCCACCGCATCTCCGAAAGCCTCCGTTAGAATGTAGCGCTGCCCTTTGTAGGTGACGGGAATCTGAATCAGGTCCGTCTCGTCATTGTCGAAGTTTAGGTCTTCATACTGTTTCATGGCTGCTCCTTGGAAAGCCGCCCGGCCGCGCCGTCCCCTGGTGCCAGCCGGTGCCGCAACGGACACGACCGGGCGGTACGCACTAGGTTCCAATACCGGCTGTAAAGACCGGGTTTTGTTCCGCGCCCGTAGAATCGGTGTTGGTGGGAATAATCGTCACGTTAGCCAGTGGCATTTCGCCCTCTTTAAGAGACTGGGGGTCGAATTTTTGCAAGTAACCGAAAAAGGCCAGGGTCGAGCCGTCGGGAAAGAATATGGTAATCGTCTCCTGAATGTTAATCCAGGCCATTGCGTCCACGTAGGTAGACGGTTCGTAAGCACAAACGGTTTCCAGCGGGTCCATTTTCTTGAGCTTACGCGGTGCCTGGGTATGCCAGGTGACGTTGTGCATGGTCGAAATGTCGGTGGGGTCGCCGCCGTCCACGGCGGGCGGCTTGACTTCTTTCTCCCACAGTTTCACGGCGGCGTCGGCACCCAGTACGATGGTAGTCTGGTAACCGTCGCGCATATGAAAGCCGGTCGGGGCACTGCGGGTTGAAGCGGGTACGGGTGCGGCCACGGTAAACCTCCTAGCTAAAGGCTAATAGACCATTGACGACACAAAGAGTCCGCCTACTGTTAGGCGCGTCTTTACCCAGGACACGGACGTTAAGTTTACTTACACAGTGAACGACGTAGGAGATTAACCCCGTACCCACGTTACTGGGCACCTGGAGGGGTACGTAATTGACTTGCTGGGCCAGGGCCACCTTCAGGGCGAAGGCTTTCTTGTAGGCGGTGGGGTGGTCGCTGGCACGCACCCGGACCTGAAAGCCGTAGTGGTCCCAAACTTCACCGTCCACCATGCTGCGGCCGTCGTACTGGTCCACCGAGTCCAGTACCGACAGGACGTTATCCGGCTCGTTGGGTTCGCCCGTGGCGTAGACGGGCCACGTACCGGGGACTGGGAGGTTCGGGGGAATGGGCGGACTAATTCCCAGCCCCAAGTTAATAAGAAGCTGTTGCACGATTTCGGCGGTGGAGTTAAGAGTCGGTGCGCCCATTTTCCTCAGTCGGTTCTTCGGACTCTTCTTCCCGCATGGGTTTTTTCTTGGGGCGTGGTGCTTCGGCCAGTCCTAAATCTATAGCGGTTTGCCGGTGGCCGTACTTGTCTTCCACGAATCCCGAAGCCTTGAGGGTGCCGGTTTCCACGGGTACGAGCCTCTCGGACAACTCTAGTAGCTGTTTGGCGGCTTCGTAGTTGGCCTGGTCCATAGTCTTACCCCGACCCATGTTTGTAAGGACCGTGGCGGCCAGTTGGGTTCGGGACTGGCGGGCGGGGGTCTCCAGAAACTTGGCCTGTCCTATCGGGTGGTGCTTTTCCAGGTCTTCGTGGACGAAGAGGGCGTAGGGGGCACTGTAACCAGCCTTGGCCGAACCGTCTCCGGTGCGTGCCTTTTGGATTCGGCGTTCCAACTTCTCACGCAAGTTGCCGATACCCTCCACACTTACCGAGATAAAGGCGGCCATTAGTCCGGTCCCGCCTGGTGGAAGCGGGCCAGGTCCACCGTTCGGCGGGTGACCCGGCCCTTAATGTCCGTGGCCTTGTTGAAGCTCTTGACGATCATAAGCTCTTGTTCGGTGTTGGCCGGTGCCGAACCAGTCCCCACCCAGTTTCCGAGAGTCCCCAGCCACATGTGACTGTCAATGTGAATGTCTTGGTCCACGACGGCCTGGGCGTCCAGTGCCACAATATTACCCGAACTGGTCATAACTTCTCGGCGGCGCGTAATCCAGCGTACCGGAATTTCCTGGGGCGGCCCCACCGTGGGCTGGCCGTGGGCGTCGTAACCCGTGAAGGGCCAGACGACGGCACGCTGGTACAGGTCTCTACGCTCGAATGCCGGCACTAGCCCTGCCTCAGCCCAAAGCCGTTTATGTTACCCGTACCGCAGCCGTGTTCGATTCCGGCGTAAAAGCCACCGGCAAACTGCCTGAGACCAATGGCCCGTAGACAGCCGGAGTAGTCGATTTCGCACGCCCTGGCCCCGTAGTCGGTTGTCTCGAAACCGGCCGCCGCCTGACCACGCTGGAACTGACCACTCGCCCCCAGGGTGGATTTCGAGCGATAGAGGGGGTCCATCGTGCAGTAAAAGTGCGCGGCAAGCCAACGTTCGATTAGCTCCAGTTCTTGGGCGGTTAAGGTGACGGCGTTAAAGGCTTTGTTAAGCGCGGCCGAATACACGCGGTCCACAATAACCGTGGCCGAACTGATATAGGGTGTCAGGTCGGTCATGCCATCCCAGTTGGACTCTTCGGCCGTGCCGCCGAGGACCGCTTCAACTAGTTCGGGTTTTGTGCGTGGGGGTACGGACATTACGGTAGTGAGTTATAGCGGGACAGTAAATCGTCCAAGGCGGCGTTCGTCGTGGAACTGGTGCTGGACCAAAAGGCCGAGGAAGCGAGCGTTATGTTACGCTCCTCCTGGTCCATAAATCTGCGCCAGGCAATGGAGTCCTGTAGCTTTTGATTCTTATCCAGTAGTAGCTCGCGGAATGATTCGCGGTCGGCAATCGTTCGGGCCGACATGCGGTGTGCCGTGTAACCCCTTCTCCGAGACGCCTGGATTACGTAGTCGGCAGTGAAGAGGGATAGGATCACACCGATTACTACGACGTTACCCGGCCAGTAGAAGTAAGTCCCCAAAATTCCGCCAAAGGCACCTAGCTGGTAGCAACCGAAGTCCCAGGCCGAACCCTTCAGGCTGTCGCCCTCAAACCACGGGGCCACGTCCAGTGCAAACTCCTTGAGGCCGGTTATGAGGAGGTAGACGAAGTAGAATTTCCACACGTCAAGACCCAGGCCGGTTAAACCGCTGTAGAAGACGTAGGCACCGGCCAGGACGTGGACGACCTGTGCCAAGTACCAGTTACTCGGCTCCCACTTACCCTTCGGTACGGTCGGGTTAACGTCCGTCATACTTTTTACCGTCCAGTCTGTCCACTTCGTCAAAGAGGGCCAGGCAGGTCTCGATAAGCCGGTCCTGTTTTTCGAGAAGGGCGTCGGTCAAATCTTGGTCCAGACCCGGCTCGGCCAGGCTTCGGTAGGAACCACGGAGCTTCTTTAGCTCTTCGACTTCCGCCCTCGTCATGACCACGACCGGCTTATCGTCTGCCATAGTTCACCCGCACGGGGCTAGAGGACTAACTTCAGGTACTACAGCCGCCGCCACCCATACGACCGAAAAGTCGAAAGCCACCCCTATCCGGAAAGAAACGATTGTCGAGGGGTGGGCTGACGAGCGGTAGTAGACTCGGCTGGTAATAGGCGGCCGGCTGAGCCTGGGGAGTTGACTGTACCCCAGACGACAGGACCGAAGCCACCTGGGAGGCCGACGGGATACCGTCCAGGGTGGCCACGCGGATTAAACCTCCCTGGCCGTCGGGTCTGCCGACGATAACCGCCGGACCTGTCACCTCGTCATTTTGACCGACGTAGCGTTCGACGTGGCAGTGTACGTAGTCGGGCATGGACTTCTCACAAGGCAGGCAGACCACGCCCACCCAGATAAGGAGCGGTTTATTCTCGCGAACCGCCTGGTCCATTGCAATGTCCAGTAGCGACAGCTTGGCTTTGGCCTTGAGGCTTGCGCAGTTGGGGTCTCCGCACTCGCCGGCCGTGCAGGTACAAGTCGCCCCACACGCACAGCCGGAAAGTAGCGCACATTGTTTGGGCTTGGGCGGACTGACCGCACACTGGGGCGGCTTGGCGTAGAGGACGGAGGTACAAAGAAGTACCGGGATACAGAGGGCTAACCGCTTCATGGTGGTCTCCTTAAAAAGCCGGGGGTGGGCGACCCCCGGTATGGCGAAGGTGTGACGACGCCTAAGAGTTTAGGGCTGGCG
>Ga0207664_10002630_pt1 | contig 11893 bp, 11 predicted proteins | sample LARL83metaG_FD_184349 | JGI IMG/M metagenome (GOLD analysis project Ga0207664, IMG submission 184349) | Corn, switchgrass and miscanthus rhizosphere microbial communities from Kellogg Biological Station, Michigan, USA - LAR L8-3 metaG... | ecosystem: Host-associated > Plants > Roots >...
CGGCGGCGATGTCTAGTGCGGTTACCGACCCTGCTCCCGCATCGATCGTGCGCTCCAGCGCAGGTGACTCGAGGGTTGCGCGCCAGCGCAACTCGAAGTAGGGCAGTCCGAGCCGTTCGAGTCGGTTCCTGGCTGCATCGACGAGGAACGTCGCTCCGGCCGCCGACGCGCGGTAGTGGATCTGCTGCGCGAACCAGCCAGGATCTCGCGTGGGGCGCCAAAGGCGCAGGCCGCTCCCCTCGCGATCGAGAACCCGCAGGGTTTGATCGACACGCTCGTCAGAGACGGCCTCGGCGGCTGCGCGCAAATCGGCAAGCACGGAATCTACGCCGAGACCGGCCGAGGGGAGCAGGGGCTCGGAGCGGGGCGCGGTCGCTGCTGAAGCAGGAGGTAGATGCATGCGTGTCAGCCAGGTGGCCTTTGCCTCAAGGAACTCCAGGTCGGTCACGAGCCGCGCCAGGGCATCTTTTAGTTGCGCTTGCCAGCGACGACCGCCCGGTTCTCGAAGCGCGGCGAGCAAATGCGCCGGACTATGCACCACGGCGTAGCCGTCGGTGCAGGCGAGCCAGTCGTCGCTACAGTGCTTCAGCACCTGAGCGGCAATCGTCCTGTGCCATTCGGCCGGGTCGAGGTAAGAGTCCGGGTGTGATTCATGTGTCTGAGCGGCGGTCAGGTACTCGGGGAAGCTCGCGTGGTAGAGGCTGTAACGTCCGTCTTCGCGGCCGAGAAACTGCCCGAGACGCGCGAGCGCCGCCTGAAGCCAGCGCTCCTCTGCCTCGATCTTGCCGAAGCGTGCAACTTGGGCAGCCGTGAGCGGCTCGCGTGCGACGGCGAGTACGCCCAAGACCCGCTGGTAGAGTCCTTCCCAAGCGGGCAGGCGCTCGCTTTCGCCCAGCACCGCGCCGGGCACGTCGACGTACTGTCCTGCGACGGCGTCACGCACGAGCGCCAGGAAAAAGGCATAGAGCTCACCCAGACCGGCTGGCACCTCCTCGAGGCGGAGGAGGCGGCGCAGTGTCTCTCGCCGCTCGCTCTCTTCTCCCGCCCTGGCCCGCCCGACCGCGGAAACCGCCTGCTCGATTCCACGGAAAAGAGCAGCCAGGTACTGAAAATTGCCGTCGGCGTGCGCGACCGCCCCGGCGACGAAATGCTCGGACGGGATATCGTCATCGGCGAGCGCTTGTGCGCAGGCCGGCTCGCGGGCGAAGCGGCGCGTGTAGCGCCCGAGGTCGGCCCCCACCTCATGAGGGTCGGCGTCAATGGCCACCTCGCACAGCCACTCGCCTTGGCGGCGCCGGAAGACCTCGAGCAGGCGCTCGTCCGGACGGGAGGTAAGGAGGAAGCGCACATTCGCTGGCAGTCGCGGACAAGCAGCGAGCCAGTCGAGCGCGCTCTCATCTACGTGCTGGTAGCGGAATTCGTCGAGCGCGTCGACGAGGATGACGATCCGTGCCTCGGGTTCTTCGGCAAGCAAGACCTCGGCCGGATCGAGCAGCGCGAGGTACTGCAAGTTGGCAAGTTCAAGGAAGCGCTCCTCCGCCACGAGCCGGCCGATCTCGATCCCGGCCAGCTCGCCGGCAACCAGCCCCGCCTCCTGCTCGACATGAACGGCGGTCTCGTAAAAAGGCGAGACCGCCAAGTCGCCAACCCTGAGCCCGATGGCCCGCCCGCCGGCGGCAACCTCGCCGACACGCTGCCGGACGATCACCTCGAGCTTCTCCGGGTGAAAGAGGCGAGGGCGAAGAGCAGCGAGCTGGTGCCCGACGGCGAAGAGAAGCGAGCGCGCATCGCCGCTGTTGAGTGGTACCTGGCTGTCGCGGCGGATGAAATAGCGCGGCCACTGCTCGCTCCGTCGCGCAAGCCAGGCCGCGAGCCCGGTCTTCCCTGACCCGGGCTCGCCCGTGAGAAGCAGGAAATGACAGCTCGGGTCGGCGAGCCTCCCCTCGATGAGCTCAGCAAGCCAGGGCCGCTCAACGAAGCGCGGGTTCTCATCCACATACGAGCGGATTAGAGAGTCCGAGAAGAGATCAGCGCCAGTGGCTCCGTTCCCGCTCATGCCGGGAACCCGCGTTGCCGCCTCCATCCGCGCACCACCTCAATCGACCAGCCCGGATCACCTCATCGAGCGCGGTGATGAAGTGCCACCTGTATGCCTCCGCAGATCGGCCCACATCGTCCTCGAAGCGGACCTCGAGGAATCCGAAGTGTCTGCCCGTCAAGAACAACATAGCCACCTGCTGCCGGTTGTGACCCGCCCCGCCAGACCCTGAACACCTGCCCACCGGCATGACCAGGCAGCACAACACGCCAGAACCGTCATAACTGGATTCAGGGTGCTTGAACCGGCCCAGCGGTCCAAGTTCTCGACCGGGCCCACCAAAATCGTTTGCGAAGAAGTTCTGGCCCCATCCGGATCGGCGATTGGCAGCAACGAAGGCAGTCCGGCCAGGGCAATTGCAATTGGTGGCTGGTGTGCTCGGCACCCGGACGCTGAGATCATCTTCTCCCAGCCGGGCATGGGACCGGTTCTCGGAGCCCGGGGCTCGCAGGGTTCGGCGACGACCCGCAGCGTTACCGCGACGGCAAGGCCAGGCGGAACTACGCCGCCACCAGCCCGGTCACCCGCGCCTCAGGAAAGAGGAAGGTCGTCGCGGCCCCGGTTCGTCCACAACGACCGGCTCGCTGACGCCCTCAACGCCCAGGCATTCCCGGGCCCGTTCCGCCCGCGATCCTCAGGCTGGGCGGCTGAGGCATGCAGATCAGGTTGATCTGACGTGATCTCAGCTGAGGGCTTGGGTGAGGAGGCGGGCAGCGCTGTGCAGCTCGAGGAGGTCGGTGATGTGGTGCGGGTTGTGGCCGGTGAGCTGGGTGATCCGGCGGAGGCGGTAGCGGACGGAGTTGGGGTGCAGGCACAGGGCCTTGGCGGTGGCGGCGATGTTGAGGTCGTGGTCGATCCAGGCTTGCAGGGTCTGCCGGAGCTGAGGGTCGGCAAGGGCTTCCCGCAGGGCGGGCGGGATGAGCTGGTCAGCGTCGTCACTGCGGGAAGCGGTGAGCTCGTCGAACAGGCGCAGGTCGTCGGGGGCCTGCAGGATGGGCCGTTCGGGGGTGGTATGGCGCAGCGCGCGGCGCGCGGTGTGGTAGCTGTCGCGCAGGCGCGTGATGCCGGTGAAGGGGGTGCCGATGCCGGCTTGGAGCGGGGCGGTCTGGGTGCGCAGGAGCTGGGCCGCGGTGCGGTGCAGGACGGCGCGCGGGCGGCCGGGACGGTCGGCGTCGAGGACGGCGAGCAGTTCGGTGCCGAGGTTGACGACGAACGTCTGGCGTTCGGTGCGGGTGGTACTGCGGGCCAGGGCATGGACGAGGCGGTGCTGTGAGTTCATCCAGGCGTCGTCGGGGGCGGTTGCGGGGAACCTGACCAGCGCGACGACGTGCTGGTGGTCGGGCTGCAGGCCCAGGCCGATCGCGCGGCGGGACAGGTCGGGGGTGGCGGCGGCCTGGTCGGCGAGGAGGGTGTCGATGAGCACGCGGCGGGCCCAGTCCAGGTCGGCCAGGTCGCCCTGGACCGCCTCGACATAGGCGTCGGCCATGGCGGTGGTCGCGGCGATGTTGTAGTCGAAGGTCAAGGCGGTCAGGCCCAGGGCGGCGCCGCGGGCTCGGGCCCCGCTGCCGGCTTCGCGGGCGATGGCGGCGGAGATGACCCGCTGGGCGATCATGAAGCTGTGCAGCATTGCCGCCAGCGGGACCAGCTGCCGGGCACGGGTGGTGGCGCGGTCGCGGACGGCTGCGAGCATGGTCGCGTCGGGTCGGGTTCCGGCACGGGTGGCCTGCAGGAACGTGTCGAGCTGGTGGCGGGCCAGGGCGCGGACCTCGGTGCGGAGCCGGTCGTCGGTCATCGGGCCGTACGCGGCGACCTCGGTGACGGTGGCGTCGGCGATCTCGTCGGCGATGGCCTCGATGCGGGCTTCGAAACGGAACAGGATGTCCTGGGCAATCTTGTCCACATCGACAGGGTATTAGGGCAGGTCACCCCTGCGGCGGCCGATCGTTTGTCCGGATGGACAGTGCCCGGCGCCCAGGTTCTGTCCTGGGCGCCATAGCCGACAGGCCGGGCAGGCAGCGAGGCTAGCGGGGGTCGGGCCGGTCGGCCCGGGGTTCGTTTCGGGGAAGCAGGTGACAGGTGAAGACCATCCACCATGTGCTGGACATCGACGCCGGCATTCCGGCGATGTGGGCCGCGCTGACCACCGGTGCGGGGCTGGCGGGCTGGTGGAGCCGTCAGGTGAGCGTGGAAGGGACGGGCGCCAGGGCGCAGGTCCGGTTCGTCTTCGACGGTGACTTCAACCCGGTCATGCAGGTGACCGACACCGAGGAGGGGCGGCGGCTGGTGTGGCGGTGCGCCGGGGGACATGGCAACTGGCAGGACAACACGTTCACGTTCGAGCTGGCCGGGCTGCCGGACGGCAGGGCGCGGCTGCGGTTCACCCAGGACTACGCGGTCGAGCTCAGCGACGACGACTACGGGATCTACAACTTCAACTGGGGCTATTACCTGGAGAGCCTGCGCCTGCTGCTGACCACCGGGACCGGCCGGCCATACCAGCCCGGGCACGCCTGACCCGTCAGCTGTGACGCCTGAACCTGAGTACCCCTTCAACCTGGCTTGCCCCGGCCTGGCCGCCCTGCCGGTCGTCGGCGCGGGGTGGCAGCACGATCTGTGAGGAGATACCGAACGTGACCGAACTGATCAGCATCGCGACCGCGAAAGCGCACCCTGACCGGGCCGGAGACCTGATCCGGGAGCTGCGGGCACGAACCGGACCGACCCGCGCCCAGCCCGGCAACCTGGAGTTCACCCTCTACCAGCAAGCGGACGCGCCCGGCACGATCGTGGCCTACGAACGGTGGGCTTCGCGCGCGGCCTGGGAGCGTCACTTGCAAGGCGAGCATGTCACCTCGCTCATGACGGTCTTCGAGACCATCCTCGCGGAACCGCCGCAGATCACAGTGCTGACCCCAGTGCCGGACCGGCCCGCCCCTGCCGCAGTGGTCCAGGCGTACCTGGCCGCCTGGCAGGACCGCGACTTCCCCGCGATGCGCCGCCTGGTTGCCGACGGGCTGCGGTTCGCCGGGCCCATCGACACCTTCGATCAGGCCGATGCCCATCATGCGGCGATCAAGGCCCTCAGCGGCAGCGTGGACCGCATCGAGATCGACCACCTGTGGAGCGACGGGCCAGACGTGCTCGCCTGGTACACACTGCACACCACCATCGCCGGGCCCGCACCGGTTGCCGAGTGGTACCAGGTGACCGGCGAGCAGATCACCGCGATCACCGTCGTGTTCGACGCCCGGCCGTTCACCGCCATGACGCCCGCGGCGGCCAGCACAGCGCGGCCGGAGGCGTCATGAGCGCGCCAGCACTATCCGCATGCTAGCCCGTTCATCGCCTCCGGGCCGATGAGCCACCGTCCGTTCGGAAAAGAGAACTTCATTTATTCAGAACGGACGGTGGTTTTACGGCCAGTACCGAGCTCCCTTGACCCGGCGTCACGTGGTGCGGCGCTGGATGAGCTGCAGCTTGAGTTCAATCTGCCGGACGGGCTGACTGTGGGGCTGCGCCTGGGGCGCAGGCCTCGGGCTCATCGTCGGCTACGGGATCAAGCGCGGTGCTCCGGGTGAGCGATGACAGTCTCGGACCGGGGCTGGCGCTGGGCGCAGCGATTTAGCGGAGCTACAGCCATTCCTCGGCGTTAGCGAGGTCCACATCGCCGGGATACTGGATGAGCTTGGCCTCGAGGGCCGCGATTATCCGTCCGATGTCGCTCTTGGTGCGCCTGTAGTCGCCTGACATGAAGATCATGCCGTAGTGCCCGGTGCCGCCGGGCATGACTGCCTCGACGTGCATGGGACGGAAGTCGCGCACATTGTTGGTGACGATAGCTCGCTGCTCGGCTCGCGCGAGCGCCAGAACTTCGGGATCGGAGAGGGCTTCCCGTTCCGGGTGCCCGGCTACGGACTGGACATCGTGACCCCTCGTGCGGAGCTCTCGGGCTATGACCGGTGACAGCATCTCGTCCAGCAAGAGCTTCACCGCCGAACGGCAGCCTGTCCGGCGGTCCAGGCGGCATGCGCTTCGGCGGCCTCCTGCTCATTGGTTTCGATCCACCGGTCGATCTCGTCCTGGTAGTCGCCGTAGTAGGTGATCGCGGCCTGGACGAGGCCGAGCGGTATCTCCAGGTAACGGGCTGCCTCGGCGGCGTCTCCGCTGTTGTCGCGGACGGTGGCGATGACTTCCCACACATCCTTGCCGGTTCCCACGAGCCGCGCGCGCCGGCCGGCTGGACCCTCTGCGAAGCGGATGAGCGGATGCTCATCCATGCGCAGGCCCTCTTCGACGTACCGTTGCGCAAGGGTGCGGGGCGCCAGATGAATGCGCTGGGCGTGCTTGCCAAGGCGGGCGATGGTCGCATCGTTCAGTCGGACGCTCAGCGGGTGACTCATGTAGTTCATTGTAGTGCAGCGCGCTACAGTCCTCAAGCCGACCAGCACGGCCGAGAGACCATAGGAGAGCGCCTGCCGGTAGCATCCGGTTCTGGCCGGCGTGGGCGTTTTCCCAGCGGCGCGGATCAGGGTCAGAGACTGCAAGGGCGGTGATCTCGGCGCTGACCGGTGGCCGTCCCGTCCGGTGCGGGTAGGTCCACTTGCGGCTGACCAGGCGGCGGTGCCAACGCAGGACGGTGCCTGGGGTGACCAGCCGGTGGACCCGCGGCCGTGCCGGCAGGTGCCGGATCAGGGCGGCGAGGACTGACCGGTCGGCCCAGTCGAGCCGGGGCAGCTCACAGGCTAAGCAGACTTCTGGCACCCCACAGGCCGGCGCGTATGCCCGCGGAGCCAAGGGCCGCCGGCGCGCGGCCAGGAACCCCCGGCTCTCCACCGGAAAACTGGATCGCTAATTCTAGAAAAATATTGCTAGTTTCTAGCTTCTGATGTAAGGTGGGGAACAGGCACCGGGAATCAGCCGCCGCCGGCGGCCAGCCCCCCGGGCCGCCAAGGGAACCGGCACAGGTCGCCAGTGACCCCGGCTCCCGCCCGAAGGAAGCACGCCATGACCGAACCAGCCGCACCATCAGGTAAGACCAGCACCCTGCCGCCCCCCTCGGCCAACGGCTCAGCCCCGCCCGCGCCGCGAGCGCCGGCCCGCGGGCGGACACGGACGAAGATCAGCAGCATGCGCACCGCGCTGATCGCGGGCACCGCCGTCCTCATCGTGGTGCTGATCTTCATCATCCAGAACGCGCACGCCGTCAGCATCAGCTTCCTGGGCGCGCACCTGCGCCTGTCGCTGGCCGTGGCGCTGCTGCTCGCCGCCATCGCCGGCGCGCTGGTGATGGCCGCCGCGGGCACCGCCCGGATCACCCAGCTGCGGCGGATCATGCGCCGAGACCGGCGCCAGCCCCAGCCCCAGCCCCAGTCCGGTAAGTAAGCAGCCAGGGTAACCGCGGGCCGCACGGCCCCGGGTACCCCCGGCCCCGGTCAGATGACGGCGGCAAGCGCCGGCCGCTCTCGCCGGGACCTGCCACGCACACCCCCGCACCTCGCGCACATCACTGACCAAGGAGTCATCATGGGCATCATCGCATGGATCGTTCTCGGCCTGGGAGCAGGCTTGCTCGGTAATATGCTGATCCCCGGCAAACGATCACAAGGCCTCATCCTCACCTGCGTGATCGGCGTCGCCGGCGCGCTCGGCGGCGGCTGGGCAGCCAGCCGGGTGTTCCACCTGCACACCCTGAACGGGTTCTTCAACTTGTCCACCTGGCTCACCGCCATCGCCGGGTCCGCCGTCCTCCTGCTGGCCTATCACCTGGCCACCGGGCGGTCCGGCCACCGGACGGCACACCGGTGAACACGGTGACCGGGGACCGGGTCATGAGTCATGACGCCGGACGTGAGCTGGCGCCGGCCAGCCCGGCACCCCCAGTACCGCGGCTGCGCCTGGGGGAGGCGCTGTCGCACGGCACGCTGCTGGACGGCGGCTGGTGGCCGCGATCAGCCGACCCGGCGGCAGAACTGCCCGCGCTGATCGCGGCCGTCGAGGGCCGCCGCGGCCGGGTGACCCGCCTCATGCTCGGCCCCGCGGGCTGGGACAGCCAGCCGCGGCGGCTAGGCGCCGCGGGCCGCGTGGTCAAGCTCGGCTGGTTCACCGGCCAGCCGGCCGGGCTGCTCACCGCGTTCTGCGGCAGCAGCGGCCGCGTCGACCTGCTGGTCGTCCCCCCTGGCACCGCCGAGGCGGACGCCTGGGCGGCGATGGATCTCGCCGCCCAGGCCGCCAACCGCATCCATGCCCCCGACATCCTGGCCGCCGTGGCCGGGCATCCGGCCACGCCGGCGGAAACAGAACCCGGGCCGGCGGTAGAAACAGAACCCGGGCCGGCGGTATGGGAGTCCGAGGGCGGCCAGCCCCCCGGCCGCGCGGAGGCGAGGTGACCGCGCAGGGCCGGGCCGCCGGGCAGGCAGCCCCCGCCGGCCCGGTTACGGCCGGAGATCGGGTGAACGCCGTGCATGCAACCGGAACCCCGGCCAGAATCCCGGCACAGGCGAGCGTGCCTGTCCCGGGCCAGGCCGTCGGCACCATCGTCCGGCTGGGCGGTGACCTGGACATCGCTACCGCCCCGGCGCTGCGGGAGCGTCTGCACGGGATGCTCCGGCCCGGTACCAGGCTGCTCATCATCGACCTGTCCGGGGTGTCATCGTGTGAGGTGGCGGGGCTGGCCGTGCTGATCGGCACGCAACGCCGCGCTGCAGCGCGCGGCATCACCGTCCGCCTCGCCGCCCCCGGCCCTCAGGTCGCCGAGCTGCTGCGCGTCACCGGCCTTGACCGCAATCTCATGATCTGCGCCACACCGGCCGGCGTGCTCCCTCCGCGGCGGCGCGGGCGGCGGCGCGCGGCACCCCCGCAGCGCGCCGAGGCCGCCTAGCATGCCCCGCCCGGGATACCGGGAACCGCTCCTGCCCGTTACCTGGAGCACCCGCAACTCCAACCGGGAAACTAGCAATATATTTCTAGAAAATTGCGGTTAGGTTCATGAGCACGCAGAGCTGGAGCTTCCTGACCAATCACGCCCGGGTCCTGCTCCGCATCGACCAGGACCCCGGTGCCCGGCTGCGCGACATCGCCGGCAACCTGGGAATCACTGAGCGCAGCGCGTACAGCATCGTCACCGACCTGACCGCCGCCGGGTACGTCGTCAAGCACAAAGACGGCCGCCGCAACCGCTACCAGATCCAGGCGCACCTCCCGCTGCCAGACCCGGTGGGCCGCGAACCCGCCATCGGCGACATCCTGGCCGTCTTGACCGGCGAGGCCGCGGCCACGAGCTGACCGCCGCTGCCGGCGGCGTGCCGGGCGGGCACGGCGGGCGGGCGCACAGGCTGGACGCGTGCAACGCGTCCGGCGGTGCCGGTCCGCGTGTCCGCTGTACCGGCGTCCGGGCGCTGGCCGGTGATCGCGGCCTGGACCGTGGGGAAAGTAGAGAGGTGCCGATTTACGCCGGTGACTGACAAGACTATCTGGGGCGGAACCACCAGGGAAGAGCGCCAGGCAGCACGAAGAGCCGCCCGCCGGGCGGGGCAGCGGATCACGTCCGGCAGGAGCGCATGCTGAACTTGCCGGCCAGCCACGAGCACCCGGTAGCCGACGGTCCTATTTGCAGTACGCGCATCCTGGAGGGTGTCGCCAGTGACGGGTGGCACTGCATCATGTACCGGGTTTACGGTGTCTGTATGATCTCGTCCTCTCGGTTTGGCGAGGGGATGGGCTCTAGGCCCCGCCGACGCACTCACGCCTCGGCGGGGCCGCAGTCGTAAATCCGCCCGAACCTGCATGAAGGCCTGGGATGTCTCGGCGATGCGGGCCGTTTTTCTCTTGTCCCGCGTTGTTTCATTTCGTTCCGCCGTGGTGCGCCGTGTAAGGGTAGTTGCGGACGTATAGCGGACGGGCCGACGCGGAGCCTGAGGCAACCACCGAAGTCCCTGAGCGCCTCCCACGCTCTGACACGCGCTTGACACTGCCTGCGATGGTGTTATTGCTGGTCGAGGACCTGTGCACGGATCCGCATGGGGTCCCAGTCCGGCCCTTGCCAGGCGGCGACCCCTGATATCACCCGGCCGAACCGGGCGAGGGTCTGTGCCAGCGGACTGGAATCGTCGACCGGTTCGTCTGGGTCCAGGTAAACCGGTCCCTGATCGTCCAAGTCCCGCCACCGATCTTCCACGGCATTCGGAACCCAGTTGGCTGAGTCGTACCGGCCGCCGCCTGGTTCAGCGATTTCCAGCGCGAGAGACTGAAAAATCCCCAGGACGTTCAGCAGGAGCAGACCTTCCGGCGCCCCGGGCTCCCGCTCGTCGATCACCGGCTCCCAAACCGCCGCGAGTTCCCATGCGCGCACAGCGGTCTGCGGCGATTCCCCCGCGATGACGACCTCGCGGACCACGTCCATGGTCGACGCCATCAGCAAGACCTCGTCGTCCTCGATCCAGGCCGCGTACAGCGACCGCAGTTCCCCGCAGAGGATCCACATCGCGGCGAGGTAGGAGGGACGCCAGGGCAACGCCACCAGGCCGGAGTGAATTGAACGCGCCGCGCCATCAACGCGCATCGTTTAGCTCATCTCATGGTGGATCGTCGGCCTCCAACGGGGTATAGCCGTCAGCTACGCCGTCTTCAATGGCTACATTCTTCATCGTCTCAAGAGCTGTGTTTCCTCCAAACATCTGTCGCTCCAACCCTATTTCCCTGCGAGAGAATATTATCAGCTGCCCGGTGGCCGAGAACATGAAACCCCGGGAGCCTGCCAGGATCTTCACGTTTGGCTCATTTATGAACCTGGTGAGAGCCGGGGCGCACTGGTTCTTGCAGACCGTATTGGTCAATATCGCCGCGTTGACCCCTGTGATCTTTCCGCCGAGGACCCACTGTTGCATATCCGGGCGGAGTTTGAAGGCTAGCGCGGCGATCTCCGCATGGTCCTGCACTGGCGTGGCCTGGATGATCGGAATCTGCATGCCCGTGAAGACGTTTTGTAGTATACGGGGCAGGCCACGGCTGCTGACGAATATGATGATCCGGTTTTGGTCGCCTGTGGAGGTGTTGACCGTCACGTCGGTGAGTATCGCGGTGAATTGCTTCATTTTCAGGCCTCTAATTGCCTTTGGGAACACCTTGAAATAGGCGTCGAAGACCTGGAGCACCTCCTTGAAGATTTGTTGATCCTCCATGCTCGAAATCTCTAGGGCGAGAGAGTTGGGGCGATTGACCACGATCGGGGCCTGATCGGCACCACGGGGGTTGCTGTTAGTTGCTGCGGCGTCGTAAGCCTTGACGCAGGCGTTGACCGCGGCCTGGGTCTTGCCGACACAGCCGTCCGCCCCGGTGTACACCTTGGGCGTGTGGGGCCCGCAATAGATGTCCCCACCCGTGCAGATGCCGGCCCCGGTGGGGTCGGAGTAGGTGACGGGGTTGCCCTCTGCGTAGGCGTAGGGGTCGAGGTCCTGGGGGTCGTAGGGCTTCAGGAGGGGGTCGGGGGAGATGAAAGACCCGGTCTTTGGCTGGTATTCGCGGGCGCCAAGGTCGGTCAGGCCGGTGGCGGTGTCGCTGCTTCCGCCGATGAAGCCTTTCGTTCCGGCGGGGAAGGCGGGGGTGGAGCTTTGCCGCGAGGTGCCGTAGGGGTCGTAGTAGCGGCGAGTGACCGCGAGGGTGGCGGAGTCGATGGCGACCGTGTCGGTGCCTTCCTGGTCTCCGGCCAGGTAGGCCAGGCTGGAGGCGCCGGTGCGGGCGGCGACGGTGATCCCGTTCAAGGTGTAGAACCGGGTGCCGGTCGGTGCCAGTGGCGGTGTT
>Ga0207664_10002631_pt1 | contig 11890 bp, 10 predicted proteins | sample LARL83metaG_FD_184349 | JGI IMG/M metagenome (GOLD analysis project Ga0207664, IMG submission 184349) | Corn, switchgrass and miscanthus rhizosphere microbial communities from Kellogg Biological Station, Michigan, USA - LAR L8-3 metaG... | ecosystem: Host-associated > Plants > Roots >...
CGCATTCACCACATCCACAGGGGTCAGGTGCTTGGCCTGCAGTGCGGGCGTGTCTATATCGACCGAAACCACGCGCTGCTTGCCCCCGTAGGGATACGGAATTGCCGCGCCTGGAACCGTAATGAGTTGGGTCCGCAAAAAATTCAATGTAAGGTCGTTGAGTTGCTGCTCAGAGTAGCTGCGGCTGCTCACGCCGATCTGAAGAATTGGCACCGTCGATGCCGAGTATTGAATGACCAGGGGAGGGGTCGCTCCTGGCGGCAAACCACGAAGCGCAGTTTGCGAGATCGCCGTTACCTGTGCCAGCGCAGTTTGAATATTAGCTGTGGGCTGGAAAAAAATCTTAACTACTGCAATGCCATTCAACGACTGCGATTCGATATGCTCAATATCATTGACCAGAGTGGTGAGCCCGCGTTCCGTGATCGTGGTAACGCGGTCAGCCATCTCCCGGGGCGAAAGGCCGCTGTAATTCCAAACCACGCTGATGACCGGAATATCAATGTTCGGGAAAACATCAGTCGGCGTGTGTTCTATGACAATAGGACTGAGGATGAGGATCAGCAGCGCCATTACCACAAAGGTATAAGGCCGACGCAGGGCTAATGCGACAATCCACATAGGCAGGACTAAGGAGAATAGATGATTCTAAACGAGATAGGGACTCAAAAAGTGCCCTTCCGTGAATGATGCCAGTCAACGGAAGCTACCCCTGGCTCAAACCCTTTGATATATGATTCGAAAATGTTGGATCGAACAAATGTGCGAACAAATGTGCCAAAGAACGGGGAAGCAGAGGAGAAGGTTGCTCATACGTGCGCTCCTGATCCTTCCCACTTTTGCCCCAACTGCTCTGTACGATTGGTGGATCATCGATGCAAGCTGAAATGCCCACAATGCGGTTATTTCCTCAGCTGCTCAGATTTCTATTGATCTCAGCTTTTATTTTGTGATGCAGACTGAGCAAGGTCCGACGCAATCAGCGTTCCAGCTTGGCGTTCATCGTGATCTTCGCATTGAGGACCTTCGAAACCGGACACCCGGCCTTTGCGTTCTCAGCAGCTTTTTGAAATGCGGCATCATCAGCTTTCGGGACTCGCGCGATCACGTCCAGATGGATTGAAGTTATCGCAAAGCCTGATTCCTGCTTCTCCATCTTCAGGTTCGCAGTCGTATTAATGCTCTCCGGCGTAAGATTGGCACCGCCCAGTTGCGCTGAAAGCGCCATTGAGAAGCAGGCCGCGTGTGCCGCGGCAATCAGTTCCTCCGGATTTGTGCCTGGCGCATCTTCAAAACGGGTCTTGAATGAATACGGTACGTGAGAGAAAACTCCGCTGGGGGCTGAGAACTCACCCTTGCCATCCTTGAGACCGCCCTTCCAGACTGCGCTCGCCTTCCGTTCCATAAATTCACTTTCTCCTTAAAGATATCGGCGCAACAAATTACCATTCTAGACTAACCTTCGGGAGATCTTTCGTAGCTTTACTCCTCGCTCATGGAGCGCAGCAGCTTCCTCATCTCCCGGTTAATTTTCGCTGCCTGGTCAGACGATGCCTCAAGCAACTGCGCCCAGCGCTTGCTTTCGCCCTCCAGTTTGACTTGGCCGAGAAGATACGAAGCCTGCATAATTGCTTCCAGAGAATTGCTCAAGTCATGGGCAAGCGCCCGCAGACGCTCGACATCCTTCTGGATATCAATTTTCTGCTGCTGGGTTTCAGCTCTTCCTCGAATGGTGGGCTTCTCAGGCATTCCCCCGCTCCCTCTTGCTCGTATTGCGATACGGCCCCAGTGCCTCCCCGCGCAGTCGAAGCTGCCAAGTTTGACACTGCGTCTGTGCCTTGTAAGAATAGATGCCGTACTCTCTTCCTTTCAAGGCGGCTGGGCCGCACCGCTAAGCACTCACTTGCCGAAGTGGCGGAATTGGCAGACGCGCATGGTTCAGGTCCATGTACCCGCAAGGGTGTGGGGGTTCGAGTCCCTTCTTCGGCACCATTACTTTTGGAATCTTGCACTTAGAGGCTGGTGATACCTACAGTGATACCACTCTCACTGGAGGATCGCCGCTGTGCCCAACCGCGAATGCAATCTCACGAAACGTGTCCACACCAACCAAGGTCTGCGATTCTGCCCTGTTGTGCTGTCCGCGAATGGACGCGTCAAACCCGAGTGGGTGATAGTTAACGGCAAGGAAGAGCGCCACACAGAAGGCGCGTACTACATTGAGTGGCGCGAAGGCTCGAAACGTATTCGTGTGTCGGTCGGCAAGGACGCGGCTGATGCTAATGCTCGTCGGCTCCGCAAAGAAGCCGAACTGAACGCCGTGAACAACGGCGTGGCCGTTGCCGATGAAGGTCCGAACTCAAAGCGCCGAGTGATCGCGAGTGCCGTGGCTGAATACCTGGATGAGATCAAAATTACCCGGAGCGTGGCGACCCATTCAGCCTACGAGCTTGCTCTGCGGAATTTCACCGAGTGCTCCCCAAAGGTGCACTTAGGAGATTGATCGCTCAGACCTGCTTCACTACATAAAGCATCTCCGCGACCAAAAGCTATCCGACCGCACATGCCACAATCGCTTCGAGCATTTGCTGACATTCCTAAAGGCGTTCGGGATCGAGAAGCTGGCGAAGAAGCGCGATTGGCCGAGATACGTGACGCAGGAACCGGAGAGCTATGAGAACGATGAACTAGAAAAGTTCTTCGCCGCGTGCGACCCGGAAGAGAAGATATTTTTCGAGTTTTATTTGATGACCGGCTTTCGCAAGAAGGAAGTCACGTTCTGCACATGGCCCGATGTCGATCTGAGAGCAGGCGTCGTGCGCGTTACGGCAAAACCGGAGCATGGATTCAAACCCAAGGATTGGGAGGACCGCGAAGTTCCCATCCCGGATCGGCTCGTCCAATCGCTGAAGGCTTGGGCCAAGAGTCGCAACGGCTCAGAGTTCGTTTTTCCGCTGCGGACGGTTCAGCTTTGGCTCGGACACAAAGATCTTGAGAGCACAATGCGTTATCTGAAACCGGCGCGCGGAAAAGGTGTTCGGGAAAAGGTAAATGCGACGTTCGCTCTATCTGCGCAATAGAAGCGCTATGATTATTGCCCTCTAAGCCATTCAGCGATGATTTTTGGATCGAAGCGTACGCAAGTCCCTATCCGAAATGATGGGATACGGCCGGCCTTCGCCTGTTTGAAAATCGTGATCGGCGAAACGGAGAGAATCTCTGCGAGCTGCTGGGCTGTCAGTGCTCGCTCGATCCTCTCGATTTGGTCTGCAATCGACATTTAGACTAATTTCTTAAAATCAAAAACATCTCGTTCATGTAGAGTTTTGAGTTGCGGCAGGCTGTAGGCATTTAACCCTCAACATTTTTTATATCTCTATCCGCGACTAGGGGCGGTCTAATTCTTGGCATCAAATTGCCTTCCCAGCGCGTAGTCTCTCAACTTTACGTAAACAAAAATACATTTCGTTTTGACATAGCAACTGGAATTTCATAATTAACGTCTGTGTAAATTTTGGAAACTACGGGCTCGACAGGCGTTTGCGTTAGACATTTTGACCCCTATCCCCTCCGTGGACGGACTGGACGGCGCTTTTCTATTACTCCCTACAGCCATACGTAGTTCGGAGTTTCCGACGCCAAGAGGGAGACTACATTATCGTGCAACAGAAGCAATGACAGAGCCTAAGCAAACGACGGTTACTCCCGCTTCGACGAAGAAATTCGACTGGAGTGTTGCATTAACTGCTGACGGCCGACCAGCCGTTTCTTCTTTCAATCGACCCCTAAAATCCGCGGGCTTCCAGCCTACTAGTGCTTCAGATGTGTGCCTCTGTTGCAAACCAGGGAGGAGAGATCTCTACAGGGCTAAGCTGGTCAGGTCGCCCATCCGGGTCTATTTAGGCCACGATCGCGAAACCGAGAAAAGCAATTACAAGTACCTTGCTCACCGGTGCAAGACGGCGGTAACCCTAGCGTATGAGAAAAACCTAACGGATTACGAGGGCGCTGCACGAAATGTAGGACGCGGCCTGGTTGAAAAATCCGGCCGACACTGCGCCTTGTGCAGGTACTGCCTTGTCCTATCTCCACATAACTGAGAAACTTATTGGCCAGAGTCCGCTCATATGACGTCTCCTGTGACAGACGAGGTTGCGAGCGCTGCGATTCAGGGGCCCGGGACTGAGCAGCCTTGGATAATCAAACAAAGGATTGCTCTTCTCGTTTCTTCAGCATCTCTCTTAATAGTTGTGTTACTCGCCATTATGTGGAGCTTCCGGTCACCATTGCCGAAAACATCTTTGAGCCGACAAAATCACGGAGTCTTGGTCAGCGATCGAATCCGCGTGAGCGGCAGCACCGAAGCTGTCCGAATGCGCACGATCGTCGCGCCTATGCTGGAAGGGCAGCAGTTCGGCACGCTGACCATCACGAAACTCGTGCCGAGCGGGACTCATGTCGGCAAGGGCGATTTACTCGTCGAGTTTGATCGCCAGGCGCAGATGCGCAACTTTGTCGACAAGCAGGACGAGTATCAGAAGCTCGCTAATCAGGCGATTCAAGAGCAAGCCAAGGACGATGCCGCACGCGCGAAAGACGAGACTGAGATCCAGCAGGCCGAAAGCGATCTCAGCAAAGCGCAGCTTGAGATGCAGAAGCGAGAACTGCTCTCGCGGATCGATGCCGAGAAGGCGCAGCAAACGCTCGATGAAGCCAAAGCCACTCTGCAGCAACTCCGAGCCACTTTTGATCTGAAACGCAAATCCGCACATTCCGCCGTTCGCCTGCTCGAAATCCAGCGCGACCGCGCCCAGCAGGTGATGGAGCATGCGCGCTCTAATACGGAACTGATGGAGATCAAATCTCCCATCGACGGCGTGGTCGTCCTGAACACCATTTGGAAGCAGGGCAAGATGGGGCAGGTGCAGGAGGGCGATCAGGTGCGGGCCGGCATCAGTTTCATGCAGGTGGTCGATCCGTCGTTGATGCAGGTGCGCGCATTTGTGAACCAGGAGGATTTTCTGGCGCTGCGGTTCGGCGACACTGCGCAAATTCACCTTGATGCCTATCCCGAACTGGTTTTGCACGGCAAGCTGGTGGAGATGGCACCGATCGCGCGCAATGGGGATTTTTCGGATAAGCTCCGCTCATTTGCGGTGGTGTTTTCGATTAGTGGAGCAGACCCCAAGCTGATGCCGGATCTCTCCGCCGCGGTTGACGTAAATCTCTCGATGCAAGCTGGCGGTGCGAACGCGTTCCGGTAAGGACATGTGGTTGCACGTATGATCGGCGAATTTAGAGCGGTCGTGATGCAAAGCAAGCTCGCGACAGCAGTAAGCGTCCTGCTGGCATGCGGAGTTGTTTTTGGCGCCGTCCGCTACAGCCGCCGTTCTCCTTCCGTTCCCGCCATCGAAGTGAAGCGATCCGAATTTCTCGACTCCGTGCAATTCCGCGGCGAATGTACCGCGCTCAAGTCCCTGAGCATCACCGCTCCGGCGGAAGCGGGCGACCTCCAGATCCTGAAAATTGCCGCTGATGGTACCAAGGTCAAGACCGGCGACATCATCGTCGAATTCGACAAAACTAAGACCGAACAGGACTTCGCGCAGTTCCGCTCTACCCTGAAGTACAGCACTGCCGACATTGATCAAACCCGCGCGCAGTCCCGCATCACTGAGGAGCAGGACCTCACCGCCGTCTCCAAGGCCCGCTTTGATCTCGAATCTGCCAAGCTCGACGCCGGTAAACAGGAGATCGTCTCCCAGATCGAAGGCGAAGAGGCCAAGCTGAAGGTCCGCAATGCCGAACAGACGCTGCGCGAGGCTGAACAGAAACTGAATTGGATCGCGCGGCTGCGAAGGCAAGCATTCAAGGAAAGATTGAGACCAGCCGGAAGGCTGCATTCGATGTCCAGCGCGCAGAATCTGCCTTGTCGAAGATGACGTTGAAAGCGCCGGGCGGCGGAATGGTGAGTCTCGTACCGGTCTGGCATCCCGAGGGCCCCGCGCCCTTCAAGCCTGGTGACCGTGCATGGCCCGGCGCGCCGCTCGCCGAACTTCCGGATGCTGATTCGCTTCGCATTACTGCCCACGTCGATGAAACCGAGCGCGGACGCTTGACGGCGAAACAGCCGGTTACCGTTCATCTCGACGCTATTCCCGACCGCCAATTCACCGGCAGGATCGAAGACATTAGCGCCCTCGCGACCGAGGACTTTTCGGCGGGCTGGCCTATTCCCCGCGACTTCGACGTTCGCATTATTCTCGACGACTCTGATCCGCGCCTGAAACCCGGCATGACCGCGCAGGTTACGGTCATCGTCGATCGCGTTCGTGACGCAGTTGCCATCCCTGTCCAGGCTTCTTTCCAGAAGGAAGGCGAGACGCTCGCTTACGTTTGGAGCGGCTCCAAGTTTCGACCTCAGACGATTGAAATCAGCCGTCGAAGCGGCGACCGTGTTCTCGTCGCCAAGGGCTTGCAGCCGGGAGACCGCATCGCATTACAGGATCCCACGGCAGGGAAGAAAGAATAATGACGCGCCGCCGGTTGATCATCGCGATTTCGGTAGTTGTTGTGCTGATTGCCGGCATTGCCATCAGCCGCGTGTCGCGCAACACGCCTGTTACCAGTTCCGCTGACGACATACCCATCGCAACCGTGAAGCGCGGCGAACTCGATTTGCGCGTCTACACCACCGGTGAAATCGAGGCGAAAAATTCCGTCACCCTCAGCGCTCCACCCGTAGCCGGTGCCTCGCTGCAGATCACCCATCTTCTCCACACGGGCGCAGTCGTGAAGAAGGGGGATGTCGCCATCGAATTCGATCCCACCGAACAGCATTATGTCCTTGAGCAAAGCCGCTCCGAGCTGCATCAGGCCGAGCAGGACATCCTCAAAGCCAAGTCCGACGCCGCCGTGCAGAAGGCGCAGGACGATGTCGCTCTCCTCAAAGCCCGTTTCGATGTTCGACAGGCTGAGCTCGAAGTGCAGAAGAACGAATTGGTCAGCTCCATCGATGCCCAGAAAAACAAGCTCGCACTTGATCAGGCGAAGCGTGCTCTTGCCGAACTGGAGCAGGACATAAAGTCTCACGGCACCACCGGCCAGACTGGCATCGACCTCGCCCAGGAGAAGTGGAATAAGGCCAAGCTCTCCATGGAGGTCGCCCAGCAGAACATCGAGAAAATGCGTGTGACCGCTCCCACCGACGGTCTGGTGTCTATAGAGAAGAACATGACTGGCGACTTCTTCTTCAGCGGCATGGCCCTGCCTGACTTCCATGAAGGCGATCAGGTACAACCCGGCACGGGTATTGCACGCGTTATTGTCTCCAGCGAAATCCAGCTTTCGGCGAAGGTCAGTGAACTTGAACGCGCGAATATCACTATCGGACAAGCGGCAGAGATCGAGTTTGACGCCCTGCCAGGTCGGACGTTCCACGGCACTGTGAAATCTGCCGGCGGCATGGTGCAGCGGCCGTTCTGGGAGACCGCTTCGACCAGCAAGTTCGATATCGCCATTCAGCTAACCGACGGTGATCCCGCTCTCCGCCCCGGCCTCACGGCGCAAATCGTCATCCTCGGCGCGAAAAATGCGAATACGTTGTATGTTCCGCGCTTGGCCGTGTTTCAGAAAGAGGGAAAACAGACTGTCTACCTCAAGAAGGCCTCCGGTTTCGAGCAAATGCAAGTCAAAGTGGGCGCGCAGAACGAAAGCCGCACCGCGATCGAGGGCTTGAAACAAGGAGATCAGGTCGCTCTGATCGACCCTACCGCGCCGAGCAAATCATCGAGTTCGGGTTCCGCCTCGCCGCTCGGGGGAGGTAATCTCTGATGCCGGTCCTCACTGCGCCTCCGGTCCGCCGCGCCATCACCGGATATAAGCAATGGCTGCCCGACCTGCGTCTCGGCCTGCAGAACCTGCTCGCCAATCGCATGCGATCGTTGCTTACCATGCTCGGCATGATCTTCGGCGTCGCGGCGGTTGTCTCCATGCTCTCGATCGGCGCAGGAGCTCGGCAGAAAGTCATGGCGCTTATCGAGCAGATGGGCGTGCACAATCTCATTGTCGAGGCTAAAGAAACCATCGAGTGGCAGGCGCACGACAAGATTCGCCGAATCTCTCCCGGGCTCACCTTGCAGGACTACCGCATCATTCGCGACGATGTTGACGACATTGCTGCCGCTACACCGCGCAAGCGATTCACCCCAAGCAAAACCATTCCCAAGTCGCAGCAAGATCCGCCAGTTGTTTACGGAGTCGCGGCCAACTATACCGACATTGCGCGTCTCCACCTCATCCAGGGCCGCTTCTTCACCTCGGACGAGGAGAGTCACGCGCGCTCGATCTGCGTCCTCGGAGCTGGCGCCAAGTCGAATTTGTTTGGTGCAGCCGATCCTATCGGGCAATACGTGAAGTTGAATCAGCAGTGGTTTCAAGTGATCGGTGTCGCCAGCCCTCAGCTCAGCTCGCAAACCGAAGTTGCCGGAGTCCCCTCGCAGGACTTGAACAATGTCGTCTACGTTCCGCTCGACGCAGCCATCCTGCGTCTCGAAGACAGTTACAGCAATGTTCGCGATGAAATCGACGGCATCTACCTCCACCTGACCGATACCGCCGATGTGCCGCAAGTCGCTCAGGTTGTGCGCGCCATTCTGAACTGGAGCCATCACTCTGCCGGAGACTTCATTGTGATTGTTCCCGCGGAACTGCTGGCCGAACAGCGCCGTACCGAGCGCCTGTTCAACGCGGTCATGGTTGCGATTGCCTCCATTTCCTTGCTCGTCGGCGGGATTGGCATCATGAATATCATGCTGGCCAGCATTCTCGAGCGCACACGCGAAATCGGCGTGCGTCGAGCCGTTGGCGCACGCCAGTTCGACATCGTGCGCCAATTCGTGGTCGAGGCCACAATCATTTCCTTCGTCGGCGGGAGTTTCGGAATCATCTTTGGGGTTTTTATGTCGCGACTCATTGCCTGGCTAGCCGGTTGGTCCACGATCGTCACTGCCTTCTCGATCATCCTCGCCTTCGTCGTCTCTATCAGCGTGGGGCTGATCTTCGGCATTTATCCGGCGATGAAGGCCGCGCATCTTGACCCTGTCGAAGCCATCCGCTACGAGTGACCTAGCTATACCTGCACGTGGCCCTGATCCGACTTCTTTGGGAGGACGAATGAAATTCCATCTTATCTGTGTTCTTTTGCTCACGACATCCATTACTGCGTTCGCGCAATCCGACGAAACCTATCGCGAAATGCTTACGGCGCAGGTCCGCTCGGCGAAGACCGCAACGCCGCAACATCTGCACGACTATGTCTTCGACGGCAAGCTGAAGCTCAATCTCCACGACGCCATTGTCCTTGCGCTCGAAAATAACAGCGCCATCCGCGTCGAGGAAGCCTCAGTGGAGACGGCGAAGTTCAGCCTTCTGCGGTCTTTGCAGCCCTTCGATCCCAAGTTTCAGTCGGTTTTTGCCGGCCGTCACAGTTCGTATCCCGGTTTTAGCCAGATCCAAGGGGCTGGAACCTTCAACGACTTGAATCAGTCCGCCCAACTGAACTACACCCAAACGTTGCAAACAGGAACCAACTTACAGATCGGGATGAACAGTACCAAGGATTCGAGCAACAGCGGATTCTATTTTCTCAACCCTTATTACCAGTCTTTTCTGAACCTGCAAGTCACTCAGCCGCTTCTGCGCAATCGTTGGCGCTTCGCCAACACCGCGCCTGTCGTGATTGCCCGGACTAACCTGCAAACGTCCCGTGCTACCTTCCGCGCGCAAGTAAATGCCGCGCTTTTGCAGGCTATCACGCGTTACTGGGACCTTGTTCGTGCTCACAACAATCTCGAGGTCGCCCGCAAATCGCAGGACGCTGCCGAGTCGACTTATCAGCACGACAAGCGCGCACTTGAACTCGGCGCTCTGCCGCCACTAGACATCTACCGCTCGGAATCGGAAGTTGCCTCGCGCCGTCTGCAAGTGATTCAGGCTGACTACGCGGTAAAGCAGGCGCAAGAGAACCTCCGCCTCACCATCGGGGCGAACCAAGACCCATACATCGAAGCGCTTGATATCGATGCCACGGAGCAGCCAGAGCCACAAGGCGATTTATTGACGGTTGACATCGCTACCGCATTAAAGCAGGCTGTCGAAAGCAGACCGGAGGTTCTTGCATGGCAGCAGGCGCTTGCCGCCGACGATACCAGCATTCGTCTGGCTCACAACCAGCTTTTGCCTGATCTTGAGTTACAGGCGTTCTATCAGGGTAGCGGTGTGGGCGGCAACTCGAATTTTGGCGGCATCATGACGCGCGGCGGCTTGGATACCTCCCTTAATCAGCTCTTCAACTTCGGATTTCCCGGTTACGGCGCCACCCTTACCTTGAACCTTCCGATCAGGAATAGCGGCGCCCAGGCCGACATGGGGACGGCGCTCGTCAATCGCCATCGCGACCTCTATTCGGCCCAGCAGGTCCGGGAACAGATTAGTCAGGAAGTCGCCAATGCAGTGCATCAGCTCGAGCAAGCGAAGTTGTCGATCGCAGCCGGGAAGACCGCCCTTGATCTGGCACAGAAGATGCTTGCTGCCGAGCAGCGTAAAGCCCAACTCGGCGCCGAGAACGTCTTCTTTCAACTCGACGCCCAAACCCGCGTGGCGAATGCCGAGGCGACTCTCCTACAGGCCGAAGTGGATTACCAAACTGCGGTTGCATCTCTGCATAACGCCACCGGAAGTCTCTTGCAGGACTACAACGTCCAGATTTACAAGCTCACAAAGTGAATCGTGGTGCCAAGTAGCAGCTATCGAATGAAGTTGTAAATGACGATGAGCTTCAGGATTCGGCACCACTCCTCGCCATCCAATATCTCGCCGAGCCGATCCTCGATGGGACCTTTCCAGTCTCAGCAAAGGCCAAGCTTCCGACTGACATTCCTTCACCCGCAATTCTCTTGTGGTCTCGCTGACGCATCCACAAACTTGCAGGTACTTAAGCGGTCTCACGTGCACTTGTAATATCGTTACCCAGACAAGGCTGGCATCAGCGGTTTCCTAAGTTCTGAGGCGAGACGCCAGATTGAAGGTGCCGAGCCTGCTCGTCGGCACCAAAAATAGGTGATACCGGTGATACCGTTTTTTGTGAAATTAGGGCGAATAAGAGAGACTTTAGAAACTGTACCGGAAATTCAGAAAGTGCTTGCCACCCTCATAAACACTGACTATTATCGCTATCTGTAGGTTTCGCCAGCACTTGCCAAAAATGGCCTCGAAAGAGTCCCTTCTTCGGCACCATATTTTAGAAATCTCGTATTTTTGATACTCGCTTTCTTAAAAACCGGTTCCGGCCATGTACTTTCGAGTATTTCCAGACCGGTTTTTTGTTTGACATGAGTAACTTAGAACATAGAATCCTTCCCAATTAAGCTGCAACATAGCAGCAAATCAAGAAACATTTTGCTGGAGATTTGCCATGAGAGTTGGGAAGCTGTATGCCGTGGTGTGCCTGTGCTTTGCCGGCGCGCTCCCTGCAATGGCCGGGATTTGGGTTTCCGCCCCGGGCAGCGCAAGCGTCTCGACACCGGGAACCGCAACCTCCACGTCGCCGGTTCATTTCATAGCCAAAGCCAGTTCGCCGGCATGTTCGAAGGGTGTTTCGCGCATCGCAATCTACACCACTCCGAATTCGCCGGCATATTCAGTCAGCGGATCAAGCCTCGATACAAGCCTTGCCTTGAATGCCGGCACCTACAATGTTGCCTTTCAGGAGTGGGACAATTGCGGCTGGTCGTCGAAGGCCATGCTCGCGCTGACTGTCGGAGGCTCCGGCAATCCTCCGCCACCTTCGGGCACGTCTTTCTCCACCCTGCAAAGTCAGAAAGGTTGGTCA
>Ga0207664_10002632_pt1 | contig 11889 bp, 7 predicted proteins | sample LARL83metaG_FD_184349 | JGI IMG/M metagenome (GOLD analysis project Ga0207664, IMG submission 184349) | Corn, switchgrass and miscanthus rhizosphere microbial communities from Kellogg Biological Station, Michigan, USA - LAR L8-3 metaG... | ecosystem: Host-associated > Plants > Roots >...
GATGGAGGGGCCGACGCCCGAGGAGCTGGATGCGATCCGCGCGGCGACGTTCACCGTCGAGGCGGTCGACGAGCGCGAGAAGACGACCGACCACGACGTCGCCGCGTTCGTCGACGTGCTGTCGGAGTCGGCCGGGCCGGCGGGGCGCTGGATCCACTACGGACTGACGTCGAGCGACGTGCTCGACACGGCGCTGGCCTTGCAGCTCAAGCGCGCGGGCGAGGTGATCGTGCCGGGTGCCCACGCGCTCGTGCGCGCCTTCGCCGCGCGGGCGCGCGAGCACCGCGAGACCCTGTGCGTGGGGCGCACGCACGGCGTGCACGCCGAGCCGACCTCGTTCGGGATCAAGCTCGCGGGCTTCGCGTTCGAGGCGCACCGCAACGCCGTGCGGCTGGAGCGCGCGTTCGCGCAGGCGTCGGTCGGCGCGATCTCGGGCGCGGTCGGGACGTACTCGGCGACGTCGCCCGAGTTCGAGGCGCGGGTGTTGAGCGCGCTCGGCCTCGAGCGCGAGCCCGTCTCCACGCAGGTCGTCGCCCGCGACCGCCACGCGGAGCTGCTTCAGGCGATCGCGTTGGCCGGCGCGGGGCTGGAGCGCTTCGCGACGGAGCTGCGCCACCTCCAGCGCACGGAGGTGCGCGAGGCCGAGGAGCCGTTCCGCGCCGGGCAGAAGGGCTCCAGCGCGATGCCGCACAAGAGAAACCCGATCAAGTCCGAGCAGCTGTCCGGGCTCGCGCGCGTGCTGCGCGGCAACGCGCAGGCGGCTGTCGAGGACGTCGCGCTGTGGCACGAGCGCGACATCTCGCACAGCTCCGTCGAGCGCGTGATCCTGCCCGACTCGACGATCCTGATCGACTACATGCTCGCGCGCGCGACGGCGCTCGTCGAAGGGATGGTCGTGCACGAGGACCGGATGCGCGAGAACCTGGAGATCACGTGCGGGGCGCTGTTCTCCCAGCGCGTGCTGCTCGCGCTGATCGAGCAGGCGGGGATGGTCCGGGACGACGCGTACCGGATCGTGCAGCGGACGGCGCAGCAGGCGTGGGACACGCGGACGCCGTTGCGCTCGCTGCTCGAAGCCGAGCCCGCCGCGTCCGCACTCGACCTCGACGCGATCTTCGACTACGCGCCCTACGTCCGCCACGCCGACGCGATCTTCGCGCGGCTGGACGAGATCGCGTAGGGCTCCGCTCGGCTGCCGGCGGGGTATCATGTCGGTGCGAGCATGGTGACGGAAGTCTCCATGTGGAAGGGTCCGGCTTCGGTCGGGCCCTTCGTCGTGTATGAGGGTGCTCCGGGCGGGCTCGGAGCCGACTCCCGCCCGGAGCGTCATGGCGACCCGGTCCTACGGCCGCGTCCGCTCGATGACCAAGAGCAGCAGCACGAGCGCGAGCATGGTGACCGCAGTCTCCATGGGCATCCCTCCTTCCTGTCGGGGAGCCGTCGGTCGGCTCCGTGCCGACTGCTTCCCGGACGAGGGGCGCTCGCCATGAGCGATCGACGATACGGGCGAGCGTGCGAGGACCAATTGGGAGCGGGCTAATTGAGGCGACTTCTGCGCAGAGTTGATGCAAGCGGCAGCGGGGCCGCAACATCTTGTCCTGCTCGGTACCGCGCGTCGCGCACACGAGCGCACGCCGAGCCCGAATGGCTCGGCGTGCGCTATGCGGGTCTGAGGCTCAGGCCGGGACGGCCTGGCCGTCCAAGTACGGCTCGTTCCGCTCCGCCCGCTCCACGAGCGACGCCGGCGGCTCGAAGCGCGCGCCGTACCGAGCGGCCAGCTCCCGCGCCCGGGCGACGAAGGCCGCAGGTCCTCCGGTCTCCGGGTTGCGGATCGGGTCGCCGTACTGGTTGATGTACTGGAGCACCCCGCCCGTCCAGGCGGGGAAGCCGATGCCGAAGATCGAGCCGATGTTCGCGTCGGCGACGGACTCGATCACGCCCTCGTCGAGGCACTTCACGGTCTCCAGCGCCTCGGCGAACATCATCCGCTCCTCCAGATCTCTCAGCGAGATCGAAGACGGATCGTCCACCGGCGGGAACGCCTCGCGCAGCCCGGACCACAGGCCGGTCCGTCTGCCGTCCGCGTACTCGTAGAAGCCGCGGCCCTCGAGCTTCCCGGGGCGGTCGTGCTTGTCGAGCATGTCGTCGATCACCTGCTCGGAGGGGTGACCCTCCCATCCGCTCGCGGACTCCATCGCCGCCTTCGCGGCGTCGCGGATCTTGCGCATGAGCTTGAGGTTCAGCTCGTCGCTCAACTGCAGGACCGGCGCCGGGTACCCCGCCTGCGAGGAGGCCTGCTCGATGCTCGCCGCCGGGATCCCCTCGGTGAGCATCGAGATGCCCTCGTTGATGAACGTCCCGATCACCCGCGAGGTGAAGAAGCCGCGCGAGTCGTTGACGACGATCGGCGTCTTCTTGATCTGCTTGGCGACGTCCAAAGCGCGCCACAGCGTCTCGTCGCTCGTCTGCTCGCCCTTGATGATCTCCAGCAGCGGCATCTTGTCGACCGGCGAGAAGAAGTGCAGGCCGATGAAGTCGGCCGGCCGCGTGACGTTCTCGGCGAGCTGCGTGATCGGCAGCGTCGAGGTGTTCGAGCCGAGCAGCGCGTCGGGCGCGAGGTGCGGCTCGATCTCGCCGAACACCTGCTTCTTCACCGCCGGATCCTCGAACACCGCCTCGATCACGAGGTCGGCGCCCGCGGCCGCGGCCGGGTCGGTCGTCGCGGTGATGCGCGCGAGCAGCGCGTCGCCGGCCTCCTGCGTCGTCTTGCCGCGCGAGACGCCCTTCTCGACGAGTCTCTCGGAGTAGCTCTTGCCGCGGTCGGCCGCCTCCTGCGAGACGTCCTTCAGCACGACCTCCATGCCGGCCTTCGCGCACACGTACGCGATCGCCGCGCCCATCATGCCGGCGCCGAGCACGACGACCTTCTTGGCCGCGAAGGTCTCGACGTCGGCGCCGCGGCCGCGCGGGCCGTTCACGGCCTGCAGGTCGAAGAAGAACGCCTGGATCATGTTCTTCGAGACTTGGCCGGTCGCGAGGTCGACGAAGTAGCGCCCCTCGATCTCCAGCGCGCTGTCGAAGTCGACCTGCGCGCCCTCGACCGCGGCCGCCATGATGTGATGCGGCGCCGGGTAGTTCGCGCCCTTGATCTGCTTGCGCAGGTTCGCCGGGAACGCGGGCAGGTTCATCGCCAGCGCGGGCGTCGAGGGCGTGCCGCCGGGGATCTTGTGCTTCTTGTCGGCGTCCCACGGCTGCTGCGCGTCGGGATGCTCGGCGATCCACTGCTTCGCGGCCGGGATCAGCTCGTCCCGCGACGACACCAGCTCGTCGACGATGCCGATCTCGACGGCCTTGCCCGGACGCACTCTCTGCCCCTGCATCAGCAGCGACATGAGCGCGTTGACGATGCCGATCATGCGCACCGTGCGCACGATGCCGCCGGCGCCGGGCAGCAGGCCGAGCTGCACCTCGGGGAAGCCGAAGACGATCTTGTCGTCGTCGACCGCGATGCGGTGGTGGCAGGCGAGCGCCAGCTCGAGGCCGCCGCCGAGCGCCGCGCCGTTCAACGCCGCGACGACCGGCTTGCCGAGCGTCTCCAGCCGCCGCAGCAGCAGCTTGTTCGCGCGCACGCCCTCGGCGAGCTGCTCGGACTGCTCGGGGCCGGCGAGTCTCAGGTCGTTGAGGTTCGCGCCCGCGAAGAAGGTCTTCTTCGCGGAGGCGATCACGACGCCCTTGACCGAGTCCTTCTCGGCCTCCAGGCGGTCGAGCGTGGCGATCAGCGACTCGATGTAGGCCTGGTTGATCGTGTTCGCGCTGGCGCTCGGGTCGTCGAGCGTGAGGACGACGACGCCGTCGGCGTCCTGCTCCCAGCGGATGGTCGTGGACTCGGCCACTCAGATCGCCTCCACCACGGTCGCGATGCCCATGCCGCCGCCGACGCACAGCGTCGCGAGGCCGTATCTGCCGCCGGTGCGGTGCAGCTCGTCGACGAGCGTGCCGAGGATCATCGCGCCGGTCGCGCCGAGCGGATGGCCCATCGCGATCGCGCCGCCGTTGACGTTGACCCTCTCCATGTCGAGGCCCATGTCCTTGACGAAGCGCAGCACGACAGCCGCGAACGCCTCGTTGATCTCGACGAGGTCGAGGTCCTCGACGGTGAGGCCGGCCTTCGCGAGCGCCTTCTTGGAGGCGGGCGCGGGGCCGGTGAGCATGATCGTCGGGTCGGCGCCGGAGAGCGCGGTCGCGAGGATGCGGGCGCGCGCTCTGAGGCCCAGCGCGGCGCCGGTCTGCTCGTTGCCGATCGCCACGAGCGCGGCGCCGTCCACGATCCCGGACGAGTTGCCCGGCGTGTGGACGTGGTTGATCTTCTCGATCCAGTGGTACTTCTGCAGCGCGACCGCGTCGAAGCCGCCCATCTCGCCCATCACCTGGAAGGACGGGTTGAGGCCGCCGAGCGTCTCGACCGTCGTGCCGGGGCGGATGAACTCGTCGCGATCGAGGATCACGTGGTCGTTGACGTCCGTGACCGGGATCACCGAGTCCTTGAACTTGCCAGCGGCCTGCGCCGCGGCGGCGCGCTCCTGCGAGCGGGCGGCGTAGGCGTCGACGGTCTCGCGGTCGAAGCCCTCGATCGTCGCGATCAGGTCCGCGCTCACGCCCTGCGGGATGAACGAGGTGTCGTAGTTCGTCTCCGGGTCGAGCGCCCACGCGCCGCCGTCGCTCCCCATCGGGCAGCGCGACATCGACTCGACGCCGCCGGCGAAGACGAGGTCCTCCCAGCCGGAGGCGACCTTCTGGGCGGCGACGTTGACGGCCTCCAGGCCGGAGGCGCAGAAGCGGTTGAGCTGCACGCCGGCGACCGTGTCCGGCAGGCCCGCCTTGATCGCGGCCGTCTTGGCGATGTCCATGCCCTGGTCGCCGACCGGGGTCACGCAGCCGAGCACGACGTCGTCGACCCGCTGGGGGTCGAGCTGCTCGTTGCGGATCAGCATCTCGTGCATCAGGCCGACAACGAGGTCGACCGGCTTCGTCGTGTGCAGGGAGCCGTTGCTCTTGCCCTTGCCACGCGGTGTGCGGATCGCGTCGAAGATCAACGCGTCTGTCGAACTCACGGTTCGTTCTCCTCGTCGAGGTGGCGCCTGAAACTTGCGTTCGCGAATGAATGTATCGTAGGAGCGGTGACCGCGACGCAGCCTCGACGGACCCAGGAGGAGCGGCGCGCCGTCACGCGCGCGGCGCTGCTCGACGCGGCGCTCGAGATCCTCGTCGAGTACGGCTACGAGGGCACGACGACCGGGCGCGTGTGCGAGCGCGCCGGCCTCTCGCGCGGCGCGCACCAGCACCACTTCGGCACGCGCGCGGAGCTGCTCGCGGCCGCGCTGGAGGAGCTGGCGCTGCGCCGCGGCGACGACATCCGACGCGAGGTCGCCGCCCTGCCCGCCGGCGACGAGCGGATCGAGCAGGCGCTCGACGCGATCTGGGGCTGGTTCACCGGCCCGCTGTTCGACGCCTCCGTCGACCTCGCGGCGGCCGCGCGCACCGACGAGGAGCTGCGCGCCCAGCTCGCGCCCGTCGAGCGGCGCTTGTCCCAGGAGACGCTGCGCTGCTGTCGCGCGATGCTCGCCGCCGACGCCGAGGACCCCAGCCGCGACCAGCTGATCCAGATGACGCTCGGCACCGTGCGCGGGCTCGCGCTGCTGCCGATCCTCCAGCCCGGGAGCCGCAGCGCCGCGAAGCAGTGGGCGTTCGCGCGCGACCGGCTGGCGGGCCTCTATCGCGCCTGACGCGCTGCTAGCATCGCGCCACGTGAGCGCCCTCGCCGACCTGCCCCTCATCGCCTCGGGCAAGGTCCGCGAGCTGTACGACCTCGGCGACCGCCTGCTGCTGGTCGCGACAGACCGCATCTCGACGTTCGACGCCGTCCACCCGACGCCGATCCCGGACAAGGGCAAGGTGCTGACGGGACTCTCGGTCTTCTGGTTCGAGCGGCTCGCGGACGTCGTCCCGAACCACTTCGTCTCCGCCACCGACGGGGTGCCCGACGAGGTGCGCGGCCGTGCGCTCGTCGTCAAGAAGCTGTCCATGCTGCCCGTGGAGTGCATCGTGCGCGGCTACATCACCGGCTCGGGCTGGAAGGACTACCAGGCGACCGGCCGCGTGTCGGGTTTGGAGCTGCCGCCGGGCCTGCAGGAGTCCGAGCAGCTCCCGACGCCGCTGTACACGCCGTCGACCAAGGCCGAGGTCGGCCACGACGAGGCGATCGACTTCGAGCAGACCGTCGACCTGCTCGGCGGCGATCGCGTCCTCGCCGAGCGCGTGCGCGACGTCTCGGTCGAGCTGTACGCCCGCGCGGCGGAGCACGCCCGCGCGCACGGGGTGATCCTCGCCGACACGAAGTTCGAGCTGGGGCGCGACGCCGACGGGACGCTCACGCTCGGCGACGAGGTGCTGACGCCCGACTCCTCGCGCTTCTGGCCGGTCGAGGGCTATGCGGTCGGGCGCGGGCAGCCGAGCTTCGACAAGCAGTACGTGCGCGACTGGGCGGCCGACACCGGCTGGGACAAGCGGCCGCCGGCGCCGGCGATCCCGGACGAGGTCGTCGCGCGCACGCGCGCGAAGTACGTCGAGGCGTATGAGCTGATCACCGGCGAGCCGTTCGACGCCTGGCTGGAGCGGACCGCTCCGTGACGCAGCGGATGCGCGTGCTGGTGCGGCCGAAGGCTGGGATCCTCGACCCGCAGGGCCAGGCGGTCGAGCGGGCGCTGCCGGCGCTCGGCTTCGAGGGCGTCGGGAACGTGCACGTCGGGCGGCTGATCGAGCTGGACGTCGCCGACCCCGCGCGGCTGCCGGAGATGTGCGAGAAGCTGCTCGCGAACCCGCTGATCGAGGACTACGAGATCGTCGAGGCGTAGCGCAGTGCGGTTCGGCGTCCTGCGCTTCCCCGGGACCTGCGACGAGGTCGACGCTCAGCTCGCGTGCGAGCGCGTCGGCGAGGTCGTGATCCTGTGGCACGGCGAGCGCGACCTGCAGGGGGTGGACGCGGTGGTCGTGCCGGGCGGCTTCTCCTACGGCGACTACCTGCGCGTCGGCGCGATCGCGCGCTTTGCGCCGATCATGGAGTCGGTCGTCGCGTTCGCGCGCGAGGGCGGGCCGGTGCTGGGCATCTGCAACGGGTTCCAAGTGCTGTGCGAGGCGGGGCTCTTGCCCGGCGCGCTGCTCCCGAACAAGACGCTGCGCTTCGTCTGCCGCCAGGTGAATCTGGTCGTGGAGCACGCCGACACGGCCTTCACGAACGCATGCGAGCAGGGCGAGCGGCTGTCGATCCCCGCAAAGCACACGACCGGCTGCTGGTACGCGCCGCCCGCGTTGCACGAGCGGGTGGAGGGGAACGGTCAGGTGCTGCTGCGCTACGCGCCCGGCGAGAGCTTCAACGGCTCGCTCGCCGACGTCGCCGGCGTGCGCAACGAGGCCGGCAACGTGTTCGGCCTGATGCCGCATCCCGAGCACGCGGTCGACCCGCTGACCGGCTCCACCGATGGCCTCAAGATCTTCCAGTCGATCGCGAACCACGTGGGCGCGCATGTCGGCTGAGGCGCTCGCCCCGCACCGCGCGCTCGGCCTGACCGACGCCGAGTACGAGCTGATCGTCGAGAAGCTCGGGCGCGAGCCGAACGCGGTCGAGCTGTCGATGTTCTCGCTGATGTGGAGCGAGCACTGCGCCTACAAGCACTCGAAGAAGCTGCTGCGCCAGCTTCCCACCGAAGGCCCGTACCTGCTGATGGGCCCGGGCGAGAACGCCGGCGCGGTCGACGTCGGCGGCGGACTCGCGATCGCGTTCAAGGTCGAGTCGCACAACCACCCGAGCGCGGTCGAGCCGTTCCAGGGCGCGGCGACCGGCGTCGGCGGGATCCTGCGCGACGTCTTCGCGGTCGGCGCGCGCCCGATCGCGGTGCTCGACTCGCTGCGCTTCGGCGAGCTGGACTCCGCGCGCTCGCGCTACCTGCTCGAGCACGCGGTCGGCGGGATCGGCCATTACGGCAACTCGATCGGCGTGCCGACGATCGGCGGCGAGCTGTACTTCGAGGGTCCCTACGAGCAGAACTGCCTCGTCAACGCGATGGCGCTCGGGATCGCCGAGCACGACCGGCTGATCCGCTCCGCCGCCGCCGGCCCCGGCAACGTGCTGATCCTGTTCGGGGCGCTGACCGGCCGCGACGGGATCGGCGGCGCCTCGGTGCTCGCCTCCGCCGAGCTGGGCGAGGGCGACGCCGACAAGCGCCCGACCGTGCAGATCGGCGACCCGTTCGCGGAGAAGAAGCTGATGGAGTGCTCGCTGGAGCTGCTCGACCGCGAGCTGCTCGTCTCCTTGCAGGACCTCGGCGCCGCCGGGCTGACCTCCTCCTCGTCGGAGATGGCGAGCAAGGGCGGCCTCGGCCTCGACATCCACGTCGACCGCGTGCCGCTGCGCGAGCCGGGGATGGAGCCGTTCGAGATTATGGTCTCCGAGTCGCAGGAGCGGATGCTGTGCGTCGTCGAGCCGGCGCGGGTCGAGGAGGTGCTGGCCGTCTGCGCGAAGTGGGAGACGACCGCGACGGCGATCGGCGAGGTGACCGACTCCGGCCGCCTGCGCGTGCTGAGCGGCGGCGACGTGGTGGGTGACATGCCGGTCGAGGCCTTGGTGGACGACTGCCCGCTGTACGACCTCGCGCCCGAGAAGCCGAGCGGCCCGATCTACCCGGCGCCGCGGCGCGCTCTGGAGACCGACGACCCGGCCGCGATCCTGACCGCGCTGTTGGCGAGCGCCAACGTCGCCGACCGCCGCCCCGTCTTCGAGCAGTACGACTGCCTCGTGCAGTCGCGCACCGTGCGCCGCCCCGACGACGCCGACGCGGCGGTGCTGCTGCTGCCCGACGGCGGCGCGATCGCCGTCTCGATCGACGGCTCCGGCCGCCGCGTCGCCTGCGACCCCTACCGCGGCACGGTCGAGGCGGTGCTCGAGTGCGCGGCGAACCTCGCGTGCGTCGGCGCGGAGCCGCTGGGCCTGACGAACTGCCTCAACTTCGGCAACCCGGAGAAGCCGCACATCGCCTGGCAGCTCTCGGAGTCGGTGCGCGGAATGGCGGACGCCTGCCGCGCGCTCGACATGCCCGTCGTCGGCGGCAACGTGTCCTTGTACAACGAGGGGCCCGACGGACCGATCTATCCGACGCCCGTCGTCGGGATGGTCGGGCGGCTGCCGGACGCGGCGCGCGCCGGCCGGCTCGGCTTCGCCGTCGAGGGCGACGCGATCGCGTTCGCCGGTCCGTTCGCGCCGTCGCTGCCGGGATCCGAGCTGGCGAAGCTGCGCGGCGAGCCGCTGCCCGACGGGCTGCCCGAGGTCGACGTCGCGGCTGTGCGCAAGGCGCAGGAGGCGATCCGCGACGCGGTCCGCCGCGGCGAGCTGCGCTCCGCCCACGATGTCGCCGAGGGCGGCCTCGCGGTCGCGCTGGCGGAGTGCTGCCTCGGCGGCGGCCGCGGCGCGCGGGTCGACTTCCGCGGCGCCGACGGCGAGCGCCTGCTGGAGGCGCTGTTCGGTGAGGGTCCTGGCGGCTTCGTGCTGTCCGGCCCGCGCCCCGCGCTCGCCGCGCTCGCGCGCGAGATCCGCGTGACCTTTGTCGGCGAGGTGCGCGGGGACGCGCTGGAGCTGACGCTCGACGGCGGCGCCGCGGTGCGCTGGCCGCTTGCCGAGCTGCGCGCGGCGCGTGCGCGCGGGCTCGCGGACGCGCTCGACGGCTGAGCCCGCGCCGGTGGGCGCTCCGTTCGAGCGCGGGCCCGGGCACGCCGCGCGCACCGTGGGCATCGAGGGGAAGGGAGCGGTGGCGCCGCCACTCGCTGCACTGCTTTCGTCGCGGTCCGCGTCCCGGCCTGCGGAGCTCGCGACGCCATCGCCCGTCCAGGCGGATGAGTGTCACCTTCTTCCCGCTATGCGGGAAGAAGGTGACACTCTAGGTTGAGGATCGTCACGCGCTGCGCAGATCCGCGGACAGCTGACGCAGAACGCGACCGCTGGAGCGCACCGGCCGCGAGGCGCCGCCCGCGGCGGCGTCACCGCACCTGGTCACCCCCTCCCCAGCCAACCGGCGGACGCCGGAGCCGCTGGACGGCGTGAGCGGCACGGCACGGCGGCGGCACGGCACTGCGGCACGGCACCGCGGCGCGCCACGGCGGGGGCGGGAACGCCGCCCGCGCCGTGGCGCACCCTACGGCGTCGCCGCCCCGGTCAGCGACGTCGTCAGCAGCGGCGCGGCCGCCGGCGCGGGCGCCGGCCACGCGCTCGCGGCGGTGTGCGAGCTGCTGCCGACGGCCGCGTTCGTCCACCCGGATCTCGTGCCGCCGTAGAGCGTCCCGACTTCCGTGCCGCTGAACGGGACGGACACGGTCGTCGTCCCGCCGTTGGTGACGACGACTCTCGCGCCTTCGATGTAGCCCGTCACGCCCCTCGCGGCGCTCCAGCCTTCCTGGCGCCCGATCTGTTCGCTGATCTGCGTCGGCGTCAGCTGCACGATCGGCTCGCTCGCGTTGAAGTAGCGCGAGTAGTCGGCGAGCGTCGCGTTCAGCACCGGGTAGAAGACGGCGCCTTCCGGCCTTTCGGACTCCGCCAGGTTGGTCTGGTGGAAGTAGTGCGGCCTCGGGTCGTTGAGCATCATGTGGCCGAAGATCCGTTCCGACTCGGCCGCCACGTAGTCGCTCCACGTCGCCGGCCTGCTGAAGCAGGTCGTGATCGCCGTGTTCACGCACGCCCCACCCAGTTCCGGCGGCAGGTAGAGGTAGTTGTACTCGTCGAGCTGCTGCTGCTGCGTCGCCGTGTTGTAGTAGACGTTCGTCGGCCAGCGCGGGATCACGCGGAACCTGCCCTCGACGAACGACTGGCCCGCCGGGTACGTCGGCCCGGTCGTGCTCGTCGGCGTCACCGGGTAGGGCTTCGAGGCGTCGGCGCCCGTGTTCCTGACCCCGGCGGATTCGAGCGCGGCGGCGAAGCTCGGGTTCTGGCCGTAGGGGTCGAGGACCGCACCGTTGGAGGTCGGCGGCGCGGCGGCCGTGCCGGCCGTGCCGATGTCCCGGAACCTGATCGTCACCGCTCCGCCGGCGTTGAACGCGGGCGAGGGCTGCGCGACCGTGGCGATCAGCGCCCACGCACCCGTCGGCAGGAGCCGGCGGTAGACCTTGTACGCGGTCGCGTGGCAGATCGCCGGCCAGTCGATGCGCACCGACGAGGTCGAGAGCCTGCGCGCTTCCACGACGACTCTCGTGGTCGAGGCGGTCGTCTCGCCGTGCGGGTCGGTCACTGTGACGGCGTATTCGTAGGTGCCGCTCCTCAGCGTGCCGCCGAGCGCGGTTTCCCACGCTTCTTCGATCGACGGCGGGTCGACGAGGCCCGGGCTGCCGGGGATCAGGTTCGCGAGCCCGGAATGCTCGCCCGTCACGAGCTCGCCGGCGTTGACGGCGAAGCCGGCCGCCCTCGCCCACCTCGTGTTTTCCTGGATCTCTTCGACGATGAAGCCCCTCGCCGAGCAGTCGAGATTCGGGTGGTCGTAGGTGTGGTTGACCCAGCCGAACGTCGCCTTGTTGGCCTGGAAGGCGCTCAGCAGCGGATCGCTGCCCGCGTGTTCTTCTCTGTACTGAACGCTGCCGCCGCCGTTGTAGAGCGCGTCGATCCGCAGCCCGGTCGCCCTCGACCAGGCGACCGCCGTGGCGACGTCGCCGGGGCTCATGCGCACGGCGTCTTCGGCGTTGAAGTCGGTGAAGTGGCCCGTCGGGTTCCAGATGTCGTCCGGCAGGAACACGTCGTCGACGTGCATCTCCAGGTAGTTGCGCTGGTCGCCGAAGAAGGTGCCGCGCGTGACCCACGCG
>Ga0207664_10002636_pt1 | contig 11885 bp, 10 predicted proteins | sample LARL83metaG_FD_184349 | JGI IMG/M metagenome (GOLD analysis project Ga0207664, IMG submission 184349) | Corn, switchgrass and miscanthus rhizosphere microbial communities from Kellogg Biological Station, Michigan, USA - LAR L8-3 metaG... | ecosystem: Host-associated > Plants > Roots >...
GCTGGTTCCGCCGGCACGTCGTCGCCCGCGATCACGTCCAACTCGTGCCGGACGGTCGGGCTGCCGAGGTCGGCCCACCAGGCCACCGATTCCTGCACCACGTCCAGCTCCACCTCGTACCGGCCCGGCTGCGACGGCGCGTGCACCCGCAGGGACACCTCGCCGGTCTCGCCGGGCGCCAGCGTCGGCACACCGACCCGGCCGTCGTCCAGGCAGACCTGGCGGCCGTCGCGCCACCAGTGGTCGCCTACGTTCACCAACTGGCCGGCCGGCCACGGTCCGTCGCCGTCGTTGCGCACCGAGAGACGCAGGTAGCCGGCCGCGCCGGCGGTCAGCCGCGCCGGCCCGTCCAGCACGGTGATCGCCGCGCGGCACCGCGACACGGGCAGCGCCGCCGGCTTGGCCATGTGGCTGGGCAGCTGGACGATCAGGTGCCCGCCGGGCCGCACGATCCGCACCATGTCCAGCAGGTAGCGCAGCGTCAGGCGCGGCGGGATGTGCTGCATGGTGATCATGCTGTACACGAGGTCCACCGAGTCGTCCGCGAACGGCAGCGTGTCGCTGGTGTGGTGGACGAACCGGACCCGCTCCGGGAACGGGTTGTTGGCGGTGGCCTCCTCGATCATCGACTCGGCCACGTCGATCCCGATCACCGTGGACACGTGCTCGGCCAGCGCGAAACTCAGCCGCCCGACGCCACAGCCGAAGTCGACAGCGACGTCGCCGTAGGGCCGGTCGTGCCGGTCCAACAGGTTCAGCGCGCCGCGGACGTCCTCGCGACCTGTCTGGAAGAAGCCACTACGGTCGTTGCCGCCGTGGTAGGCGTCCTGGGTGAGGACCGCCCAGTACGGGTCGTTCGTACCGAGCCGCTCCCACACGCCCCGAACGCTGTCGAGCTCCGCACTCATTCCGAACCCTTCGTATCCGCATCGCCTGTCTGGTCCAGTTTGGCCTCGACCGCGTGGAGGCGGTCGGTGAGCCGGTTCAGTTCGTCGGAGAGCTGGTTCACCGCGGTCTGGGTGCCGTCCACCAGCTCACCCATGACGCGGCGCTGGTGCACGTCGTAGTGGTCGACGGCGCGTAGCACCGCCCGCCGCAGCATCGGCGCCAGCGGCAACCGGGACGGGGCGTTGGTGTCCGCGCGCCACCGGAGCGCCTCCCTGGCCCGCTCCAGCGCTCCGGTCGGAGTCGGGGGCGCGGCCGGAGCCGGTCGTTCGGTCCCGCGCCGCTGCCAGGCGCGGTACGCGGACCGCAGCTCGGTCTTGAGCCACCGGGCCGCCGCTTCCGGCGAACGGGTGCGCAGGATGTACTCGCGGGCCGCGTCACCGCGACGCGCCGCCTCCGCCGGGTCGTCGGCGACCTGGCGCATGGCCGCGGCGGCCGCGTCCAGGTCGGGATCGGCCCACAGCGCGCCCTCCTGGTACGGGTACCAGCCCGGCTCGACCTCGATCAGTTCGTACGGGATCGGCCAGCCGACGGCCGCGTCGAAGAACTCCGTGGTGCTCGAGTACGCGGTGGCGATCACCGGCAGCGCCCGCGCCATCGCCTCGGCCACGGTCAGCCCGAAGCCCTCGCTGCGGTGCAACGACACGTAGCAGTCGCTGTTGGCGTACAGGTCGTGCAGCTCGGCCACGCTGAGGTAGCGCTCCAGCAGTTCGATCCGGGGGTCGCCGGCCACCTGCTGGCGCAGCCGTTCCGCGGCCCGCGTGTTGAGCTGGCCGTTGGTCGCCTTGATCACCAGCCGCACGTCGTCACGGCCGGGGAAGGCCCGCTGGAACGCGGTGACCAGCCCCCACGGGTTCTTCCGCTGCCCGGCGCTGTTGAAGTCGAACGCGAAGAAGAACCGCACCGGCCGGTCGGGACTGCGTCGCGGCCGCGTCGGGCCGCCCGGGTCGGCCACCGGTACCGGGAACACCTTCACCGGGACAGTGGCATGCGGAAGGAACGCCGCGCGGCAGAACTCGCTGACCGTCCAGATCTCGTCCACGTGGGCCAGGCCGTCCCGCTGCCAGCGCGGCACCTCTTCCAGCTCCCACGCCCACAGGCCGATCCGGTGCCGGTGGTGGCCGATCTCCGGGAAACTGGCCAACAACAGCTCGGTCTGGTCGGAGTTCACGCTCATCACGGTGACCGGGAACCGCGGCCGTCCGACGCTCGCCGGCCGGTCCAGCGCGGTCCGGCAGCTCAGCGAGTGCTCCTCCACGACGGACACCACCGGCACGCGCGCCCGCTGCACGGCGTCCAGCACGATCCGGCCCATCTCGCCCAAACCCAGTTCGGCGGTGAGATAACCGGCGATGTTGACGCCGAACTCGTCGACCGGCTTGGCCAGCGGCGGCCGTTCGGTCGGGAGCGCCCACGCCGGCAGGACGTCCTCGGACTCGCCGTACGTGAAACACCACTCGCGGAAGCCGGCGGCGTCCGCACCGCACGGCCACGGGAACACGCGCTGCAGGTCCGGCCGATTGGACCAGACCAGCATGGCCATCCGGTTCAGCCCGGCCGCCCGCTCCGGCGGCGACGTGGGACTGGCCAGCCAGTCCCGGAAACCGGCGTCACCGTCCGAACCGAACGGATGCGGTGGCACCTCCGTGACGGCGCGGCGGAACACGAACTGCTCGGCATCGGGCCGTTCGGACTCCATCCACGCGTGCCGGAACAGCCGGCGCATCGGCAGCGTGACCGGCGTGCCGTCGGACAGTTCGGCGAAACCGTAGGGTTCGGCGTCGTCCTGGTCGGTCCAGCCGGCCGCCAGCAGTTCGTCCCGATAGGACGAACACAGCCGCAGCAGCGTCGGTTCCTCGGACAGCAACACCCGGGGCCGCTGCGTGCAGTGCGTGGACAACAGCCACGGCCGGTCCGGCTGGTATCCCGAGAAATCGAAGAACCGCAACGGTTCGCCGCCGACCGTGTACCCACCACCGGCCAGTTCGGCGACGGTGCGCTCGTGCAGGTTCCAGTATGCGGCACCGAATCCCGGGTCGCGCAGCACGACGTGCCGGAACAGCGCGGGCACCTGGTCGACCCAGCGCTGGTCGGCGAACTGTTGCGCCTCCGGTGCGACCATCGCGTCGTGCCGCGTCCGCTCGACCCAGAAATCCAGGAAACCCTTGGCGCCCTGGCCGACCGCGACGAAACCGAGGTCGAACATGCCCGACCCCATGACCGCGGCCTCGTCGGGCTCACGGCCGTCGCGCGGCAGCGGTTGCAGGAACTTCGGGACGAGCACGATGTCGTGCTCCCGCGCCGACTGCTCGATCTCACCGAACGGCCCGTACACCCGGATGTCGGGCCGCAGGAAGACGACGACGGCCGACTCGGTGAGCAACCGCCGCAGCAGCAACGGTTTCACCGCCGCGGCCAGTTCGTCCGCCGTGTACGACGTGGCCATCCGCAGGTACTCCTGGGCGCCCACGTCGAAATGGTCGGGTCCGACGACGCGGCAGCCGTCCCGCTCCCCGACGTCATCGGGACGGGCGTCGAGCACCGCGATGACGAACTCGTGCCCCGGATGGTGCGTGCGGTAGCCGGCGGCCAACACCCGCGCCGCCGGCAGCCCGTGACGCGCGACGACCGTGCACGCGGTGATGGCCCGCGGTTCAGCCATTCGCCGACAGAATCTTCAGCTGGGCCGCTATCACGGTCCGGAAGACCGCGGTGACCTGGCCGATGTTCGGTCCGTTGACCTGGACGCGGACGACGGTCCGATTGTGCACGTAGTGCGCGCGGATCAGCGCCGGGTTGCCCTGGCTACCGGGCGCCTCCCCCACCTGCACACCGGGCGGCGCGTCCGGGTACTGCGTCATCCCGTACGCGATCTGCTTCTGCGCCAGGTTGTCCCGGCACGTGGCGGCGGCACTGTCCGAACCGACCTGCGTCGTGAAGATCAGCACGTGCACGGTTCCGTCCGTGACGGACGTGGACAACCGGGCCCGGCCCGGACCGGCGGTCTGGTAGAAGCTCAACTCGTCCTGGGTGAGGAAACCGGCGCCCGGCACGTCGGAGAACTCCGTGACGTTGCTGTGGTCCTCGATGTGACCGGGCAGCGTCGCGATGGAGAGGTCGTCGCGCGGCGGGGCCGTCGTGGTCGGGGGCGTCGCCGTCGTGCTGACGGGCGGTTCGGTGTTGGGGCCGTTGTTGTTGCCGCTCTTGGGGCCGAACAGGAAGAACCCGCCGACGGCCAGACCGATCAGGACCACCACGGTCACCAGGATCACGATCAGGCGCGTCCGATTGGACGAACCGGCCCGCTCGAACACCTCGGGCCCCTGCGTGAGCCATCCCGGATTCGGCGCCACCACACCGGTGTCCGGACCCCACGGCGGTGCGGAATCCGACCCGGTGGCCCATTGTTGTTGCTGTCGTGGCCACTGCTGGCCCATCGGCTGCTGGCCGGCTCCGCCGACCGGGTGGAACGACTGCGTACGTTCGGACGTGCTGCCCTCGGTGTTGACCACCTGGGTGGCATCTGGGTTGTCCGGCTGGCTGCCCCGCACGACCTGGGTCGCCTCGGAATTACCCGGCGGCCGGTTGCCCACGACCTGGGTCGCCTCGCCCGGGCTGGCGCTCGTCCATCGGAACGGCGGCGCGAACGGCCCGGGATTCTGTTGCTGCTGCTGCGGTTGCTGCTGCTGCTGCACGTCCGGTTGGGCCGGCGTGCCACCGGGTGGCGTCCCGGTCGGCGGCCCACTGGCCGGCGCCGTTCCGGTCGCATAGGCGGCCAGCACCTTGTCCCGGCCCTCCCGGTAGGCGTCCGCCGAGATCCGGCCGTCGGCCAATGCCTGATCCAACTGCCTTAGCTCGTCCTGCCAGGACATCCAACCCTCCACCCATCCGCGACCGCGTCCCATTATGAGCTCGCGATGGTCACCGCCCGCGCGCGGACTCTCATCATCCAGCAACGTTGAGCAGCCGTCCCGGTCGGTTCCGGACAACCGTTGCGGAAGTGTTGTACCGTTTCCGATCCGGGATCAGGGCAACCGCGACGGGGGCGCGGGCGTCTACCGGACAACGGGCCGAGTGTCGCTACCGGCCCGGCGCGTGGTCGGGGAGCACGCTGGCAGTCGTACACCGGAAGGACTCCCATGTGGGTGCAGGTGCTCTTGCTGGTCGCCGTGGGCATCGTGTTCGTGGTGCGCCTGGCGATCTCGCTGGGCCGGCGCACGAACCGCTGATCACCGCCGCTGTTGCGGCGCGACCAGGCCGGACTCGTAGGCCAGGACGACGAGTTGGGCGCGGTCGCGGGCATGCAGCTTGGTGATGATGCGGCTGACATGGGTGCGCGACGTCGCCGGGCTGATCACCAGGTGCGCCGCGATCTCGTCGTTCGACATGCCGCCCGCCACCAGGGCCAGCACCTCACGTTCCCGGTCGGTCAGCTCACCCAGCGCGTCCGGGGCCGGACGCCGGTGTTCAGGGCGGGCCACGAACTCGCTGATCAGGCGCTTGGTGACGGTCGGCGCGAGCAGCGCCTCACCGTCGGCGACCACGCGTAGCGCGCGCAGCAGCTCGACCGGCTCGGTGTCCTTCAGCAGGAAGCCCGACGCGCCGGCGCGCAGCGCGTCGAACACGTACTCGTCCAGGTCGAACGTGGTCAGGACCAGGACCTTCACGTCGGCCAGTTCCGGGTCGGCGGTGATCTCGCGGGTCGCATCCAGACCATCGACACCGGGCATGCGGATGTCCATCACGACGACGTCCGGGCGCTGGGCGCGGGCCTGCGCCACGGCTTCGGATCCGTCGGCGGCCTCGCCGACGACATCGAATCCGTCCTCGGTGTCCAACAGGACCCGGAAACCGGCGCGGACCAGCGCCTGATCGTCGGCCAGTACGACCCTAACCGTCATCGTGTCCTCTTCCGGTCACCGGCAGTGTCGCCGAAACGCCGAATCCGCCGTCCGGCAGCGGGCCGGCGGTCGCGATGCCACCGAGTGCGTGTGCGCGTTCGGCCATGCCGCGTAGGCCGTTGCCGCCGTTCGCGCCGGGTTTGGCCGTGGCGCGGCCATTGTCGTGCACCGTGATCCGCAGTTCGCGGGGGGCGCGGTCGAGTGTGATCACGACCGTGTCGGCGCCGGTGCCGTGGCGCACGACGTTGGTCAGGCTCTCCTGGAGGATCCGGTACGCGGCCACGTCGACCGGGGCGGGCAGGTCACCGGCGTCGCCCTCGGCGCGGACCGTGACACCGGCGGCGGCGGCCATGTTGATCAGGTCGGGCAGCCGGCCGAGGCCGGGTGTCGGGGCACGGTCGGTGTCGCTGCCCGAGCGCAGCACACCCAGGGTGGCGCGCAGGTCGACGAGTGCGGCGCGGCTGGCCTCCTTGATCGCCAGCAGTGCGGCCTTGGCCTCCTCCGGCCGCCGGTCGGCCACGTGCGCCGCGACCCCGGCCTGCACGTTGATCATGGCGAGACTGTGCGCGACCACGTCGTGCACCTCGCGGGCGATGCTCAGCCGCTGCTCCTCGGCCCGGCGCCGGTCGGCGTCGGCGGCACGTTCGGCGGCCGAACGATAGGCGGCCCGGCGCAAACCGATCGCGGTGCCGATGGCGACACAGACCGCGGCCCACAACAGAATTCCCAGTTGCCGAGGGTCCAGCGCCCCGTTCGGATCGCCGGACAACTGCACCTCGGCGATCACCACGACCACCGTCACACCGGCGGCGACGGCCGCGATCATCGGGCCGCGCTTGTACGACAGCGTGACCAGCGCGAGCGTCGGCAGGATCGCGCCGGGCCCCGGCGAGTAGGACGACAGGTAGTAGCCGAACGCCAGTGCGGCCGACACCGCGAACGCGGTCAGCGGCACCCGGGAACGCCACACCAACGGCACGCCGGTGGCGATCAGCCACAGCGCGGCCAAGGCGTCCATCCGGTGCGGTTGCCCGTGCCAGTGCTGGGCGACGCCGAACGTGGATCCGGTCACGAACAGCGTGAGGATCGCCGCGCTCACCAGGTCCGGCACGGTCGGCCGGATCGTGCGCGTCGTCTGGCGTCCCGACCCCACGAAGGTGACGGTACGACACCGGACCGTCCCCGCGCGTACGGCGCGAAGCGCATCTTCGACGTACGGCGAACGTGGTCAACTTCAGTTGGGGGCGCCCCCGCGCCGGGGTGTGCGGGCGGGGGCGCTCCCCCTGGGTGGGCCGGCGATCGCGAACTGGCCCCGGTCGCAGGGGAGGTGTGGTCACCGGGGGCCGACCAGCCAACCCGTCATGATGGTTCGGTACTGCGCTGGTGTCTGGCGGAGGTCGTGTTGGCCTGACTGAACGGTACGACTCGCCCGATCGCCGGGAGAAGGAACTCGGACCAAAACGTCGAGTGTGTTTTATCCAGCGAATTGAACTGTAAAACTGTTATGCCCGACGTAGCCCGACGAACGGACCTTGTGACTCCCACGGCGAGGCGCGAGACTCCTGTCAAGGGAAGTGTGTGGTCGAGTGAGGTGACACCGTGGTCGCGATCGTGCGCGCCCCGCACCGCGAACCGGGATACGAGCGACCCAGCAATCCCTCGCTGGACGAGCAGTTGGCCGACGCGCTGGTCGACGGGCCGTTCCACCGTGCGCTCGGGCTGGCCGTCGAGGTCAGCGGCCTGAGCCTGCAACGGTTACAGACGAAACTGGCCGAGGTCGGCGTCCACCTGAGCACCACGACCCTCAGTTACTGGCGCACCGGGCGCAGCCGGCCGGAGCGGCCGGACTCGCTGCGCGGCGTGCAGGTCCTGGAACGGGTGTTGGGCCTGCCACCGGGTGCGCTGGCCGGATTGCTGGGGCCACGGCGACCGCGCGGGCGCTGGGTGCGGCCGGAGCCCGGCGTCGTCCGGGTGGAACAGCTGCTGCCGATGGCGAACGTGGTGGCGAAGCTGGCCCGGCAACTCGAGATGCCGCAGGTGATGGAGCTGGACCGGATCTCCAGCGAGGACCGGCTGTGGGTGGGGCCGGACCGGACGTTGCGACGGGTCTTCGTGCGCCAGGTGCTGCGGGCCGTGAGCGACCGCGTGACGCGGACCTTCCTGCTGCACTACGGCGAACACTCGGTCCGCACGCCGAGCCTGGTGTCCACGCGGTACTGCCGGATCGGCCGGGTCCGGGCCGATCACGAGGCCCGTTTCCTGGGCGCCGAGCTGATCCTGGACCGGGTGCTGACACCGGGCGACACGACGATCGTCGAGTACGAGCTGGACATGGCGTACTGCGCGGACGCGCACTTCGAGCGCAGTTTCCGCACCGGCGGCAACCAGCACATCCTGCAGATCCAGTTCGACCCGGCGGCGGTACCGATCCGATGTATGTCCTACCGGCGAGCCGGGCCGGAGGCACCGCACGACGACGTGCAGGACTCCTGGATCAACCAGGAGCTCGTGGCTCACGTGGCTCGCGTCGAGCTGGAGCCGGGGTTGTACGGCATGCGGTGGGAATGGGACTGAGCCCGAAACCTGTCCGATGTTTCACATGGAACGTAGTGGGTTGCATGAAGCAACCCACTACGCCCACCCTCCCCGATTCAGTTCGCCTGACGGCGTCGACCGGCCAGTAGCGCGGTGGCCACCGCGCCGACCAGCGCCACGCCGAGCACCAACACCAGCCCCGATCGGAAGCCGGTCAATACGGCGGCCGACGTGGTGCCGTGGGTGTTCGCGCCGATCACCACCGTCACCACCGCGAGCGTGATCGCCCCGCCGACCTGGAACGCGGTCTGCACCAGTCCCGACGCGAGGCCCTGCTCGTCGTCGGCGACGCCGCTGGTGGCCTGGATGTTCAGCGCCGGGAACGCCAGCGCGAAGCCGAGGCCGATCAGCAGCATGCTGGGCAGGATCAGCAGCGGGTAGGTCGGGTGCGCGTCGATCCGCAGGAACAGCGCGTACCCGATCACGAACGACGCCAGGCCGGCGGTGACGACGCGTTCGGCGCCGAACCGGTTGACCAGCGCACCCGCCCTCGGCCCGCCGAAGGCCACGATCAGGCCGGCCGGCAGGAACGCCAGCGCCATCGACAGTGGACTCCAGCCCAGCATCGACTGGAGGTAGAGCGTGCCGATGAACTGGAAGCCGAAGTAGGAGCCGGACATCACCATGGCCGCGATGTCGGCCGCGACCACCGACCGGTTGCGCAGGATGCCCAGCCGCAGCAGCGGGTGCGCGACCCGCCGCTCGACCAGCACGAACGCGGTGATCAGCGCGGCGACCAGCACGAACGACACGAGCGTGCGCGGCGCGGCCCAACCGACCTGTGGCGCGGACACCACGGTGAACACGAGCAGCAGCAGCGCGGCGGTGCTGACCACGGCGCCGACCACGTCGTAGTGCCGCACACCCTCGTGCCGCGAGTCGTCTTTGATCAGCTTGATACCGAACAACAGCACGGCCAGCGCGATCGGGACCGGCATCAGGAAGTTCCACCGCCAGCCGACCTCGGTCATCAGGCCGCCCAGGATCAGGCCGGACGAGAAGCCGCTGGCACCGCACGCGGTGTAGATCGAGAGCGCCCGGTTGCGTGCCGGACCCTCCGGGAACGTCGTCGTGATGATGGACAGGCCGGCGGGCGCGGTGAACGCGGCCGCGATGCCCTTCACGAACCGGGACGTGATGAGCAGGGCCGCGTTGTCGACGAGGCCGCCGAACAGGGACGCCACGGCGAACACGCCGAGCGCGATCAGCAGCACGCGCCGCCGGCCGAGCAGGTCGGCGGCCCGCCCGCCGAGCAGCAGGAACCCGCCGTAGCCGAGCACGTAGCCGCTCACCACCCATTGCAGTGCCGACGTGGACATGCCGAGTTGGGTGCGGATCGAGGGCAGGGCGACGCCCACCATCGAGACGTCGAGGCCGTCGAGGAACAGCACGCCGCACAGCAGGATCAGCGCGGCCCACAGCCGGGACGACCACACGAACGCCGGAACCGCCTGCTGGGCCCGGGCGCTGTCAAGACTGGGTGTTGCCGTTGAAGTCACGAGGCACAATCTACATGCAACGGAATCTATTGCAAGGGACTTTAATGCATTGGACACAAGTGCAGGTGCATGTGTAGGATGCGGGGGTGACCGAGAACGAGCTCGTGGACACGTGGCGTGACGTGCAACGCCGCTACCACACCACGTGGTGCGCACTGGACCGCGCGCTGCGGGAGGGTCACCAGCTCGGGGCCAGCGAGTTCGAGGTGCTGGACGCCCTGTTCGAGACGATGGCCAAGACCCCGTGCGCGGATGACGCCGAGCCGTCGCTACGGATGCAGGACCTCGGCGCGTGCGTGCAGTTGAGCCAGAGCGCGCTGTCCCGCGTGGTGGGACGACTGGAAACGGACGGCCTCGTCACCCGCGCGATGTGCGCCGTCGACCGGCGCGGCATCTACGTACGGCTGACCGACCAGGGGCTCGAGACACACGCGAAGGCCCAGGTGACCCACCGGGCCGTCCTCGCCGAGCACCTGTCCTAACCGAGGTCGACGCCGCACTCGCGGGCGGTGAACGTGTCGCACGGCGGGCGGGGCAGCGGCGTGGCCGCGGCCGCTCGTAGCCCGTCCAATGCCAGGGCCAACTGACGGCGCCACGCGTCGGCACCCATCGACGCGGTGACCTCGATGATCCGGCCGATGCCGACGGTGAGGCAGAGCAGGTCGGTCGGCGCCACGTCCCCGCGCAGCTGTCCGCTCGCCTGTGCCCGCGACACCAGTTCCGACAGCTGGGCGTACACCCGGATCCCGGCCACGGCCATCGTCTTGCCGGCGCTGCGGTCGGCCGCGGCGGCGACCTCGCAGATCTCGGTGAGATACGCGGTCAGGCCGTCCCACGGATCGGGCCGCTCCAGCGCGCGCCGCACGATCTCGCGGTGTGTCGCGACCGTCTCGGCGAGCACGACGTCCAGCAGCGCGGCCCTGGTGGGGAAGTTCCGGTAGAGCGTGGCGATGCCGACGCCGGCCCGCTTCGCGACGTGCTCCAACGGCGCGTCGAGGCCCTGCTCGGCGAAGACGTCCCGCGCGGCGGCGGCGAGCGCGTTCCGGTTGCGCTCGGCGTCGGCCCGTCTGGGCTTGGCTGGACTCACCACGGTTACAGGATAACGAGCTATCTGGATGGCGCCCTCCGGTTGATGCTAGGGTACAAACGGAGGTTGTCCTACGGTTAGGGAGTCGCGATGAACGTCGTGCTGTGGATCCTGCAGGGGCTGACCGCGGCCGCCTATCTGGGCGCGGGCGTCCTCAAGCTCAGCCAGCCGCCCGAGAAGCTGGCCAAGACGATGAACTGGGTGAACCACGTGCCGGCGAGCACGGTGAAGCTCGTCGGCACGGCCGAGCTGATCGGCGCGCTCGGGCTGGTGCTGCCGTGGGCCACCGGGATCGCCCGCGTGCTCACGCCGATCGCGGCCGTCGGGCTCGCCGTCACGATGATCGGCGCGCTCGCCACGCACCTGCGGATCAAGGACTCGGCCGACCGTTACGTGCCCGCGGCTGTGCTGCTGGTGCTCGACGTCGTGGTCGCGGTCGGCCGGTTCTAACGGCCGACGGCGTACCCCTGCACGCCGCGCGGGTTCGCGGCCGCCTTGAGCAGGCCGTTCGGCACATCCCTGGCCACGGCGGAGATCCGGCCCAGCGCCCAGTCGCCGCCGTCGACCACCGCGTGGCCACGCGAGCGCAGCTCCTCCAGCGTCGCCGCCGGCAGCCGGGACTCGGCGACCATCTCGCCCGGCTGCCACGAACGCGGGTGGAACGAGCTGGGGAACGCGGTCGAGTGCCAGGCCGGGGCGTCGATGGACGCCTGGAGATCCATGCCGCCGACGGTGTGCGCCAGCCAGAAGCACAACTGCCACTGGTCCTGCTGGTCACCGCCGGGCGTGCCGAACGCGAGGGTCGGCTCGCCGTCGCGCAGCGCCAGCGACGGGGACAGCGTGGTGCGCGGGCGCTTG
>Ga0207664_10002640_pt1 | contig 11879 bp, 8 predicted proteins | sample LARL83metaG_FD_184349 | JGI IMG/M metagenome (GOLD analysis project Ga0207664, IMG submission 184349) | Corn, switchgrass and miscanthus rhizosphere microbial communities from Kellogg Biological Station, Michigan, USA - LAR L8-3 metaG... | ecosystem: Host-associated > Plants > Roots >...
CTCGGCGCGTATTTCAAAGCGCGCGACCATACGGCGCTGCTGTTTTGGTTTCCGATCATCGGCTTTTGCCAGGGCGTGTTTGCGCTGTTCACCATGTATTTGCCGCCGCTCTTTCCCACGCTGCTGCGCACGACGGGCGCCGGTTTCAGCTACAACATCGGACGCATCGCTGCGGCGGCCGGAACGGTTTTCTTCGGCTTGTTTTCGAAAGTAGGCGACCACCGTCTGGCGCTGCTCTACGCCGGGTTTTTGTTTCTCCCCGCCGCGTTTATTTCGTTTCTGATGCCTCGTGAGCAGGGCCGGGAATGCGCGCCGCTGGCGCCTCTAATGGCAGATACGTGATGATCCGCGCGCTGCGTTTGTAGGCAAAATACGAATACGCCCATTGGATCAGCACCACGAGCTTGTTCCGGAATCCAATGAGAAAAATCAGGTGCACGAACAGCCACGTGAGCCAGGCGAGCAATCCCGAAAATTTAAATCGCCCCACCTCCGCCACCGCCGCCGAGCGGCCAATCGTGGCCATCGTTCCCTTGTCCCAATATTTGAAAGGCGGCCGCGGCGAACGGCCCGGCCCCAAGTCGATTTCGTCTGCGATGATTTTTGCCACGTGCCGCCCCTCCTGCATTGCCGCCGGCGAAACGCCGGGCACCGGTTTTCCGTTCTCCTGAAGCAACAGGGTCATGTCGCCGACGGCAAATACCTCCGGCTTGCCCGGCAGGCCCAGGTCGGGATTCACTTTGACGCGCCCGGCTTTGTCGAGCTCCACGCCCAGTTTCCGCGTCAACGGCGTGGCCGAAACACCGGCGGTCCATAAAATAGTTCCGGCGCAAATGATTTCGCCGTCCTGCAATTCCACTTCGCCCTCACGAATTTCTTTCACGCGCATCGAGGTCCGCACCTGCACACCGAGCTGCTCCAGTTGGCGCGTGGCGCTCCGGGCCAGGTCCTCGGGCAAAAATGAAAGCACGTTGGGCGCACCTTCAATCAAAATGATTTTCGCCTGCGAAGGATCAATGCGCCGGAAATCCCGTTTCAAAACCGTGCGCGCCAACTCCGCAAATGCCCCGGACAATTCCACCCCCGTCGGCCCGCCGCCCACGACCACGATGGTCAAAAGTTTTTCGCGCTGCGCGGCTTCGGCCTCGTTTTCCGCCTTTTCAAACGCCAGCAGCACCCGGCTGCGAATGCGCAGGGCGTCATCGATTGTTTTGAGCCCGGGTGCGAACTGCTCCCATTCCGGATGCCCGAAGTAGCCGGTGCAGCTGCCCAGCGCGAGCACCAGGTAGTCGTATTCGAGCGTGTTTTCCTGGAGCAAGACCTTCTTGTTTGCGAGGTCGAAATCCATGACCTTGTCCAGCAGCACGGTGATGTCCGGGCGATCGGAAAAAATGGCGCGCACCGGCTGGGCAATTTCCGGCGCGGACAAACCGGCGGTGGCGACCTGGTACAGCAACGGTTGAAACAAATGATGGTTCGTGCGGTCGACCAGGGTGACGCGCACGTTGGGCCGGCGGAAATGTTTGCAGAATTCCAGGCCGCCAAAGCCCGCGCCGAGTACGACCACATGAAAGTTTTTGTTCTCCGGCATGATGTAATTTGAATGAAGCATCAAAAAAAGCAACCGGCTGAAGTTGGAGACGCGCCGAAGCGCGAACCCCAACTGCTGACGCGCCTCCGCCTGCGCGTCACGGCGGCGGCGGAAACGCAATTGCGCGCCGGACACCCGTGGGTCTACGGCGACAGCATCCGCGAACAAAACCGCGACGGCGCGCCCGGCGAACTCGCGGTCATTTACGATCGCAAAGATAAATTTCTCGCCGTTGGATTGTTCGACCCCGAGTCGCCCATTCGCGTGCGGATTCTACACTGCGGCAAGCCGCAAACGATTGATGACTCGTGGTGGGCGGCGAGACTCGCGCAAGCCGTGGAGCGAAGGCGCAATCTCTTCGACGAGCAAACCAATGGCTATCGCGTGATTAACGGTGAGAACGACGGCTGGCCGGGTTTGGTATTGGATCGTTATGACAAAACACTCGTGTTGAAGCTTTACACCGCGGCGTGGCTGCCGAAGTTTGAAGAGATTTCAAATCTCATCCGCACGCAACTCGGGCCGGAACGACTGGTCTTGAGACTGAGCCGAAATATTCAAACTGCGGCGCGGAAAAACATTTCCCGGGAAGATGGGCAGATTGTGTTTGGAGACCGACTGGAGACGTGTCCAACGTTTCTTGAGAGTGGACTGCGCTTTGAAGCCGACGTTTGTCACGGGCAAAAAACCGGGTTCTTCCTGGATCAACGCGAAAATCGGCGGGCCGTGGAGTCGCTCGCGAGCGGCCGGACCGTGCTGAATGCATTCAGCTTCTCCGGCGGCTTTTCGCTCTACGCGGCGCGCGGCGGCGCCATTTCCGTGACCGATCTCGACATCAGCGCGCATGCGCTGGCGAGCGCCGAGCGGAACTTCGCCTTGAATCGCTCGAACCCTATGGTCGCGCGCTGCCGTCATGAGCGCGTGCAGGCGGATGCCTTCGATTGGCTGGGCGGGAACGGGCAGCGCGCGTTCGATTTGATTGTGCTCGACCCGCCCTCGTTCGCGAAACGGGAAACCGAACGCGGCGGCGCCATTCGCGCGTACGAAAAACTTGCGGGCCTGGGGATTCAACATCTGGGTCCGAACGGCATCCTCGTCGCGTGTTCGTGCTCGGCGCACGTGACGGCCGAAGAATTCTTCGAAGCGGTTCGCCGGAGCGCGGGCAAATCAGGACGCGCGTTTCAGGAAATTCAAACGACGCGCCACGCTCCTGATCATCCGGCTGCGTTCAAAGAAGCGGAGTATCTCAAAGGAATTTACCTTCGCTTTTCAGAGTGACCCGCGCGCCGAGTTGCGTGCGCAACCCGATCAGTGTGGAGAATCAAAGTTTTTGGCTTCGATTGGAGGCGATTTCGCGGCGGACACGGTCCAGAACCAGGACCACGAACTCGAACAACACAAACCGCATGCTGCTGTTCCAGAGGAAAACGCCATAAGAGGCAAAAGCTCTTTCAGTCTTGGTCAACAACGCGGGCCCCAGGCAGGCAGTGATCGCCGCGGCAAAAGTTCCCCAACGCCAATTGATCATCATCGTTAAAACGATGCAGGGAACCGCGTAGAACGGCAGCATGGTCAGATACGGATCCAGAGCGTCGATCCCGGTTACTGTGACGATCATCAAGTACGATACGAGAATCGTGACCCAATGTGCCGCAATTTGCTGGCTTAAGGTCTTTCGCGGTTCGGATGAACTGCCCCGCCGCGCCAGAAACCAACCGGTTGTTTCACGATAGGCGCGCAGCCATTCGAAAGGCAGGAATTCAAACAACACTCGCTTGGTATCATCCCAGACACATAGCAGATTGCCGATGATTTGATGGCGCGCCCGTTCAAAAAGAGAGGGTTCAGGCGCCTTGTCGGGGGATTTTGGTTCCGGAAACCGGGCCGGGTTCAGGCGGCGCCACCGGTTGTGAAAGCGTTCCAGCTTGCGGACCAGATCCGCACCTAGAACTTCATTGCCCACTTCCTGGCGTTGAATGACGCCGCTGCGCAGGTGGGCGTGTTGAGGGGCATTGTAGACAGCGGACAAATCCGCGCCATTGAGGTCAAGCATTTGCGGGTCGAAAGGCACTCGCAAAAATTCGCAAACGCCCCGGCAAACTTCGGGCGTTTTGTCAATCAGGTCGGCATAGGTGACGTGATGGATTCGCGTGCCCTCTTTTTCCAGGGCCGCCGCCTGCTCCAGCATTCTTTCCTGGTAAACAATCAACCGGCTCAACATTCCGGGACGGCGGAAAAAACCGCCGGTTGCCCCGGCCCGGAATACGCTTCGGTAAACCTCCACGGGATCGCGCCAGATCAGAATGAAAGGACTGCCGGGATTCGCCTTCGCCAACTGCCGCAGGCGGAAGCAATAGAAGGGCGATTTCTCGCCCCATAACGTCGCGCTTTTCCCCTGGCCGTAAGCCTGATACAAATCACTGGGCGTGCGGACACTTTCCAGCCCGCGCAAATTATTTCCGAAAATCAGCCGATGTCGTGAAAGAGCCTGATTGTAGAACTCCTGGCGCTCCAGCCAATTTCCTCTGAATCGCGGGCCGGCAAGCAGTTTGGGAAAATTCCAGGCATCGCATTCGTACATGAAAGCCATCTGCGGATGCTGGTTGAGCAGGGAATACAACAAAGAAGTGCCAGAGCGAAAAACGCCGACGACGAAAACGGGATTCGCGCCAGAATCTTTCCCTTCCAAACGAAGCGGCCCTTCCGAGATTCTCATGTCTTTCCCATTTTTTATTAATCGCGCGATTTTGGCAATCAAAGAAGCAACGATTCTGTTCTCCTTTTTTGGAAGGTTGAACAATTTTCGCGCAGTTGCGTACGGAATTTTGACACCGCCAATCCCGCTACTGCTCTCCTCCCCGAATTATTCTGCCAGGGTGAATAATCCTTAAATTCAGTGCGGGATAAAGTCACTGATTCATAGACGCGCGAAAGGGCTCCAACGTTTCTTCGTCTCTCGCACTTCTGAGAAGTGAAGTCATTGCCTGCGAATTCGCCCCCGGTTGATGTCGGCGACCACGGTCGGTATGTCAAAGAACGGAAATAAGGTTTCACTTGGTTGGATCCGGTCTGACTTGCCTTGACGCGGCATCATCAAAAAATGGGTTCGTTTTTCGGGACGAAAGGCCGGCGACGGTTGTAAGATGTTTATTGACAGGCGCGAGCTGAAATAGGAAATGGGTTCGTTTGGTAATTTTATGTTTTTGAGCCGGGGAGGAAAATGGAACCGAAGGCGAAGCCTGGTCCTGCAGAGGCTTTGGCTGGATGAGCCGCGATGATTCGGTTTTGGCGGGCGGTGCGATCCGATAACCTCTATCTGATGTTCGCTTTTTCATTTGTCCCTTTTGTCCTCCTTCCAGTGCTGTTTATAACACAGGTGTCAAATCGGAGAGTCCTCTCCCCAGCTCTTTCCTCATCCGATGAGGAGGGGGAGACGGATTCAATGGACGTTGGCCGCGGGTAGCTCCTACTTCGTGGGAGCAACCCGGGGCTGATTTCCGTTGCGCTTTCAGCGCAAAAAAAGCGATGTCTGTGCGTTGGGCTTTTTAACGGCATTCATCCGCGTTCATCCGCGGTTGAAAAGAAACAGGCCGCCAGTTGCTGGCGGCCTGTGAAATGCCAATCAATATCTGAATCGTTACCCCTCGGGCTACAGCAGACTGTTCACTGCAATTCCCAGAACGCTTAGCGGCCCCTGGTCTTCGAGTCCTTCGGTCGCCTTATCCAATTTCTGCAAGGTCAGCTTCGCGTTTTTGTAAAACTCCTGATCGTTGATCAGCTTTCCGACCGAGCCTTGGCCTTGATTGACTTTCTCGAGGATCTGCCGCGCGTTGGACATCGTGGCCGTCGTCTCATTGTAAAGGGTCGGGTCCGTCACGAGCTTGCCCACGGTGCCCTGGCCGGCCTTGACCTGGTCCACAATCTCCCGCGCGTGCGCCAGCGTGACCTGCGCGTCCGACATGGTGGATTGTAGATTCGTGACTGTGGCCAGCGCGGAATCATAAAGCGTTTGATCGTAAATGAGTTTGCCGACCGTGCCCTTGCCCTGCGAAATCTGGGCGGTCACGGAATCAATGTTGGAAATCGTGGCGGTGAGCGGCGCGCGATTGTCCTTCATGAAATCGATGAACGGCCCGAGCAACTCGTCAATTTTCAACCCGGAAAAGCTCTTGGTCAGGTTCTGCACGCCCGTGGCGACGTCGTCGATCTTCGCCATCACCACGCTGAGGTCCGGCTGTTCCTTGCTCTGCAGCACCGTGCCGTCGCTGGCGGGCGAACCATTGGGACTGCCGAAATCCAGCGACACAAAATTCTGGCCCATCAGGCCCGTGAATTTGATCGTCGCCACACTGTCGGTTTTCACTTCCGCGCCGCGTTTCATTTTCAGCGTGATCCGGGCCTTTTCGTCCTTGAGCTCGATTTTCTCCACGCGACCGACTTCCACGCCGGCCATTTTGACGCGGTCACCCTCTTTCAATTCCTGCACGTTTTCGAACATGGCGTACAATCGATAGCCGCGCATGAAGTGTTCCGGTCCGCCCAGCATCTCGATAATGACGACGGCGGCGACGACGGCCAGGGCCACGAAAACGCCAAGACGGCTTTCCAATGAGTTTTTCATAAATCAACTTTCGTTTGTGCGTTTGATATCAGCGTGCAAAAATTTCTGGACGACCGGGTCGGTCTGGTTTCTCACCTCGTCGGGCGTGCCAATGGCCGCGATATTCCCCTCGTTGATCACCGCAATGCGATCGGCGACGCCAAACGCCAGGTCGCGGTCATGGGTCACCACGATGGAAGTCACGTGCGTGCGGTGGTTCAGGTTGAGAATCTCCTCCCCAATCACAACGGCGGAAATCGGGTCCAGCTCGCTGGTTGGTTCATCGTATAAAAGCAATTGCGGTTCGACGATTAACGCGCGCGCAATCCCGACCCGTTTTTTCATTCCGCCGGAGAGTTCGCTGGGCATTTTATCCTCCGTGCCCTTGAGGCCGACGAGGTCCAGGTTCTCGGAGACAATACGCGCGATTTCTTCCGGTGGCTTGAGCCGGTGCTCGCTAAGATAGAGTCCCACGTTTTCCGCCACCGTCAGGGAGTTGAGCAAGGCGGCGGACTGGAAAACCATTGCCATGCGATATTTATCCATGACCTCCGGGGATTGAATGGACTCGCCGTTGATGAGGATTTCGCCGGCGTCGGCCATTTCCAGGCCGATGATCTGCTTGAGCAATACGCTTTTGCCGCTGCCGCTAGGGCCCATGATGACGAAGATTTCGCCGGGTTCGACTTTGAAGTTCAAATCCTTGAGCACTTCCTGGCCGTTGAAACTTTTCTTCAGGCCGCGAACTTCGACCCCCACGCCGTTGGAATTGGAATTGGGCGCACTCATTTCAGTAGGACCCGGGTGAGGATGTAGTCAAAAATGATGATCAACACGATCGAGTTCACGACGGCTTTGGTGACGGACCGGCCAATGCCGCGCGGACCGCCGATGGTGACCAATCCCTGGTGGCAGGAAACCACCCCGATGATGAGCGCAAAGCACAAGCTTTTGAACAGGCCATTGCCCACGTCCCGGAACTGCACGACCTCCTGCAGGTTTTTGAAAAACGCCTGCAGCGGAATATCGATCCGGTTGTTGGCCGCCGAAACCACCGCGCCGCCCATCCAGCCCACCAAAATCGAAAACAACACGAGCATCGGCAGCGCCACCGCGATTGCTACCAACCGCGGCAGAATCAGGTAGTGAATGGGGTTGATGTTCATTGTGCGCAACGCATCGATTTCCTGGTAAACGCGCATCGAGCCAATCTCCGCCGCCATCGCCGAGCCGATGCGCCCCGCAATGAGGATGGCCATGAGGATGGGGGCCAGCTCGCGGCAATGCGAATACCCCACGATGCCGCCAAGGTACCCCGCCAGGCCGCGCTCCGCCAGGAACGGACCGGTTTGCAACGCCGTTTCGCCGCCGATGAAAAAGGAAAGAATGCAGACCATCAGCAGGCTGGCGTTGCCGATCTCGAAGAACTGCTCGAACACCTTATGCCGCTGACGCCACGTCATCGGCAACGCCATGAGCGTGCGCCAGAACAGCACCAGCATTTCGCCGATATTCTCAAACATATATTTTCACATTTCCGTCCATCCGAAACTTTGAACGATTTGCGAAATAATCGCCCGCCGGCGCGCTTTGATTACCGCGCCGCCCATCCGGCAATTCAGCTTTGGAAACTCCAGCATGAGCCGTGAGCTGAAGGTTGCAATAGTTGCCAGGAGTCGTCAATGGGCCGCAGCCTTTGTCCTAAGCACCGGAATATAAAACAATCGCACCCGCTTGCCGGTATTGTCGGATTGATACTGGAAAAGTCCAAATAGGAGCGAGCATTTTTTGGTGTCCGGCGCGCGGTCGCGGCGATACAGGTTCCAGAGCAACGACTGGCTGGAGGCGCCGGTCGCCGGATTGTTTTCCGCGCGCCACACCGACCATACCGGCGAGTAATCGCGCTCGACGCTTTTGCTGGTCGGCAGGATCGGCTCCAGGGGCGCAAAAATCTGCAGGCGGGTGTTTCCGTTGTAATCGTGCTTGTAGGTGAACAACGGCCAGAAATCCTTCCGTCCTTGATACGTCCCGGTTTGCGTATTGCGCTGTTTGGTATCGGAGTAAAGAAAGAGAAGAATTCTCATGCGCGTCCGGTCGAGCGGGTCGGAATGGACGCGGTTGAATTTGTAAACCGGCCAGAGATACCAGCGGCTCTCCAGGTAGGCGTTATGCGAGTCGCTGTAAAACGGCCACACACGTTTGGTGGTCTTGCCTTCGCCTTTCGCAAATTCCACCAACGGCCAGGGCGTCTGCCATTCGGAGTATTTCTTCTCGCGATCCGTGATGTGCGAAAAAAACGGCCAGACTACGGTCGTCACGTCACGCTTGGGCGAACGCTCGTAACCGTAAAGCGGTATCACTGCGGTCTGCCGGTCCGGGTCGTCGGTTCCGATGCCTGACAATTTGGTCAGGTAAAAGGGCCATAACACAAACCGGCTGTCGTAGCCGCCCACCTTTTCCACATCGCCGAAACCGTTGGTTTTGGTGGTCAGATCCTTATGCTCTTGACCCGTTATCGGCCACAGTTGCCAGCCGGTCAGCCCATCGCCATGGCGCACATGGTAAAACGGGTAAAGATAATTGTCGGTCACCACGTCGGCTTTGTGCGTCTCCGCAAAAATGGGGAACATCACGAACTCGATTTCGTCTTTGAACAGGCGGTTCTTCAGATGGCCGTAAAACGGCACCACGGCGGTATAGTTCTGTCCCGGCTCGGGTGAGCGTTGCTGAAAATACAATGGGAACAGTGTGAATCGCCGGGCTTGCTGTTCGGCTTGGTTTCCGCCTCCGGCAAAACTGAACACCTGGATCAATTGCCAGCGCCATTCCGTTCCATATCGGCGATACGTCACGACCGGGTAACCAAAATCGTATTCACGCCGCTGGATCGACGGGTCTTTCAGGTCTGAAAACAGCGGCGGCAGTGCCCAGATCCTCTCCGTATCGCGTTCCTGGGAATAAAACAGCGGACCCAACGCCTCGGTGCGATGCCCCGGCTCAAGCGTCAATTGAAAATCATCGTAAAGAAACCCCGCGTGCAGCCAATCGGCGGCGCGCGCTTGCGAGAGTGCAACCACGGCGATGCCGAAGGAGCAAATTGCAAAAGCTTTGAGTTTCAAAATTAAAAATCGGGTCGATTTTGTGCACACAAATACTTGAGACCCCGCCTCACGTCAAATGTCGCCGCCGCGACGGAGCACGGAATTCCATAGCGCGCGTTCGCTGAGTGAGGGTCGGATGGCCCAGTTCAATCCTGCGAATCCATTCTGTCCGTCGAAAACATTTAGCGACGAAACCTGCTCCCAGAACGTTACGCTAACGTTATCGAAGCCCGATTCCGTCGAAATTTTTCCAATTAACATAAGGATTGACTTTAACGCCCCTAATTTCTAATATGGGCGCATACTTGAGGTTTTTACCTCGGTTCCTCCTGACCCAGTGTCGATAGTGCATTGTCGGCACTGGGTTGTTTGTTTTCCGGCGGCTGTTTCTTGGTCATTAAGTTCAAAAGCGTGGGCAGAAATGTCAGGGCCGCGACCATGCACGACGTCACGCCGGCTGCCATCACCAGTCCGAGACTGTGAATACCGCGGTCCTTGGCCAACACCAAACTTCCGAATCCCGCAATCGCCGTCAGCCCGGACACGAACACCGCCTTGCCGGTGCTGCGCGACAAAATCCCCGCGGTTTGTTCCTCGGCGAACCGGTTCAAAATATGGATGCCGTTGGTCACGCCGATGCCAATGACCAGCGGCAGGATCATGATATTGGCGGGATTCAGCGGCACATCGAAATACCCCATCGCGCCGCCCAGCCAGATCGAGCCGACCGCGACCGGCAGCAGCGACAGCACGACCGAGGAGACGTTGCGAAAATGGAACAGGATCAACACGATGATCGCCGCGAGCGAATATTCCGCCGCCTGCACGTAGCTGTCCTTGAGCAATTCGGTGTACTCATATAATTGCACGGGCATGCCGGTGAGTTCCGGATCTACCTTCCGCACCTGGTCGATAAATTCCTTCTGATTATCCCGCTGCCACACGTCTTTCTTCGGATAAACCTGCACGAGAAATTTTCCGGTGACGCCGATGAACATGTTCCGCAGTGCCGGCGGCAAATCCTCCACGCGCAAGCCGGAGCTGTCATCCTGGTCCTTCAATGCATCAAACGTCTCCCGTAAATCGTTGAACAAGGCCTGCTGAAACGCGGCCAGTTGACCCTGGTTTTCCTGGATCTCCCGCTCGCTCCCGGTCCCCATATCGCGCCGCAGGTTTTCCACCGTTTGGCGCAAGGACACGAATTGGCGGCTCAAGGCCGGGTCATTGGTTCCGATGGCGTCAATGGCCGCCTTGCAATAACCGGAAAAGGAAAACAGCGTCCGGCTCAAATCGGGAATGTTCACCGGCTGCAAATCCGGTTTTTTGAACTGCAACGGCGCCAGTTCGCGTTTGATTTCGCCGATCAATCGCAGCTTGTTCGTCGGATTTTCGACCAGGTAATTCGCCATCGTTTGCACCGACGCCACGGTCGGCAGATTGGTGAGCTGCTCTTCCAGCTTTACCGCTTCCGGGGCGGTATCGGCGATCACCGCGCCGTACAGGAGCGATTGCCCCGCCGATTTAATCAATTTTTCCTCGGTCCGCACCGAGGCGAGGCTGGTGCTTTGCAGTTTGAGAACGTTGTAATCGAAGCGCACCTTCCCGATTTGCGTCGCCGCGATCGCGCACAACGCAATTGTGATCGCCAGCACCATGCCGGGGCGTTTCAGCCACAAATTCTCGATGCGCGCGCGATGCTGCGGCTCGCCAAAGGTAAAATCGATGACGTTCTGCCGCCCCCGCAGCAACAGCACCGGCAAAAGGGTCATCATCGGCACAAAACAAATCGCCAGGCCGCCGCCGCAAATCAGGCCCATTTCCTGGATGCCTTTGAACCGCGTGAACCACATCGCCAAAAACGCGCCGGCGGTCGTGAACGCGCCCGTGAAAATTCCCTGCCCGGTGAAAACCATCGCCTTGGTCAACGCTTCTTCCTCGGTTTTTCCGTGGCGCAATTCCTCCTCGTAACGCGTGATCAGGTGCACCCCGAAATCAATCGCCAACCCCACCAGCATGGGCACGAAGGTCACGGTTAGAATATTCACGTGCCCGATGGCAATGGTCGCGAAAGCCAGCGTGTACGCCAGGCCCACAATCAGGCAGATCGTCGCCTTGATCGGCCGCCCGGTCTCGTTGTAGCCGTAAATGAAGATTAACGCGCAGATAATCAGCGACACGATGCTCGCCAGGGTCGTGTCTTTTTGCGATTGGACCATTTCGTCGTAGTCCAGCACCGGCATTCCGGTCACGCCCGCGTTCACGCCCGGCACTTCGACCTGCGTTTCCCCAACCAGCCTGCGCAGTTCCTGCACGCAATCGCCGTTGTGATCATCCTGCGCCTTGCCGGTTTTGATCGGATCCGCCTCCGGCTTCACCGTGGTGGGCTGGGCCGATAATACGAACAACCGCGCGTTGTCGTAGGTCACGTAGATATTGGTCTCCGCCGATCCGGTGGGGTCGAACAAGGCCGTGACGCCCGGCGATGGCGGCGTGCCCGGTCGATGCAGGCTGGCGTCGGCCTGCGCCAAAATCCGTTCCAGCGCCGGCAATGCGCCCATCAGCGATTCCGTCTGGGCATTGGCCTCCT
>Ga0207664_10002643_pt1 | contig 11870 bp, 9 predicted proteins | sample LARL83metaG_FD_184349 | JGI IMG/M metagenome (GOLD analysis project Ga0207664, IMG submission 184349) | Corn, switchgrass and miscanthus rhizosphere microbial communities from Kellogg Biological Station, Michigan, USA - LAR L8-3 metaG... | ecosystem: Host-associated > Plants > Roots >...
CGCCCGTCCTGTCCGTCCCGCCCGTCCTGTCCGTCCCGCTCGTCCTGTCCGTCCCGCACGCCCCGCCCGCGCCGGCGAAGATGAGCGCCCGTTCAGGCGCTACCGTGACGCGCAGCGGGTCGCCTGGGCCCACCGGCTGGCTGGTCCGCAGGTAGAGACGGTCGCCCTGGGCGGTGACGGCCTCCACGTGCAGGACGCGCCCGTGGTACTCGACCACCTCGGCGACGGCCTCGCCGACGACCACCGCGCCGCCCGCGCCAGCCTCGGGGGAGATCGCCTCGCGCGAGACCGGTCCGCGCGACACCGCCCCGCTGACGGCCGGGTCGCTGTCCGCGACGACGTGCAGGTCCTCCGGCCGGATGGCCACGATCACCGGCCGTCCCACGGCGGGGGCCGGGGCGCCGGCCGGGGTCCCGGTGACAACCAGGCCGCGCCCGCCGGCCGTCCCGGGTGCCGTCGCGGTGAGGCTCAGCAGGTTGCGGTAGCCCATGAACGCGGCGACGTGCGGGCTGGCGGGGTGCTCGTACAGCTCGGCCGGGGTGCCGACCTGGCTTACCTCGCCGTCGCGCAGCACCACGAGGCGGTCCGCCAGCGACAGCGCCTCTTCCTGGTCATGGGTGACGTAGATGGTGGTGAGGCCGAACTCCTGGTGGATGCGCCGGATCTCGCTGCGCATCTCCAGCCGCAGCGCGGCGTCGAGGTTGGACAGCGGCTCGTCCATGAGCACCAGCGGCGGCTGGACCACGACGGCCCGGGCGATCGCCACCCGCTGCTGCTGGCCTCCAGACAGCTGGGCGGGGTGCTTGCCGGCGTGCTCGGTCAGCCGGACGAGGCGCAGCACGGCGTCGGCCCGGTCGCGGGTCTCCGCCTTGCCGGTGCCGCGCATCTTCAGGCCGAAGGCCACGTTCGCGCGCACGGTGAGATGGGGGAACAGGGCGTAGTTCTGGAAGACCATCCCGAAGCCCCGCTTCTCCGGCGGGAGGGTATCCAGCCGCTTGCCGTCAAGCAGGATCTCCCCGGCGGTGAGCGGCAACAATCCGGCCAGGCAGTTCAGCGCGGTGGTCTTGCCGCAGCCGGACGGCCCGAGCAGGGCCACGAACTCGCCGCCGCGCACGGTCAGGTCCATGGGCTTCAGCGCCACGTGGGACCCGTAGGCGCGGCTCACGCCGCGCAGCTCAAGCTCGCGCAGCTGCGAGGGCGGCCGGATCGCCGACCGGGTGGCGGCCGGCGGGCTTTCCGTGGTCATCACTTAGTCGAGCCGATCTTCGTGTCCCACAGGCCGAACGCGGTCACCTGCATGGGCGCAGGCAGCGAGTTCTTGATCGGGCTGGCGGAGATCCACGAGTCGAACTGCGGGTCGCCGTACTTCGCGATGGCCTGCTGCGAGGACGCCGGAGCCTGGGCGAGGGTGACGCCCTTGACCGCTGGGCCGGGGTAGAAGTAGCCCATGTCGTAGGTGACGGCCTGCTGCGGCGGGGTGAGGATGAAGGCGAGCAGCCGCATGGCCGCGATCAGCTCGTCGTTGGACACGCCCTTGGGGATCACGCCGTACTGGGCGTCGCTCACCCACGTCTGGTTCTGGTACTTGGCGACCATCATGCTGGCCGGCACGGTGCCGAGCGCGCGCGGGTTGATGTACCAGCCGGTGGTGGTGGCGATCATGCTGACGGTGCCCTGCGCGATGTTCGTCATCGTCGCGGAGGTCTTCGCGGGGTAGGAGTCGATGTACTTGTTCAGCTCGGCCAGGTACGCCCACGTCTTGGTCCAGCCGCCCGCCGGGTCGGTGGGGTCGGAGTCGCCGAGCAGGTAGGGCAGGCCCATGAGGAACGTGCGGCCCGGCCCGGAGTTGCGGGGCTGGGCGTACTGGAACTTACCCGGGTTGGCCTTGGCCCAGGCGAGCAGCGCGTCCGGGGTGCCGGGCGGGGTGGTCAGCTTCGCCGGGTTGTACTCGAGCAGCGGGCCTGAGGGGTACCAGACGATCTCGATGCCCTGGTCCTGCGCCAGCGACGCCATCGAGGCGGCGCCGGGGCTGTAGTTGGACATCAGGCCGGGGAAGAAGCTGGCGTAGTACGGCTTCAGGTTGTTCCACAGCCCCTTCTGGATGCCGGCGGACAGGCCGTCGGTGCCGGTCAGCACCAGCTGGATCTGCACGTTGCCGGCCTGCTGCATGGCTTGCACCTTGGGCGCCAGGTCCGGGGCGGTGCCGGTGGTGGTGGTGACGTTGGCGATGATGTCCGGGTTTTGGCTGGTGAAGGCCTCGATCGCCGGCTTGGTGAGCTGCAGGTTCCCGGCGACGTCGAGGATGTTCAGGGTTACCGGCTTCGACGGGGTGCTGGCCAGCGCGGCCGCGCCCGTGCTGCTCGAGCCAGTGCTGCTGGCGCCCGTGCTGCTGGCGGAGTTGGGGCTGCTCGGGGCGCCGCAGGCGGCCAGGAACGGCGAGGCGACGGCTCCGGCGGCCAGGCCGCTGAGCAGCGTGCGGCGGGAGATTGCTCTGGGGCCGAGGTTGTTCTCAGGCACTGGGTTGTTCTCGGGCATGGCTATCAGAACCCTTCGCGTGTGGTGGGGGAATGTCGCAGGCGGGGGAGGGCAGGAAGGGTGGGAGGGGCGGGACGAGGTCAGGTTGGGTCGGGGGCGGGGTACCGGCCGGGGCGGCTCAGGAAGTCGAAGTCGCAGCCTTGGTCGGCCTGGGTGACATGGTCGGCGTAGAGCGCGCCGTACCCGCGCTCGTAGCGCGGTGCGGGCGGCCGCCACGCGGCCTGTCGGCGGGCTAGCTCGTCGTCGGGCACCTGCACGGTGAGCAGGCGGCCGGGCACGTCCAGCGTGATCAGGTCCCCGGTCCGGACCAGCGCGAGCGGACCGCCGGCGTGCGACTCGGGGGCCACGTGCAGCACGCAGGTGCCGTAGCTGGTGCCGCTCATCCGGGCGTCGGAGATCCGGACCATGTCGGTGACGCCCTGGGCGAGCAGGTACTTGGGGATCGGCAGCATGCCGTACTCGGGCATCCCCGGCCCGCCGAGCGGCCCGGTGCCGCGCAGGACCAGGACCGAGTCGGCCGTGATGCCGAGCGCCGGGTCGTCGATCCGGTCCTGCAGCTCCCGGTAGGAGTCGAAGACCACCGCGGGGCCGGTGTGGGTGAGCAGCCGGCGATCGGCCGCCAGGTGCTTGATCACGGCGCCGCGGGGAGCGAGGTTCCCGTGCAGGACAGCGAGCCCGGCCTCAGCCGAGACGGGGTCCGCGATGTCGCGGATCACGTTCTTGTCGTGGGTGACGGCCTGCGCGTAGTACTCGCCGAAGCTGGTCCCGGCGACCGTGGGACGATCGGCGTGCAGCAGGCCGGGGACCTCACCCAGCTGGCGCAGCAGCGCGGGCAGGCCCCCCGCGTAATAGAAGTCCTCCATCAGGTACCGGCCCGTGGGGCGCACGTCGGCCAGCACCGGGACCCGGCCCGCGATCGCGTCGAAGTCCTCCAGGCTGAACGTCACCCCGGTGCGGCCCGCCATCGCGATGAGGTGGATCAGCGCGTTCGTCGAGCCGGCCAGGGCGAGTACCACCGCCGCGGCGTCCTCGAACGCCTCGCGGGTCATTACCTCCCGCGGGGCCGGGCCCGTCCGGGCTAGCGACACCGCCCGCGCCCCGGTGGCGGAGGCCATCCGGTGGTGGGCGGAGTCCACGGCCGGGATGGAGGCGGCGCCCGGCAGCGCCATCCCGAGCGCCTCGGCGGCCGAGGTCATGGTGGAGGCGGTGCCCATCGTCATGCAGTGCCCGGGGGAGCGCGCGAGCCCGCACTCAAGCTCGGCCAGTTCGCACTCGCCGATCCGGCCGGCCCGGTACTCATCCCAGTACGCCCACAGGTCCGTGCCGCTGCCCAGGGTGGTTCCCCGGTAATGCCCGCGCAGCATCGGGCCGGCGGGCAGGTAGATCGCCGGCAGGTTCGCGCTGGCCGCGCCCATCAGCAGCGCGGGGGTGGTCTTGTCGCAGCCGCCCATGAGGACCGCGGCGTCGACCGGGTAGGACCGCAGCAGTTCCTCGGCCTCCATGGCCAGCAAATTGCGGTAGAGCATCGGGGTGGGCTTCTGGAAGGTCTCCGACAAGGTAGCGACCGGGAACTCAAGCGGGAACCCGCCGGCCTGCCAGACCCCGCGCTTGGCCTGCTCGGCGCGCTCCCGCAGGTGCATGTGGCAGGGGTTGATGTCGGACCAGGTGTTGAGTATCGCGATCACCGGCTTGCCGATGTGCTCCTCGGGCAGGTACCCGAGCTGGCGGGCCCGCGACCGGTGGCTGAACACCCGCAGCTTGTCGGTGGCCGCGCCGGAGCCGAACCACGCCGCACTGCGCAGCGGCCGGTCAGCACCATGTAGCGGCTGGTCAGCACCATGTAGCGGCTGGTCAGCACCATGTAGCGGCTGGTCAGCACCATGTAGCGGCTGGTCAGCACCATGTAGCGGCTGGTCAGCACCGCGTAGCGGCTGGTCAGCGCCGGTGACGTCCTCGTTCACAGCCAGCCTTCCTCCTTCCACCTCGCGATCAGGCTCGCGATCTGGTCGCGGCGGTCCGGCGGCAGCAGCCGGGACGGCGGCCGCACGTCCCGGGCGGCGAGGCCGAGCTGCGCCAGGGCTTCCTTGACGACGCTGACGTTGTCCGAGGAGTCGTCGTCCGCGCGCAGTTCCTCGAACTCCCTGATGGACTCCCAGCTGGTCATCGCCGAGCGGAAGTCGCCGGCCCGCAGCATGCCAAGCAGGGCCGCCGACAGCCGCGGCGCCACGTTAACCAGGCCGGAGGTGAAGCCGGTCGCGCCCATCGCCCAGTACGCGGGGGCATAGGGCTCGGCGAGGCCGCAGATCCAGGCGAACCGGTCCAGTCCGGCATCACGCGCCACGGCGGCGAACCGCACCGCGTCGGGCACGGCGTACTTGACGCCGACGACGTTGGGGCACTGGTCGCCAAGCTCGCGGACCTGGGCACCGGTGATGCGGCGGTCGCGGACGTACAAGATGACGCCGAGCTGGGGCACCGCCTCGGCGATCTGGCGGTGGTAGGCCACCCAGCCCTCGACGGACCGGTACGGGTGCACCGGCTGGTGCACCATGACCGAGCCGGCGCCCGCTTCCCGCGCGTGCCGGGCCGCCGCTACCGCGCTGGCGATGCTCAGCCCGACGCCGGCCATCACGTCCGCGCGCCCGCCGGCCGCGGCCACCGCGCACTCCACGGCGCGGCGCGTCTCCTCCTCGGTGAGCGCGTAGTACTCGCCGGTGTTGCCGTTCGGCGTGAGCACCTCGACGCCGCTGCCGACCAGTCGCGCGATCAGCGCCGCGTACGAGTCCCAGTCCACGCCTCCGTCCGGGCCGAACGGCGTCACCGGGATGGCGACGAGGGTCGACAGCCGCTCGCGGAGCGCGTCCAGGGGATCAGGTGCCGGCGTCATCGAAGTGACTACTCCGCCTCGTTCTCGGGAAAGTTGCGGGCAAGGAAGGAGCTGATGTGACCCCGCATCAGGGTCCGCACCTGGGTGGCGTTCCGCGCCTCGGCGGCGGCTAGTATCGCCCGGTGCTCCGCGGCCTCGGCCTCCCACGAGGACGGCCGGTGCGACCAGGCGGTGCTTGAGACAAGCGCGGTCTGGTCCCGCAGCTCATCAAGCTGCCGAACGAGCAGCGGGTTGCCGCACCCCGCGTACAGCACCCGGTGGAAGGCCCGGTTGGCCAGCGAGCGCTCGGCCGCGTCGGCGGCGGCGTCGGCGGCGGCCAGCGCGTCGTGCGCCGCCGTCAGGCTGACCCCGGCCAGGGCCGTGCGCCCCGCCGCGGCCGGCTCAAGCAGCAGCCGCATGTCGTAGACCGCGCGGGCAAGCTCGAGGTCGACCTCGCGGACGGTCGTGCCCTTGTAGGGCAGCATGACGACGAGCCCGGACCCGGCGAGGGTCTTCAGTGCCTCGCGGACCGGCGTCTTGGAGACACCGAGCCGCTCCGCCAGTTCCGTCTCCACCAGCGGCTGTCCTGGCCTGAGCTCACCCGTGAGGATGCTGTGCTTGATCGCCTCCAGGACCGCCTCGGTGCGCGATGGCGTCGCGCCGGGCTGGCCGGCGAGCCGGGCGGCCAGCCGCGCAGCAGGCCGGCGGCCGGGCTCCGCGTCGCCGCGCGACGCGAGGGTGTCGAACACGCACGGTCTCCAAACCACTGGATCGGTCATATCTCATATATGACGCTGGACCGACGGTAAGACCCATGCTCGCCAGCCGTCAAGCTGCGTACGCGAGATTTCCGCGCCAGGAACTCCCATCAATGGCATCTTTTGCAGACTCTTGACGGCAAGGTCATATATGAGACACCATCCACCGGTGTCCATTCGCAGACTGGCGGCGGGTGTCGCCGCCGTACCCGCGCTGCTGCTGGCCGTCCCCTCTCCGGGCCTTCGGCCAGCCCGGCAGCACTCACGACCGGGCCAGGCACAGCGGCTGCGGCGGCCGCTTCCGCGCAGCCGGCCACCGGCGACCCGCGCGACGTCACCGAACCACGGCTGCCCGCCGCCACGTGCGCCACGCTGCCGGCGCAGCTTTCGGACGGGACTCGTATATTCAGCACCGCCGACGAGGCGGCGCCGCCGGACACCGGGCGCATCCAGGCTCGATCGGCAGTAGCGGTACCGGCTGCAATCCGCTCCGTGGCGTCCATCTCGACGCCACCGGCGTAACGGCGCAGTACGCGAACATCACGCTGGACGACACGAACCTCGAGCCGGCGGGGCCAGGCGTGACCGACACCACCGTGACGGGCGGCCCGGCCACCCCGGCTCACTGCGCCTTCCGGCCCTTCCCGGGAAGCTGAGCCACCCGCCCCGCCCCGCGCCGCTGACAGCGGCGGCGCGGGGCACAGTCAGGACAGCGTGTCCTTGACCTGGATCTGTCCGCCGTCGATCACCCAGGCCTGGTTGGAGTTGCCGGCCTGGCACCTCCAGATGGTGACCAGGCCCCCGTTGCGGCGCGGGGAGCGGCCCGCGTCCAGGCACATCGGGGCGGCGGTGCCGATGGTGTCCCTGACCCTGACCTGGCCGCCGTCGATCACCCAGGCCTGGTTGGAGTTGCCGGCCTCGCACCTCCAGATGATGACCAGGCCCCCGTTGCGGCGCGGAGGACGGCCCGCGTCCAGGCACATCGAGGCCGTGGTGCCGATGGTGTCCCCGACCTTGACCTGGCCGCCGTCGATCACCCAGGCCTGGTTGGAGTTGCCGGCCTCGCACCTCCAGATGGTGACCAGGCCGTTGTTGCGGCGGGGAGGGCTGCCCGCGTCCAGGCACATGGCGTTCCTGGCGGCGGGGGACTGAGCCACTGCCCTCGCTGGTGCGGCGTGCCTGGTGACGGTCACCGCGGAAGCCGTCCCCGCCAGCCCCCCGGTGAGCGCCAGCGCCGTGACCGTGATCCCCGCGATGCGCCCAGGGCGCGCGAAGCTGATTGTCATGATTCCCCCTCCCGGGCCCCCAGATCTGCCGGTGACCCGCTTGTCCGGCCACGAGGCTCCCCCTCGGCGGCCGCCTGATCTCGGTGCCGGAATCCCTCAGCTTCCCGCCTGCCCCGCGCCCGCGATCGGGTGCCAGGGGTGCAGAGCCAGCCCGGCCGCCCCAGCGTACTAGCGGTGATTGTTTAATAGCTGCCGATTCCGATTGAATCTGATTTGTTCTGAAGGGCTGACTGAAGGGTGCCAACCGCGCGGCCCGGGGCGATGGCGGCCAGCCCGGACAGGCATAGCTTGTTGGCCGGCAGCGGCAACTCCTGCGTGGAACTGACGCCAGCCGAAATGTCTGACAGCTGACGCGGACAGCCTTACCGTGGCGTCAGATGACCCTTTCGCCTTCCAGGAGGACAGTGGTGGAACAGCAACAGGAGGTTCCCTGGACCCGATCGCGTTCTCTCGCCGGGCGCCGGGCGCTCGTGACGGGCGGCGGGCGGGGCGTTGGTGCCGCGGTCACGCGCGCTCTGGCGGCGGCCGGGGCAGACGTCGCGATCACGTACGTCAGGGACGAGGAAAAGGCGGCAGCGACGGTCTCCGCTGCTGAGACCCTCGGCGGCAAGTGCCGCGCCTACCGGGGATCGGTGGCTGACCCGGAGGACAACAAGGCGGTGGTCGAGGCCGTCATCGCGGACCTTGGCGGCCTGGACCTGCTGGTCAGCAACGCCGGGATCGCCAGCCGGGGCCGTACCGTAGCGGACACCGGCGCGGCCGAGCTTGAGAAGGTGCTGCGGGTGCACGCGCTCGGCCCGCATGAGCTGTGCCGCCTCGCGCTGCCGCACCTGCGCCGCCGGCCGCGGTCGGACATCGTGTTCATCTCCAGCATCGCCGCCAGCCGGTTCGCGCCGGGCGGGGGACCGTACGCGATGGGGAAGGCCGCGCTTGAGGCGCTCGCGCACACGCTGGCCCGGGAGGAGCGCGGCGCGGGGGTGCACGTGAACATCGTCGCCCCTGGCCTGGTCGATACCGAGATGGGCGCCCGGCTGGTCCGGGCCACCAGCGGGCTCGACGACATCCGCCAGCTGGACGCGGCCTCGCCCTTCGGCCATGTCTGCTCACCGCAGGAGGTGGCAGAAGCCGTACTGTTCCTCGTCTCCGCCGGCTACGCGAACGACCAGCGGATCACGGTGGACGGAGGCACGTTCTGACGTGACCGTACTCGTCCCCCCGCCGTCCCGCTGCCGGCGGAGACCGGGAAGCTGCGCGCGGAGGTGCGCGGCTTCATCGCCGGTGAACTGGCCGCGGGGCGGTTCACGCCGCTGTCTACCACCCGGCTGTGGGCGTGGCGCGACGAGGCGGGCAGCCAGGCGGAATGGGCGGACGAGCTCGGCCGGGACGTCTTGGCCGGCGGCGGGCTGTGGCCCATCATCATTGAGGACGGATAACGGCAAAAGGCGGGAGCCGCGAAGCGCATGATCGACCAGCACACATGGGACGGGACAGGCGCCGGCGCTGCCACTCCCGGTCATCGCCGGGGCCGGCTCGGCTCCCCGGAGCTCACGGCGCAGGGGCTGCGGGACACGGGCTACCTGCCGGACGCCCACATCGCGAGCGTCGTGTACCTCGGCGAGCAGCTGGCCAAGCCGGTGCTCATCGAAGGGCCGGCCGGCACCGGGAAAACCGAGCTGGCCAAGAGCGTCGCGGCGATGAGCGGCATGCGGCTGATCCGGCTGCAGTGCTACGAGGGCCTCGACGAGGCCAAGGCGCTCTACGAGTGGAACTACAAGAAGCAGCTGCTCCGCATCCAGGCCGGGCACGTCGCGGAAAACGGCGCCTCGGCCGCAACCGCGGGCTGGCCGGACATCGAGTCCGACATCTTCAGCGAGGACTTCCTGCTGCCCCGGCCGCTGCTGGCGGCCATCAGGTCGCCGGAGCCGGTCGTCCTGCTCATCGACGAGGTCGACCGCCTGGATGTCGAGACCGAGGCGCTGCTGCTCGAGGTGCTGTCCGATTACCAGGTGTCGATTCCCGAGCTTGGCACCGTCACCGCCACACAAACCCCGCTCGTGTTCCTGACCTCCAACAACTCCCGCGACCTGTCCGAGGCGCTCAAGCGGCGCTGCCTGTACCTCTACCTTGGCTACCCGTCGGCCGAGCGTGAGCAGGAGATCGTCCGCAGCCGGGTGCCCGGGATCGGGGAGCGGCTGGCCGAGCAGGTCAGTGGCCTTGTCCGGTCGCTGCGGGCGATGGACCTGAAGAAGCGCCCGTCGGTCTCCGAGACCATCGACCTGGCGAACACGCTGTTCCTGCTGGGGGAGGACGAGATCACGCCCCAGCTTGCCACCGGCACGCTCCACGTCCTGCTCAAGTACCAGTCGGACATCGAGAAGGCGGCGGCCGCGCTGGCCGCGAAGCGCTGACATGGCCGACCGGGCGACGCTCGCCGCGTTCGTGGCCGAGCTCCGTGCGATCGGGCTGCCGGTCTCGGTGTCGGAGAACATCGACGCCATGGCCGCCGTCCTGGCCATGCCCATCACCGAGCGCGCGGCGCTGAAGAGCGCGCTCGGCGCCACGCTGGTGAAAAACCACGACCACTACCACGCGTTTGAACTGGTCTTCGACCTGTTCTTTGGCGACCGGCGAGCAGGCGCCAGCGCACCGACCGACGCGGCCGCCGGCGTCACCGCGCCCGCCGGCGAGGCCGCCGCGGCGAACCGCCCGGGCGGGGCGGGCGTTGTCGCGACGCTGGACGCCGCTGGCCTCGACGAGCTACTGTTCCAAGCCCTGCTTGCCGACGACCATCTGCTCATCCGAGCGGTGGTGTCCGAGGCGGTCACCAGGTACGCGGACTTTGAGCCGGGCCGGGCCGTGGCCGGGATGTACTACCTGTACCGCACCATGCGCTGGCTCGACACGGACCGGCTGCTCGAGCGCCTGCTCGCGGCCGACAACCAGGCTGCCCGGTCGGGGCTTGACCGCGACCTGGCTGCCGAACGACGCCGCGGCCAGGTCGACGGCATCCGCGCGGAGGTGGAAGCGGAGATCCGCCGGAGGCTGGTCGCCGACCGGGGCGTGGCGGCGGTGGCCGCGACGCTGCGCACGCCGCTGCCGGAGGACGTGGACTTCCTCAGCGCCTCGGCGGAGCAGCTGGCGGCGATCAGGCTGACCGTCCAGCTGCTCGGCCGGAAGCTGGCCGCCCGGCTAGCTCGCAAGCGCCGCCACCACAGCCGGTCGGCGCTCGACTTCCGGCGGACCATCAGGCAGTCGCTTGCCAGCGGCGGGGTGCCGGCCGACCTGGCCTTCAGGAAGCCGCACCCGGCCAAGCCGGAGATCATGCTGGTCGCCGACGTCTCCTCGTCGGTGTCCCGGTTCGCCAGCTTCACGCTGCAGCTGGCCTACTCGCTCAAGTCAGAGTTCTCCCGCGTCCGGACCTTTGCCTTCACCGATGGCATCGAGGAGATAACCGGCGTCCTGGACTCGGCTCCCGACATAGCCGCCGTCGTCCGGCACATCAACAGCCTGCCAGGCGTGGTCCGTTTCGACGGTCATTCCGACTACGGCATGGTCCTCGAGAGCTTCTGGGACCAGTGGGGCCCGCAGATCAAGGCGCGGACAAGCGTGATCATCCTGGGGGACGGGCGCAACAACTACCTCGCGCCACGCGCGGAGGTACTCCGGTCCATCCGGCGGCGCGCCCGTCACCTGTACTGGCTCAATCCCGAGCCGGCCCGCAACTGGGACACCGGCGACTCCGTCATCTCGCAGTACGGCAAGTACTGCGACGAGATGGTGGAATGCCGGAACCTCCGGCAGCTGAAGGAATTCGTGGAAGCACTCGATTAGCGGCGGACGGCACAGCACGGACGCAGGCGGCGCGACAAGGCTGAGGTGGCAGTGAACGACATACCGGTCATGCTGGTCCATGGCTTCGCGTCCTCGTTCGAGCGGAACTGGCGCGAGCCCGGCTGGGTTGACCTGCTGCGCGACGAGGGCCGCCAGGTTATCGGCGTGGACCTGCTCGGCCACGGGCAGGCGGCCCGGCCGCGTGACCCCGCCGCCTACGCCTCGCTCGAGCGGTCGGTCATCGACGCGCTACCTCCCGCCGGGCAGGTCGACGCGGTCGGCTTCAGCCTTGGCGGACAGCTCCTGCTGCGCGCGGCGGTCGCCGCGTCGGAGCGGTTCCGGCGCATCGTGGTCGCCGGAACCGGTGACGGGATCTTCGCCAGCACCGACGCGGAGCCGGTGGCCAGGGCGGTCGAGAGCGGGCAGGCCGATGCGGCGGCCGGCCCGGCGGCCGCGGCGCTCACGCACTTCGCGCTCGCTCCTGGCAACGACCCGGCCGCGCTGGCCGCCTGCCTGCGCCGGCCGCATGTGCCGCTGACCGAGGCAGAGCTCGCCGCGATCGGGTCCTCGGTGCTCGTCGTCCTTGGCGATCGC
>Ga0207664_10002645_pt1 | contig 11868 bp, 6 predicted proteins | sample LARL83metaG_FD_184349 | JGI IMG/M metagenome (GOLD analysis project Ga0207664, IMG submission 184349) | Corn, switchgrass and miscanthus rhizosphere microbial communities from Kellogg Biological Station, Michigan, USA - LAR L8-3 metaG... | ecosystem: Host-associated > Plants > Roots >...
GTCCGGCAATGCGGACACCTCCTGCGCGACCGCCAAGTACACCACGATCAACGGCGCCATCCACGCCGTGGTGGCGGGCGGCACGGTCGTGGTCTGCCCGGGCACGTACCGCACACAGGCCGTGGTGCTCAAGCCGGTGCGCCTGGAGGGCCGGGACGCGCTGATCGACGCGGCGGGCCAGAAGCCGGTCATCCCGGGCCTGCCGGGCGGCAGCGGCATCGTCGTCCTGCACACCCACAAGGTCATCGTCACCGGGTTCGTGGTCGCCGGCGCGGGCTTCGACGGCATCCTCGTGGCGAACAGCGACAACGTCCAGGTGAGCCACAACCTCCTGGTCCACGACGGGGACGTGGGGGTGGACTTCAACGGAACCTCGTACTCGCAGGCGTATCACAACATCTCCGAGTTCAACGGGGGCGGCGGTTTCCTGGTCGCTGACGACCTCGGGGCCAACCACGACAATGTCGTCGCCTGGAACTTCGCCACCCGCAACCCCGGCGGCTGCGGCGTCATCGTGGCGGGGCACTCCATGGCGGGGGTGTTCGGCAACGTCGTCGCGCACAACCTGCTGACGTACAACGGCACGCTCCGCAAGTCGCCGGGGGCCGGGGTGGTCGTCGCCACCGAGGTGCCGCACGAGACGGTCGCCGACAACACCGTGATCGCGAACACGATCTACGGCAACGGCATCGCCGGGGTCACGATCCACGGCCACCTGCCCGGGCTCCACATGGCCGGCAACGAGATCCTGGACAACAACATCGGCCGCAACAACACGGTCGGCGACACGATCGGCCTGGCCCCGCCCGCCGCCAACCACCCGGACCTGCGGACCACCGGCATCCTCGTCGGCAGCTCGACGCACATCGCCGTGGTGATCTCGGGTAACCACATCCACCACGACTACTACGGCATCTACATCGACGGCCTGGTGCGGGCCACGTTCGGCGGGAACCACTACCGGCGGGTGCACACGCAGGTCAAGTTCACCTGAGTCGTCCCTGGCGCGCTCCGTCGTGGATGTTCATCCGCTCCGGGGAACCGCGGCCCCGGGCCGGATGCGGCTTGCAGCCGGCACAGGTACTCGCGCCATACGCTAAGGTCATAGCGTCCGCATGGGCGGACGGGACGTGGCGCAGTTTGGTAGCGCACTTGACTGGGGGTCAAGGGGTCGCCGGTTCAAATCCGGCCGTCCCGACTGGTCAGAGCCTCATTTCGAACTCAAGAACAGGGCCGCGAGTGGCTGATGGGAGCGCAACGCGCTCCCATCAAATCGATCGACCGCTGTGCTCGCGGCGTGTGGAAGACATAACGCGGCTGGTCAAGGGCCTGCCAAGCCGACCTAAGGCGTCGTCCAACCCTCGGGCGCACTTGTCTCCGGGGCAAAGAGACGCCGCTTCACCATCCGGCCGTCAAGGCTGATTCTGGGTAACACCAGCCGGGACCCAGGCCGGAACAAGGTGGCAGCCCGGCCCGGCGCCGTCGTCCCGCTGCCCTGCTACGTCAAGCGGACGGTCTTCCGGGCGCTCCTTGCCACTGCTGGCTGGACCGGCGCAACCGTGATTAGGCCTGAGCGCGTCCCAACCCCTGCGGATTTGTGGCCTGCTCAGCCGCACCGCACCCTCTACCCGCGCAGATGCCACACGTGGATGCTCAGAAAGCACACATTCCGCGGAAGATGCGGGCGGTGCTCGTCTCATGAGTCGCTCCCGGCGGCCAGGCTAGGCCCGCCATCTCCATCACAGTAAGTGACAGACCGTATAAAGAACGCGTGCCTACCCGCCGTTACGAGCGGCCGGGATCGCCTCTATGTTCGTCGGCTCAGGCGCGCCGATCAGGATGTTCTGTGGCGTTGGCTGGTTGGCGCGTGTGTTCCGGGATCGCCGGTCCTGCCGTGGGGATGGTCGCCTGCCCCGGGTCTCCCCCAATTGGCGTAGTACGGTCACGCCAGGCAGGGGTTACCCGGCCTCGGGAATCTAGGCCACGCTCGCGCTGTGGGGATAAGGGTCTCCGCCGGTGCAGGAACACACCTTCGCCGATTTCCTCGCCGCCGGCTGGCTGCGACGGCCGATGTGGTCATCGCGGCCGTTCACGCGCGGAGTGCGGTGCAGTGCGCGAGAACCTACCTGCAGAACCTCATAGCGAAGCTCGGGGTTCGTGCCGCACGCAAAGCCGCCGCGCTAAGCCGCATGCATTTGGACTGGTTGCAGCGTCGGCTGATGGCTGACCTGGCCAGAGCTGCGGTACGTCCCCGGTGGGCTGCGACGGCCTTGCTGGCCGCGGCGGCGATCTGCCTGACCGCCTGCGGCAACGCCGGCACCGGCAGCACCGCGTCCCTGCGGGATATCCGCTCCAGGGTCGTGGTCTCGCTGACCTTCGACGATGGGACCGAGAGCCAATACGCCCTCGGCTTCGGGCATGGCCTGCTGCCGCTTGGAGTGCACGGCACCTTCTACGTCGCTACCGGAAATACCGGTGTCAACCCGGGCGCGATGTCCTGGTCCCAGCTGAGCTACCTTCACCAGCGCGGCAATGACGTCGGCGGCCATACGGTCCATCACATCGACCTCGCGAGCTCCAGTAATTCGCTGGCTCGCAAGGCAGCCGAGGTCTGCGGCAATTACCAAGCCCTGGCCCGCCACGGACTGCACCCGGTCAGCTTTTCTTATCCCTACGGGGCCTATAACACCGCCGCCGAGCACGTGGCCGCCAGGTGCGGCTTCCGGACGGCGCGGCAAGCGGGCGGTATCGACGATCATGGGCCCGGCGCAGGGCCCATCTACGCGGAGACCATGCCGGCACATAACCCCTACGCCATCCGGACGGTCTACAACAGCACCAAGGCAGCTCCGCTCGTGGTGGCCAATCTTCAGCGGGCCGTGACCGCTGCTGCCCGCCATGGCGGTGGCTGGGTCGTGCTGGTGTTCCACGAGATCTGCTCAGTGAGCTACGACCCGGCCGGCTATGGCTACTGCACCCACAGCTGGGGCTCGATCGAGCTCGATGCCTTCGACGCCTTCCTTGAGTGGCTGGCTCACCCGGGCCAACCAGGCGGGGCGCCCGCGGGCACGATCGTGCGCACCGTCCGCCAGGTCACCGGCCGATCCTGACCGACCGCCGCCAAAGCAACGCACCGCGCACGTAGCCGCCGTTAGGCGCGCTGATCGGGGATATTTCGATCAGGGTGGTGGTGGCTCGGATCTGGCTGTTCTGTACGTCCGCTGGCTGGGTCGGGTTCGCCGGGCGGAGCAGGCGGAACTGTCGGCTCCTTACGCGGGCCGTCCAGCGCTGGCTGAGATCTGGGAACCGGGCGGCGGTCACCTCCGGGTGCTGCTCAGCGACCTGCTGTTCTGGTACCCCGGCGGCGTCAGCGGAGTTGCTCGCCGAGATCGATGCCTTGTTCAGCACCCAGCACCCCGGCCCCGGCTTGCCCGCGTGCAGGCCGGCGCCGGGACTTGATCGAGCGGACGTTGCATTCACGCGCCCGCCACGGCTGACCGCAGCAGCTCGGCCGCCTGCTGCTGGGACAATGCCCGGCCGGTGGCCAGCTCGGAGTCCCACACGCCGGGTGTGGTGGCCGCCCGGGCGGGGGGCAGGAACCGCTCGAGCAGGGCGGCGTCGGGCTGCGGTATCGGCATGCTTGCCTGCTGCCTGAGCCCTTCCGCCGCGCCTGCCAGGCGGGCGGCGGCCGGGCGGGCGCCGAGAGCCGCGGCGATGCAGGCGGCCACTTCCAGGGTGCTGGCGAGGAACTCGGTGTCGCCGGAGTTCGCGGCGTAGTCGACCACGTCGGCGAGCAGGTCACGGGCCTCGTGTGGTCGGCCCGCTCGCAGGATCACCGCCGCGAGGGATTCGATGTCAATCGCGACGCCGGCGTTGTCGCCGAGCTTGCGGTAGAGCGCGAGCGACTCCCGAAGTAGCTCGGTGGCGCGGTCCAGGTTGCCTGCGTTGCTTTCCACTTGGCCCAGGTTGCCGAGCGCGATCGCGACCCGATGGTCGCTGCGGAGCTCGCGGCCGATTTCGGTGCTTCGCTCTAGGAGCGACCGTGCGGTTCCCAGGTCGCCGAGGTAATGGTAGGTGGCGCCGAGGCTGTTGAGCTCGCGTGACTCCTGTTCCCGGTCGCCTAGCTTCCGCCACAGCGTCAGGTTCCGTTCAAGGAGCTCGACTGCCCTGCTGTGCTCCCCCTGCTGAGCCAACAGCACCGCGAGCCCATGCACCGCGCGCGCCAGCGGTGCCCCGGCGTCGTCTGGGGCCAGCTCGGTCGCCCGTTCCAGCCACCGCCGCCCTTCGATGGCGTGACCGTGGTCGTACCAGAAGAACGCCAGCTCCCGCGCCAGCCACAACCCGATCGCCGCCTGCTCCGCCCGCTCGGCGGGATCCTCGGCGGGCGTGTCCAGCGACCAGGTGAGTGCGGCGCGCAGGTTGGCCTGCTCGGCCTCCAGCCGGTCCAGAGCCGCAAGCTGCTGCGGGCCGCCATATCGCTCATGCGCCCATTCGGCGAGCGCCGCGTAGTGCTGGGCGTGCCGGCGGCGCGCCTCGTCCAACTCACCGGCCTCCGCCAGCCGCTCCAGCGCGTAGTCGCGGATGGTCTCGAGCATCCCCACCCGGGGCTCGCCGTCGGGACCCTCGGTCACGGTGATCAGGCTGAGGTCTTGCAGTTCGGCGGCGAGCTCCAGTGGGTCGGACTCCGCTGCGTCGCCGCCGCCGGGGAGGCCAACTGCGGCGACCGCTGCCAGCGCGTCCAGGTTGGCGCCCCCGGCGAACACGCCCATCCGCCGGAACGCCGCCGCTAGCGCCGGGGCCAGCAGGTCATAGCTCCAGGCGATGGTGTCGCGGAGGGCTTGCTGGCGTTGTGGCCGGCCTGTGTCCGTGACGGCCAGGGTGAGGCTGTCGCCGAGCCTGGCCAGCAACGCCTTGGGCGTGAGCAGCTTGGCCCGCGACGCGGCCAGTTCGATCGCCAGCGGCAGCCCGTCCAGCCGGGCGCAGATCGCGGCGACGTCCGCGGCGTTGCCCTCGGTGATCGTGAAGCCCGGCCGGACCAGCTGCGCCTGCTGGGCGAACAGCATCGCCGCGCCGCTGGCCGCCACCTCCCCGGCGCCCCCGTCGCCCGGCACGCCCAGCGGCGGCACCGGCAGCTCCTGCTCCCCGTGTACGTGCAGCGGGCGCCGGGACGTCGCCAAGATCACCAGCTCCGGTGCCGCTAGTAGCAGCGCCGCCACCACGGTAGCGGCGCCGTCGAGCTGTTCGAGGTTGTCCAGCACCAGCAGGGCGCGGCGCTCCCGCAGGAAATCGGTCACCACCACCGTGTCGGGCCCGTCCCCGGCTGCGTCGAGGCTTCCGGCGATCGTCTTCCACATCACGTCGGCGTCGCGAACCGGCGCTAGCGGGACGAAGTAGCCGCCGTGCGCGAAGGCTACGTGCAACGACGCGGCCACGGCCAGCGCGAGCCGGGTCTTGCCGACGCCGCCCGGGCCGGTCAGCGTCACCAGCCGGACGCCCGCGCGGGCGACCGTGGCGCACAAGGCCGCCAGCTCGTCATCGCGGCCGACCAGCGGCGTCATCGGTGCCGGGAAGCTCGTCGCGGCGCCAAGGCTGCGCAGCGGCGGGAACCGGTCCGGCAGGCCTGCGTCGGTCAGCTGGAAGACGTGCTCTGGCGCCTCGATGTCTTTCAGCCGGTGAAACCCCAGGTCGCGGAATGAAACGTTGGCGGGAAGGTGGGGCGCGGCCAGCAGCCGGGCCGCGTCGGATGCCACCACCTGCCCGCCGTGCGCGGCCGCGGCGATCCGGGCCGCGCGGTGGACGTCCATCCCGATGTACCCGTCCTCGTGCCGGGCCGGCTCGCCGGAGTGCAGGCCCATCCGGACCCGCAGCGTGGTGCCCCCGGGCCAGTTGTGGCCGGCCAGGTTGTGCTGCGCTGTCACACAGCTCCAGGCCGCGTCGGCGGCCGAGGAGAACACGACGAAGAAACTGTCGCCCTCGGTGCCCATCTCATGGCCGCCGAAATCGGCGAAGGCGGCGCGCTGAATCGCCCGCTGCGCCGACAGTGCCTCCCCGTACCGGTCGCCAAGACGGCTCAGCAGCGCCGTCGAGCCCTCGACGTCGCTGAAGAGCATCGTGATGGTCCCGGTGGGGAGTTCCCCCATGCCCCGATTATCAGCCCGGAGCGGGCGTCACCGGGAGCGGTGCAGGCGCCGTGATCTGAGGATCGAGATCTGGGGCACCGGGGCACTAGGCCGCAAGCGCCGCGATGTTTTCACCTACGCCGCCGAATCGTGTCGGCCGCAGACCCGGCTGTGCCATGAGCGCTTCATCCATTCGCGGGACGTGACAACATTACTGCCCAAAGCCCCTGCGGCCGCGTCAGAGCCGCCCTATTGGCCGGCCAGGCAGTAGTCGGCTTTCTGCTTGATCGGACGCCGATCGGGCCGGTCTGTGCCTGGACATCAGGGTGGGTAGTTTCCATCGGCAGGCAACAATGTTCGTTCCTGGGCTGTGGCCCGTTTGCAGTCCGCTGCGGGCCTGCCGGCACCTAACCCTAATCGGTCACTAATGGCTGCTGGCGGCGCAACGCGATGGGGGCGTGAATGCGCTGGCGCGGCGCGAACGCCGGGCCCGTGCGACTGTCCGCCCGTGGTCCGCTGGCCCTGCTAGAGGGCTAGGCAGCTGCCTGGCGCCAATCGCTGGCGGCGGTGGGGACGGCCTGCGAACATACACTCCGTTCAGCCGGCGCCCAGCCTGGGCCAACGGGCCGGGTGCCTCACCCGTCAGGGTGTGGTGCTTTTCCTCGCGGCGAATGGCTGCGCTCACCGTCCCAATGGTTGCGGCGATTGTCACAGCCGTGAGCGAACCAATGACTGCAAGGGCGATCAGGACGGTCATGGCCGATCCTCCTTGATGAGTGGATGCTGGCAGCTGCGGCGTGGCTGATGTGGGGGTGCACCGCCAGGCGGGTGCGCGGGGTGGCTCCTGGTGGCGCCGGCGGCGATGCTGGGTGCCTGGTCGTGCTCGGTCATGGTGTATGGCGCCCTTCTGGGCCGTCCGGCCAATGGGGAATGACCTGATGCGGTCAGCTTGGTGGGCCCAGCCAGGTGGGGTCAGTCACCTGGCGGACAGCACAACTGTCAGCTTGCTGACAGCTGGCTAAGGACCGGCGAAATGGCGTAGCACTTCGGCCTGGTTGATAGCCAGGGCGCGATCACGCATTTCGATCCAGCCTCGTCGTTCAAAACCGCGCAGCGCGGCGTTGACGCTTTGCCGGGTGCCTCCGGCCTGGTGCGCAAGCTGTTCTTGGCTGATCTTGGGCTGGATGATCCCGTTGCCGTCCCTGGGCTGGCTGAGCAGCACCTTCGCGACCCGGCGCGGGAGGTCCAAGAAAACAAGGTCAGAGGCTGCCTCGGTAAGCCTCCGCAAGGTTGCTGCGATGGAGGCCAGCAGCGCCTGCGCCACGGACGGGACGCGCGCGCAGAGGTCGCTGATCGCGTCCTGTGGGATAAGGAGCAGCTGGCATTCTTCCAGGGCCTCAGCATCGGCGGACCTAGGGCCGCCGTCAGCGACGCTCACCTCGCCCAGTACCCCACCCAGCTCGATGATCGTCAGCGTGAGCTCGCCGCCGTCGGCGGAACGCACCACGACCTTGACACGACCGGACACGACCACCATCAGGGCACCGCCTGGATCACCAGCAGTAAAAATGACCTGACCACGGCGAAAGACCCGCAACCGGGATAGCGCGGCAATCGCCTCCAGTTCGCCGGCCGGGACCGAACGCAGCAGATACGTCTGGCGCAAAACCGCCGTCACGTCAGTTGCCATCACCGGCTCCTCAAGCCGCCACCCGACACGCCACCGCGCCACGCACCCGCCAGGCAGCACTGGGCCCGGTATCGGTGACGTCGGCCCTCTATCAAGCATCGCTCACCGATGCTGCATAGGCCCGGCAAGCGACCCAGCCGCCTCGTGCCAGCCGCTGATGATCAAGGCGCGCGCACAACCCTGCAATGGCAGGGCGCCCGGGCGGCGGCCCTGCCGCAGCAGACCGACCGCGGGTGTCGGCAAGGTGACAGCAGCGCTGTCGGCTGGGTGACTGAAGACGGACGAGAGACGGAGAGACGGCTGAGGGCCGGTTCCGGTGAGCACCCAGCGCTGCCGCCTGCGTCCGGGCGAGAGGGCCTTTCGATGGGGCTACCAAGGGAACGGTGACCTTTCTCCTTACCGACCTGGAGGGTTCGACGCGCCTGTGGGAGGCGCATCCGCAGGAGATGAGCGACGCCCTTGCGCGTCATAACGCGATCGTGCGGGCGGCGGTCGAATCGCATGGCGGCGTCGTGTTCCCGACCATGGGCGATGGGGTGGCCGCGCTGTTCGCCTCGGCCCGTGATGCGGTTCGTGGAGTGCTGGCTGCGCAGCTCGACTGACAGCCGCGGACTGGAGTGAGGTCACGGGGCCGCTGGCCGCCCGGATGGGTTTGCTCACCAATGAGGGCGTCCTGGGCGGCGAGCACTATCTGAACCAGCCGCTGAATCGCTGCGCCCGGCTGATGGCGGCAGGGCAGGGCGGGCAGGCGCTGTTATCGGCGGCGACGGAGTTGCTGGTGCGCGACGCCATGCCTGAGGGTTGCGGGCTGCTCGACCTGGGCGAACATCGCTTGCGGGATCTGGCGCGGCCGGTGCGCATCTTTCAGCTGACCGCTCCTGGCCTTCGCAGCGAGTTCCCGCCACTGCGCTTGCTCGACTCTTTTGCCGGGAACCTGCCGACCCAGCTCAGCTCGTTCGTCGGCCGGGCGGACGAGCTCGCCGAGCTGGCCGCGGCTCTGCGACGGTCGTCGCTGGTGACGGTGGTCGGCGCGGGCGGGGTCGGCAAGACGCGTCTTGCGCTGCACGCCGCAGCAGAACGGCTCCGGTCGTTCCGCGATGGCGCGTGGCTGTGCGAGCTCCACGCGGCCGACGACGGGGAGACGATGGCGCGGGCCGTCCTGGTCGCCCTGCGGGTGCGTCCCCGGCCTGGCATCTCGCTGGCTGGCAGCATCATCGAGTTCCTGCGCACCAGAACCGTCCTGCTGGTGCTCGACAACTGCGAGCACCTGCTGAGCGCCGCAGCTGCCCTCGCAGCGGACATTCTCCGCAGCTGCCGGGGATACGAATCCTGGCGACGAGCTGGCAGGCCCTCGGTGTGGGCGGTGAGCAGGTCTTTGGGCTGGGGCCGCTGTCGCTGTCGGCCCCGGGGGCGGGCATGGCGACCGCCGGCGCCAGCGATGCGGTGTCCCTGTTCGTCCAACGGGCCGCTGCCGCACGCAGCGACTTCTATCTGAGCCCCGGTAACGTGCCCGCCGTCGGCGAGATCTGCCGGCGCCTGGACGGGATCCCGCTGGCGATCGAGCTCGCCGCCGCGAGGGTGGCGGCGCTGCGACCGGCCGAGATCGCCGGGCTGCTCGATGAGCGCTTCCGGCTGCTGACCCGTGGGCAGGCCGATGCCGCGGGCCGCCACCACACGCTGCAGGCAACGGTCGAGTGGTCCTATGCGCTGCTCAGCGAGGCTGAGCGCCACGTCTTCGACCGCCTCGGCGTATTCCCCGGAAGCTTCGATGCGGCCGCGGCCGTCGGCGTCGCCGGCGCGGGCGGCCTGCAGCGGTGGGACATCCTTGACAGCCTCACGGCCCTCGTCGGCAAATCGATGGTTGCCGGAGGAGGGACCGGACCAGACGAGCCGCTACCGCCTGCTCGAGACGATGCGCGTCTGCGCGCGGCAGCAACTCGCGGCTGCCGGCGAGCCAGACCGGGTCCAGCGCCGGCACGCGGAGCACTACGCGGCGTTCGCCGAAAAGGCCGGGCCCGAACTGCTCGCCTTCCGGATCGTGGCCGCCCTGGCCGTCTCTGCCACCTTTGGCCGCGGCACCGTCGGCGTCTGGGCCGAAGCCTGCGTCACCCAGGCCAGTACGTGTCCGCCCGAGATTCGCGCAACGGTCATCGCCGCAGCCGCATGGAGCGCGTTCCTTGCCGGCGACCTTCCGCTCGCGGAGCGGCGGGCCGAGGACGCCCTGCGAGAACCGGCGCCCAGCGATCCAGTCAGCCTCGGGATGCTGCGAACTCTGCTCTCCCGGACCTATGCGCTGACCGGGCAGCCAGAACGCGAGGTCAGCATCGCCCGGGAGGGCCGCCAGGAGTCCGCGAAACGAGGTAGCGAGGTGTTCGTCGGATACTTCCTTGCCATGGAAGCGATGGCCTGGACCGGCGCCGGAGACCGCGCGACGGCGCGACAGCCCGCCATGGAGGCGGTCGAAATAGCCCGACAGGTCCGGAACCCGGCGCTGTCGGCGACGGTCTCCTATGCGGCCGCAAGAGCGATATGGCTCGACGAGCCGCAGGCCGCCCTGACGCTCATCGAGGACAGCCTTGCCCTGACCCGCGCCGGAGCCGTCGACAGCGTGCACGACTACGTCCTCTCGCTGGCTGCCGCCATCCGCACCGGGAACGGCGACCTGCCCGGAGCGCTGACCGTGCTATATGAAGCGACGGTATGGCAGCACGGCGACGGCAACCGGCTGGGGCTCGGCATCACGCTCCAGCGTGCCACCGCGGTGCTTGCCCGGCTCGGCGAACCCGAACCAGCGGCGGTGCTGGCCGGAGCCGTCTCGGCGCATTTCGCGCATTCCCTCGTCGGCATCTACCGAGATGAGCGGCTCGCGATCGACGAAGCCCAGGTCCCCGCCCGCCGCGCGCTCGGCGAGGCCGCCTACAGCACAGCGCTCGGGCGAGGCGCGACGATGGACGATGACGAGGTCACCGATTACGCGCTGGGCGAGTTCCGGCGGCTCCTCAATGAAGTCCAGTGACGTCCCAGTGCACCGGCCGCAGTGGCATCACATCTTCACCTACCCAGAGTCTTCACACCCCAGAGCGCAGGAAGGCCTGGCATCCAGCCGGGGCCTTCAACGCCCGGCCATGAAGGCCGCCGCTCATCGCCTGGACATGAAGGCCGCTCGTCTCACAAGCCGGGTACCTTCCCCTGCGCGGCCACCGCGACGGGGATCGGCGATGTGGCGAAACGGCGCGCCAGCTGGTCGAGTGCGTCGCCGGTGCGGTCCAGCCGGGGCGACCCTCGTCATCGAAGTTACCGACGACCGGACACGGGATTGGGGAACTTGATGCTACCGGCGTCGGCCTCCGATCTATGCGTGAGCGGGCCGCCGCCGTCGGCGGATCACTCGACATCCGCGCGGCCGTGAACAATGGCGCACTGGTGAGAGCCAAACTTCCCATCAGCTGACATCCCAACCCAACCGCGGTGGCGGCCGGCGGCATCCGGCGACGCTCACTTCGACGAGCGCAGCTTCGCAACGACCGAGCTCAGCCCGGACGTCTACAGCCCGGCGACCATCCCGCTAACTCGCTGCGTCGTGACCATCCATAGTGGTTAATCTGCGCGCCAGCCACGATCCCGACACCCAACGAGTCATCAGCGCAGAGTCGGCGATACGGGTCGGCGGTCTGGATCACCGTTGTGACTTTGCGTGATTAGCGAGGTCGGCTCGCCGGTGGGGTGAAGCATCGTCGCTGGGGGTACGGCTGGCCCAGCCTTCTGGGGCCTCAGCCCGACCCGGGAGGTACCCATGGCCACCATGTCCACATCCACAGCTGTCGCTGTTGTCGAGCCGGTGTTCACCGCGCCCGAACGGCTCGCCCTGGCTGGGTTCCTGGCCGGCGCACGCGCTGGACCTGCGCCAGTACGCCGGCTGGTGCCAGCAGCATCACATCCGCCTGTTCCAGGCACGACGCGCCGACATTGAGTGCTTCGCCTGCGATCTGGAAGCTCGCGGTCGCGGTCGGGCCACTATCACCCGCAGGTTGTGCACCTTCGCGGGTTTCTACCGGTACG
>Ga0207664_10002646_pt1 | contig 11867 bp, 9 predicted proteins | sample LARL83metaG_FD_184349 | JGI IMG/M metagenome (GOLD analysis project Ga0207664, IMG submission 184349) | Corn, switchgrass and miscanthus rhizosphere microbial communities from Kellogg Biological Station, Michigan, USA - LAR L8-3 metaG... | ecosystem: Host-associated > Plants > Roots >...
TTGCTTTTCTGGCGGAGAGGGTGGGATTCGAACCCACGGTACGCTTACACGTACGCCTGATTTCGAGTCAGGTACATTCGACCACTCTGCCACCTCTCCAGTGGGATGCATGGTGGCGCATGCGAGCCGGGAATAATACGCGAGCGAACTTGCCGTGACAATAACCAGGTGTTGCGGCATGCTGCGACGGCTCGCCCCAACTGAAAACCCATGATCGAATTCGGACACGGAACGCATGTCGGCCTGCGCCGCACGCGCAATGAAGATACCTACTACGCCGACGCATCGCTCGGTCTGTTCCTGGTTGCCGACGGCATGGGCGGGCATCAGCACGGCGAAGTCGCGTCGGCACTGGTGCGCGATGCGGTGGTCGAACTCGTCACCCGCGGCAGCAGTCTGGTCGAGGCGATACAGGGCGCCGCGGAGCGCTTGCTGGCGCACACCCGGCATGGCTTCGATCTGCTGCCCATGGGCACCACGATCGCAGCGCTGCGGACCCTCGGCGACAGCTATGAAGTGGCCTGGGTCGGCGACAGCCGGATCTACATGTGGAAGCAGGAGCTGCGCCAGATCAGCCACGACCATTCGCTGGTGCAGGCGCTGGTCGAAGCCGGTCGACTCGATCCGGCGCTGGCATCCCGCCATCCGCAGCGCAACGTGCTTACCCAGGCGCTTGGCGTGACCGCCATTGAACAGCTGCACATCGGTATGGCGCGGGGACAACTGGAACCGGACATGGGATTCCTGCTGTGCAGCGACGGCTTGACCGAGGGCGTCAATGACGCGTCGATCGCGCGCATCGCGGCGCGCAAGGATCTTTCAGCGCAGGAATGCGTGGATCAGCTGCTGCTGGCAGCCCTCGACAGCGGTGGCGACGACAACATCACCGTGATCATCGTGCGCTCCTGCTGAGTACGGCACACGCGCTCAGACCCATCGGCGCCACACGCTTCCGCCCTCGGCGCTTTTGTCGAGCGCATCCAGGCGCCGCTCGTGCTGCAGCAGTTCGTCCGCCGAAGCGCTCAGCACGAAAGGGCGCACCCGAAGAACAAGCGGCGCTACCAGCGCGGCACCCTGCTGTTCGGTCGCACTTTCGAAGCCCAGGTCGAAAGCCACCTGCCCCGAGGTCATCCCGAGGTAGACCTCGGCCAGCAGCTGGGCGTCGATCAAGCCGCCATGCAGGTCGCGCCGCGAGTTGTCCACGCCAAGCCGCTTGCACAGGGCGTCGAGGCTGTTGCGCTGTCCGGGATAGCGCTCGCGCGCCATCGCCAGCGTGTCGAGCACGCGGCAGCGGTCGCCGATCCTGCCGACGCCGTCGCCCAGCCGCGCGAGTTCGGCATCGAGGAAGCCGATATCGAAACTGGCGTTGTGGATGATCAGCTCGGCGCCATCGATGAAGGCGAGAAATTCGTCGACCACGTGGGCGAACAAGGGCTTGTCGAGCAGGAATTCGTCTTCGATGCCGGTGACCAGCCGGGCACCCTCATCAATGGCCCGTTGCGGATTGAGATAGGTCTGGTAGTGGCGCCCGGTGAGCCTGCGCTCGACCATTTCGACGCACGCAATCTCGACGAGGCGATGGCCCTGGCGTACTTCAAGCCCGGTGGTTTCGGTGTCGAGGACAATCTGCCTCATGGCCGCACCCTGAGCAGCTCGGCCTGTTCGCGCGCCGCCTGGTCCACGCGCTCGTTCTCGATGTGGCCGTTGTGGCCGCGAACCCATTGCCAGCGCACCTTGTGGGTGCTTGCTGCGTCCGACAGGCGTTGCCAGAGATCCTGGTTCTTGACCGGCTTCTTGTCCGCCGTGCGCCAGCCGTTGGCGCGCCATTTCGGCACCCACAATTCGATGCCCTGCATGACATAGCGCGAATCGGTGGTAAGCACCACGCTGCAAGGCCGCTTCAGCGCCTCGAGGGCGCCGATGGCGGCCATCAGCTCCATCCTGTTGTTGGTGGTGGCCGGATCACCCCCAGCGACCATGCGCTCGCTGTCCTTCGCGCGCAACAACGCCGCCCAGCCGCCTGGACCCGGGTTGCCCAGGCAGGCACCGTCGGTAAATGCTTCCACTTCGCTCATCGTTGCTCACATGGTCCTTGATAAGTCACGGCGCCGAGCTGCGTCGCGCGCCCGGTGACAGCTGGCCGTTGGATGGCACCCGCACGGGCACCGGCTTGATTCGTAACGGCGTCGCCATGCGCCGACGTTTGCGGGCGATGAGAATATAGCCTCCGCCGAACGCGCTGCCATAGGTCGAACCCGGCGCTTCCTGACCCGGCCATGGACGCCCCACGCGTTGCATGCGCTCGATTTCCAACCCGGCCTGCCGCAAGTCGTGGCCAAGGTGCAACGGCATTTGCAGCGTCCGTGATTGGCCGCGCGTACGCCAGTAGAACCAGGGCGCCCAGCCGCTGAGCGGATGCACACCGGTAACCACGAGCACGCCGCCGGGCGCGAGTACGCGGGTGGCATCGTCGAGCAGCGCCGGCGCGTTCGGAGCCACCTCCAGCACGTGGCGCAACAATGCGAGGTCGAAGGCGTCATCGACAAAAGGCAACGGCTCGTTCGCCGCAGCCCGCAGGTCACCGTGGTAGCGGTCGCCATCCAGATGCAGGCTGGTCCAGCAGCGCAGCATCGGCAATGCCGGCGGCCCGTCGTCGGCGGACGCACGCAGCAGCAAACCGTGCATCCCGTGGAAACGCTGCAGTTCCGGCTTCAGTGCCCGCGCTTGTTCATCCAGCAACCTGCGCAGTGGCGCACTGGCATAGATGTCGTCATCGCGTTGATGCATGCAGCCGGCCCGGTCTTCATCTATCGCCACCAGTGTAACCGTTGGGGGCAGCTGGCTGCAGTTCACAACCGCATCGGAACTGCGACACGCTGCTGAACGAGAGGCCGCGCGCTTAACGGTGTTCTAACGAGCCAGCGGAAAAGCCCGCTTATAGTCGAGCGCCTCAAGCACGGCTGCGTCTGCCGGTGGCTACGGATACCGCACCTGGTTTGCCGGGTGCCCCGAAAACGGAGCTCGCCTTGCATCTCGTACCGTTACCAGCATTGGCCGACAACTACATTTGGCTGATGCATGACGACGACGGCAACGCCATCGTGGTCGACCCCGGCGATGCAAATGTCGTCGAACAGGCGCTGGCAGCGCGGCAACTGCGTCTGCGTGCGATTTTGCTGACGCACCATCATCCCGATCACGTTGGCGGCGTGCCTGCCCTGCGCTCGCAGCACGACGTACCCGTTTATGCGCCCGCCGACGAACGCATCGCCGGCCCGACCCTGCAGGTGGGCCACGGCGATCTGGTCGCGCTGGAGATGCCGCACGCCGCTTTCGAGGTGATCGCGATCCCCGGCCACACGCTCAGCCATGTCGCTTTCGTGGGCATGGGCGTCCTGTTCTGCGGCGACACGCTGTTCAGCCTCGGCTGCGGGCGCTTGTTCGAGGGAACGCCGGCGCAGATGCTTGCGTCGCTGGATCAGCTGGCAGCCCTGCCGCCCGATACGCGGATATGCGCAGGGCACGAATACACCGAAACCAATGGCCGTTTCGCACGCCAGGTCGACCCCGACAATCACGCGCTGCAAAGAAGGTTGCAGGAGGTCGCGCAGCTCCGCGCGAAGGGGCTGCCGACGCTTCCGGTGGCGCTGGCCGGCGAGCTTGCCACCAATCCCTTTCTGCGCGTGGACACCGAAGCCGTAAGCGCCTGGAGTGCACTGAAAGGCATCCGTGCGGATCGGGTTGCGCGTTTCGCGGCCCTGCGTGAAGCCAAGGACGGATTCGTCGGATGAACAGGCTCAGATCCCTGCCCATGGCGCTGTCGATCCTGCTGACCGCATGCGCCGGCGCGCCCTCGCGCGCACCGCTGCCGCCGCCAACGACCGAAGCCGCTCCGGCAGCCCCATCGGTCACGCCCCCGGTTGCGCCGCTTCCCGGCGAACCGACCAAACTACCATCCGACACCACGTGGGACCAGTTGCGCAACAGTTTCGCGATGGCCGACTGCGATGCCGACCCGTCGATCAATGACTGGGCCAGGCGCTACACGCGAAATCCCCGGCAATTCGAGAACCAGCTGAAGCAGGTGCTGCCCCGGCTGGCGTATGTGCAGCAGGTTGCCGCGCAGTACGACGTCGCGGGCGAATTCGTTCTGCTGCCCTGGGTGGAGAGCCATTTCCGGCCGGTCGCTGCGCGGAGCCGCCGGCCAGCCGGCATGTGGCAGATCATGCCGGCCACCGCCGGAGCCATGGGGTTGCGGGTCGATGGGCATTACGATGGCCGGCTCGATGTGCCGGCAGCGGCGCATGCCGTGATGAAGCTGCTGAAGCAATACCACGACCAGTTCCACGACTGGCGCGTGGCCGATTACGCCTACAACGCCGGTGAGTTCTCCGTGCGCAAGCTCATCCAGAAGCATGGCATGCCGGAAGATCTGCCGGTGATTCCCGCCTTGCCGGTTCGCAATGGCACCCGCCAGCACCTGACCAAGCTCTTGGCGATCGCCTGCGTCGTACGGGAGCCGGCGCGCTTTCATGTGACCCTGCCAACGCTGCCGAGCGAACAACAACTCGTACAGGTGAAATTCGCGCGTTCGATGCCGATCAGCCGGGCCGCTGACCACGCCGGCATGCCGGTGGGCACGCTGAAGGAACTCAACTCGGCTTTTCATGGCGACTGGCTGGATGCCGGCGCCACGTCGTACCTGCTGCTGCCGGCGAGCCATGCGCAGCAATTCCGGGACGCCCTGCTGGCGCAGTCATCCGCAAATTCTGCCGACGACCAGAGTTACGTCACCGAAATGGCCGCCGCTGCCTCGGCGAAGAAGGTCGGGGCCGGGAAAACGCATACCGTCAGGCGTGGCGACAGTCTCTGGCAGATTGCCAGGAGCTATTCGGTAAACATAAGCCAGCTGAAGCACTGGAACCATCTCGATGGACACGCACTCAAGCCGGGCCAGGTGTTGCAGGTAAGCGGTCCGAAATGAGCTTGGGCGGTGGCTACAAACGGACCGGGCCATAAAAAAGGAAAGGCGGCCGATGGCCGCCTTTCCTTTTTTGGTAGCTTCGCGTGGTCGCGATGCGGATTACAACCGCGTCTTGTTGACCTTGATCTCGGTCTTCGCCTTGAGCAGGTCGATCAGTTCCCTGGTCGTCTCGGAACCGTAAACCTGGGCCATCTGCTGGCGCAGCGACTCCCGCTGCTCCTGCGGAACCTTGGAAAGATCGCCGCCCTGAACCTTGTCCAGCGCCAGCAGCGCGAACGTCCCGTCCTGCATGTCCACGGCAGCGTATTGCGGCTTGCCGGCAGCGGGGTGCGGCATCAGGAATGCCTCCGTCAGCAACGGTGCAGGCAGCTGGGACTGCCGCACGGTTTCGTTCGCCGTGGTGATCGTCGCACCCAGCGAGGTGGCCACGGCCTGCAAGGTTTCGCCCTTGCGCAGACGCGCCAGCACTTCGTCGGCCTGCTTCTTCTCGAGCGTTGCCACGCGCTCGTCGAGAATCCGCTTCTGCACGTCGGCGCGCACTTCGCTCAACGGTCGCGCCGCCGCCGGCACATGCTTGTCGACATGGATGACCACGGAGTGGTTGCCGCCCAGATCGATCAGGCCGGAGTTGTTACCCTGGACCAGCACGTCATCGCTGAACGCCGCAGCGACCACCTTGGGATTGGCGGCGATCCCTTCGCCACCGCTACGGCCGAACAGCGCCGTCGTCTTGATCGGCAACTTCAGCGCGACCGAAGCGGGCTCCAGCGAAGTCGGGTTCTGATAGGTGTTGTCCGACATCTTGCCGGCGACGTCGTTGTATGTGCGGTCGCGTTCGGCCGACGAAGCCTCCTTCACCAACTGGTCCCGAACCTCCTCAAACGGCTTGGATTCGCCGCTGCGAATATCGCGCAGCCAGATGATGTGATAGCCGTCGGACGACAACACAGGCTTGGAAATCTGGTTCTTCTGCAGGGCGAACAGCGCCGTATCGAAAGCCGGGTTGGTCACGCCCTTCTCCAGCCATCCGAGATCGCCGCCCTGCCGCTTTGAACCCAGATCCTGCGAGTCCTTTTCAGCCAACTTGGCGAAATCGCCCGGGTTGGCCTCGGCGGCGATCTTCTCGGCCTTGGCCAGCGCCGCCTTTTGCTGCTCGGGCGTGGCGTTGGTCGGCACGTTGATCAGGATGTGCGAAACGAGCCGCTGTTCCGGTTGCACGAAACGCTGCTTTTCATCCTCGTAGCGCTTCTTCAGTTCTTCGTCGCTGGGCGCGGCTTGCAGCGGCAGGTCCGCACCGTTGACTTCGACGTATTTCACCGAGACTTGCTCGGGATTCATGTAATCGGCGATATGCGCCTTGTACCAGCTCTGCAGCTGGACATCGCTGACCTGGTTGTCGGCCAAGGCCGGCCGCGGCAACTGGAAGTAACGCAAGTCGCGGCGCTGGGTGAGCAGGCTCAGGAACTGATCGACCTGGGCGTCGCTCACGAGGGTGCTGTCGTTGATCGCGTCCGGCAACAGCTGAGTGGCCAGCGACGAGCGTATGTCGCTCTCGAACATGTCCGCAGTCTTGCGCTGGCTGGCCAGCCAGGCGCGATAGCTGACCGCGTCGAACTGTCCGTTGACCTGGAAGGCGGGGATGCTGGCGATGTAATCGCGCACGGCCTGATCGGAGACACGCATGCCCCAGTCGTCATTGGCCTGCAGGAGCAGCTGCTGGTCGACCATGCCATCGAGAATCCGCAACTTCGTTTCGGGCTTCTCGAAGATGCTGGCATCGAAATGCTCGCCCTGATCCGCACTGGCCTGTTGCCGCAGCTGGTTGATGCGGTCCTGATAGGCGTTCTGGCTGATTTCGCGCTTGCCGACTTTCGCCACGAACGCATCGTCGCGCGACGTAAAGTAGCTCTCCATGCCGAACAGCGACATCGCCAGAACGGCAAGACCGAGAACAATGATGGACGGCCATCCATGCATCTTGTTACGCATTGCCTGCAGCATTGAAATCTTCCCGCTACGTGGTTGAAAACGCGTGGTGCGTGGTGGTGCAAACCTTGGGTTACAGGTTCAGGCGAACAGGTATCGCTCAAATGACAAGGGCGCCACGCGGGCGCCCTTGCGAACTGTGGCGGAGTGGACGGGACTCGAACCCGCGACCTCCGGCGTGACAGGCCAGCATTCTAACCAACTGAACTACCACTCCGCATTTTTCTGGTGGGTGCTGTAGGGATCGAACCTACGACCACCGCCTTGTAAGGGCGACGCTCTACCGCTGAGCTAAGCACCCGAAACCAAGCGTCAGCCGCTTAGTTTAGGGCATCCTTGAGGGTCTTGCCAGCCTTGAACGCGGGTACCTTGGAGGCCTTGATCTTGATCGCTTCGTTGGTGCGCGGGTTGCGACCGGTACGCGCTGCGCGCTTGCGCACGGTGAAGGTGCCGAAGCCAACAACCGACACATCCTCGCCCGCCTTCAACGACTTTTGCACGGTCTCGAAGAACGCTTCGAGGGCACGGCCCGCGTCAGCCTTGGTCAGTTCGGCTTTTTCGGCGATGGCATTGATCAGATCGGTTTTATTCATTGAAAGAAACTCCCTTGTTCGGATTTTTCGCCAACGTAATCGGTCCGCAAGACGGACAACGCCGGCATGATGGTTGGCTCTCGCAGGTGCTTGACGCAACCCCGCGTCGCTGCGTCGAGTATCAACGCCGGGACTGCGGTATCGTCTTTATACCAGTGCCCCGCTCGAATCCGCAACACAAGGCACAGCAACGTTTCCGCGAGATTGGCGCACGCCGAGGGCCGCTTGCAAAACGGACGTCGGAAGACTAGTGGATTTGGTCGATAGCGAACCGGGATGCCCTGCCGCAGCAGGACATCCCGGCGCAGCGAACTCAGTGCGTGAGCGAGTGCACTTCCGATGATTCGCCGGACATCGTTGCGGCAGCCTCGTCCTTGGCCGGGCTGGGCTGCAGTGGGCGCTCCAGCGCGATGTCGAGCACTTCGTCGATCCACCGCACCGGATGGATCTCCAGCGACGAGGTTATGTTGGCGGGCATGTCCACCAGGTCCTTCTTGTTCTCCTCGGGGATGATCACCGTGGTAATTCCCCCGCGAAGTGCAGCCAGCAGCTTCTCCTTGAGCCCGCCGATCGGCAACACGCGACCACGCAGGGTGATCTCGCCGGTCATCGCCACTTCGGAACGCACGGGCACCTTGGTGAGTACGGAAACCAGCGCCGTGCACATCGCGATACCTGCGCTCGGGCCGTCCTTCGGCGTCGCGCCCTCAGGGACGTGGATGTGCACGTCGAGCTTGTGGTGGAACTCCGGATCGATGCCCAACTGGTCGGCGCGCGCGCGCACCACCGATAGCGCGGCCTGGATCGATTCCTTCATGACGTCACCAAGCTGGCCGGTATGCACCAGCCTGCCCTTGCCCGCCACCACGGAGCATTCGATGCTGAGCAGCTCGCCGCCCACCTGTGTCCAGGCAAGGCCGGTCACCAGGCCCACCTCGTTCTGAAGCTCCTTGCGGCCGAAATCGAAACGCTGGACGCCGAGATAATGGTCGAGGTTGGCGGAGTCGACCTTGACCCGACCGACAACGTCTCCTTTGGGTTTGGCCTTGGCCTTGGACGCTTTCGCGGGCACGGACTTGGCTTTGGCTTTCTTCACCTGCGCCAGGGTCAGCTCCTTCACGACCTTGCGGCAAATCTTGGATATTTCGCGTTCAAGATTGCGCACACCCGACTCGCGCGTGTAGTAGCGCACGATGTCACGCAGGGCATCTTCGGTGATGCTGAGTTCCTCTGGCTTGAGGCCGTTCGCCTTGAGCTGCTTGGCCACCAGGTATTTCTGCGCAATGCCGAGTTTCTCGTCTTCGGTGTAACCAGGAATGCGGATGACTTCCATGCGGTCCAGCAACGGGCCAGGAATGTTCAGCGAGTTCGCGGTGGCGATCCACATCACCTCGGACAAGTCCAGATCGACTTCGAGGTAGTGGTCGTTGAACGCATGGTTCTGCTCCGGGTCAAGAACCTCCAGCAGCGCCGAGGACGGATCGCCGCGGAAGTCCATCGACATCTTGTCGATCTCGTCGAGCATGAACAGCGGATTCTTGCTGCCCACCTTGTTGAGGTTCTGCACGATGCGACCGGGCATCGAACCGATATAGGTGCGGCGGTGCCCACGGATTTCCGCCTCGTCGCGCACGCCACCCAGGCTCATGCGCACGAATTTCCGATTGGTGGCCTTGGCGATCGACTGCCCCAGCGACGTCTTGCCTACGCCAGGCGGGCCGACCAGGCAGAGAATGGGGCCTTTCATCTGCGCCACGCGCTGTTGCACGGCGAGGTATTCAAGGATGCGATCCTTGACCTTCTCCAGCCCGAAATGGTCGGCGTCGAGCACCTCCTGCGCCACCTGGAGATCCTTGCGCACCTTGGCGCGCTTCTTCCAAGGCACGCCGACCAGCCAGTCGAGATAATTGCGGACCACGGTGGCTTCGGCCGACATCGGCGACATCTGCTTGAGCTTGCCGAATTCCTGCCGCGCCTTGGCCAGCACCGCCTTGGGCATGCCCGAGGTCTCTATCTTCTTCTGCAGCTCCTCGACTTCGTTGGGGCCTTCCTCGTTGTCGCCGAGCTCCTTCTGGATCGCCTTCATCTGCTCGTTGAGGTAGTACTCGCGCTGGCTTTTTTCCATCTGCGACTTGACGCGGCCACGGATGCGCTTCTCGACCTGCTGCAGATCCATTTCGCTATCGACCAGCCCGATCAGCAGTTCCAGCCGCTGCCCGACGTCTGCCGTCTCCAGCACCTTCTGCTTGTCGGCCATGCGCACGGAAAGGTGTGCCGCAATGGAATCGGCAACACGCGAAGGGTCGTCGATGCCCGACAGGCTGGCCAGAACCTCCGGTGGCAGTTTGCGGCTCTGTTTGACCAGTTGTTCGAACAGCGAGATCAGCGTGCGCGACACCACGTCCAGTTCGCGCTCCTTCGCGTTGTAGACCGGCTCGATCATGCGCGAGCGCGCCATCAGCATACCGTCCTGTTCCTGGAAGTTTTCGACCGCCACGCGCGACTGGCCCTCGACCAGTACCTTGACCGTGCCATCGGGCAATTTCAGCAGCTGCAGCACGCCGGCCAGCGTGCCGACCTGATGCAGGTCGGCAATTTCGGGATCGTCGATATCCGGACTTTTCTGCGCGACCAGCAGGATCTGCCGCTCGCCTTCCATCGCACGCTCAAGCGCACGCATGGATTTGTCACGCCCGACAAACAGCGGGATGACCATGTGCGGATAAACCACCACATCGCGCAGTGGCAATACCGGAAGAGCATCCAGCGCGGCGGGAAGGGGGGCGTTCTTGGCCATGGAGGGGTCCCTCGGTCGGTTCTTATGGTTCATCCCGACACTGCGCCGGGCCTGCTATCAGGTCAAGTGGAGGCGGCGAGGCCTGCAGTCAAGGCAGGCATGTGGAATGCCGGAAAACAGAACGGCTCCGGTGAAAACACCGGAGCCGCTGTGGCTGCACGACGCTGCAGATCAGGCCGCGTCGCCGCCTTCGCCCGCGACGCGCTGTTGCAGATTGCCGCGATAGATCAGGTAAGGCTCTGCCTGGCCATCGATCACAGCATCATCGACCACAACCTTGCTGACGTGCTCCAGCGACGGCAGTTCGTACATCGTATCCAGCAGCACTTGCTCGAGAATGGTGCGCAAGCCGCGAGCGCCCGTCTTGCGCTTGAGCGCCTTCCTGGCGATGGCCTGGAGTGCTTCGGGCCGGAACTCCAGCTCCACCTCCTCCATCTCGAACAGTTTCTTGAATTGCTTGGTGACCGCGTTCCTGGGCTCGGTGAGAATCTTCACCAGGGCCGCTTCATCGAGCTCGTCCAGCGTGGCCACTACAGGCAGACGCCCGACGAACTCCGGGATCAAACCGAAGCGCACCAGATCCGACGGTTCCACATCGGCCAGAACCTTGCCCAGATTCTCGGTACGTTCCTTGCTGCGTACTTCGGCGGAAAAACCAATGCTGGTGTTCTCGGAACGCTGCTGGATGACTTTCTCCAGACCAGCGAACGCGCCGCCGCAGATGAACAGGATGTTCTTGGTGTCGACCTGCAGGAATTCCTGCTGCGGATGCTTGCGCCCGCCCTGAGGCGGCACCGAGGCCAGCGTGCCTTCGATCAACTTCAGCAGCGCCTGCTGCACGCCTTCACCGGACACGTCACGCGTGATCGACGGGTTCTCGCTCTTGCGCGAGATCTTGTCGATCTCGTCGATGTAGACAATGCCCGACTGAGCCTTCTCGACGTCGTAGTCGCATTTCTGCAAGAGCTTCTGGATGATGTTCTCGACATCCTCGCCCACGTAGCCGGCCTCGGTCAGCGTGGTGGCGTCGGCGATGGTGAACGGCACGTTGAGCAGGCGCGCCAGCGTTTCGGCCAGCAGCGTCTTGCCCGAGCCGGTCGGGCCGATCAGCAGGATGTTGGACTTGCCCAGTTCGATGTCGTCGCTCTTCTGGCGCGACTCGATCCGCTTGTAATGGTTGTACACCGCCACAGCCAGGGCTTTCTTGGCGCGGGTCTGGCCGACCACATACTGATCCAGCGATTCGCGGATCTCGCGCGGTTTCGGCAGCTGGGTGCGCCCGGAGGCGGCCTTTTCTTCCAGTTCCTCGCGGATGATGTCGTTGCACAGCTCCACGCACTCGTCGCAGATGAACACGGATGGACCCGCGATCAGCTTGCGCACCTCATGCTGGCTCTTGCCGCAGAAAGAGCAATAGAGAATCTTGCCGCTGTCGCTGGAACGCCCCTGCCGGTCGTCGCTCATACTCTCGATCCCGCTGGTAAATCTGAATGCGTCGCGAGAATAA
>Ga0207664_10002647_pt1 | contig 11866 bp, 11 predicted proteins | sample LARL83metaG_FD_184349 | JGI IMG/M metagenome (GOLD analysis project Ga0207664, IMG submission 184349) | Corn, switchgrass and miscanthus rhizosphere microbial communities from Kellogg Biological Station, Michigan, USA - LAR L8-3 metaG... | ecosystem: Host-associated > Plants > Roots >...
GGGTTAGCCAGGGGGGTCCGGGGGGATGGCTCCCCCCGGGGCTAGATCTCCGAACTCGGCCCGCCACTGCGCGTACCAGCGGTCGAACCACGGATGAACGGCCGCCAGCGGCACGATGTAACTGACGGTCTGCGCGTAGTAGCTGCGCTGCTTGTCCGGCGCCAGGTTGCGCAGCGTCTGCACATTGCTGGCCCGGTCCGCGAGCTTGACCAGCACCGCGTCCCGCGGGGCCCGGCGCAGCTCGCGCAGGTACTCCTCCTTGACCTCGGTCTTGTCCTCGCCCGGGCCGGCCTCCGGCTTGGTCACCCAGCCGACCAGATGCGCCACCCGGGTGCCGAACTGCTCGACCAGTTCCGCCGCCGTGCACGCGGTGTCCTCGAGCACGTCATGCAGCACCACCGCGCACAGCACTTCCGCGTCCTGCTCGCCGGCGCCGCGCACCAGGATCTCCAGCGCCTCGAGCAGATGCTCCAGGTACGGTGCGCCGGTCGGGCGGCGCTGCTCGCCATGCCAGGTCGTCGCGAACCGCACCGCCCGGGCGACGGCTTCCGCCGTCGTCGCCGGAAGCACCTCGCGCACCTCCGGTTCCGCGGCCGCCCAGTCGTGCCAGCGGGTGAACGTCTCCACCCCCCAGATTCTGCCAGCCACCCCCAGCTCAAGCCGCACCGTACCCACATCAGCACTGTCTGTAATCACTCTTGTGCCGATGTCGCCAAAGACGCCCGCCCACACGCCCCGCCCGCGGCGCCCGCCCACACGCCCCGCCCGCGGCGCCGGGCCAGCCCGTCGTGCCGAGCCCGCCCGTCGTGCCGAGCCCGCCCGTCGTGCCGATGGTGCCATCGGCACGCGCCGACCCCGACCCGTTGGCGCCATCGGCACGCTGGGCACCGTCCCGATGGTGCCATCGGCACGATCGGGTGGGGGTCCGCGCCGCGCCCGGCCGGCTCGCCGGCCGGTGGCGGTGTGACAGGTGAGGTTTAAGTTGCTGGGGGGATCCTTTAGGTTCTTCGTGTTGAGAAAGGCGCCGGATCTGGCGCCTTTTCTAACAGAGGGCCCTTATCTGACGCGGGAGGGCGGTGCGGCGTTTCGGATCAATGGGGCGAATCGGGTGCGCTGGCGGGCTGGGGTGCGCTCCAGATGGAGTTGAGCATGCCGGATCGGCACGGGGACAGGGCCTAGAGTGGGTCCGTGCGTGTTGGACCCCGCGGCGACGGCGACCCGGTTGGTGCCGGTGCGGCTACCGTGACTGAATCGGCGGGTGCGGAGAGCAGTGTCGTGGCGCACGAGAAGTCGTCGTTGGCGGGGCGGACGTTCGGGTCGGTGACCGTGGTGCCAGCGCTGCTCGCCGTGGCGTGGCTGCTGCCCGGGCTCCCGCTGGTGCTGGCCCACCGGTTCACCGTGCTGCCGATGGTGTTCATCTCGGCGCCGCTCGCCGTCGCGCTCTGCTACGTCGTGCTGCGGCGGATGCCCGCACCGCGCGGCGCGGTCCCCTGGTGGACGGTCGGCACGACCGTGGCGGTGGCCGTGGTGTTCGCCGCGTGGCAGATCTGGATGCGCACCCAGCAGATCATCTACCTGCGCGATCCGGCGACATACCTCCAGGTGGGGTACTGGATCGCGCATCACGGATCGCTGTCGATCCCGCAGGGCACGGCGGCGTTCGGCGGGGCGCATCCAGGGCTCTCCTTCGCGAGCATGAACTACTACCCGCGCGGCACCGGGATCGTGCCTCAGTTCATGACGGGTTTCCCAGTCGTGGTGGCGGGCGCGGTGTGGCTGGGCGGCATCCCGGCAGCGCTGGTGCTCACGCCGCTGGCGGGCGGCTGCGCGATCCTGGCGTTCGGCGGGCTGGCGGGGCGGCTGATCGGGGCCCGCTGGGCGCCGGCCGCGGCTGCGGTGCTGGCGCTCAGCCTGCCCCAGATCTACACCAGCCGGAGCACGTTCAGCGAGCCGCTCGCGGAGGTGCTGCTGTTCGCCGGGCTGAGCCTGCTCACCGACTCGCTGCTGCGGCACCGCGACAGCGGGCAGCTGGAGCTGGCCGCCGTCGCCGGCCTCACGCTCGGGCTGACGATCTTCGTCCGGCTGGACGGGCTCAGCGACATCCTGCCGGTGATCCCGTTCCTGGGCATCCTGCTGGCGGCCCGCCGGCGCCAGGCGCTGCCGTTCGGCGGCGGCCTGGTGATCGGTGTCGGGTACGGGCTGCTCGACGGCTACCTGCTGTCCCGGCCCTACCTGGACCTGGAGCACCCTTCGCTGCGCCCGCTCGCGCTGATCACCGAGGCGGTGGTGATCCTGACCGTGGCCGGCGTGCTGCTCGCGTGGAGCCAGCGGGCGCGCGGCTGGGTTTTCGGCGACGTGCCTGCCAAGGTCACCGGCCAGCTGCGACGCTGGCTGCCCGAGGTCGGCGCCGTGCTGACGGTGCTGATCTTCGTGGGGTTCGCGATCCGCCCGCTGGTGCAGACCGTGGCCGAGGAGAGGATCCCGTCCTCGATCGCGTACGTTGCCGAGCTGCAGAAGCTCGCCCACCTGCCGGTCGACGGCCGGCAGCAGTATTACCAGGACAGCCTCTACTGGGTGATCTGGTACATCGGCGTGCCGACCGTGCTACTCGGCGCCTTCGGCTTGGCGTTGCTGGTCCGGCAGAGCCTGCGCGCGCTGGTCACGTGGCGCGATCCGGACGGCTCGGTGCGGGCCTGGTTGCTGCCGCTGCTCATCGCGTTGTGGGTGATCGTCAGCGTGCTGTACCGCCCGGCGGTGTCCCCGGATCAGCCGTGGGCCAGCCGCAGGCTGGTGCCGTTCGTCCTGCCAGGCCTGATTCTCGGCGCGGTGCAGGCTGCCTCGTGGCTGAAGGAACGCGCGATCGCGGTGGGTGCCACGCGGGTCACGGTCGGCGCGGTGGCAGGCTGCTGTGTCGCGGCGCTCGCCATCCCCACCGTATGGACCACGTTCGGGATCAGCCTCACACCGCGACCGACCGCGCACGGCATGGCGTTCAAGCGGATCGGGGCGGGTGAACTGGCCGCCGTCCGGCGGCTGTGCGTCGCGATCGGCGCGGACTCGTCGGTGGTGATCCTCGACCAGCTCACCGCCGACCGGTTCGCCCAAGTTATCCGCGGCCAGTGCGACACCCCGGCCGCGGTGCTGCCCGCGCCGACCCAGTCCGGCGTCGCGGCCGTGGTGCAAGGCATCAGGCTGGCTGGGCGGCGTCCGGTGCTGCTGGCCCAGTCCCAGCCGGAGCTGACCCCCTACATCGGCGCGCCCACCGAGGTAGTCAACCTGCTGACCACCCAGGAGGCGCACCTGCTGACCACGCCGCCCACCAGGACCTGGGGAATTCATTACACGGTGTGGATGTCGGTACCCACGGTGAGCGAGTAGCCTCTGCCTTCGTGGATACCCCGCATGCGACGATCGTGCTGCCGTGCTACAACGAGCAAGAGCACGTGCTGCTCGAGGTGGAGCGGATCTGCGCGGCGATGGACAAGAGCGGCATCACCTACGAGCTGCTCGCCGTGGACGACGCCTCGACCGACCACACGCTGGCGAAGCTGCGCGCGGCCGAGCCGGACTTTCCGCAGCTGCGGGTCGTCCACTTCCCGCGCAACGGGGGCTCGGGCACGGTGCGCCGGATCGGCACTCAGCAGGCCCGCGGCGACATCGTGGTGTGGACCGACGCCGATCTGACCTACCCCAACGAGCGGATACCCGAGCTGGTCGGCATTCTCGACGAGAACCCGGACGTGGACCAGGTGGTGGGCGCGCGGACCAGCGAGGAAGGCACCTTCAAGCTGTTCCGGGTACCAGCCAAGTGGTTCGTCCGCAAGCTTGCCGAACGCCTGGTGAACTCGCAGATCCCGGACCTGAACTCCGGCCTGCGCGCGTTCCGGCGTGAGGTGTCGCTGCCCTACCTGCGGCTGCTGCCGCCCGGATTCTCCTGCGTCACCACGATCACGCTCGCGTTCTTGTCGAACGAGCACGAGGTGCGGTACATACCGATCGACTACGCCAAGCGGGCCGGCCGGTCGAAGTTCCACTTCTTTTCCGACGCGTACCGTTACCTCCTCCAGGTGCTGCGCATGGTGATGTACTTCAACCCGCTCAAGGTGCTGATGCCGCCGGCGCTGTTCCTGCTCGGCCTCGGCGTGGCCAAAGGGATCTACGACCTGATCGTGCACCACTGGCACATCGCCAACGACACGCTGCTCGTGTTCGTGACCGGCCTGATCCTGGCTTCGCTGGCGCTCCTGGCCGACCTGATCGTGCGCTCCCGCGCGGATACGTGAGCGAGAGGGGTCCGGGGGGGTGCCTCCCCCCGGCTAAGAAGGAGGGGGGTCCGGGGGGGTGCCTCCCCCCGGCTAAGAAGGAGGGGGGTCCGGGGGGATGCCTCCCCCCGACTAAGAAGATAGCGATCGTCGGTCCCGCTCACCCGTACAAGGGCGGCGGCGCGCGGCACACCACCGAGCTGGCGCACCGGCTCGCCGCCGCCGGCCACGAGGTCGTCATCGAGTCGTGGCGGGCGCAGTACCCGGCGCGGTTGTACCCGGGTCAGCAGACTGTCGAGGAGGCCGAGGGCGAAGCGTTCCCGGCCACTCGCCGGCGGCTGGCCTGGTACCGCCCCGACGGCTGGATCGCCGCCGGGCGTCGCCTACGTCGCACGGACTTGGTCGTGTTCGCGCTGATCACCCCCGTCCAGGTGCCCGCCTACCTGGCGATGCTGGCCGCCCTGCGTACCGGGCGCCGCCGCCCCCGCGTCGTCGTCATCTGCCACAATGTGCTCCCGCACGAACGCCGGCCCGGCGACGTTCCGCTGGTCCGCGCCCTGCTCCGCCGGGCCGACGGGGTGCTGGTCCACTCGGCCGAGCAAGCCGGTCTCGCTCAGTCCCTGGCTCCCCGCACTCCCGTCGCGGTCGCCGCGCTGCCACCCCACTTCCCCGTCGTTCCCTTCTCTTCGCCTACCACGGACGAGGCCGCGGTGCGGCTGCTGTTCTTCGGGATCGTTCGGCCCTACAAGGGGCTCGACGTGCTGCTGCGGGCGCTGGCCGATGTGCCGCGGACGGTCAAGCTGACGGTGGCCGGGGAGTTCTGGGGCGGAACCGCCGGAACCGAGAAGCTGATCGCGGACCTGGGGATCGGTGACCGGGTGACGCTGCGGCCTGGCTATGTGCCGGCGAGCGAGATCCCCGCGCTGTTCGCGGCCGCGGACGTGCTCGTGCTGCCGTACCGGGAGGCAACCGCGTCTCAGAACGCACTGCTCGCGTTCGCGCACGGCGTGCCGGTGATCACGACGACGGCGGGGACGCTGGCCGCGCACGTGACGGACGGCGTGAACGGGCTAACCGTAGCGCCCGGCGATGCCGGCGACATGCTCCGGGCGCTACGATCGGTCAGCGAGCCGGCTAGCGTGGCTCGCCTGCGGTCCGGGGTCCGCCCCGTCGATCCCGGGCCGGCCTGGTCGGACTACCTGGGCGCGCTGGTTACCGCTGCCCGAACCTGATGTCGGCCGGGTCGCCTTCGGCGATCCACAAGGTCTGGCCCTTCTTGAGCCGCGGCAGCTTACCGGCCTCCGCGGTCTCCGGTGGCGGCGCGGGATGGTACTGGCAGGCGGTGAGCGTGCCGGTCACGAGATAGGTCGATGAACCCGCTCCGCCTTCGTGGATGGCATGGTTCCCGACCATGACCACCTTGTCCGGGCCGTCGGAGATCCCGAAGATCAACGACTGGCCTGGCTTGAGGTGGCTCGGGTTGATCTGCATCCGCCAGCCGCCATTCGGTGCGCCGTCGAACTGCGGGATCGTGTACAGGCCGTCCGGCATGTGGTAGTCGACCGGGCCGTTGACCACGGCCGCGTCCGGTTCCTCGCAATACTCGCCAGCCGGGATGTAGACAACCATCGCCGGGATGCCGTCGGCCTGGAGCTGGCTGGACAGTTGCGACGGGTGCCGGTAGTCGGTGAGCGTGATCGTCACCACGCCGTCCGGCGCACGCTGGACGGCGAAGCCGGTCAGCTTCGCGCTGGCCGGCGGCGCGGCGCCGTGTGACGCAGCCACGGCGATGCTGACGGCCGCCGCCGTCGCCAAGGACGCGGCGGCGACGAACCGGCGGCTCGGCCGCCACGCGCGGCGGGACGGGGCGGGGACGTCGAGCGCGCGCGTGGCCACAAGCTGCCGTAGGTTGGCGAGGCGCTCGTGCTCAAGCCGAGTGAGTGCGTCGTTCATGTTGCTTCCCTCACGAAGTCGAAATCAGGCCAGGTTCCGGTTGGCACGGCCTTGAGCTGGCGTCGGGCCCGGTGCAGCCGGACCCTGGCGGTGACGGGCGGGATCCCCAGCGCGACCGCCGCCTCGGTGACGGTGAGCCCGTCGATGTCGACAAGCTCGATGACGGCCCGCGGCCCGGGCGGCAGATCGGCTACCGCCGCCTGCAACGCGCGGCCCGCTCGCTCGGCGTCGATCTGCTCCTCAAGCCGGGAGATGTCGTCGACGTCCAGGGGGCGCCGGCCCGCGTGCCGCAGCAGCTTGTCGACCCGTCTGGCCGCCTGCCTGCGCTCCGTGGCCAGCACGTTGCGGGCGATGCCGAACAACCAGGCCGACTCGCTGCCGCGAGAGGGCTGGAAGCTGTCCGCCCCTTCGATAGCTGCCAGGAACACCTCGGTGGTCAGGTCGTCGACCAGGTGCGGGTCGGTGACCCGGCGCGCGACGAAGCCGGTAACCGACCGGACGTGCCGGCGGTAGAAGGCCTCGAAGAGATCGGGATCTCGTCCTAGGTTCATGCAGTTACTTGGTAGCGGGCACCGGAAGCGTTTCCTCGTGCCGCCGCCGCCGGACGCACAACCCGGCGCCGGCCCACAGCAGGTCTCCCGCCGTCATCACCATGCGCGACGCCAGCGCGACCACCAAGGCGGACGCCGTCGGCATGACCGGTGAGAGCACCGCTACGAGAGCCGCCTCACGCGGTCCGATGCCGCCGGGGAAGAAGATGATGACGAAGCCGGCGGCCCAGGACAGCGCATACGCACCGAACGACAGCACCAGCACATGCAGGTCGCTGCCCTTGGCGAACTGGCTGATCAGGAACCAGGCGTGCAGCCCGTAACCGGCCCACCCCGCGAACGTCCAGCCGAGTGCCCGGCCCATGCCGCGCATGCTGACCGCCTTCTCCAGCGGCTCCTGCCGGGCGACCCGGAGCACGAGGTCGAGGAGGAACTTGACGACCTTCGGGTGCAGGCAGGCGATCGCGAACGGAGTTATCGCCAGCACCCACCAGTACTTCCGCACCGCGACCGAAGAGGTCAGCGGCAGCGTGATGCCGGCCACCACCAGCGCCGCCACCAGCGTCGTGGCCATGCCCGTCAGGCTTGCCGTCACGCTCCGCCGCCGGGGGACTTCGTAGTCGCGACCGAGCTCGACCTGGGCCGCGACCGCCCACACCGCGCCAGGTACGTACTTGCCGAGCTGCCCGATGAACATCACCCGGATCGCGGACAGCACCGGCAGTTCCGACCCCAGGTCGGCGAGCAGCGTCCGCCAGGCCATCATCGCGCAGCCAAGGCCGGCCAGCACGCAGAGGCCAGCCCAGGCCACGTCCCAGCCATCCAGCTTGTCCAGCGCCGTCTGCACCTGCGTCCACTGAGACGCCAGGCCCCAGACCGCCAGGCCGACAACCGCGACCAGCAGGCTGGCGCGGAGCCAGCGGTTCTGGGCTAGACGACGCACGCCGCTAGGGTATCCGGCCCGCTGGCTGGCGGTAATTGGGCCAAAGTTGACCGCATCGGTCCTGGTTAGCTCGAATACCAGGTGGCAGCGTACTGGATATGGGCGTGGAGACTCGGTCAGGACGGGAAGCACGCCAGGTCGTTCTGAGAAAAGAAAGAGCGGGACGGGGCGGCGGATGGGCGGCGCTGCTCGTCGTCTGGGTTGTCTGGGGCAGCACGTACCTGGCGATCAAGGTGAGCGTGGAGAGCCTGCCGCCGCTGCTCATGGCCGGGGCACGGTTCGCGATCGCGGGCCTGATCATGTTTCCGTTCGCGCTGCGCGGCGGGCACTGGCCGCGGCGTGCGGAATGGCCCGGCTGCGGGATCGTCGGGCTGCTGCTGCTCGGCGCGAACGCCGCGCTGTCGTTCGCCGAGCGGACCGTGCCGTCCGGGCTGGCGTCGCTGCTGATCGCGACCGTGCCGCTGTGGATGCTGGGTCTCGACGCGGCGCTTAACCGGGTTCGGCTGGCCTGGACGGCGGTCTGCGGGCTGGTCATCGGCCTGTGCGGCGTGGCGTTCCTGTCCGGGGCCCGCAGCGGGCACGTGTCGGCCGCGGGCGTGGTGGTGTGCCTGCTGGCGGCCGCGTCCTGGGCTTTCGGTACGGTCTTGTCGCGGCGGCTGCCGACGCCTGCCAGCCCTGGTCTCGGGGCGTCGATGCAGATGCTGGTGGCCGGGGTCGTGCTGACCGGTGCCGCGGGCGTGAGCGGGGAGGCCGGGTCGTTTCGCTTGGCCGCGGTGTCCGGCCGGTCCTGGCTGGCGTTCGGGTACCTGATCGTGATCGGGTCGATTGTGGCGTTTTCCGCCTACGTGGTGGCGGTGCGCGCGCTGCCGACCGCCACCGTCGCGACGTACGCGTACGTGAACCCGGTGATCGCCGTGCTGCTCGGCTTCGCGGTCCTGGGCGAGCACTTGACGACGTCGATGCTGCTCGGCGGCGCGCTTATCGTCGGTGCGGTGGTGCTGGTGGTGCGGCAGAACCCGCCTAGGCACTTAGCGGCGATCTCTATATAGTCCTGGTGTGCTGACAATTCGGCGGCTGCATCTGGCCAGCTTGCGCGGGGTGGACGGCCGGAGATGGCCGGTGCACGGGTTCGTCGTCACGCACCCAGGCGGTGCGCTGCTCGTGGACACCGGCGTGGGCGGCCCGGAGCATGCGCTGGAACCGTGGCAGGTGGTGAACCATACCGTCGCCGATGCGCTGGCGGAGCTGGACATGTCGCCGGCCGACATCGACCTCGTGATCAACACGCATCTGCACTTCGACCACTGCGGGCAGAACGCCGTGTTCCGGCACGCGCCGTTCTACGTGCAGCGCGCGGAGCTGGCGCGTGCGGAGCGTGAGTCGTCGGAGCTATACGAGTGGCTCTCGTTTGCTTCGGCGCGGTGGGAGTTGCTGGACGGCGATACGGAGATCGTGCCGGGAGTGTCCGTGATGGCGACACCCGGGCATACGGCGGGACATCAGTGCGTGGTGGTGCGCGATTCCTCTGAGGGTCCGGAGGCTTCGGAGGCCGACCTGCTGATCGGGGATGCGGCGTATTCGCCGAGGGTGTGGATGAACCCGGAGCTGGGCGTCGGGGTACCTGGACAGGCCGCGGATCCGGACGCGTGGCACGGATCGATCGGGCGGCTGCGTTCGCTGGCCGCCGACCGCATTCATTTCTGTCATCACACGGACGTGCTGCATGGCTGAGGTGCCGCTGTGAAGATCATCGCCGATGCCGGGCAGTTCGCGCCCGCGCCGGACGGCGCGCCTAACTACGTGACGCATCTGTCGAGCGCTGACCTGAGTATCGGCACGTACTCGATACCGGCGGGCGGGGTGGACGACCAGAGCCCGCACAGCGAGGACGAGGTGTACGTCGTGTCTTCTGGGCGCGCGACGTTGGTGGTGCCGGATGCGTCGGCCGAGGTGGGTCGGGGCTCGGTCGTGTTCGTGCCCGCGGGTGAGCGGCACACGTTCACGTCGATCACCGAGGATCTGACGCTGCTGGTGTTCTTCGCGCCGCCTTACGGCACGCGGGGCTCTGCATCTTCATGATCGTGGCCAGTTCGGGGCGATAAGGCCACGTCTTGAACTAACCCGGCCTGCCGCCGTGCCGCCGTGCCGCCGTGCCGTGGGCATGCTGCCCGCAATGTCCAGGGGGGCGCCCGGCTGACGTCCGGGCTCGATGGGCTCGCTGGGTCCGCGATAGCGTGGCAGTTTCCCGCTTCGTGGTAGCCGGCCCCTTGTGTACGAGGGTCAATCCACCACGAGGCGGTAATCTTCCACGTCGTTGGCGGGCGTGCCAGTGCGGCCGTATCCCGGCAGCCGCTTACGGCACTCCAGGCACAGACGGCGCGCCGACCATGAGTTAGTAGCCGACGGGGGCGCCGTTTTCGGCGCAGCCGCGGCGTGCTAGCTCGTCGGCTTTCTCGTTACCGGGGTCGCCCGCGTGGCCCTTGACCCATTTCCACTCGACCTTGTGGTGGTCGGCGGCGGCGGCGAGTCGCTGCCAGAGGTCCACGTTCTTGACTGGCTGCTTCGCGGACGTCTTCCATCCGTTGCGCTGCCAGCCCCGCACCCATTTCGTGATGCCCTCGTACACATACTTGCTGTCCGTGTACAGAGTGACGCTGGTCGGGCGCTTGAGCGCCTCGAGGGCCTGGATGGCGGCCATGAGCTCCATCCGGTTGTTCGTGGTGGCCGGGTCGCCGCCGTGCAGCTCTTTGGTCGTGCCCTTCGATTCGAGCAGGGCGCCCCAGCCACCCGGGCCTGGGTTCCCGCTGCACGCGCCATCGGTGTAGATCACGACCTCGGTCATGCCCGGAAGGCTACGCGGTCCCGGCCCGTGGTGCGGCGCGCGCCAGTCCATGGAGAACAGTTACGGCCTGATAACGGGGACCCGTCCGGTCTGGCTACCGGGTGGCGGACGGTCGTTACTAGAAGGGAAGCATGGGGCAGCGGTGCCTGCGGAGCCATCCAGGAGGGGCTGTGGCCATCAACGCCAGGATCGTCGGCAACCAGGTATCCCGCGCGCGGCGGCGGGCTTGTGGTGAGCGATGGCTGTCATGGTAGGCCGACGGGCGCTGGCCATCATCGGCCTGGCGGCTGTCATGTCCGGCGTGGCGGTCTCGCCCGCTGTGGGGGCGCGGCCCGCTGCCGTGTCCGGTGTCCGAACGTCCGGCGTGGGCGCCATCGGATTGAAGCCGCGGACCGGCCAGTGGTGGTTCACCAGCTGGAAGATCCTGCCACGGGTATGGCCGCTGACCCAGGGAGCCGGCGTCACGGTGGCGGTGCTCGACTCCGGCGTCCAGGCAAGCGTGCCTGACCTGCGCGGCGCGGTGCTACCTGGCGGAGACGTCACCGGTCAGCTCACCGACGGCGAAAAGGATTTCAATACGGTGGGCAGCGGCCACGGCACCATGATGGCGGTGCTGATTGCCGGGCAGGGTGACGGCACGGGGGTACTCGGCGTCGCGCCGCGGGCGAAGATCCTGCCGGTCGTGGTCAACGCCGGGGTATCGGACGGCACCGCCGCCCCGGGTGCGATGGCGGCCGGGATCAGGTACGCCGCGGAGCACGGGGCGCAGGTCATCGACATATCGCAGGAGTACCCGTCCGCCTCCGCAGCTGGCTGTGACCCGGCGGAGCAGGCGGCGGTGGCTTACGCGCTGGCTCGCGACGCCATCGTCATCGCCGCCGCGGGTGACACGGACCTGACCGGCACGAGACCGTCCGAGCCCGCCTCCTGCGCTGGCGTGCTCGCGGTGGCAGCGGTGCAGCCAAACAGGTCATTGTGGCCGGGCAATGCGCGCCAGCCGTACATCACCGTCGTCAATCCTGGTGCCGACCTGATCATCTCGGGACGTGACGGCCAGCTGGTCAGCGCCGTGAGCGGCACCCGGGCCGCGAGCGCGCTGGCGGCCGGCGCGGTCGCGCTGATCCGGTCGCGTTACCCCGCCCTGCGCTGGCACCAGGTGATCCAGCGGCTAACCGGGACGGCGCTGCGGGATGGCGGCAAAGTCCCCAACGACTCGTCCGGGTACGGAATCCTGCGACTGAGTGCGGCGGTCAACGCCACGGCCTTCCCGGTATCGGCCAGCGCGCCAGATCCGGTCTACGCGAAGTTCCAGGCC
>Ga0207664_10002648_pt1 | contig 11865 bp, 10 predicted proteins | sample LARL83metaG_FD_184349 | JGI IMG/M metagenome (GOLD analysis project Ga0207664, IMG submission 184349) | Corn, switchgrass and miscanthus rhizosphere microbial communities from Kellogg Biological Station, Michigan, USA - LAR L8-3 metaG... | ecosystem: Host-associated > Plants > Roots >...
GGCCGACCGCCTCCATCGAGAGCGCGGCGAACAGGTAGACCATCAGGCCGCCGATCAGCAGGCCGATCAGGACCGCCGGGTCGCCGAGGATGAAGACGACCGGGTTCTTGCCCTTCGACAGCAGCTTCGTGTTGAGCTCGCTCTCGAACGCGTTGAACAGCACGAGCGCCGCGAGCGCCGCGGAGCCGATCGCGTATCCCTTCGTGACGGCCTTCGTCGTGTTGCCGACCGCGTCAAGCGGGTCCGTGACGTTGCGGACTTCCTCGGGCAACTCCGCCATCTCGGCGATGCCGCCGGCGTTGTCAGTGATCGGCCCGAACGCGTCGAGCGCGACGATCAGGCCCGTCAGCGAGAGCTGCGCCATCACCGCGACGCCGATGCCGTAGATGCCAGCGAGGTGGTCCGCCCAGAGGATGCCGAGCGCGATCACGAGGGCAGGCGCGGCTGTTGCCTGAAAGCCCTGGGCAAGGCCCTGGATGATGTTCGTGGCGTGGCCCGTCTCCGACGCTCTCGCGGTCTTCTTGACCGGGGAGAAGCGCGTCGAGGTGTAGTAATCGGTAATCACGAACAGGCACGCCGTCACGGCGAGGCCGATCAACGCACAGACGTAGAAGTTGCCCACCGTCGGCACGTGGCCGCCGGCTCTCGTCGGCACGACGCCGTCCATCAGCCACTTCGTGACCGGGTAGAACGCCGCCGCCGCCAGGACGCCGGAGACGATCAGCCCCTGGTACAGCGCCCGCTCGACCTTGCCGGCGGCGGAGCGCACGAAGAACGTGCCGATGATCGAGGCGATGATCGAGACACCGCCGAGCACGAGCGGGAACAGCGCCACGCGCGTCGTCGAGTCCGCGGAGCCGCTGAACGTGAGCACGCCGAGCAGCATCACGGCGACGGCCGTCACGGCGTACGTCTCGAACAGGTCGGCCGCCATGCCGGCGCAGTCGCCGACGTTGTCGCCGACGTTGTCGGCGATCACGGCCGGGTTGCGCGGGTCGTCCTCGGGGATGCCGGCCTCGATCTTGCCGACGAGGTCGGCGCCGACGTCGGCGCCCTTCGTGAAGATGCCGCCGCCGAGTCGCGCGAAGACGGAGATCAGCGAGCCGCCGAAGCCGAGGCCGATCAGCGCGTCGACGGCCTGCTTCGGGGACTTGCCGACCCACGCGGTGAGGATCCCGTAGTACGCCGCGACGCCGATCAGCGCGAGGCCGACGACGAGCAGGCCGGTCACCGCGCCGCCGCGGAAGGCGACGCTGAGCGCCTTCGGCACGCCGCCGCGCGCGGCCTCGGCGACGCGCGAGTTCGAGCGCACCGAGACGTTCATGCCGATGTAGCCGGCCGCGGCCGACGAGAAGCCGCCGATCGCGAAGCCGATCGCGACGTAGATGTCCTGGATGAAGATGAGCGCGACGAACAGGACGACGCCGACGACGGCGATCGTCGAGTACTGGCGGTTGAGGTACGCCCGCGCGCCCTCCTGCACCGCCGACGAGATCGAGACCATCTTCTCGTTGCCGGGCGAGAGCGCCAACAGCGAGCGGACCGTCAGCGCGCCGTAGACCAGCGCGCAGGTCGCGCACACGAGCGCGACGACGACGCCGTGGTCATGCAGGAAGCTGGACAAGACTGGATCCTCCGGGGGTTACCGTTGAACACGCCGGACGCGAGCCGCTCCGGCATGCTTCGGGGCCCTCGGATCGGCGGCAGCCGACGCCCAGGACCCCATAAGAACCGCGCGAGTCTATCGAGACGGGCGGCGGCGGGACGTCATCGCGCGACGCGCTGCGGGGCGCTCGTGCGCGACACGGGCTCCGGCCACGGCAGCGTCGCGAGCAGCTCGCGCTCGCCGGACAGCCACCACAGCTCCTCCGCGAGGTGCGGCGCCATCGGGGCCAGCAGTCGCACGAGCTGGCGCGCGGCGATCAGCAGGGCGGCCTCGTCGAGCGGGTCGGGGCCGACGTCGCGGCCGGCGGCGCCGGCTCTGCGCTCGAACTCGCGCAGCTTCTCGGACAGCGCGATCGCGCCCTCGACGGCGTGCTTCATCTCTATCGCGTCGAGCGCGCGCGTGACGTTGCGGTGCGCCATGTCGCACCACGTCACGAGCTTGCGCCGCAGTCTGCTCGAGCCGTCGATGCGCTCGCGCAGCTCCGGCTCGAGCTGCTCCCAGCGGGCCATGCGCGGCGCCGCCCAGTCCCACAGCTGCTCCAGCCACTCGGCGCAGAACCTGATCGGCTCCTCGGTCCAGTGGAAGTCGTTCTTCGGCGCGGCGGCGTACATCATCGCCACGCGCAGCACGTCCGCGCCGACCTGCTCGAGCATCGCCTTCAGCTCGACGGTGTTGCGCAGGTGCTTGCTCATCTTCTTGCCGTCGAAGCGCACGAGCCCGATCATGCGCTGATTCGTGAACGGCTCGCCGTCCTCGATGTGCGTCAGCAGGCCGACGTCGCGCAGCATCTTCGTGAACGAGCGCTGGTCGAACACGAAGCCCGCGCCGTCGGTGCCGCGGATCACGTTCGCGACCGGCAGCCATCTCGCGGTCTGCGGGTGGTCGAACATGCTGTGGGCGCGGTCCGCGTAGGGGACGCTGATCGACAGCCAGGTCCAGAAGGCGTCGACGTGACAGTCGAGCGTGTCGGTCTCGCGTCTGGCCGGGCCGCCGCACGACGGGCAGGCCGCGTTGACGAAGTCGGCGTCTTCGGCGAGCGGGCGCCCGCTGCCGTCGATCCTCAGGTGCTTGGGCAGCACGACCGGGAGCTGGTCTCTCGGCACCGGGACGATCCCGCAGGACGGGCAGTAGACGATCGGGATCGGCGCGCCCCAGCTGCGCTGGCGGCCGATCGAGAAGTCGGTGATCGCGTAGCGGCGCGCGGGACGCGTCTCCACCGCCACCGCCACGCCGTCGGATCCGCTCCCGTCCGCCCGTCCCAGCCCGATCTTCTCCCCCACCTCCGCGTCGGTCCTGTCGACGCCCGGGAAGCCGAGCGAGGCGGTCGCGCCGTGGCGCGCGTCGACGATCGGCGAGACGAGCACCGGCAGCGGCCGGTCGATCCCCGCGATCGTCGCGACGAGGCCGGTGTCGATCACCTCGACCGTGCTCGCGCGGTCGCCGCTGCGCCAGCCCATCGATCTCATGTCGCGCAGCGCCTCGCTCTCCTCCAGCTGGCCGACCCAGTCGGCCAGCCGCGGATGGTTCGGCGAGACGGCGACGAACGCCGCCTGCGCGAGCGCGTCCGGATCGGCCGCGAACACCGCCTCGCGCGTGCCGGCCGGCGTCGCCGCCTCGACCTCCGCGCCCTCCACGCGGGAGAGCAGCGAGCGCTGCGCGCCGAGCGCATTGACGTCCCAGCCGCTCAAGCGGTCCAGGTTCTCGTCGTTCTCGGCCGCGTAGCGCGTGGCGCGGAAGAACCACTGCTCGAGCGGCCGGAAGCTCACCGGGCTGTCGCAGCGCCAGCAGGCGCCGCCCTCCGCCTGCGTCTGCGCCAGCACCGTCTGGCAGGAGTCGCACCAGTGGACGTGGCGCTCCTGGCGGTAGATCAGGTCGTGCTCGTAGAGCAGCAGGAAGAGGTACTGCGTCCACTGGTAGTGCTGCTCCTCGCACGTGACGAACGAGCGCTCCCAGTCGAACGAGGCGCCGAGGCCCGTGAAGTCGCGGCGGAAGTTCGCGCAGCATTGCTCGACCCACTCCGCCGGCGTGATGCCGCGCCGGATCGCCTCCAGCTCGGACGGCAGCCCGAAGGAGTCGAAGCCGGTCGTGAAGAGGACCTGGTCGCCCATCGCGCGGCGGAAGCGCGCGAACGCGTCGGAGACGGAGTAGATGCGCGCGTGGCCGAGGTGCGCGTTACCCGACGTGAACGGGCACGACGGGAAGATGTAGCGAGCCGGGCCGGCCTCGCCGTCGGCGTCCTCGCCGGGCGTCGCGAACGCGCGCGCCTCGCGCCAGGCCGTCTGCCAGCGCTCGTCCAGGCGCGCCGGGTCGTAGCCGCCGGCTGTCAACTCACGATCGTCCGCCGACGACACGGCTCCCCCAATTGCACACGACCCCGAAAATCAACTACTTCAGTACGCCCGACGGGACTCGAACCCGTATCTCCGGCTTGAAAGGCCGGTACTCTCCAGGAAACTTGCGGTCTGGGACGCACGCAATCGCGTTGCCCGAAGGCGGCCGGACACCGGAAAAAGACAAAGCTCCCCCGGCTTGATGTCTGGCGCGCGACGGCGCGTGCGGATCCCCCGATTGTTTCCTTTGACCATTTGAGCTACGGGCGCAAGCGGTCTTCCGCTGGCAACGATAGGCGCGCCGTTCGCGGCTTGTCAAGTTGTGGGGTGCCGGTAAGCTGTGCCGACGCGCCGTCCATGGGGATGGGCGGCGCGAAACGAACCAAGGGGGACGAGACGCGAATGGTCTCGGCGTCGATCATCGAGTGCATCGGGGGCACGCCGCTCGTGCGCCTGCGACGGCTGTTCAGCCACGGCCCGCAGGTGTACGCGAAGCTCGAGCTGCTCAATCCCGGCGGGTCCGTCAAGGACCGTCCCGCGCGCTACATCATCGAACGCGGCCTGCGCGACGGCACGATCGCCCCCGGCGCGACGATCGTCGAGTCCTCCTCGGGCAACTTCGGGATCGCGCTCGCGATGGCCGCGCGCATCTACGAGCTGGAGTTCGTGTGCGTCGTGGACCCGAGAATCGCGCCGCTGAACCTGCGCATCCTCGAGCAGCTCGGCGCGCGCGTCGAGATGGTCGAGCGGCCCGACCCCTACGGCGGCTACCTGCACACGCGCCTGGAGCGCGTCCAGGAGCTGCTCGCCGAGATCCCGGGCGCCTACTGGATCGACCAGTACGCCAACGAGCTCAACACCCGATGTCACTACGACGGCATCGGCAGCGAGATCGTCGACGCGCTCGGGACCGAGGAGCCCGTCGACGTCTTCGTCGCCGCGGTCTCGACCTCCGCCACGCTGATGGGCGCGGCGCGCCGCCTGCGCGACGCCTACCCCGGCGTTCGCATCGTCGCCGTCGACGCGCAGGGCTCGGTCATCTTCGGCGCGCCCGCGAGCAGACGCAGCCTGCCGGGCATCGGCTCCAGCCGCACGCCGGAGCTGCTGTGCCCCGAGGAGGTCGACGAGGTGCTCTACGTCGACGACTTCGACTCCGCGCGCGGCTGCCGCGAGCTGCTGCGCGGCGAGGGCATCCTCGCCGGCGGCTCGTCGGGCGCGGTGATCGCGGCGGTCCAGCGGGTCGTCGCGACGCTGCCGGCGAGCGCGCGCGTGGTGACGGTGCTGCCCGACCGCGGCGAGCGCTACATGGACCTCGTCTACGACGACGCCTGGGTCGAGGCGCACCGGCCGGCGGTGCCGGACGCCCCACCGCCGAGCGTCGTCGCGCTAACTCCGACGCCCTGAGGGATGCCATGACATCGACGCAGACCGAGCCGGCGGCGGCGGATCCGTCCCGCGCGCCCGAGCCGGCAGCCGGCGACATCCTCTACCTCGACCGTCGCGACGTGCGAGCCGCGATGGGCGACTCGATCCGCGGCTACGTCGAGGCGCTGCGCAGCGCGCTCGCGCTGCATGCGGAGGGCAAGACCGCCCAGCCGCTCAAGCCCTACCTGCGCTGGCGCAGAAGAGGCCACATCGCCGACCGCATCATCGCGATGCCCGGCTACGTCGGCGGCGAGCACCCGATGGCCGGGATCAAGTGGATCGGCTCCAAGCACGACAATCCCCGCGCGCGCGGCATCCCGCGCGCCAGCGCGATCATCGTGCTCAACGATCCCGACACGCACTTCCCGGTCGCGATCATGGAGGGCGGCGAGATCAGCGGCATGCGCACCGCCGGCGTGACGGTGCTCGCGTGCGAGTACCTGGCGCGGGCGGCGTTCCAGTCGGTGGCGCTCGTCGGCTGTGGATTCATCGGGCGCCTGCACGCGCTCGGCCTGCTCGAGTCCTTCCATGCGATCGAGCGCGTCCACCTCTACGACCACGACCGCAGAGCCGCCGCGGCGCTGGCCGAGGAGATCGCGCGCGACGGGCTCGCCGTCAAGGTCTGCGACAGCGCCGAGGAGGCGGTCTGCCGCGGCGAGGTCGTCGTGCCGTGCACCGTTACGGCGAGGCCGTACATCGAGCTCGACTGGCTGATGCCGGGCGCGTTCGTCTCGAACATCTCGATCATGGACGTCAAGCCCGACGTCTACCTCGGCGTGGACAAGCTGATCGTCGACGACTGGGAGCAGGCCAACCGCGAGAGAAAGACGATCAACCAGCTCGTGCTGGCCGGGCGCCTGAAGCAGTCCGACCTGCACGCCGAGCTGGGCGACGTCGTGCGCGGGCACAGACCGGGCCGCGAGCACGTCGACGAGCGGATCCTGCTCAACCCGATGGGCATGGCGATCGAGGACGTGGCGTGCGCCGCGGCGGTCTACCGGACCGCGCGCGAGCGGGGCGCCGGCAGATGGCTGACGTTGGCGTAGCGCCGACCGCCCGCCTCGCGGAGCGGCTGCGCGAGCGCCACGGCGAGGTCTACGTGCTGCTCGGTCCGCCGCGCACCGCCTCGACGGCCGTCTCGCGGATCCTCTGGAACCACCCCGAGGTCGGCTGGTACTCGCACGAGCCGTTCGAGCCGACGTGGTACCAGGGCGCCAGTGTCGAGCGCGCGGCCGAGCTGCTCGACGCGCCCGAGCCCGTGTCGGCGCTGGGCGGCCGCGGCACGGGGCGCGCGTTGGTCGTCAAGGAGATGACGTTCCAGGTCGGCGACGCGTTCCCGCTGCTGGCGGCGCTCGCGACGCGTCCGATCGTCGTGTTGATCCGCGACCCGCGCCTCACGATCGCCTCGCGGATGAAGGTGCTGCGCAAGGCGAGCCGCCCGGAGGTCTTCCCGCTGCGCGAGTCGGGCTGGGAGGACCTCGCGCGCCAGCTGGTCCACCTCCGCGACGAGGGGATCCCGCACGTCGTGGTGGACTCGAGCGACCTGCGCTCGGCGCCCGAGACCGCGGTGCCGTCCCTCCTCGCGCGCCTGGGCCTGGAGTTCACGCCTGGTCTCCTGACGTGGCAGTCCTCGTCGGCCACCGGCCTCAGCGCCGTCTCGGGCGCGGAGGACCCGTTCTACCAGCGAGTCTTGGACTCGCAGGGCATCGAGGCGCCGACCGAGCTCGTGCCGGACCTCTCGACGTTCCCCGAGCCGCTCCGCGCCCACGTCGCCGAGTGCGTCGCGCAGTACGAGGAGCTGTGCTCCTTCGGGTCGGTATCTCGACCCTGAGGAGCACAGCTCGTCGCAGCTACTGCCCCGGCACCCAGAGCCGACCGGATCTCTGCGCGGGGCCGGGGCCCTCGGCGGGCTGCTCTTCTCTCGCAGCCTCCGGCGCGGGCGGCGCTCCCGGCGCGTCGGTGCTGACCGCCTGCACGTAGGCCATCTGCAGCTGGCTGAGCGCGTCGCGGATCGGTCTCGTCTGCTCCGCGCCCAGCGTCTGCTCCACGAGCGGGAGCAGCGCGCGCACGGCCTCGATCCCCATCCGCGTCTGGTCGAGGTCGCGGTCGCCTTCGCTGCCCGGCACCAGCCCGGCGCGCAGCACGGCGACGTTCAGGATCGAGACCGTGGCCTCGGTGACGACCTGCTCGACCCGGACCTGCCGCAGCTCCTCCTCGAGCGCGGCGCGCATCTCCTCCTCGCTCGGCTGGCCGGGCCCACCTGGCTCGCTCGTGCTCATACGATCGCCTCCTGGGCGTAGGTCTCGCGCGTTTCCCGCACGGTCGCCGAATAGACCTCATGGATCGAGGCGCCGGACTCCAGCAGCCGCCGCTGGCGCTGCGCGCCGTTGAGCTCCGGCAGCGGGACCTCTATCCCCAGCTCCGACCGCACCGGCGCGGTCCACGCCAGCAGCCGCTCCACGGCCTCCGCCGCCGGCTGCTCCTCCGCGCGCTCGAGGTCGATCAGCCGGCCGTCGAGTCCGTGACGGATCGCGCGCCAGACGTTCTCCTCCACCAGTCGCGGCGCCGGGTCGACCCACGGAACCCCGTCGTCGACGTCGCGCGCCGCCTGCAGCACGGCGCCGACGATCAGCCCGGCCAGCGCCTCGGACTCCGCGGCGGTGCTCTGGGCGTCGCAGATGCGCACCTCGACGGTGCCGAACGACAGGTGCGGACGGATCGACCACCACACCTGCGTGTACTCGACGATCGAATTCGTGCGCACGAGGAAGTCGAGGTAGTCGCGGAACGCCTGCCAGCTCCCGAACGCGTCGGGCACGCCGCAGCGCGGGAAGGACTTCGTGAACGTCTGCGTGCGGGCGGTGTGCAACCCGGAGTCCCGCGCGTCGACGAACGGCGAGTTGGCCGAGATCGCCAGCAGCAGCGGCAGCACCGGGCGCAGGCGGTCGCACACGCGCACCGCGCGGTCGGCCCCGCGCACGCCGACGTGCACGTGCAGCGAGAAGGTGTTGTTGCGCCGCGCGACGTACTGCAGGCCGTCGACGACGCGGCGGTAGTGCTCGGTGTCGATGTTGCGCTGGTCGCGGTAGTCGGCCCACGGGTGCGTGCCGGTCGCGGCGAGCGCGACGCGGCGCTCGGCGGCGAGCGCGAACAGCCGACGACGGTGGTCGCGCTGGGCGAGCAGCGCCGCGCCGAGGTCCTCGCCGCGGCCGGAGCGGATCTCGATCTCGGAGGAGATCAGCTCGCCGGCGATCGAGCCGGCGAGGACGGGGTCGGCGAGCGCGGCCGCGTCGCGCAGCTCTTCGAAGCGCGGGACCATGTCGAGGCTCGCCGGGTCGAGCAGCGCGAACTCCTCCTCGAGGCCGACGGTGCCGTCGACCGCCGTCTCGTAGACGTCCTGCGCGGTGGAGAAGTCGAGGCTCACTAGGTGAGGTAGAAGTACAGCGCGTAGAGCAGATCGACCGCCGGGCTCGACGTGTGCACCGTCACCTCCGGCGGAACCTGCAGCAGCGCCTCGGAGTAGTTGAAGATGATCTTCACGCCCGCGGCCACGAGATCGTCGGCGAGCGCCTGCGCCGCCGCCGTCGGGACGGCCAGCACGCCGACGACGATGTCCTCCTCCTCGACGATCTGCGCCAGCTCGCCCGTGTCGCGCACCGCGTGCGGGCCGACCTGCTCGCCGATCTTCGCCGGGTCCTTGTCGAAGATCGCGACGACGCGGAAGCCGTGGTCGGCGAAGATGTCCGAGCTGGCGATCGCGCGACCGAGGTGGCCGGCGCCGAACAACGCGATGTTGTGCTGCCCCGAGGTCCGCAGGATCTTGCGGATCTGCGAGACGAGCGAGTCGACGTTGTAGCCGACGCCGCGCTTGCCGAACTTGCCGAAGCCCGACAGGTCGCGCCGGATCTGCGTCGAGTTGACGTGCGTGTAGTCCGACAGCTCCTGCGAGGAGATCGTCTCCTTGCCCATCTTCTTCGCCTGCGTGAGCACCTGCAGGTAGCGCGAGAGGCGCGCGGCGACGCCGAGCGAGAGGCGGTCGCCGACCTTGCCGAGGCCGGCCTCGGCGTCGTGCGCGATCGTAGAGCTCATCCTCGCCCAGTGTATGCGAGTCGGCGCCGCAGCTCGGCCTCGTCCACGAAGAGGTCGAACAGCTCCTCGCCGTCGAGCGCGATCACCGGAATCCGCTCCAGATACGCCTTCAGGAGCGCCTCGTCGGCGTCGATGTCGCGCTCGCGCAGCGCGAACGGCAGCTCCGCGCGCACCCGCTCCAGCACCTCCCGCGCCTCCTCGCAGAGGTGGCAGCCGGCCCGGCCGTAGAGCGTGACCTCGCGCACCCCTTACAGCCCCCGCTCGCCGGTCGCGTACGCGTCGAGCGCGGCGTAGTCGGGGAACGGCAGCGCGGGCAGGTGCAGCGCGGCGGCGCCGATCATGGCGGCGTTGTCGGTGCACAGCCGGATCGGCGGGACGTCGATCGGGACGCCGAGGCCGCGCATCCGCTCGCGCAGCGGCCCGTTCGCCGCGACGCCGCCGCCGAGCGCGAGCCGCTCCAGGCCGGTCTGCTCCAGCGCGCGCTCCACGCGCCGCGCGAGCGTCTCGACGATCGCGCGCTGGTAGGAGGCCGCCAGGTCGGCGCGGCAGCGCGCCGCGTCCTCCCCCAGCTCTCTGAGCTTGTAGAGCAGGGCGGTCTTCAGGCCGCTGAAGGAGAAGTCCAGTCCGGCGAGGTGCTGCGCGGTGGGGAACGCGAACGCCTCGGGATCGCCGTCCTCGGCCAGCCTCTGCAGCGCCGGGCCGCCCGGATAGCCGAGTCCGAGCATTCGCGCCCCCTTGTCGAACGCCTCGCCCGCGGCGTCGTCGACCGTCGAGCCGAGCACCTCCCAGTCCGGCCCGTGGCTCTCCACGCGAGCCAGCAGCGTGTGGCCGCCGGACGCGATCAGGCTCAGGAACGGCGGCGCGAGCTCGCTCGGCTTCAGGAACGAGGCGGCGACGTGGCCGTGCAGGTGGTCGACCGGGATCAGCGGCAGCCGGTGCGCCGCGGCCAGCGCCTTCGCGGTCGCGACGCCGACGAGCAGCGCGCCGACCAGTCCCGGCCCCTGCGTGACCGCGACGGCGTCGAGGTCCGCCATCGCGACCCCCGCCTGCCCGAGCGCGTCGTCGACGACCGCGCCGATCAGCTCGAGGTGGTGGCGCGAGGCGACCTCCGGCACGACGCCGCCGTAGCGGTCGTGCACGCCTTGGGAGGAGATCACGTTCGAGCGGATCTCGCCCTCGCGCGCGACGACCGCGGCGCACGTGTCGTCGCAGCTCGTCTCGATCGCGAGGATCACGCGGCGCCGCTTCTCACGTTCGGGACGTCGTCGAGGCTGCCGTTCAGCGTCGCGCGCGTGCGCCACATGATGAGCGCGTCCTCGCCGTTGTCCTGGTAGTAGCGCGGCCGCGTGCCGGCCGAGCGGAAGCCGAAGCGCTCGTACAGCGCGATCGCCGCGCGGTTCGTCGGGCGCACCTCGAGCGTCAGCGGCGCACCGCCGTCGGCCGCGTCGAGTTCCTCGATCAACGCGCTCAGCAGCGCCGTTGCGATCCCCTTGCGCTGCACGCGCGGGTCGACCGCGATGTTCATCAGGTGCCAGACGGTGTCGTAGCGCGAGCAGATCAGGTGCCCCGCGACCTCGCCGTCGCGCACGGCGGCGAGGCACACGCCGGAGGGCTTCGACAGCTCGAGCACGAACATCGCCAGCGACCACGGCGTCGGGAACGCGCGCCGCTCGACCGCGATCACCTGCGGCAGGTCCGAGTAGGAGAGGCGGCGGATCTCGAGCGACGTTGTCGGGGTCGGTGCTGTGCTCATTCCCGATGGGCGCGACGCTCCCGCAGCGCCAGCTCGGCGTCCGGGAGGCGCAGGTAGGCCGGCAGGACCGTCTCCGGGGCTTGGGGTTCCATACCCGCCGCGAGTCGCGCGTGCACGGCCGCGTCGACGCGATGGGCCGCGGAGCCGTCCTCCGGAACGAGCGCCCCCGCCGCTTCCAATGCGTCCCGGAAGCGTATCGCCCCGTCTCCGACCGCCACGGCGCCGGACGGCAGCCGCTTCACCGCCTCGCCGAGCGCGCCGGGCGCCAACGCGGCGGGTGCGAGCAGCGGCTCGGCGGCCGGGTTCCCGGCGACCGCCGGACCGGCGCCCCACGCGGCCGCGAACGCCTCGCCGCGGCGCGCGTCGAGCACGGCGACGATGGCGGGGGCGTCGATCGCCGCACCCGCCGCAAGCGCCCGCAGCGTCGAGACGCCGACGAGCGGCACGCCGTGCGCGTGCGCAAGACCCTGCGCCGTTGCGACGCCGATCCGCAGGCCGGTGAACGTCCCCGGCCCGACGCCGACCGCGATGCGGTCCAGCTCGCCGAGGGTCAGGGCGGCCTCGTCCAGCAGCGCGAGCGCGAGCGGCAGCAGCTCCGCGAC